>Ga0210101_1000683_pt1 | contig 10888 bp, 9 predicted proteins | sample Muzzi_PWC_D1_FD_185534 | JGI IMG/M metagenome (GOLD analysis project Ga0210101, IMG submission 185534) | Wetland microbial communities from San Francisco Bay, California, USA, that impact long-term carbon sequestration - Muzzi_PWC_D1 (SPAdes) | ecosystem: Environmental > Aquatic > Marine >...
ACGACTGCTACGCCTACTGCGACGGCTCGTACCACTGGTGCAGCTACCTGCCGCACCCCTGCCCCATCTGATCCTCTCCATCGGCTGATCGGCCCATCGGCTCATGGGCTCATCGGCTCATCGGCTCATCGGCTGATACCCCGATCCACCGACATCCCGCGGGGCGCGGTCTCGGGCTCTTGCCCAGGACGCGCCCCGCGTTCGTCTCACTCAGGCAGCAGCTCGAGCTCCGTCGTGATCTCGATCGCATCGCGGAGCGACCGGTAGACCGGGCAGTACTCCGCGTGCATCCCGTGGACCCGCTCCACGGTCTCCCGCTGCTCTTCGGGAGCCCTCAACAGGTAGCGTACCCGGATCCTCTTGATCACCAGGACCCTGTCCTCGCTCTCGATCTCGCCCCGCACCTCGGCGACCAGCCGGTCATCGCTCGCGTTCACTTGACGCGCCTCCAGCGCGCCTCCGAAGGTCCCGGTCAGTCAGCCGCCGGCCGCGGCCACCACGTAGTCGAGGGTGGTGGCGTGCTCGGGAAAGGCGTCGGGAGAGACGCCGTAGTGCTCGGCCACGGCACCGTGCACACCGAAGACGACCGCCTTCTCCTCGGCCGGCAGGTGGGCGTGGCGCACGGGACCCTGCTTGCGCTCGATGCGCACTTCGGACACGTATTTCGGTTCGCTCATGAACGCCATGATACTGCTCTGCCGAGCATGACGGCCGCGGCCTGGTCCGCCTCCTTCTGTGCCGCTTCCTGAGTCCGGGCGAACGCCAGCAGGTCGAGCGAGCTCCCCCATTCGACGCCGAGCGACGTCACCAGCACGACCCCTTCCGGCCTGCCCGGCCTGAGCAGCCGCGGACCGAGCTCCTCGAGCACCGCCGCGAACGGCCGCCGCGGGCTCCCGGTGTCGTCCCGGTGGAGGACCACGAACGGCGTCCGGGACCAGTCGCCCACCAGCCGGTCCGCCAGGGTCATGGGGATCGAGGTGCCTCCCCACCGGCCGTTGCACTCGACCCAGTGGAGGGCCGCGCTCTCCGGGTCCTCCCCCACCAGGATGGCGTCGAAGCTGCACCGGCCGACGTAGCCGAGGCGCTGGAACACCCGCGCCAGCAAAGCGCTCTCGTGGGCGATCTGCCGTTGCCGCGCTGGCGGCAAGGCCGTGGGCCGGCAGCCGCCGAACGCGCCGTCCGGCCCCAGGATGTCCTGGTCGAACACGCCCTCGACGACCGGTGCCGGGGCCGGGCCCGCCGCGGGCCGCCGGGGAACCCAGATCTGGACCGACGGGCTGACCAGAACCGGGCATTCCCAGGCCGAGAGCAGGAGGCGGCCCGGGTTGCCCCAGCCCCGCGCGGCGAGGAGCCGGGCGAGCAGGTGTCGGATCTCGGTCGAAGAACGCTCCCGGAGGTCGCTCGAGTCGATGACCACGTTGCCCAGGGCGCCTGCCCTCGCCGGCAGCTTGACGGCGACCCGCGGGAAGCGCCGGCAGAGCTCGCGCACTCGGACGGCGAGGTAGGCGAGACTGTGGAGCCGGCAGCTCGGCGGCTCGGCACGGGGCCCCAGGACCCCCTCGACCACCCGGGTGAACCAGAGCTTGTCGTTGACCCGCCCGGTCAGAGCCGGCGGCGGCGCGCAGACCGCCACGCGCACGCCCGAGAGCTCGGCGAGAGCCCCCGCCAGAGACCACGCCGTGGAGGTGCCGGCGTAGGGGGCGACGGTCAACCCTCCCGCGACCCGGGCCCGGGCCGCGAGGGTGGCGAGAGCCGCCGGGTCCCGCAGGCACCGCACGGCGAGCGAGACGCCCCACGGTGGCGCCGACGGCACCACCGGCTGGGCGCTGCCGAGCCCGAGCGTTTCCCGGCAGTAGTCGAGAAAGGACGGGGAGGGCGGCGCCGAGAGGAGCACGCTGTCCCCTTCCCGTGCCAGAGCGAACGCGCGCATCTCGAGCGCGATGTCCGGGTGCTCCGGCACCACGGAGGGGCCGACGATGTCGTGGAGGTGGAGGCAAGGGGCGCCCGGAATCGCGCCGGAGCGCACACCCGGCCCGAAGACGTCAGTCCTCGCCAGACCGGGCTCCTTCTCCAGCAGGCACCGCGCGAGCGACTCGATGCGCGCCAGCTCGGAGTCGCTCGCTCCGGCCGGAAGCCGTGGTGTCACCGGCCAGGGGGCCCACTCCGTCCGAGACGTCCGCGTGCGCCGACCCGAAGCCGGTCCCCCTCTCCCTGCCAGGGGCACCATGGACGTCGACGGGCTCACGCGCTCCTCCTCCTGGTCTCCCGGTGCCGCGAGCTCCGGGGGGAGGGGCCGAGCTCGGCGGCGCTTCGGGTCCTCCCAGGATAGACCCTCCGCCCCGCCTGCGGACCACCCACCCAGGTGGCGGCGCTCCCGGTGCCCCGGCGCCTGTCGGGTGATGTTCTACGGCGAGGGCTGGTGAACTAGCCCGGATTTCTCACCAGCGTTCGGCTGCAACGCCGCATCTACCCGCATCTCCGGCGTTGCGCTCGCTCGATCTCCTCGACGTACTGCAAGTACGCCTGCGTCGAACGAGGCGCCGCGCGCCTTGGATCTACGGGCATCTGCGACCTTTCGCTTCGAAAGCTGGTGAGAAGTCCGGGCTAGAACGTCAGGACCTTGAACCCTTCGACCGCCAGGCCGCCCACGCTCGGGTGCTGGTGGTGGCCGTTCAGCAGCGGCACGCCGGCCGCCAGGATCTGGTCCCGCACGCCGAAGGCTTCCGCGCAACAGGCGCACGCGCCGGCAACCCGCGACTTGACGCGCGTGAACAGTCCGTGGTGTCGATGGTCCTTGGTGTCGAGCTCACCGATCCAGCGCGTGGCCGCACCGTCGAAGACGATGCTCACCTCGTCGTTGGCTTGCGCGAGCTCGTCGGCGACCCGCAGCGCGTTGACGACGGGGCCGAGATCTCCCAGGGTCTCGGTGTTGGCGAGGATCAAAATCGCAACCTTCATCTCCACGCTCCTTCGGTCGGCCCGCGTCGGCCGGGCGCCAGGCGCCCGCCGCCCGCCGCCCGCCGTCGGCGAATTCGACCGACCTGAAGCATGAGTGAAGCTGGTCGACGATTTCTTACATCGGAAGTCAAACCTCGATGGCCGCAAGGGTGCCGCAGAGGAGGATCCGCACCCGGCACCGGCAGTCACGCCCCCCCCACCAAACAAAGGGAGGGGGCGGGAAGACCCGCCCCCTCGTCGATTGGCGTTCCCCTGGATGGGCCGCCGAATCAGTGAATGGAGAACACCGCCACGTCGTGGTGCAGCGGGTCGAACTGGTAGAGGCGAAGCCTCCTGGACGGCTCGAAGTTCAGGGTGAGCTCCACCTTGTGCGTGCCCGGCGTGCCGTTGCTCGCCACCGGGGGCACGACGATCCCACCCCACGGTCCGCCGGCGTTGATCCACCAGTGGACCCTGCCGAACGAGAACTTGCAGCCGATGCCGTTCAACGGGATGGTGGGCGTGAACTGGTTCTCCCAGCCACGGGACCCACCGAAGTCCACGTTCATGTAGCCGTGGGGGAAGTGGTCCCCGTTGAACAGCGTGGCCTTGAACACCGCCGGCCGTGTCTGCCAATCGAACCAGGTATCCCAGCCGCCACCCTTGATCTTGCCGTAGATCGTGTTGTTGACGTAGAGCAGCGTCACGGTGGCGTTCGGGTCCTCCAGGCTCTCGGCGCCGGTGGGCAGCTCGGTGCGATCGAACCAGTCGTCATAGGCTTCCAACGCCTGGTCCATGAGCGCGGCGACCTTCTTGCATGGAGCGGTGCGCGCCTCCTTCAGAAGGTTCCACATACGCTTGGCCGGTGACAGATCGCCGATCATCGCGATGGCCGCGAGCTTGTCCGCTTCGGACGCCCGCGGGTTCGCACCGAAGGTGTCGATCTCCCACTGCACCAGGTTCTTGCCGCCCGCCGACTTGAGGGCGTTCTCCGACACCTGGACGCGGGGCGGGTGGACCCGCCAGCCCCAGGTGTAGGTCAGGTTGTAGTACTCCCCGAGGGACATCTTCATCTTGAAGACGTTCCGGGTGCCGTCCTCCATGGGGAAGAAGGTCATGTCCATGGCCACGTGGGGCGGCCCGAACGCGGCTCCCGGCGGGGGTGCGTCGAAGTACATCGTGAACGGCGAGAAGTCGTCGTGGCAGCGATGGAGGCAGTCGACCGTGTAGGTGATCGTCCACGGCACGTCCTGCACCTCGCTCGGATCGATGAACGCCGCATCCGACTCGATGTGACTGTCGTACCAGACCTGATGGACGTCGACGTTGCCGCCGACCTTGACGCCGGCCGCGTCGTAGATCGGCACCACCTTCTTGACCTTCAAGGGGCCGTTGTAGTGCAGGAGCGGGAAGCCGCTCCAGACGTACGCCGGCATGGGGTTGCCCTCGAGGATGTCGATGGCCTGGTCGATCTTCGATCCGTACCCCGGGGGGGCGAGGCGTTCGGTCTGCTTGCCCCCACCGCAGTTGTTCTGCGACTCGCCCCTCGCGCGCATCAGCAAGTCCCTGAGGACCTGGGACGGAGAGGTCGGGTCGATCGACGAGGTCTGGACCGGGCTACCGTCCGGGAACGGCACGTGGAGGTTCCACGGGTTGTCCGGGTGCGACGGCAGGGTGTTCGGCATTTCGACCCCGTTGCCGTCGAACATGTTCCGGTAGTCGGTCAGGAGGAGGTTCGATCCCGGCGGGTCCGTATACGGATTCTGCGGCGGGAACATCCCCTCGGGGGTCGTCACGTAGGTCGTGTCCCCGATCGTCTCCTGGGTCGATGGCCCCGGTCTTGGCTGGGGACCCGGGTGCTGGGCGAAGATCGGCATCGAGGCCAACAGCACCGTGCAGACGACCGCGAGCGTCACAGTCATCGCTTTGTGGGACAGCTTGATCATGGTACGGCTCCTTTCTCCGAAACTCGATCGCTGGAGCCATGAGGCTCCGCGAAAATAGGCGTCATGTGGGTCACCGCCGGCATCAGGCTGTCTTCGGGATCGATCCTTTGCGGAAGCCGACCCAGGTGAACCGCTCCGCGATCGCCGCGGGACGGGCGAGCGCCGCGAAGGACCCGAAGGAGCCGGTGACCGTGTTGCCGTAGCGCACCATGCCCGCTGCGCACGGAGCGCCGACGTGGCCGACGCCTCGTCCGTGCTCGTGCGGCCCTCTGAAGATCGACCCGAGGAGCGTGGTCATGTCGTCCGGCGTACCGGTGAGGAACTTCCAGCCGGGGCCCACGCCGTGGCGCTTGGCGAACTCGGCGAGCACCTCGGGCGTGTCGTGTGCCGGGTCGGTGGTGATCGTGTACATGAAGACGTCGCGTCCCACCCGGTCTCCCAGGAGCCGCTGGACCTTGACCAGGTTCTCCATCAGCCTGCCGGAGTCCGCGCCCCGCGTCGACATGAAGTTGATGGTCACGATCTTGCCGGCGAGAAGGTCGTCATACAGCAGCGCCCTCTCCTTGGTGTGCGTGATCACCTCAACGTTCGGGAAGTACTCGGCCATCGGGCCGGACTTGTTGCTCTTGCACTCGGTCTTCCCCTCGTCGCCGAGGAAGGTCGAGCCGCGTGCCGAGAGGGCCACAGCCGGGAGCGCCAGGGCGCCCGCGGCCAGCACATTTCGTCTGCTCTTCATCGTCTGGTTACCTCCAGTGTCCAGAATTGCTGGCATGAACGGGTCGAGGGCGCGCCCCTACGGGACGATGTCCCAACGGATCATCATGGCGTGGTCCTCGTGCACCACGTTGTGGCAGTGCATGACGTAGCGGCCGAGGAAATCCCTCCAGCGCATGAAGATCTTGACCTCGTCGTTGGGCCCCAGGTTGATGACGTCCTTCTTCGTGTTGTAGGGATCGCCCGGAGGAATCGGATGACCGTTGCGCTCCAGGATCTGGAACTCCTCGAAGTGGATGTGGACCGGGTGGGTCCAGTTGGAGCCACCGTTGCGGATGGTCCAGATCTCGGCAGTGCCCTGCTTCATCTCGGCGGCCGGCATCGCGTCGTCGAAGAGCATGCCGTTGACCGTCCAGAGACCCATGTCGTCGTAGTCGAAGACCCAGGTGCGCTCGCGCACGACCTCCTTGAGGTCGATCGGCGGCTTCGGCCGGAAGTAGCTCGGGATCTGGCTGTTGTCCGGCGCGGTCAGAGGCACCACGTCGAAGCGCATCACCGGAATCCCCGGATCGAGGATCCGTCCGGTCGGTCCGCGACCCTCGATCATCTCGAGGCGGTTCTCGAGGACGATCTGGTCACCGGGCTTGTAGCCGGAGAAGTCGATGATGACGTCGTGGCGCTCGGCCACCGCCAGGTTCAGCCACTCCCGCTCGATCGGCGTCTCGAGGAAGTTGCCGTCGGAAGTGATGACGGTGAACTTCTGCCCCGTCGACAGGAACAGCCCCCAGTTGCGCGACGGTCCACCGTTCTGGATGCGGAAGCGGTACTTCCTGGGCTCCACCTGGAGGTAGGGCACCGCGGTCCGGTTGACGGTCGGCACGTCACCGAGCCAGCCGTCGGTCTGGAACGGGTTGAAGATCGCCAGGGCGTCATCCGGTCCGCCGTTCGGATTGCGGGCGAACTGGACGTCGTGGAGCATCAGCGGGATGTCGTACTGCCCGCTCGGCAGACGCCACGCCGCCGGGTTGGGATCGTTCTCGTTGTTCGAGTCGAGCTCGTCGAACAGGAAGTAGAACCCCGAGAGTCCGGCGTAGACGTTCGGCGCCGTGAAGTCCATCCGGTGGTCGTGGTACCAGAGGGAGGTCAGCTTCTCCCGGTCGTCGCCACCGGCCGTGATGTTCGGATAGTGGTGATCCCAGAAGGTCCCCGGGTCCTTGAAGTCGAGCGGATAACCGTCCGACTCGGACGCCGTATGGGAGTTGTGGAGATGGATCGTGGTCGACGGCAGGCCGAACCCGAGCCCGGGATCCGGGGGCAGGTCGTTGTAGCGCCGGACGAAGATCGGCTCCCCGTAGTAGGCGTGGAACGTGGCGCCCGGCGACGAGCCGTCCCAACCCCAGGTCGGGACCCGCCGAAGCTGCGGATGGTAGTCCCACGCGAACGCGCCTTCCCGCTGGATGTAGTACTTCTGCGGCAGGAACTCGTTGTAGCGCTGATGCCGCGAGGGGTCCGGCGGCGGCGACAGCGCCTGCAGCGGCACCGGCCGGGCGATGGGCGGAATGTAGAGCGGTGCGATGAAGGGCGTGATCGTGGGGCTCGGCGGTACCGTGTACGGCGCAAGCCCGTCGTCCAGGCAGAGCTGGCCGAGCGCCTTCTTCGATGTTGCCAAGCCCGCGCCGGCGGCGACCAGGCTCAGCTTCAAGACATCACGTCTCGTGGTCATTCTCGATCCTCCGTGATTAGCCACGTTGCGTGGCGAAGTTGAGGTGAAGTCGTCGAGGATCGCCCGGGTGGTTCCCGCGCGAGGCAGACGGTCACGACAGACTGCATCCAAGCCCTCCCTTCGTCGACGGCGACCCTTCCTTTGGCGAGCTCTTCATCGGCCGCCGGAAGCATTGGGTGATTCAGACGATTCGGGGGGACTGCAACCGTGATGCCCGCTTCTGACGCGCGGCACGAGATGATGCAACCCTATTTATTTGAGATACTTAGATCCGCCACACAAGGGCGTCGAGGGGGGCTTCGGGAACCGACCTCACCGTATACGGAAAGTCGGCTTCCGGATATGGAAGACCGGTGCGAGGAGGGAGGAGGGAGACACCTAGACCATGTCCAGGCGCTTCATCTTGTTGTAGAGCGTGCTCAGGGGAAGTCCGAGGAGGCGGGCGGCCTGAGACTTGTTGCCTTCGGTGATCTCCAGAACGCGGCCGATGTGGGAGCGGAGCACGCTGTCGAGTAGGAGAGGCTCATCCTCGCCCGCCTTCCCGTCCTCGCAGTCCTCGCGCATCGTGTGCACGTGGCACGCCCGCAGCTCCTCCCGGACGACCGCCGCCAGGCGATAGACGACATTGCGCAGCTCCCGGACGTTGCCCGGGAAGTCGTACTCCGCCAGGGCCTCGTGGAACCCCGAGTCGGCGCACACGCGCCCGCCGCGCTGGGAGCAGGAGAGGCAGGCGTTGCGGTCGTGCATCCACTGGCTGCGGCCGATCTTCCCGCAGGCCTTGCGCAGGAAGTAGTCGGTGAGCAGTTGGAGGTCTTCCGGGCGCTCCCGGAGCGGCGGCACGGTGACGCGGAAGACGTCGAGACGGTCGAACAGGTCCCGGCGGAACGTCCCTTCCTTCATCATCGCCTCGAGGTCCCGGTTCGTGGCCGCCACGATGCGCACGTCGACCTGGCGTGGCCGGTCAGCGCCCACCGGCCGGATCTCCCCCCGATCGAGCGCCCGGAGCAGCGACGCCTGGACGTGGAGCGGCATGTCGCCGATCTCGTCGAAGAACAGGGTGCCCCCCTCCGCCTCGGCGAAGATCCCACCGCGAACGTCCTGAGCACCGCTGAAGGCACCCCGCGTGTGGCCGAACAGGGCGTCGGCGATCAGCTCCGGGGTGAACGCCGCGCTGTTGATGGCGATGAACGGGCCGTTCGCTCGCGGGCTGAAGTAGTGAACGGCATAGGCGGCGAGCTCCTTGCCGCTCCCCCGCTCTCCGCAGAGCAGCACCGGGCTCCGCGGGTCGGCCGCGAGGAGCTCGAGCTGCTGCTCCAGCTCGAGAAGCCGTGGGCTGATGCCGACCACGTGGACGTCGTGGCCGTTGGCGGCGCCGTGATCGCGCACCAAGAGCCGCTTCGCCAGGCGCCCCGCGTGCCGGGAGAGCTCGGCGAGCGCCAGGAGGCTCTCCCGCGAGAACGCCTCGTCCTGCCGGGTCTCGACCTGGAGCCACCCGACCTCGGACTTGCGCAGCAGGATCGGGATCCACGCCGCGAAGCGGCTGTCCTCGAACAGCGTGTAGCCGTCCGAGTCACTGGAGACGAGCGATACGACCGGCACGAACTCGTGCCCCAGCTTGCGGCTGGGCGGCGCCACGGCATGGGACGACCATTCTTGGATGAGCTCCCCCCTGGGCCGCCGCGGTGTTCCCAGCAGGGCCTTCATGCTCCAGAAGAGCTGCTCACCAGCGCAGTCGGTGACGAAGATCGCACCTCCCGCGTCCGCACCGGTCTCCATGAGCGCCGCGTCCAGAACCGAGTCGAGGAAGGACGGGAGATCGAGCTCCGGACAGGCCCCCAGCCCGTAGAGCCCCTCGATCAGATCTGCAGAGCGTGCCTCCTGACAGATATTCATCACAGCAAGGCCTCCAAAGCCCATCGAACGAGCATCGACACCCCGAGACGGGCACACCAGTCACCGGGTCCGCAGAGACCCCACCAGGTGACTCTTGACTGCCCCGCCTCTGGAGCTAGTGTGCTCCGAGGGCGGAAGTCTGTGACGCGGAAACGAACTTTTTCCGCCCGTCCGCCACCACTCCGCGGAAGCCCGAGGAGCTGAAGGCCGGCGCCAGCGGCGAGGCCGGGACCCCAGCACCTCGACGCCCGGTTCGTGCGGGCGCCCGGTGCTTGTCTTGGCACCATCCCTCCGGTATGGTGCGCATTCATTCGAATACTCAAGGAGGATGGATGCGCAACCTACACTGGCCCAGCCTGTTGCTGATCGTGGCCCTTCTCTCCACGGGCACGGCGGCATCCGCCGGCTTCTGGGACGAGGGACTGAAGAACGGAGCGGTGAGGACCGAGTACGGCCCCACGGGGTTCGACACGAACTACGGCACGGCGAGCGACCCGTTGCAGTGGGACTACTGCCTGTACTCCAACTGCCAGGCGGTGTTCCCGAGCGCCAACGCCTACTCGGACCTGGGCGGCAGCACCGCGTCGACCTACTGGGTCGTCATCGTGAACAACGAGCCCTGGCAGGTCGCTGGCTCCAACCCGGGAGTCGGCCCACCGGACGCCAGCCTGCCGATCGCCCTGCCGAGCGCGAGCCAGGTCGCGGGCCTCAAGGTCAACCCCGGAAACCAGACGGTGCGCCTCAGCCTCGACCACCGCTACTCCAACCCCCACGCCGCCGGGCAGGGGGCGATCCCGTTCATGGCGTTCGGCACGGACAAGAACCGGGGCAACGGCGGCAACGCCATCCTCCCGATGAACAACAACGCCAACTACATCCGGGGCATCTCCTGGCAGATGAAGATCGAGGCCGCCAACGACGGCTACTGCACCTCGAGCGCCACCGGCCACGTGACCTGGGCCGCGGTCCAGGCGTTCGCCGAGTGGAGCGGCCTCAAACGCGCGTTCTACATCACCCTCTACTCCGACGGCTACACGCGGTCCGACACCAACGGTGACGGCCAGGTCACCTGCGCGGACGGCACCTCGCCGTTCGAACCGGCCGGCAGCCCGCCCGAGATCGTCGACTTCGAGGGCAACGGCGACGGACTCTGGAACTGGCCGATCCAGCGGTCCCTCTACTACCCGGGGGCCGAGTTCTACGTCCTCGACGCCACCTGGCTCACCAACAACTGCAGCGGCGTCAACATCGCGCGGCACCCCGGGGTGGGCAGCACCCAGAGCTACTACCTCGACGTCGAGAGGGTCTACCGCTGCCTCGACGCGAAAGGGTACTGGTCGGACAGCATGCCCTACTCCGTCAACCTCGACGGTTTCTGGTGGGTGGCGGAGCTGACCGGCCAGAACGCCCGCATGCAGTACACGGTGACCAACCCCCTGTCGATCAACGTGTGCATCGGCTGCGTCAGTCCGTAGGAGCGCTCTGTTTCCAATCTCTGCTGCGCTCGTGGCCCCAAAACCAAGACCCCCGGCGCCGCCGGGGGTCTTTCGTCTCCCGTTCTCTGAGTCGGGAGCGCGGCGATCGAGCACCTGCCGGCCGGATCGGGTCGGTCAGGTCAATCGCTCAGGGGCTGGGAGGACAGCTCGACGTGCAGTAGCACTCGTAGTTGCACGGG
>Ga0210101_1000684_pt1 | contig 10886 bp, 9 predicted proteins | sample Muzzi_PWC_D1_FD_185534 | JGI IMG/M metagenome (GOLD analysis project Ga0210101, IMG submission 185534) | Wetland microbial communities from San Francisco Bay, California, USA, that impact long-term carbon sequestration - Muzzi_PWC_D1 (SPAdes) | ecosystem: Environmental > Aquatic > Marine >...
TAATTTTTATTGACCTGAACGAGTCTGCATTTGCGGGATCCGGCAAGGAAGGTTAGTCGTTGAGAGTTGCTTCGAGTTTGTCACTGTTCGGAGATCTCCTGGACAAGCATCATCAACAAGACTGTTATTTTGCCGGCGAGACCGGCGGCTGGATATTCCGGATAATACACTCCTGCAACGGTCAGGTACGGCCTCATGTCCTGCTTTAATGGTCAGACGATGCAATGATTACAGGGATCTTTCTGGTTTTTATTGGCGGCTGGTTAACGTGGTTCTGGATCGACAAACCACCTGCCGGTCAGTTCCGGTTGCCGCCTCCCGGCGACTCCATGGTGGAGGATTTCCAGAGATCAATTGATCTGCTGAAAGCCGGTCACCCGGATATGGCCTACCTTTACATCTGGCATGCCCACTACCTGATACTTTCTGTGGTGTTGGGAATACTGACAGCCGTCGTGTTTCGTTCGATTGCCGATCATCTGTCGAGGAAAAGCCGGCGCAGACTGTATTACCCTCTACCAGGTCCCGGAGCATTGGCGAGGGGAAAGAACGCGTCACCGGAACGACCGGCAGTACCGTTGGATGATGACAACAGGTCAGCCGAGAGCCGGTCGAATGATCGTCCATCGCCATGAATTCGTCGAGATGTCGATGAGGGAATTGAACGAGAATCTGTTAACTGCAGCCGAGTTACAGGAGCGGCTTGAGGAAATTATCCGGCGCATGCAGAAAATACAGCGATCCATCCGGGCATCGCGGCAACCCGCCTCCCGGCTGGAACTCATGGAACTCAGGGACCTGGGCGGGGAATACGCCCGCATCATCGAACAACTCACCGGGTTAGCGGATACAGGTCCGGACTGATTCACGACTATTACGCGGAGACGACATGACAGAAGATCCCGGCATATTCATCGGCAAGGGGACACGGCCTGTCTACCTGTCGCCGCGGCTGGCCAACCGCCATGGCCTGATTGCCGGCGCCACGGGCACCGGCAAGACGGTTTCTCTGCAGATTCTTGCCGAAGAGTTCTCACGCCGCGGGGTGCCGGTTTTCCTTGCGGATGTCAAAGGCGATCTGTCCGGCATCAGTCAGCCGGGCATCAGCAACGCCAGGCTGCTGGAACGCGCCGCGACGATTGGTCTGACGGACTACCGCTTCGAGTCGTTCCCCGTGGAACTCTGGGACATCTTCGGCAAACAGGGACACCGGGTGCGCGCTACCGTGTCGGAAATGGGGCCGCTGCTGTTTGCCCGCCTGCTGGGTCTGAACGAAACGCAGGAGGGTGTGCTCTATGCCATATTCAAGATGGCCGATGATCAGGGCCTGCTGCTGCTGGATCTCAAGGACCTGCGCGCCCTGCTGGTGTTTGCCGGTGAAAATGCGCGGGATCTGACGCTCGAGTACGGTAATATCGCCCGCGCCTCACTCGGAGCCATCCAGCGGCGCCTGCTGGTACTGGAAGAGGAGGGCGGCGAGGAGTTTCTCGGCGAGCCAGCGCTGGACCTGCATGACTTCCTGCGCACTGATTCCCGCGGCTATGGGATGATCAATATCCTGGCGGCCGACCAGCTGATGCAGAGCCCGGGGCTCTACTCAACGTTTCTGCTCTGGCTGCTATCCGAGCTGTTCGAGGAGCTTCCCGAGGTCGGAGATCCCGATAAACCCCGGCTGGTGTTTTTTTTCGACGAGGCGCACCTGCTGTTTGATGACGTACCCAGGGCGCTCATTGAAAAGGTTGAGCAGGTCGTCAGGCTGATTCGTTCCAAGGGTGTGGGTGTGTATTTCGTCACCCAGAACCCGCTGGATATACCCGAGACCGTGCTGGGCCAGCTTGGCAATCGCATCCAGCACGCCCTGCGAGCCTTCACCCCGCGCGACCAGAAGGCGGTGCGTGCCGCCGCCGAGACATTTCGCGCCAATCCCGAATTCGACGCTGCCGGGGCGATCATGGAACTGGGTACCGGAGAGGCGCTGGTGTCCACCCTGGGAGTGAAAGGTATACCGGGTGTCGTGGAAAGAACGTTGATAAGGCCGCCTGCCTCGCGCCTGGGAGCGATTACACCTGCCGAGCGCGAGGCGTTAACAGGAAGCAGTACGCTCGGTACGCGCTACGATCAGGCTGTCGACCGTCAGTCGGCCTACGAAATACTGAAGGCGCGTGCGGATAAGGTTATTGCGCCGACACGGCAGACCGGAGAGGCCCCGTCAGCCGGGAGGGGCAGACCGGAACCTCGCGCCAGGGGCGGCAACCGCCAGTCGGTCATGGAGGCCATGGTGAAAAGCGTGGTGCGTTCCCTGGGCAGTTCGCTTGGCCGGCGGATTGCGCGCGGTATACTGGGAACTATTCTTAAAAGATGATATCGACCACATACAGACGACACCCTGGTTCTCTGGTAATCATCTGATGTCGGCACTTACGGACCTGGAGTCTGTTCCGGGGCGTCTTGCCATGCAAGTGTTGATGTAAGCGTTCACCTCCCGACGCCTGCGCTTGCTGCCGGCGCGGGTCGGGCGACGAGCCGGAGCCTCTAAACGGGTATTGCAACTTGACGGGGTTATTATGGATGCTGATCTGAGCCGGATGTACGAGGAAATCATCAGAGGAGTTGGAGAAGACCCGTCGAGGGATGGACTGGTCGATACCCCGGGGCGTGCGGCAAGGGCATTCCGCTTCCTGACGCGAGGCTATAACCAGACGCTGGAGGAAGTGGTCAACAATGCCATTTTCGAATCCGACAATGAGGAAATGATCCTGGTAAAGGATATCGAACTGTACTCGCTGTGCGAGCACCATCTGCTGCCATTTATCGGCAAGTGCCATGTTGCCTACATCCCCACCGGCAAGGTCATTGGATTATCAAAGATTGCTCGTATTGTAGATATGTACGCGAGGCGTCTGCAGATCCAGGAGAATCTCACCAAGCAGATCGCCGATACCCTGATGGACGCGATCAGCCCGGCGGGTGTGGGCGTTATTATCGAGGCCCAGCATCTTTGCATGATGATGCGGGGTGTCGAGAAGCAGAATTCCATGTTGACGACATCCATGATGCTCGGTTCGTTCCGCGACCATGAGCGCACTCGCTCCGAGTTTCTGCAGTTGGTCAGGGCATAACCTCGCCTTTCAGAGTACCTGGCGACTGATGGGCGTTCGTCCGCAAATTAATGAACTCACCGCAGAGACGCAAAGAGCGCAAAGTGTTTGATTGTTTCCATTAAAGGATTTCTCTGCGTCCTTTGCGTCTCTGCGGTGATAATGGTGTTTATGGACGGACTCTCACCAGGAGAATTGAACGCAAGCGTTTTCTGTTGTCAAGGTGACGTGAGGAAGTGCAGGCGCTGCCGATCACTCGCGATTCACGACCACTTTGCTAATAGCTCCTGATTGATGTAAAAACCCCTTATGACGCTAAAGACAGGTATTGTGGGTGGCACCGGATATACCGGTGTCGAATTATTGAGACTGCTTGCCGGGCATCCGGAAGCTGAATTGTCCATCATTACCTCCCGCTCCGAAGCGGGACGGGAAGTGGCGGACCTGTTTCCGAATCTGCGTGGTTATCTCGATATCCGGTTTACAGAGCCGGATCCTGCGGCACTGGGCGGTTGTGATGTGGTGTTCTTTGCAACGCCCAATGGAACGGCCATGGCCATGGCCCCGCAATTGATCGATGCCGGCGTTCGTATCATCGATCTGGCTGCTGATTTCCGTTTGAAACGCACGGCCGAGTGGGAGCAATGGTACGGTATCCCGCATGCCTGTCCCGGGCTTCTTGAAGAAGCCGTTTATGGCCTGACCGAAGTCAACCGCGATGCCATCCGTGAGGCGCGTCTGGTGGCCAATCCGGGCTGTTATCCGACAGCGGTGCAACTGGGGTTCCTGCCCTTGATCGAGCAGCAGGTAATCGATATCGATCATCTGGTCGCGGATGCGAAGTCCGGTGTCAGCGGGGCCGGAAGGAAAGCGGCCACGGGTACCCTGTTGTGCGAGGCGAGCGAGAATTTCAAGGCCTATGCCGTAGCGGGTCACCGCCATCTGCCCGAAATCCGTCAGGGGCTCGAGCTTGCTGCCGGCCAGCCGGTGGGGCTGACATTCGTGCCGCACCTTACGCCGATGATCCGCGGTATTCATGCCACGCTATATGCGCAGCTGCGTGATCCTGATCGGGACCTGCAGGCGCTGTATGAGGCGCGATATGGCAATGAGCCGTTTATCGATGTGTTGCCAGCTGGCGCCCATCCCGAAACTCGCAGCGTCAGTGGCGCAAACCAGTGCCGAATAGCCGTCCACCAGCCGCAAAAGGGCGGGGTGGTTGTGATCCTCTCGGTGATTGACAATCTGGTCAAGGGTGCGGCGGGTCAGGCCGTGCAGAACATGAATGTCATGTTCGGTCTTGATGAGACATCCGGCCTGTCCGGCATTGCTGTGTTGCCATAGCCGGTTCCCCGGGCGCGCATTATTTGTGACCCGTTGACCACTCCTGGTCGTTGATGTTATGCCATAGTTCCTGCAGCCGGCGCTGATGGCGGATAACTATGTGGCATAAGTATTTGACACGGGTTGTGGTGCTTTCCCTGGCTGGACTGGCAGGTTACGGGGGGTGGTGGCTGTATGATTTCGGAAAGTTGAAGGGCGCCGATGAACTGGGATCATTGCGCACGGAGCATGCCGAACTGCGCAGGCATTACCGGGATCTCAACAGGAGGTATATCTCCCTGAGAGAACGCAACACCATCCTGGAAAGCTCCAGCCGGATCGATCAGCAAGCTGCGAGGGATATTCAGGTACAACTCGCTACCCTGCAGGAGGAGTTGCAGGCCGCAAACGAGGAAGTGAAATTCTACCGGGGGATAATGGCCCCGGGTGACGTGCCATCGGGTCTGCACATCCACCGGCTCGAATTAACCCGGGGTCTGCAATCGGATGCTTACCATTACGACCTTGTGCTCACCCGGATGAAACATCACGATCGTATCGTGACCGGACAGGTCGAGTGGAAAATCATTGGTAATAACGGAGGCGAAACCCGGGAGCTGAAACTGTCCGATGTGACACGTCCGGAGGTTGATCACCTCGGTTTTCGGTTCCGCTATTTTCAGCACCTGACTGGCATTATCCGGCTGCCCAAGGGGTTCCGGGCGCAGGTGGTCAAGTTATCGGTCAAGGCCACGGGGAAAGATGCGGTCGAACCGGTTGAGAAAAGCTTTGAATGGGCAGTCACGGGTTCCTGAATCTGGGAGAAAGCATATGCTGGGGCGTGGGAAGAAGGGCAAGTCGTCGGGAGCAAGGGTTGATACGATCATCGGGCAGCAGACACAGATCAGTGGTGACCTGCATTTCTCCGGGGGCCTCCATATCGATGGGCAGGTAAAGGGTAATGTCATCGCCAGTGAGGACGCCGCGTCCGTATTGACGGTCAGTGAGCATGGCAGAATCGAAGGCGATGTGCGGGTGCCTACCGTGTTCCTGAATGGGTCAGTAACCGGCGATGTGCGCTGCGAGGAACGCATTGAGCTTGCGGCCAAGGCCAGGGTAAACGGTGATGTCTATTACAATCTGATAGAGATGGTGATGGGTGCCGAAGTCAATGGCAGTCTGTTGCATCAAACGGATAGCTCTTCTCCGGAGGGGGGAATCGAGTACCAGCGGGCGGAGAAATTAACGGGCAGCGATCATAATACTTGATCAGAACAGTAGGAATAAGCATAATCTTCACAACATGATGTAAATGACAGAATGAGGCAGTGCCAATGATTCAAATAGCCACGTCTATAGCCCCCCGGATGATTTTCACCGATGCCGCCGCTGAGAAAGTCAAGCGATTGATTCAGGAAGAGAAAAATCCGGATCTGAAGCTGCGTATCTATGTCACGGGTGGCGGTTGCTCGGGATTTCAGTACGGATTCTCGTTTGACGAGACCATCAATGAGGGCGACATCGTCATCGATAATACGGGTGTGTCCCTGGTTATCGATCCCATGAGCTATCAGTACCTGATCGGTGCCGAGGTCGATTACACGGAAGGACTCGAAGGCGCCCAGTTCGTGGTCCGTAACCCGAATGCAACCACTACCTGTGGGTGCGGTTCTTCTTTCTCTATCTGAGGCCGCCGGGATTCGTCGACTTCCAGGAGCCTGTCGGATTCAGGATTGATCTACTCGGCAACTGCTCCATGCGTCGCCTGGAGCGCCTACTTTTGGTGCTCTACCTCCTGCACGGCCCAGGCCGGTTTCTCGACCGTTTCCCGGTCTCACCTTCTCCCTGCAGTCGTGCGCCGGCGGAAGAGCGGCCCATAGTTCCCCGATATTTCGTTACATAGAACCACTATGCGCCTCGATATCGTGAACCTCTGTGCTCTCTCTCCCACCATGCTCGCTACGATCACCCAAATCCGACAGGCTCCTAGCCTGCCTTCTGGCCCGGGCAGGTAGGGGTCGTTTTTACCGGCGGGCGATGGATTTGCAAAAGACGGGTTGGTGCGTTAATCGCTGCTGGCAACCTGTACGCTGAGGATCGCATCCAGCTTGCCAATCATGGAAACCGCTTTCTGTCTGAAGTCCGCGAGATCCACCTTGTTCAGCGGTTCCGCGTCGGGAAGTTTTACCGTCAGCGGATTACGGTGCACGCCATCGACCCTGAATTCGTAATGCAGATGCGGCCCGGTGGCAAGTCCGGTCATGCCGACATAGCCGATTACCTGTCCCTGCCTGATACGGCTGCCTGTGGACAGACCGCTCCTGAACCGTGAAAGATGGCCATAGAGCGTACTGTACTTGTTACCATGCTGGACAATGATGACATTCCCGTACCCGCCTTTCTTGCCCCTGAATACAATCTTTCCTTTAGCGGTTGACTTGACCGGAGTGCCGGTTGGCGCCGCATAGTCCACGCCCTTATGGGCGCGTATGCGATTCAGGATGGGGTGCTTGCGACCCAGGCTGAAGCCCGAGCTTATTCGGGTGTATTCCACGGGTGTGCGCAGGAAGGCCTTGCGCATGTTTTTGCCGTCAGGTGAGTAGTATTCTGTGTCGCCGGACTTATCCGTATAACGCACTGCCTGGTACGTCTTGCCCTGGTTGATGAACGTTGCGGCGAGTATATGCCCCTCGCCGACTTTTTCCCCTTCCAGGTACAGTTCGTCATAGAGGACTACGAATTTGTCACCCTTGCGGATATCAAGGGCAAAGTCGATATCCCAACCGAAGATATTGGCCAGTTCCATCGTCATGTTGTCAGACAGACCGGCCTTCTGGGCGGCGAGGAACAGGGAACTGTTGATGTATCCGCTGGCGTTGGTAATGTGTCTCTCGGGTGCGTGGTAGGTGGTCGAGATCTCGAAGCCATCCCCCGTACGATGCACCTCCATGAGGTTCAGTTTGTCAATCTGATATTCGAGTTTGAGCAGTCCTGATTCGTTATCGGTTAGTACTCGAAGGGTCTGGCCAGGATAGATCTTCCTGAGATTATGTGCCGCCCCGCCGAGGTTCATGATTTTATACAGTTGCTGTGGTGAAATGCCTTCCCTGGAAAAAATATCAGCCAGGTTGTCACCGGACTTGATTGTAATGGTATGCCATTGGGCATCCTCGGCATCCGGGTAAGGATCCGGAACTACATCAGGTGTAATGGCGGCATCGCCTGCAACCGGCCCGGAAATGACGGTCTGCACCGGAGAGTCATTCCCGCTATAGGCTTCAACACCGGTGATTTGCAGTGGAAGTTGACGTGTGGCTGCAGCCTGTTCGGGATTGATTCCAAGAAGTACCAGTATGGTAAAAATGACCAGCAGGCTTATGAACAGCCAGTATGCCGGACGCAGGTATCCAGAACGCATCTCACGTGTACTTATCCGTGACGCAAGGTCGCGATTAATGAGGGTCTGATAGCTCACTCTGGGCCCCGGTTGAAATTTGAGCTAAATTAACGACTGGCCTGTATCGGGTCAACTGTTTATTTGACCGGGTACAGGTTATGAGTCATAGGATCATTTTTGCAGATTCCTGTTAAATTGAGTCGGCTGTGTCTGTGGTAATCTTTAATTCTTTTCAGAGGATAGGACGGAGTTTACATGACATCATCAGAAGATCTCGGGCTGATCAGGCGTGGCGCCGAGGAGATCCTGGTTGAAGCCGAACTGGTTGAGCGACTCAAGGAAGGCCGGCGACTTCGTGTAAAGGCCGGTTTTGATCCGACAGCCCCTGACCTGCATCTCGGGCATACCGTTCTGATAAACAAGCTCCGGCAGTTTCAGGAACTGGGCCATGAGGTGATGTTTCTGATCGGGGATTTTACCGGCATGATCGGCGACCCGACCGGTAAAAATGTGACACGCAAACCCCTCACTCGAGAGGAGGTGCTGGAAAACGCCGTAACCTATGAGCACCAGATCTACAAGATCCTGGATCCTGGCAAGACGACTGTATTATTCAATTCGCAATGGATGGCCGAGATGAATGCCGCCGATCTTGTTCACGTGGCTGCGAAGTATACCGTTGCCCGCATGCTGGAGCGGGATGATTTCAACAAGCGGTACAACAGCAACCAGCCGATTGCCATCCACGAGTTTCTCTATCCCCTGATCCAGGGCTATGATTCCGTGGCCATGAAGGCGGATGTCGAACTGGGCGGGACAGACCAGAAGTTCAACCTTCTTGTGGGACGCGAACTTCAGAAACACTATGGGCAGAAACCCCAGGTGATTATGACCATGCCAATACTCGAGGGGCTGGATGGCGTTCAGAAGATGTCCAAGTCGCTGGGAAATTACATTGGCATCAGCGAACCACCGGATGAGATGTTTGGCAAGCTGATGTCGATCTCGGATGAATTGATGTGGCGCTACTTCACTCTGTTGAGCTTCCGTTCGATCGGTGAAATAGAACAGCTGAAAAGCGATGTTGCCGCAGGACTCAATCCGCGTGATGTCAAGTTCCAGCTGTGCCAGGAAATCGTGACCCGCTTTCATGACAGGGAGGCTGCCGAAGCGGCTCAGGCTGGCTTCGTGGCTCGTTTTCAAAAAGGGAACCTGCCGGATGACATGCCGGAGGTACTGCTTGACGCTGAGGGTGGCTGCCTGGGGATAGCCACTGTCCTGAAGGGGGCGGGTCTTACGGGCAGCACCTCGGAAGCGTTCCGGATGATACAGCAGGGAGCCGTACGCATCGATGGTGAACGCGTGGCCGACAGGGAGTTGACTGTTCAGGCCGGTTGCACGCATGTCGTTCAAATCGGCAAGCGCCGTTTCGCGAGAATCACCGTAAATTGATGATGTCCATAACAGCGTTTTCACCGCAGAGACGCAAAGAACGCAAAGTGTTTACTTGTTTTCGTTAACGAATTTCTCTGCGTTTTTTCGGCAACTGCTCCCTGCGTCGCCTAAAGCGCCTACTTTTGGTGCTCTAACTCCTGCACGGCCCAGGCCGGTTTCTCGACCGTGTCCCGGTCTCACCTTCTGGCCCAGGCCAGCTTCTCGACCGGTACCCGGTCTCACCTTCTCCATGCAGTCGTGCGTCTCTGCGGTGAGTCTGGTTTTTATGGCCATACCCGAACCGGGCAGGCTTCAGAAGAATCCTCCTATCCAATTGAATTATATAATTAAAAAGGCGAAGCGCCCGGTGTCCTTAAAGGTGTATGCCTGCGAACCAGGCATGTCAGCATACTGACGCTGGTGGCGTACTGATTCTCTCTCGCTGTTTTCCGGCATGGGCTATAATTCTTCGTGACGAACACTGTTCACGTGGCGTACGAAACAGGATTTGAATCAGGGCATTACAAATCGTCTGAATTATTGTTTATTCATGTGTTGACGGGACCCGTTTTTCAGGTATAGTACGCCGTCTTTGCCGGGCACCGTTCCCGGCAATCTGCTCTTTAACAACTTGATCAGGTAATTTGTGTGGGCGCTTACGTCGATTTGGTTGCGTATGCAACAAATTCGATGAGCGTCTAACTCGATTCCGAGTTAAACATCATCGAGACAGGATATGGTTACGGATCAATGTAACCAGACAAACTTGAACTGAAGAGTTTGATCCTGGCTCAGATTGAACGCTGGCGGCATGCCTAACACATGCAAGTCGAACGGTAACAGGCCCTTCGGGGTGCTGACGAGTGGCGGACGGGTGAGTAATACGTAGGAATCTGCCCAATAGTGGGGGACAACCCGGGGAAACTCGGGCTAATACCGCATACGCCCTACGGGGGAAAGCGGGGGATCTTCGGACCTCGCGCTACTGGATGAGCCTACGTCGGATTAGCTTGTTGGTGGGGTAATGGCCTACCAAGGCGACGATCCGTAGCTGGTCTGAGAGGACGATCAGCCACACTGGGACTGAGACACGGCCCAGACTCCTACGGGAGGCAGCAGTGGGGAATATTGGACAATGGGCGAAAGCCTGATCCAGCAATGCCGCGTGTGTGAAGAAGGCCTGCGGGTTGTAAAGCACTTTCAGTTGGGAGGAAAAGCAGTGGGCCAATACCCCGCTGTCTTGACGTAACCAACAGAAGAAGCACCGGCTAACTCTGTGCCAGCAGCCGCGGTAATACAGAGGGTGCAAGCGTTAATCGGAATTACTGGGCGTAAAGCGCGCGTAGGCGGTTTGGTTAGTCGGATGTGAAAGCCCCGGGCTTAACCTGGGAATTGCATTCGATACTGCCTGACTAGAGTGTGGTAGAGGGAAGCGGAATTCCGGGTGTAGCGGTGAAATGCGTAGAGATCCGGAGGAACATCAGTGGCGAAGGCGGCTTCCTGGACCAACACTGACGCTGAGGTGCGAAAGCGTGGGGAGCAAACAGGATTAGATACCCTGGTAGTCCACGCCGTAAACGATGAGAACTAGACGTTGGGGGTTTTATACCCTTAGTGTCGCAGCTAACGCGATA
>Ga0210101_1000685_pt1 | contig 10885 bp, 11 predicted proteins | sample Muzzi_PWC_D1_FD_185534 | JGI IMG/M metagenome (GOLD analysis project Ga0210101, IMG submission 185534) | Wetland microbial communities from San Francisco Bay, California, USA, that impact long-term carbon sequestration - Muzzi_PWC_D1 (SPAdes) | ecosystem: Environmental > Aquatic > Marine >...
GTGCCACCGTGCTGCTCCGCCATCACCTTCGTGATCGCCGCCGTCAGCGTCGTCTTACCATGATCCACGTGACCAATCGTTCCCACGTTTACATGCGGCTTCGTTCGTTCAAATTTTTCCTTGGACATTGCGCCTGACTCCCCTTGCGGTACCTATGCTCTGAGAAAATACATCAACAAATTCTGGAGCCCATAACCGGATTTGAACCGGTGACCTCTTCCTTACCAAGGAAGTGCTCTACCGACTGAGCTATATGGGCAAAAATCAAACGGGGCCAGACCCCATTTTTCACACCCTGCCGTCCACTTACACCACGCCTGGAAACGGGACCTGATCCCGTTTGATTTGGAGCGGGTGATGGGAATCGAACCCACGTCATCAGCTTGGAAGGCTGAGGTTCTACCGTTGAACTACACCCGCTGAACCCGCGTCTCCGTCACCTTAACCTTTATATATGTGGTGGAGGGGGGAGGATTTGAACCTCCGAAGGCTGAGCCGTCAGATTTACAGTCTGATCCCTTTGACCGCTCGGGAACCCCTCCAAAAATGCAAGCCCGCTATTGTGTTGCAGACGCTGTTACGTGTCAACAGGTATACGCGGCTTGCCGCCAGCGGAACACTACGGTTAATATGCAACACCATTCAGGTCGGAATCACGAACACAGCACGCCGGCCATCTAACAATAAAGCATCTCCAGGGACAAGCATTATTGACAGGGCAAGTCACCTATAAGGCAATAAATGTTTGTCCAAAAAACATTTTTATAGGAGATATGCGATGCACCGCAGATTGTATTTTCTGGTTCCGGGAAGGTCTCATGCCCTGTCCGTCATCGAGGATCTTGCCCGGCAGGGCATCAATCCGGAGCGGATCCACGCCCTCGCGGATAAACGCACCCGCAAAGACGGCCTCCCGCAAGCCTCAACGCGACAAAAGAATGACGCAGGCGGTCGTCTGGAAAAAGTGCTCTGGAACAGCAACCTGATCAGTTTTGCCCTGGCCTTTGGTTGCCTGATCTTCCTGCTGATCACGCGGAACCTGAACTGGTGGCTGTTACTGCCGGCCGGCGTGATGACCGTGAATTTTATTGCCGGCCTGAAGTTCAGCAACCTGCCCGGCACCCATCTCGGTGAATTCCGCGACGCACTGGCCCATGGCGAGATACTGCTGCTGGTCGATGTCCCCGAGAACCGGGTCTCCGAGATAGAGCGCAGCGTGCACCGTCACCACCCCGAGACGGCAATCGGCGGCGTGGGCTGGGGCACCGAGGCGTTCGGACTCTAGGACTGCGGCTTCACTGGCTGAAACGGCCGCGCTGGACGTTTTCACCCAGCAGCGCCTGAAACGTTTCGGCACTGACATGGATCAGCTGTTCGTGGTCCCCGGCCTCAAAAAAGATATCCGGCTGCTCGGCAATGGCATCATCGACCACCGTCTCCACACCATAAACCGACCCGATTGGTGGCAGCGCCCCGATTTCACAGTCGGCAAACAGCCCGCCCAGTTCGTTTTCCGTCGCCAGCATGAGATTCCGGTTCAGCTGGCGGTGCAATTCCCGCATATTGACCTGCCGGCTGGACGGCAGCACCACCATCAGGAAACCCTGCTCATCCTCTAGAATCACGGACTTGGCAAGACGACTGCCGGGCACGTGGGCAGCCTCGGCACTCTCGCCGCTGGTGGCGGTGTGGGGATGCGTCAGCACATCATACTCAACATCCTGCGCCGTAAGATAATTTGAAACGGTCGATGCAATAGCCATGGCCAGATCCTCCCGCAATCGTTACACAGTCCAGTATAGATCATGCCCGCCCCGCCGCCCGGAACGCTATGCCCCGGCGCCGGCGCGGTCCCGGTACTCAGCGAGGCGGACATACCATGCAACCAGATCGTCCAGCGAGAACACCGCATTTGCAGGACTGGGATTAGGCGTGACGAATACCCGGCTGTCTCCCAGCCGTAGCGACTGCTCGCCCCAATCGATCGCCTGCAAAATCCCTTCGCCATGGCGGAGATAGCCGGCATAAGCCTGCTTGCCGTGGAACCAGGCGATGCGCGGAGCATAATCCAGCAGCTTGCGCTTCAGTTGCGGCGCCCACTCCCGGAAATCTGCGGCTCGCAGTTCGTGCCCCCCGGCGGTCGGCCGCTTCACGACATCGGTAAAACCGATTGCGCACTGTTGCAGCAGGATCTCCATGGCGGCGACTCCCGGCTCCATGACCTCCCCTGACGACACCAGTCCGCTGCCATGCAACGCACGCCAGAAGCGATTGCGGGGATTGGCAAAATAATAACCGGCACGTACCGAGGGAAGGGAGGGATTGAGCCCTATGGAAACGATAGCAAGGCCGCTGCACAGATAATCGGGCAAGGACTCTGGGGCTGGCATGCGAGGATTCTGGTTAAACGGCCGGTACGGCACCGGGCCGGATGCTGGTGGAAACCGGGCGGTTGCCCGGGCGCGCCGGGCAACCGCTGAGGTACTACTGCGCGACCCGGGTTTCTCCGTTCAGCGTCAGCACGCGCACCCGGTCACCCACGTGGAATGCTGCTGTCGGGGTGGCCTGCTGGACAATGGCGACGATCTGGCCGCTGTCGAGCCGTACGGTGATTTCCACGCCCTGTTTCTTGGTGGCGCCTTCTTCCGCCATGCCACCGGCCACGCCGCCGGCAACCGCACCCAGGACAGTGGCCACCGCCGCGCCCTTGCCGCCGCCAACCGTACTCCCGCCGATACCGCCCACGACCGCGCCTGTGGCGGCGCCGATGCCCGTCTTGGTGCCCTCGATCACCACCGGCCGCACATATTCGACCATACCGAACTGGACCGTTTGCGGCCGGCGGGCATCCTCCCGTGAATAGGAGTCACCCGTTAGCGTTGACATGCATCCGCCAAGCATCAGCAGCAGCCCGACGACCAGGATGGAAAGTGACAATTTTTTCATCTGAATACCCTCCCGCATGACCCGGGGCTCAGCCGGGCATGCGCATCATTCATCAGTCAGATCAACCACAAACCTGCCCCTGTGGTTGCCTGCAAGCAGTGCCTCGAAACTCCGCGACAGGTCTTCGAGCCGAATAATTTCCGTAACAATTTCAGCTAAATGTGCAGGCCGCAGGTCGGTCGCCAGTCGCTCCCACAGCCGCATGCGCCTTTCCATGGGGCAATTGGCCGAGGTGATACCCAGCATACTAACACCCCTCAGGATCATGGGCATCACCGTCGTGTGCAACTCGCTGCCACCGGCCATGCCGATGCTGGCGATGTTGCCCCAGGGGCCGACGGTCTGCAGCAGCCAGGCAAGCACACCACCGCCGACGTTATCCACGGCACCGCCCCATTCAGCCGATAACAATGGCCGGTCCGTGGCGACAACTGCCTGGCGCTCCAGCACCCTGCCGGCACCGAGCATTTCCAGGTACCCGGCGGCATCCGGCTTGCCGGTCAGGGCGGTAACCGGGTAACCGCGCCCGCTCAGCAGGTCGATTGCCAGGCTGCCCACACCACCGGTCGCGCCACTCACCAGGATCGGTCCCAGCCCGGGATGCTGCCCGTTCTGTTCCATGCGATCGATCGCAAGCGCCGCAGTAAACCCGGCAGTTCCCAGCGCCATGGCATCGAACAGGGAAAGACCCGCCGGCAACGGAACGACCCACTCTGCTGGAACCCGCACGTACCCGGCAAGGCCACCGTCGTGCTGTTCTCCCAGGCCACACCCGGTGACGAGCACCGGGTCGCCCGCCCGGAACCGCGAACTCGAGGAACACTCCACCACGCCGGCAACATCAATCCCTGCGACAAGGGGAAGGCGTTTCATTATCCTGCCCTTGCCGGTTGCGGCCACCGCGTCCTTGTAATTGACGCTTGAGTAGTGCGCCCTGATGAGCACCCCGCCCTGCCCGAGAGCGTCGAGCCCGATCTCCTCGATGACGGCTTCCGTCCGCCCGCCTCGATCCTGGACCACACAGGCCCGGAACCGCGCCATGCTCAGTCGCCCCCGGGAGCGTCAGGCGACCCGGGGTCACGGTAGACCAGTTTGCCCGAGTAATCGAACGGCAACCGCTGGTGCTTGCCGGCAAGCCCGATCTTGCCGTGCAACCGGTATTCCAGCCCGCCGCCCGGCGCATCCGCCAGTTGCTGCAGCTGCCGCATCACGTTCAGCAGGTTGCTGACGACCTCGACCTGCAGCAGGGCTTCCCCGTAGGGCGGGATGTCGACTGCCTGCTGGCTGACGCCGTAGGCAAACTCCCGCCGGTTGATTTCCAGCCCGTAGCTGAGACCCGCCACGGGTATGGCAACGCTGTTCGGGTTGAGAATCCTGAGCTCGAGAACAAAACGCTGTTCCAGCATCTGCATGTCCACCGGCTTGATGCTGACAAGCGACACGCGCGGCGACTCCGGGTAGGACTGCAAGGCTGCGCAGCCTGCCAGCCACAGGATGCCTAGCAGGATGCCGGGGTTGCGGCAGTTACGGAATAACGCTGGCAGCACCTGCATCATAAAACCCGCCGCTACTGCATTTCCTCGCCCCTGGCCACCGGGCCATAGGGGGAGTGCCGGTGTTTGTCGTGGTAGTGCATGCGGTAGCGCCGGAACCGGTCGCTGCTGTCGAAGTGCATGAACGGATTGCCCTCGACCTGTTCCGCCATGGTCGAGGTCGTCTTGTCGGCGTAGTTGTGCCCGGGATGGATAACGGTCGCCGCCGGCAGGCGTGCGGCCATATCCTTGAGCGTGACGAACATCTGCTCCGGGTCGCCGCCGTGCAGATCACAGCGCCCGCAGCCGAAGACGAACAGGGTATCCCCGGTGATCAGTTCATCGCCGATCTGGTAGCAGGCGGAGCCCGGCGTGTGGCCGGGCGTGTGCAGGGTCCGGATGGCGGTCTCGCCCAGTTCGATGGTATCCCCGCCGTGGTGCAGGGTTGGAAGGTCCAGGCAGTTGCCCCAGAATTGCGCCTCGGCCTTGAGCAGATGCAATTGCGCGTCATGCTGCCGCAGGACGTCCTCGATTCCGTTGATATGGTCGTGATGGCTGTGCGTCAGCAGAATATCGGTAATGGATGCGTCCAGCCGTCTGGCGAGCGCCAGTACCTCCGGGACATCCCAGGCCGGATCAACGACCGCCGCACGTCCGCTGGCATGGTCGTGGATCAGGTAGACAAAATTCTCCATGGGCCCCAGTTCCAGGGCGTGTATCGAACAGGATTCGTTTTGCACCATGCCGCCAGCCTCGCGTCGGAGTAATCACACCGTCCGGATAGTACAGTTGCAGCCAGCATACAGGAACAGCAAGATATGCCAAGATCGACAACCCGGACCGTCGCCATGGACCACATCCGTTGCCATACAGCGTGAGCCCAGCATGCCTGCACCCAAACTGCTACTGCATCCGGCCGATCCCGACACGGCTGCCATCCCCGAGGACAGGCTGGCGCAGGAAATGCAGGCCATCGGCCTGATCGGGGAACGTATGCCGCTGGGAAATACCGGGTTCTACCCCGCCGGCGAACAGTTCCTGCAACTGGTTACCTTTCTCGGCTGCTCCCCCGCGATCGAACTCGCCCCCCCGGATGACCCGCAGGAACGGGAAAAGGCCAGCGCCACGGGCCGGTTCTGCCATGTCTTCATCAGTTCCGGGGAACACCTGCAGTTCCGCGGCGACCGCCAGACACGGAATCCTGGCTGCCCCCGCTGCCGCAGCCCTGAACCTGACTGGAAAGCCGGACTGCAGTCATGGCAGGCGGGGGAACACGCGCCGGACTGGACCTGCCCGTCCTGCGGCTTCCGGGGGCATCTCAGCGACCTGGTATTTCGCAAGACCGCGGGTTTTGGCAGAACGTTTCTGGAAATCAGGGGAATTTACCCGTCAGAGGCGGTCCCGGGCCCGGCCCTGCTGGACACCCTGGCAACACTGACCGGGGCACCGTGGTGCACGATCTACCTGCGCGAGTAAGGCGCCCCTGTCTGGAGCGGCGTTCTGTGTCACAATAACGCCCCCGAGTTTCACAGCAGCCCGCAGGTACCCCCGCATGCCAGACACCGAGCTCACCCAGGAAGAACGCATACTGCGTGTCATGAAACGCGTACTCACGGAAGTCGCCAAGGATACCTATACCCGTCCCGGCCACCGGCACCCGCTGTCGGATGAAACAGTCAAGGGCATCCAGAACTGCCTGGTACTCATCACAGCCCGCGAAGCCGAATTGAACCAGGCCGCCGGCCGTTCCGCCGACATGCGCCCGCGTTTTATCGATGAACCGGTCAAATCGGTCGTCGTACCCCTCAACATTCCCGGTTCCAAGGACCGCGACGACAAATAAGTCCCTGATCGGCCAGCCGGCCGACGCTTTCCGCGTGGCCGCAAGCCCACCCTGACCCCCGCCGCGGCCCGTCGTCCCGGCATCTGCCTCACACTTTTTCCTAGCAGAAACAACCATTAAGGTTGAACTCCGGGCGGCCGATAGCCCTAGAGGCCGTTGTCTTGACGCACCCCGGGCGGCCCGGGGGCGCCAGCTGATACAGCAGGTTCCGATTCAGATCAGCGGTTTGCCGGACTTCATACGCGTGGAGCATGCATGGAAACCAGAAGCAGGGGCTATCAACCGCTGCGCCTGACTGGCGGGCACGACGGTGCCATGCATGGCTCGCGGCAATCACACCTCACCCGGCACTCCGCCCGTGCACTGACAGGCATGCTGCTGGCGGCGCTGCTGGCCCCTGCCCTGTCCGCGGGCGCCGCCGGGGGAATTCCGGACGATCTGTTGAATATGAGCCTCGAGGCACTGATGAATATGGAAGTGACCTCGGTTTCGAAAAAACCTGAAAAACAATCTGATGCCGCGGCGGCAATCTTCGTGATCACCAACGCCGACCTGCAGCGCTGGGGCGTCACCAGCATCCCCGAGGCACTGCGCCGGGTACCCGGCATTTACGTCGCCCGCATCGACGCCAATAAATGGGCCATTACCTCGCGCGGGTTCAACAGCCGCTTTGCCAACAAGCTGCTGGTACTGATCGATGGCCGCAGCGTCTACACCCCCCTGTTTGCCGGCGTTTACTGGGACATGCAGGAGGTCATGCTGGAAGATGTTGACCGCATCGAGATAATTCGCGGCCCGGGCGGCACGCTCTGGGGCGCCAATGCCGTCAACGGCGTCATCAATATCATTACCCGTTCAGCGTCCGGGACCCGGGGCGGACTGGTATCCGCAACGGCGGGCAACAAAATTACCGGCATCGGCAGCGCAAGGCATGGCGGCAGGCTGCAGAATGGCGCCGACTATCGCATCTATGCCAAATACCAGAATTATGCCGAAGGCTACAACGCCGCCGGCGCACACGACGACTGGCACTCCGGGCAGGTCGGCTTCCGCAGCGACTGGTCCGGCAGCCCGCGCGATGCGATGACCCTGCAGGGTGACCTTTATCAGGGCAAGGCGGGACAGGAGGTCATCATTCCGACAGGCAACGGCCCGACAGTCGGCATGCCGGTCATCGACGACACCGACAGCAACAGCGGCAACCTGCTGTTCCGCTGGTCACGCAGCCTCGACGCCGGCGCAGACCTTGCGCTGCAGATGTACTACGATCACGTCGGCCGGGATGGCGCGGTACTTTTCGAGGATCGCGACACCTTCGATTTCGACTTCCAGCATCGCCTGCCCTGGGGAGGCGTCAACGACCTGGTCTGGGGGCTCGGGTACCGGTTCGTGCATGACAACACGGACAACAACCCCACCTTCAGCCTTGACCCTGCGTCACGCAGCGTGAGCCTGTACAGCACATTCATTCAGAACGAGATCAGCCTGACTGAGGACCTGCGGCTGACCCTGGGCAGCAAGTTCGAGCATAACGACTTCAGCGGCTATGAAACCCAGCCCAATGCGCGCATTGCCTGGACACCTGACGAATCCCGTACCCTCTGGGGTGCAATCTCCCGTGCAACCCGTACACCTGCGCGCGGCGAGCATGATGTGGTTCTGCGCATGCTGCCGGAACCCGATCCCGGGGTGCCGGTATACACCACCGGCAATGACCACTATGGCGCGGAAGATGTCCTGACCTGGGAAGCGGGCTACCGCTTCAATTACCGGAACCTTTGGTCGCTGGATCTCACAGCATTCTATAACGACTATGACGAGCTGCGGACGATGGATCCCGTGAGCAGCCCGCCGGCGGATATCCTGCTGGCCTTCGACAACAACATGAGCGGCGAGACCCGGGGCCTGGAACTTGCCGGCCAGTGGCAGGTACGGCCCGGCTGGCGGCTGAACCTCAGCTACACCTGGCTGGACATGTCCCTGCATCTCGATAACGGCAGCATGGACTACGTTTCGCAATCCGCCGGGGATGCCAGCCCGACCAACAGTGCCGTTCTCTGGTCCACCCTCGATCTCGGCAACAGGCTGCAGTTTGACAGCGCCCTGCGCTACATGGGTGCCATTGAAGTCAATGGTATCGATATTGACGGTTATGCCGAACTCGACCTGCGACTCGGCTGGGAGGCAAAACCGGGGCTGGAGCTTTCCCTGGTCGGGCAGAATCTGCTGGACGACCACCACAGGGAGTTCCTGCCCGACTTCATCAGCACCCAGCCCACCGAGGTGGAACGCAGCATCTACGGCCGGGCGACCTGGCGCTTCTGACCGATGCGTAATCCTGTGACAGGTCGCAGCAGAAACAGGCAACCGCGCGGCCACCCCTGCCGGCGCATTCGCATCCTGCCTGCACTGGCCTTCATGCTGTTTGCCTGCATCCCGGCGCTCAACGGTATTGCCGGGCAGCCGTCGACGGAATACCGGATCAAGGCAGCCTTTCTGTACAACTTCACCAGTTTTGTCACCTGGCCGGATGACCCGGCAGGTGCATCCGACTTCACCCTGTGTGTACTTGGCGAGGACCCGTTCGGACGCCTGCTGGACAAACTGACCGGCAAGTCGGTCAAGGGCAAGCAACTGATCGTGCGGCGGCTGGGCAACCAGGCACTGCTCGACCAGTGCAAGCTGGTGTTCATCAGCGCCACTTCCAGCGATCAGATCGGCGGCGCCCTGGCGTTGCTGCAGGAATTACCGGTGCTGACGGTCAGTGATGTCCGCGGTTTCACGAACCAGGGTGGCATCATTGAATTCAGGATTATCGCAAACAAGGTCCGGTTTGATATCAACCTCAATGCCGCAGAATCCGCCGGCCTGCATATCAGCTCGAAACTGCTGTCCCTGGCAACCCGCTTCCGGCGAGACGACTGAGGGCGCAGGACATGCAGCTATTCGACACCCTTTCAGTCCGCCACAAGTTGATTGCGCTCATGGTCTCTGTCAGCTTCGTGTCACTCCTGATTGCCAGTTTTGCATTCATCAAGACCGACAGGATCACCACCCAGCAGGTGGTCTCCGACAACCTTGCCACCATGGCCAGCATCATAGCCGCCAACAGCACCGCCGCCATCGTGTTTGGAGACGCCGCCGCCGCCCGGGAAACATTGAGCTTTCTGGAATCGCGTGACCATATCCAGGCAGCCGCCATCTACGATGCCACGGGCGAGGCATTCGCCACCCATACCAGGGCAGGCCTGGATGTTGAATTCCCCGAACCGGACCTGCTGCAGGAAAACATCCTGTTCTGGAGCGACCATATCGAATTGAACCTGCCCGTCGTCTACCAGCGGGAGGTGATCGGTGCCGTCTATCTGCGATCGGACATCACTGCAATACACCAGCGCCTGGCCATGTTCCTCCGGATAGTCTCCGTGGTGCTTGTCACCTCGCTGCTGATAACCATCGCACTTAGCGCGCGCATGTCCCGTGTCATCACCGACCCGCTGCTGCGTCTTTCTAAAATCGCACGCCAGATCACGACGGAAAAAAACTACTCCCTGCGTGTCGGCGGCCGGGAAAAGGACGAGCTTGGCGACCTGATTTCCAACTTCAATGCCATGCTGGACGAGATCCAGGCACGTGACACCGCCCTGGAAGTCCACAAGCACGAGCTGGAGGAGCGCGTCTGGCAGCGCACCCGCGAACTAAAGGTCGCGAATCTTGAGCTGGAAAGCGCCAAGGAAAACGCCGAGTCGGTCGCCCGACGCATGAAATATCACGCCCACCATGATGCATTGACCGGACTGCCGAACCGCACACTGCTGAACGACAGGATCTCCAAAGAGCTGGCGCATGCCCGGCGCCAGAAAACAATACTGGCCCTCCTGTTCCTGGATCTCGACCGCTTCAAGCTCATCAACGATTCACTCGGACACGCGACCGGAGACCAGTTGCTGCGTGTGATATCCCGCCGCCTCAGCAGTTGTATCCGGGATGAAGACACGGTTGCACGCCTCGGCGGTGACGAGTTTATGGTTTTGCTGCCGCACATCAGCGGCTCCGCCGATGCCGGTCGCATCGGCCGGAAGATCATCGACTGTCTGGTCGAACCGTTTTCCTGCAATGGCCATGAGCTGCACATCACCACCAGCATCGGCATCAGCGTCTATCCCTATGATGGCAGGGAAACCGAGACCCTGATGAAGAATGCCGACATCAGCATGTATCGCGCCAAGGAACTGGGGCGCAACAAGGTCGTGTACTACACCGCCGAAATGAATGCCGGGGCACGCAAGCAACTGGCACTGGAAACCAATCTGCGCAAGGCGGTCGAAAACAGCGAGTTACAGCTGCACTACCAGCCCAAGGTGGACATCAACAGGAACAGCATCGTCGGGGTCGAGGCCCTGCTCAGATGGGAACACCCCGGCATGGGCTATATCAGCCCGCTGGAATTCATCCCCATTGCCGAAGACTGCGGGCTGATCTCCCGCATCGGCGAGTGGGTGCTGCACACGGCCTTCGCCGACCTCGGCAAATGGCATGCCGCCGGTCATGGCAACATCACCAT
>Ga0210101_1000687_pt1 | contig 10880 bp, 6 predicted proteins | sample Muzzi_PWC_D1_FD_185534 | JGI IMG/M metagenome (GOLD analysis project Ga0210101, IMG submission 185534) | Wetland microbial communities from San Francisco Bay, California, USA, that impact long-term carbon sequestration - Muzzi_PWC_D1 (SPAdes) | ecosystem: Environmental > Aquatic > Marine >...
GTGCAACGCGTCATCGAACATGTCGATCGCATAGCCGCCTGGGGCGGTGCCCGGCAGCGCGCGTGGTCGGATTATTATCTGTACGTTCATCGCTATCTTCGCGATGTCGTACGCCTCGACCCGGACCGAGCCTTGAGTCAGCGGCTACGCGACCAGGTCGCGATCTGGCCGTCGACACCGTTCCACTTGCTCGTGGCAGCAGCACCGTCGATCCGGCTGCTCCGTCCGCTTGAGTCTCGGGTGGAGCGGCCTGCTGTAATGAGGCCACACACGGACCGGGAGGGCTCGCCCGATCTTGTCGATCCTGAAGAGGCAGGCCTGAACATCGAAACTTTGGTCGGAGGCGCGCTAGCCGCAGGCGCTCGATCCCTGGCTGAGGTTACCGAGTGGGTATTACCCAAGTTCCCTGTTGATCTGCACTACGCCGTCACAGGCCGCGTGGCCGACGTGCTCGCTCGCATCACCCGGACACGTAGCGCCTACGAACGTCCGTGGCGGATCGTCGCGCCAAGCCTGGAACTGGAAGATTGGGAACTACCGAGGGAGGGAGCGCTACGGTGACCACCTCCAGCTTTCAGTCCCTCGAAGAGGCCATCACCGACGAGCACTTCCCCGAAGTGGACCTCGCCCTTCGCCGCGGGCGGCACGTCGGACGCGACGACGGAACTGCCTATGACTACCTCGTCGATGCCCTCGACCATCTCGAGCCCTTCTATAGGCGTTTCGGCTGTGAGCTGATGCAGCGGGCGGACGGGTACTTTTATCTCCTACCCTCGGGGGATCGACTCGGCCGTCGCCAGCTGACCGCTGGCGAGATGCTTGTCGGCCAGACGCTCGCGCTGATGTACCTGGATCCCGCCACCCTGCAGCACGGTGGCATGGTCCAGCGCGCGACGCTTCTGCAGAGGCTCTCGGGGTTATTGGGAACCGAGACGCTTGTCCGCACCCTCAATCCGCGGCGCAGGAAGTTCGACGAACGGATCGCAGCCGAGACCGTCCGCACCAAGGTCGCCGAGGCCCTTCGGCGACTCACGGACCTTGGGTTTATCGATTCGGTAGACGACGCGATGCTGCGCCTGCGTCCCGCGTTGATGCGATTTGCGGAGCCGGTCCGTGACCTGAGCGATCAGAAGACCGCACTGGAGCGACTGGTTAAGAGCGGTGAGATCGCCCTTGGCGAAGCCGACGAAGAGGACGGTGACGACGGTAATGACACCGAGGACGACGACGAGGCGGAGGCAGGCGGATGAGCCGTACCCGCGCCCAGGCCCTCGTGCTCGTCAACTGGAAGGGCGTCTTCTACGAGCGGTATCTCATCGACCGGCATGTGACAGCCCTCGAAGGGGCCAATGGCGCCGGTAAGACAACGGTGATGATTGCGGCCTACGTCGTGCTCCTCCCGGACATGTCTCGGCTGCGTTTCACGAATCTTGGAGAGACCGGCGCGACGGGCGGTGACAAAGGGATCTGGGGACGCCTGGGTGAGCCTGGCCGGCCTGCCTACTCGGCCATCGATTTCGCCCTCGCATCGGATCATCGCCTCATTGCGGGCGTGCACCTGGAGAGGAAGGGCGAACCTTCCGTTGAGCCAACGCCTTACATCATCTCGGGTCTCGACGCGGATGTTCGCCTGCAAGACGTGCTTTTGCTCTCTCAGGGTGACCACGAAGTGGTACCCGAACTGAATGAGCTGCGCGAGAACACCGCGCGCCTCGGTGGGCGCATGCAGGTCTTCGGCACCGCGCGCGACTACTTTGCTGCTCTTTTCGATCACGGTGTCACACCGCTGCGCCTGGCGACGGACGAAGAGCGCAATAAGCTCAACGAGATGCTGCGCACCAGCATGACGGGCGGTATCTCGCGGGCGCTGACATCGGAGCTGCGGTCATTTTTATTGAAGGAAGAGACCGGGCTAGTCGACACCTTGCAGCGCATGAAGGCCAACCTTGATGCATGCAGACGTACGCGCACCGAGGTCCAGGAGGCGCAACGGCTCGAGCGGGAGATCGGCGGCGTATTCGAGGCCGGGCAGACCATGTTTGCCGCGGCCTTCTTCGCGACCCGCGAGCGCGCCGATGAACTGCGGCGCCGCTTGACCGAAGCGGAGGAAGCACAACGCAAAGCACAGGAGTGGCTTGCAGAGGCCAAGGATCAGCTCGCCCGCGTCTGCGATGAACTCGGCAAAAAGGGAACTCGCAAGGAGGCTCTGGCAGCGGAGGTCAATGCTGCCGAGGATTGGCTCCGGCGTCTTCAACAGGCTCTGCAGGCGGCCGAGGAAGTCGCGCGCCGCCGCGAAGAGCTGTCTTCGGCCGAAGCCGATACACGGATTGCCGGGGATCAACGTAAGGCGCGAGAGGAGGTTCGAAACCAGTGCCGAGAAACGCTGCACCGCTGCCGGGAAGACCACAAGCGCGCCGGCGCGGGCCTCGCAGACCTGCAGCGCGGACTCGACGAACTCCATCGCCGTGCCGGCGCATATAGGCAAGTGCTTCGTCGCAAGGGTGAGGCGGAGCGGCTACTCGAAGCTGACGAGCTTGCCATCGGAGCCATCGCTGGCCGGGTAACGGAGACCAAGGCTCAGCTCGACCAGGTGGATCGCTCTCGGCGCGACGCGAGGCAGTGGCTCGCTGATGCCGATGAGCACAGGCGAGAGCACGCAGCAGCGATTGCAGCGCTGGAGCTGATGGCAAATGAGACGATAGAACCGCGTGGCGCCCACCCGAAAGCGCTACAACAGCTTCGCCGGTTTCGGGACCTGGAGGCGCTGGCCGGGCGCCTGAGCACCATTGCCACCGAACTCGCCGAGATCCGCAAGCTCGCCAGCCGCCAAGCCGAGGCCAGGGAACAGGCCGAAAAACTGAACCTTTCCTTCTCGGGGCAGCGGTCTGCCCGCGTCGAGATCACAGAGCATCTCGAGCAGGCGGAGCAGGAGCGCGAGCAGTTCCTGGACCAAGCCCGCGAGGCCCAGGCGGGCCTGGCTGACTGTCAGCGAACGCTGGATGCTGCGCGCGCGCGGCAAAAGGAGCTCAGTGATCGCGAACCGATTTGGCGCGACCTCGCGACTCGCGCCAGGCATCTGGCGGTCGAGCTCGGGTGCTCCCTGACTTCGCTACCGGAGCTGCAAGCCGCGCGCGAGATTGTGGTCCAGCATCTCACCCAGGTGAAGGCAAGCGAATCCGAACTCGTCGAGAGGCGGGAGAGTCTCCAATCGGCGGCGCGGGAGCTCCTGGCCGCCGGTGGGCCGTTCAATCCCGAGCTGCTGCGACTCAAGGATGCCCTGGGTGCGGAGCTCCTGGCCGGTGCATTCGAGGACGCGTCTCTCGAAGATGCCGCCGTGCTGGAGGCGAGGCTGGGGCCACTGGTGCAGGCACTTGTCGTAGATGACCCTGCAGCAGCCGCCAAGCAGGTCCATGGTCGCTCGGAGTCGCTTTCCGATGTGTGGCTCGTAAGCCGCGACGAGGACGCTGCACGACTCGGTGCGGGCGCGGCCCGCCAGAGCGCGGAAGCGACTGACGTAGTCGTCTCGGAGCAGCGGGTTATCCGCGTCACGCGGATCCCGACTCGTCCTCGCCTCGGTCGGAAGGCGCGCGAGAAGCGCGCAGCGGAGCTCCGTACCGAGGCCGACGAGTTGGATGCTCAGATCGAGACCTCACGGGCGGAGCGACGCCGGCTCGAGCGCTTGGCGGAAGATGGCGAAGCACTGCTCGCGGGTCAGACCGTGTGGCTGGGCGGCGACCCGGCACCGGAGCTCGCAGCGATCCTTCGTCAGCTTTCGGAGGTCCAAGAACAACAGGGGATCCACCGCGCCGCGGTGGGACGATATCGGGAGGCTGCGCGCCAGCTAGCACCGCGCATCGAGGCGCTACGCGGTCTGCTCGGTACAGCCGTGTTCCTCGATCCCCCGGACCATGCCCAACGGCGGGACGCGCTCGAGCGGGACCACGATGCGGCCCAAGCGGCGCAGGCTGAGATTCAGCGGTGCCGTGAAGCCGCCCTGGTGGTCGAGGACAGGATCAACCTGCTACGGCGAACACCGCTTTCGGAGGCGGAGGTCGCGATACTCGAAACCGAGCTGAGCCGGCTCTCGGATGAGCGCGGCCGCCTGGATGCCGCGATCGAGGCCATGGAGTTCGTCGCCTCCAATGTCGAGGCGTTGAGCTGGGACGACGCACCAGTAAGATTGGCAGAAAACCAGACTTTGGTGCCGGCGTTGAAGGAACAGTTGGATCGGGCGGAGGCGGCCCTGCGCGCGGCGGAGTCCGCTGACCAAGAGGCAGAGCAGGCACTTGAAATCGCGATCAAAGATTGGCAGGCAGCTGATGGAAAGCGAGAAACCGCTGCAACACAGTTCAATGCCGCCGACGGACGTTTCAGAGAATTCGGGATAGCCGACCCAACCCAGGGTGCGGTCGACGTTGCGCGTGACGATGTGCAACGCCTCAATGACGAAGTCAAGGCTCTGGCTGCCCAGCTTGAAGACTTGAGGAATAGCCAAGGGCGGCTGGAGGAAAGGCGCGAGCAGGCAGGCACTGAAAGTCAAGCGGCAGAAAAGAAGTTGGCCGACGAGCTCCGCGAGGCTCAACCGGCCTTTGAACGCTGGGAACGTCTATATACTCTGGTTGCAGAACGCAAATTGCTTCCCGCCCAGACATCAGTTGACAGTGACGTGGGCGCAATCCGTGGGCACATCCAACTCGTTCAAGAAGCGCACAAGCAACGTGCGGTGCTCGTGGAGCGGCTGCGTGTCGCCCACGGGGCGCAGGATCTGCTCGCCAAGGTCGACAGGGATAGCGCGGGCGCCGACGTCGGGTTTGCCGACATCTACCTTGAGCTCTGGCTGGCCGTGCGCGATTGGTTACGCCGTCGGCTGCCGGCGCAGGTGGCGGAAGTGGATGACCTGCGAGAAGCACTCCTGCGACTGCGCGACCAACTGAGCGGGCTCGAAGAACGTCTAGCGCGACAGGAGGACGATCTCCGTGGTGCCAGCGAGGACGTTGCCCGCGGGATTGACGTTCAGGTCCGCAAGGCACGAGGTCAGGTAAGCCGCCTCAGCCAGAACCTCGGGGGAGTCAGCTTCGGCAGCATCGACGGTATTCGGGTGAAGGTTCAGTCGGTGGAGCGGATGGAGCAGGTGCTTCGGGCGCTGCGTGAAGGCGCTGTGCAGGGACTGCTGTTTCAGGAAAACCTGCCCATCGAGGAAGCCCTGGACGAGATCTTTCGGCGCTACGGCGGCGGGCGCTCGGGCGGACAGCGATTGCTGGATTATCGTGAATACGTCCACCTCCAGGTGGAGGTCCGTCGTACGGCAGGCTCTGACTGGGAGGTTGCGAATCCCACCCGTCTCTCCACGGGTGAGGCGATCGGTGTCGGTGCTGCCCTGATGATGGTGGTGCTCACCGAGTGGGAACGGGATGCGAACCTGCTGCGCGGTAAGCGAGCCCACGGGTCGCTGCGCTTCTTGTTTCTCGACGAGGCCAACCGCCTCTCCCACGACAACCTCGGGGTCCTCTTTGACCTGTGCCAGACGCTCGACCTGCAGCTACTCATCGCCGCGCCAGAGGTCGCCAGGGCGGAAGGCAATACGACCTATCGCCTGGTACGCCGCATCGATGCAGACGGGCGCGAAGAGGTGCTCGTCAGCGGGCGAAGAACGAGGGCAGAGGCGTGATCTGGGAGAGCGACAACGCGCGCCTGGCGTTATTGGAACTGCTCTCACATGGCAGCCTCAAGCGCCGACGCACTCAGTTGAAGGCGTACGACGCCCTTGCTGAGCTCCCCTGGACACGGGCGACTGGTCGCCGCGACGAGATCGGCGTGGTCGAGGACCGCAGGACAGAGCTTGCGGGCTTGATCGACCGGGTCTGGCCGGCGTGGCGCGACGTGCTCGCGGACCTGGTGGCCGCAGGGCTACCACCGACTCCAGAGGGATACGGCCGGCTGCTCGATAGGGAACGCGCCGCCGCCATCCCCGAGCTGCCGGACCGCATTAACCGACGCACCGCCGCCGCCCTTACGGCCTCGCACTCCAAAGCATCGCTCACGGAAGCAAGAAGGGGTGCATTAGGCGAGACGGACCCCTCGCATGACGGCTCGATCCGTTTGCGACCGCCGGCTGGGCTGTTGGCACGAACGGAAAATGGGGTCGTCGACCTCAGCGGGATCGCGGCGGTGCTTGGCGAGGTGTCGATCCCGGAGCGAGCTTTGCTCGATGGTCTGGCCTTTGTGGGGACCATTCGCGCCGTGCTCCTCGTTGAGAACCTGGGTGCGTGGCGTGACCTTTCCCCACCACCGGGCTGGCTGCTGGCCCACGTGCCCGGTTGGGACACCGCCACCGTCGGTCACATGCTGGATCGTATCGAAGGTATCCCCGTCGTGCACTTCGGCGACGTAGATCCAAACGGTGTGCGAATCATGCTGCATTTGCGCAGGCGGGCACCGAATCTGAAATGGTTTCTTCCCGAATTCTGGTTCGAGCTTGCGGACGTGTGTGGTCTCCCGCTCACCTGGCCCGAAGACCTCGACCTCGGCTTTGCCCCTGCTCAGGTTCGTGAGCTCGCTGTGCGCGGCCTTTGGCTTGAGCAGGAGCGCATAGTCTTCGATCCCCGCATGGCTGATGCGCTCGAAGCTGTTTTGGCCACCGAAACTCCCGGAAAAGTTATTACCCCATCATTCGTCTCGGACTGAGCTGGGGTTCAGTGTTGACATGAGCGGCAGTTGGCGAGGGTGGATCGGGCGCCGGCGGATGAATGAAGTTGCGAGATTGGGAATCACATCGAGCTAAAAACAAACTTCTGTTCGGCATTAAGAAGCGTGTATAATTAATTGATAAATATAGAAAAATTGGTGGAGGCGGCGGGAATCGAACCCGCGTCCGCAAGCACTCCGCCTTCGGCTCTACATGCTTATCCCGGTCTATTGATTTAACTGGCCGCTACCCGACGGGCAGGGAAGACAACCAGCGAGTCCGGTAAGGTTTTAACGAATCCACCCCGAACGAGCTTCATCGCGATCTTGTGAGAGTCGACGCCCGGAATCTGAACGCACAAGCACGGCTTCAGTCGGACGGCACCCCTACCGGGTTTTAAGCGGCGAGTGCGTAGTTGTCGTCGTTGGCAACTATAATTTTGCAGCGTGTTTAACGAGGTCATTGCACCTCGGCATGCACCTAAGGTTTTGCAACCCGCGTCGAAGCCAGGTCGCCCCCAGGAACTGTTGATAAGATAGCACAGATAGTAAAAAGTTCAGCCGCTTATTGAATTATTTTGCCGCCGGCCCCACTAATAGGATGGGTGAATTCCTCTCAACGGCAGTCCCGGTGAGGATTGCGAATTGTCAAATCAAGGAAAGCGGTCATGATGCGAATTTTACTGTTTCTGGCAACCAACGCCGCCGTGCTGGTGCTGATCAGCGTGGTTTTTCAGGTGCTGGGTATCGAGGGAATCCTTGCCGAAAACGGGGTAGACCTGAACCTGCAGGCCCTGCTGGTCATGTCTGCTGTCATCGGCTTCGGCGGTTCCTTCATCTCCTTGGCCCTGTCCAAGTTCATGGCGAAGCGCTCCATGGGCGTGCAGCTGATCGAGCGGCCGGCCAACCGTACCGAGCAGTGGCTGGTTGATACCGTGCAGCGCCAGGCCAGGCAGGCGGGCATCGGCATGCCGGAAGTCGGCATCTTCAATTCCCCGGAGCCGAACGCCTTTGCCACCGGCATGAGCCGCAACAACGCCCTGGTGGCGGTCAGTTCCGGGCTGCTCGCCAACATGAACTCCGACGAGGTGGAGGCCGTGCTGGGTCACGAGATGACGCACGTGGCCAATGGCGACATGGTGACCATGGGATTGATCCAGGGCGTGGTGAACACCTTCGTGATCTTCCTGTCGAGGGTGATTGGTCATGTCGTCGACCGGGTGGTGTTCAAGACCGAACGCGGCTATGGACCGGCCTATTTCATCACCTCCATCGTCGCGCAGATCTTCCTTTCCATCCTGGCCTCGATGATCGTTATGTGGTTCTCGCGCCAGCGTGAATTTCGCGCCGATGCCGGCGGCGCTTCGCTTGCGGGCCGCGGCAAGATGATCGGCGCACTGCAGGCACTGCAGCGGGCGCACGAGCCGCGGGACCTGCCGGGCGAGTTTGCCGCCTTTGGTATCTCCGGCGGCATCGGCGCTGGCATGAAGCGGCTGTTCATGAGCCATCCGCCTCTGGAAGAGCGCATTGCCGCGTTGCAGGCGGCGCGCTGAGCCAGCTCAGTCCGGCTTGCTTCCCGGGCGTTCCCTCAGGGCGGGTTCGTCCGGGAACAGCTCCTGCAGGTCAGCATGCGTCAGGGCTTCGCCCTTTTCCTCGAAGCGCGCCCAGATCCTGTCCCAGCGGTCATCGTCAAAATAAAACCCTGCAGGCAGGATGCACACCGGTTCGCGCCGGTGGTCGGTAATCACCCGGGGTTCTTTCAGTTTTCCTGGCATGGGATAATGTCTCCGTTACGGGCATCGGCCGGGGTTGCGGCAACAGCTCGCCGTACTCCGGGGAAGCGCTGCTTGATGGGTCTATTCTCGTCATTGCGGGCGCAATGTACAGGTAGGGGCGTGTGCCGCGGGAGGCAGGGAGCGGGTGAGGCCGGGCGCGGCTTGTGCGGCAATCCCGGGATCCGGGATTCGTCACATGGATGTCGCTTCGTCAGTGGTTCCCTGGCTACTGCTCCATGTGCCCCCGCATCCCTGCGACGCCCCAATAACGGAAACGGCTTAAGCAGAGCAGCCCTGGATCACCCGTAGTTACCTGTTGCTGTCGCCTGTAAAAAGAGGATCACCGCATGCTCGAGAATGTCCCCCTGTTTGCCGGGCTGTCCGGGGAAGCACTGGCGGAAGTCGAACAGCATGGTTCCGTCAAGTCTTACAGGAAAAATGCCATCGTCATCAATCAGGACGACGAAACCTATTCCCTTTATGTCATCCTCTCGGGCAGCGTCAAGGTCTTTATCAGCGGGGCGGACGGTCGCGAGGCGGTGCTCAACTATCAGGGCGCGGGGGACTATTTTGGTGACCTGGCGCTGATCGACAAGCAGCCGCGGGTGGCCTCGGTCATGACCACCGAGCCCTCGACCTTCATGATTATCTCGCGCGATGACTTCCTGACCTGCCTGTCGCGCAACCCCGAGATCGCCATCAATCTCATCAAGCCGATGACCGAGCGCATGCGCATGCTGGCCCAGAATGTCAGCAGTCTTGCCCTGCTGGATGTCTATGGCCGGGTTGCAAGGGTCCTGTTGCAGCAGGCTCGTGAGCAGGACGGGGTGCTTATGACGGAAAAGCTCACCCAGCAGGAAATTGCCGACATGGTAGGCGCCTCACGCGCGATGGTCAGCCGCATCCTCAAGGACCTGAAGGCCGGCGGCTACATCTCGATTGACAAGAAGTGCATTGCCATTCACCAGAAGCTGCCTGCACGCTGGTAGAGCCCGGCGCTGATTTCCCTTTGAAATCTCTGGTTAAATCGTCATGGCGACGATGGCAGCGGGAAGGCGAGCGGTTCCTGAGGGGGCTGGCCAGGATTATCGATTGTCAGGGCGGCGCGCTTTGTTTTGGTGCTGGAGTGCCCCGGTGTGATACAGCCATCCTGTGATCAGCAAAGCGAAGATAAGGTTTTTCCCTACAGATTTTCCAGCGAACTTGCTATAGAATCAAACCAGTAGTGTGACTTGTGCACTATTTTCGCTTGTTGGTGCGCTAATTGCAGCTGTAAAGAATAACTAGATTAAGGAAGTCGGCGCTTGAGATGTCGCGGGGATGTGTCAGTCGTGGCAGGGTTCGCTCTGTTGCCCACAGGTGCGGTGTACAGCAACGCCCGCCACCTTACTCCTCCCTTTCCCGGCACTCTGGGTCTTCCTCCCTTGCGGCGTATCTTTACATGACCATTCCCCACACCAACTGCATGGATGAATCGCTCAGTTCTGGAGATCTGCTGATGAAGATAACCCGCTTGTTCCGCCTCACTATTGGAATCACCCTCCTGTTTGTCCTGCAGGCCACCGCGGCAGCTGCTGCAGGCACCTGCGAGGTTGCCGTCGGCAGACTGGCCACGGTGGAAGGTCAGGTCGAGGTGCAGCAAACGGGGATGGCCAGCTGGCAGCCCGGGAAACTCAACGACATGCTTTGCCAGGGCGACACGGTGCGTGCCGCCGAGCGCAGCCGTGCCACGGTCGTGCTGGTGAATCAGGCCGTCCTGCGCATCGACCAGAATACCGCCATGCGGCTGGATAACATTACCGGGGTTACCGGTGAGCGTTCCGTGCTCAGTCTGCTCAAGGGGGCGCTGCAGTCCTTCAGTCGCAAACCACGAGGTTTCGAGATCAATACCCCGTACCTGAACGGTTCCATCGAAGGTACTGAATTTGTCTTCCGGGTTGAAGATGGTGAATCCACCTTGACGGTGTTCGAAGGTACGGTGCTGGCTTCCAACGACCAGGGCAAGGCCTCTGTATCCGGCGGCGAGTCTGTTGCGGCTGCCGCCGGGCAGGCGCCGCAGAAACGTACCGTGGTCCGGCCGCGGGATGCTGCGCAGTGGTCACTGTACTATCCGCCCATTCTTGCGACAGGGGGAAGCGACTCCGGTGCCAGCGAGGTTTTGCGCCAGGCCGCAGCCGACCTGTCCGTAGGCAGGGTGGCGGAAGCGCGTGCCAGTGTGGACCAGGCCATCGCCGACGGCACCGGCGCCGGGCTGGCCTATGCCCTGCGGGCGGTCATCGAGGTGGTTCAGAACCAGCGCGAACAGGCCCTCGTCGATGCCCGCCAGGGTGTCACGCTGAGTCCGGACAGCGCGGCGGCTGAAATTGCATTGTCCTATGCACTGCAGGCGAATTTCCAGATAACCGAGGCGCGTGACGTTCT
>Ga0210101_1000688_pt1 | contig 10872 bp, 7 predicted proteins | sample Muzzi_PWC_D1_FD_185534 | JGI IMG/M metagenome (GOLD analysis project Ga0210101, IMG submission 185534) | Wetland microbial communities from San Francisco Bay, California, USA, that impact long-term carbon sequestration - Muzzi_PWC_D1 (SPAdes) | ecosystem: Environmental > Aquatic > Marine >...
GGCTTCGAGTTCACCGGCCAGTTGCCGTAACTGTTCGGCATCGATATCGACCAGCACCAGCCTGGCCTGCTCAGCGGAGAAACGTCTGGCGATCGCCGCCCCGATCCCCTGCCCGGCGCCGGTGATAAGCACGACGCGTTTTGCTGTTTCGCCCCCGGTTGCTCCCATCAGCAGGCCTCCACCAGCATGGCGATCCCCTGGCCGCCGCCGATGCAGGCGGAAGCGATGCCCAGTTGTTTGTTGTCACGCTGCAGGGTCTGCAGACAGGTCAGGGTCAGGCGCACCCCGGTCGCTCCTAGGGGATGACCGATGGCGATTGCGCCGCCGTTGACATTCAACTTGTCCTGATCGAGCTCCAGCGCCCTGGCCACCGCCAGGCACTGCGCCGAAAATGCCTCGTTGATCTCGAAGCGATCGATATCCTTCAAACTCATGCCCAGCTGCGCAAGCAGCAGCCGGATCGACGGCACCGGACCGATCCCCATGATATCGGGCTGCACTCCGCTGGCCGCAAAGCCGCGGATCTTGCCGAGCGGTTTCAACCCGTGAGCCCGCACATAATCACCAGAGGCGACCAGCAAGGCTGCCGCGCCGTCGACGATCCCCGAGGCGCTGCCGGCGGTCGTCGGCCCCTCTTTGCTGAACACGTAGGGGAGCTTGGCCAGTTCATCCATGTTGGTTTGCCGCGGATGTTCATCGGCGCTGAGACCGTCACGGCTGTTGCAGCGGTATTTGCGCGGCTTGAAACCCTCCATCTCCAGCACCCCTTTGGCCGCCACCGAAATGACCTCCCCCCCGAAGAAGCCGGCCGCCTGGGCCGCGGCATAGCGCTGCTGGCTACGTAGGGCGAAAGCATCCACCTCTTCGCGGGTCAGTGCGTATTCGCGCGCCAGGTTGTCGGCGGTGCACCCCATCGGGACCGCGGCGGTGTCGTTGAGGGCCTCCCAGAGAAGATCGACAAACTCGGGGCGTCCCAGTGGGAAGCCCTGCCGAGCGGAATAGGAAACCAGGGGGAAGCGGCTCATGACGTCGGTCCCGCAGCCGAGCACCAGATTCCCCTTACCAAGTGCGATCTGCTCCGCCGCCTGGCCAAGCAGTTCAACCCCGGAACCGCAGATCCGCTGGGTCAGCAGGGCGGTACTGGCGATCGGCGCACCGCTATACAGGGCGATATGGCGCGGCAGGAAAAAACTGTCGCCGCTGGCCTGACCGATGTTGGCGACAATGGTCTGGTCGATGTCGCCGGCCGGTACCCCGGCCGCTTCGAGAGCGGCACGGCTGGCGAGAATGCCCAGGTCGGTTGGAGAAACCGTAGACAGACTGCCGACATATTTTCCGAACGGGGTGCGCTTCCCTTCGAGCAGATAAATGTCCTCGAACAGTGCGCCGCTGCCGGCCTGCTTGTCCTGAAATCCCTGAACACTAGCTTTCATGATGACTCCTTATGGTGGCCGGTAAATACTTAAGTCGCCTATTCCGGCAGTCTAAAAAACCTATAAAGCAATATTTACAGGGATGAAGGGATGGCAGGGATATATCAAAAATAATATATTTAGGTCTAATCCCTTTTATCCCCTTCATCCCTGTTAAGATTTTTCCCTATTTTCCGACAAAGGTCGGTTTCTGGCCGCTGAGAATACTCGACAACCCGATGCGGGCGTCCTGGGTCGCGAAGATCGCTTGCAACCCGTCAAGTTCCAGTTGCAGCCCGGCCTGAATATCGAGATTGATCCCCTGATCAATCAGATCCATGGCCTTCTTCAGGGCGACCGGTGCTTTTCGGGCAATCCCTTTGGCCTGCTTCTCAAACCCCGGGCGGGCCAGCAGAGGATGATTGAAATCTCCGTTGAACCCAGCGAACTCACGTTCTTCAGCGGTCTCTTCGGTACGACCGGGCTGGGCCTTCTCCAGCGCAACATCGGCCAGCTCCCGCCAATTGTAGAGCGGTTCGACGATGGTATCGACCAACCCGAAGGCGTATGCAAGCTTGGCATTGATGAACTGCCCGGTCGCAATCAGCTGCTTGGCGCGGGCGACGCCGATCAGCCGGCTGGCACGCTGAGTGCCGCCGAGACCAGGGTAGATGCCGATTCCGGTTTCCGGGAAAGCCAGCATCGATTTGCCGGTGCCGATGCGGTATTCGCAGGCCATGGCCAGTTCCAGCCCCCCCCCCAGCGTCAATCCGTCAAGGTAGGCGATCGTAGTTTTATTGGACGCGGCGATTTTGTTCAGTACCTGGTGGCCGAATTCGGTGAACTTCTGGATGCGCGGCAGGTCGTCGGCGGCCATAGCGTCAAGGAAAAACTTGATGTCGGCGCCGGCGATGAAGGCTTTCCCCTTGCCGTGAATGAAGATTCTGCTGATGTCGCTGCGGGCGTTGAGGTCATCGACACAACGGTTGAGCTGGCTCATCACCTGCTCGCCGAGGGGGTTCATGCGGTCGGGAAGGTCGAAAAGGATAAACCCATCGCTGCCGATAATCTCGGTGGTCACCCAGTTCAATTCCAGCTGCTCCTGCTGATCCGGATCAAACAGACAGGCCGGCAGCGGCAGATCCCATGAGGAGAAGAGGCTGCGGATCATTTCCTGAACCTTAGTGATTCCCAGCTTGCCGAGCAGTTCGAAGGGGCCGACCGGCCAAGCCAGTCCAGCACGCGCGCCCAGGTCGGTGGCGGTCGCGTCGACCACCCCCTCATCGACCATCTGCGCGGCGACGCCGAGGCTGGCGGCAACCAGACGACTGGTGACCACTTTGGCTTGGTCGGAACCGTTGTTGAGATGGCTGGTGTCGGCGACGTTCCAATTCTGCTTGGACTCTACCTGACTGCAGAGGACTTTGGCCGGAGCATAAAAAGGGCCAAGGACACTGGCCAGCCCGTCGGCGGCATGCATGGCGATCGGCACGCCGGTCGCATTCATCAGGGCGAAGGGGCCCATGCCGACCCCGAACACCTCACAAGCAACCTGGTCGATAAAGGCAATACTGCCAAACCCCTCTTCGTAGAGACGGGCGGCCTCGTTCAGCCAGGGAACGAAGAAGCGGTTGACGGCAAATCCCGGAGCATCTTTGACCAGGATTGGCGTCTTGTCGTAGTAGGCGTAAAAATTTTCCAGGGCGGTGACGATCCGCGGGTCGGACTTTTCACCCGGGATCAACTCGACCAGCTTGTTCTTGGCCGCATGGTAGAAATAGTGGACCCCGACCACCCGTTCGGGAGTTTTAAGGTCAGCGGCAATTTCACTGATCAGGAAGGAGGAGGTGTTGCTGGCCAGGATACAGTCCGGACCGACCACCTTTTCCAAGTCGGCGAACAGGCTCTTCTTGACCTGCAGGTTTTCAAAGATGGCCTCTACCACCAGGTCAACCCCGGCAAGTGCTTTCTGGTCGGTGCTGCAATTCAACCGCCCGAGAATCTGCTCGAACCCCGCCTGATCGATCAGACCACGCTCCAGCGCCTCACCAAGCGATTGACGCAGATAGCCAACACCGCGATCAAGAAACTCCTGCTTCTGGTCAACCAGCACGACCGGCAAACCCTTCATAACAAAGTGCTGCGCAATCGCTGAACCCATGGTTCCGGCGCCGACGACGCCGACAGTTTTGATCACTTTCATTCGCTCACCCTCTTTCATCAGGCCGGAAATTTCTCAGGGAAATCACCCGACAAATGCCAGGCAATCAAACCTTTCAATTCCTCAACATTCACTTGTTTTTAATTTCGCTATGCGAAACTAATTTTCGTTTCTTGTAAATCCTAGCCAACAACACCCTGTTTGTAAACAGATTTCTGCAGAAATTTTTTCCGATCTTCATAAGTATCATATTTAGATAATCATAAAGATACTTTACGGCATTTACTCATTGTCGAGAAAGTGCTTTTCAGTACTCTTAAGGTTGTCTGGTAATGATTCAGGGTTATTTTTTGTTTCGCAATGCGAAATCAATTTTCAAAAAAACATCGTTTTATCGCTTGACAGATCAACCCCTTTTCTATAGACATGAGAGCAAGGGTTGCGAAGCATTTCCCCGGACACAACATGGCTTCGGCACCAACCTTTTTACCGCAAGGTGGCACCGTCCATATCCACCCGGAAGAGGGCCTAATTGAATCTATGAACGAAAACGCGATAGCGAAAAGAAACTCCAGGGCCGACCTGATCGCCATGGATTACCCGCTCAATCTCGACACGGCGGAAGAGAACAGCAAGGATCGCCAGTTTGTCACTGCCCTGGCCCGCGGACTGGAAGTGCTACGCTGCTTCAAACCACGCGACCGGCACCTGGGCAACCAGGACATCGCCGAGCGCACCGGCCTGCCGAAACCGACCGTCTCCCGGCTGACCTATACCCTGACCCGCATGGGCTACCTCTTTCACGACGAAAAACTCGGCAAGTACCAGCTCGGTACCGGGGTGCTGTCGCTCGGCTTTTCACTGCTGACCAACATGGAAGTCCTGAAGATCGCCCGGCCGCTGATGCAGGAACTGGCCAATTACTCTCATACCGTGGTCTCGGTCGGCACCCGTGACCGGCTCGGCATGATCTATCTGGACGGCCGCCACAGCACCGACGCCAGTGTTTCCCTGCGTCGCGAACCGGGCACCCGGGTCCCCATCGCCTCGACCGCCATGGGACGGGCGCTGCTCTGCGGCCTGCCGGAAGGGGAGCGGGAGAAACTGATGGACCATATCCACCAGCGCGACCCGGCCAAATGGCCGAAACACAAGGCCGGCATCGAACAGGCCCTGCGCGACTACCAGGAACGCGGATTCTGCCTGTCGATCGGCGACTGGCGCAGCGACGTCAACGCCGTCGGCGTGCCGATGCCGCCGGTCGCCGGGTGCCGGGTGCTGACCTTCAATTGCGCGGCGCCGTCCTTTGTTCTGCGCCAGCACATGATCGAAGACGACATCGGCCCCCGGCTGCTCAACCTGGTGAGAACGGTTGAAGCAGAGGCGACCAGTTATTAACCAACAACGGCCCAACCACTGTGGGCGTTGACAGGGCACCGAGGAGCAAACAAGCATGAACCTGACCACCGAAATGACCGATTATATGGGATTGCAAGGATTGCTCAGCGACGAGGAAAAGCTGGTGCGGGTGACCGCCCGGCAGTTCGTCAATGAACAGGTCCTGCCGATTATCGATCAGTGCGCGCAGACCGAAACCTTCCCAGACCAGCTGATCAAGCCGATGGGGGAACTCGGCTTCTTCGGCTCCAACCTGCCGGAAAAATATGGCTGCGCCGAGCTGTCCAATGTCGCCTACGGGCTGCTCAACTATGAACTGGAGCGTGGCGATTCAGGACTGCGCAGCTTCGTCTCGGTCCAGAGTTCGCTGGTCATGTACCCGGTCTACGCTTACGGCAGCGAAGAGCAGAAGAACTACTGGCTGCCGAAGATGGCCACCGGTGAGGTGATCGGCTGCTTCGGCCTGACCGAACCCGACTTCGGCTCCAACCCGGCCGGCATGCGCACCAAGGCGGTGCGCGAAGGCAACGGCAAATGGCGCCTCAACGGCACCAAGATGTGGATCACCAACGGCAGCGTCGCCCATGTGGCGGTGGTCTGGGCCAAAACCGACGAAGGGATCCGCGGCTTCCTGGTTCCGACCGACACCCCGGGCTTTTCCGCGCCGAAGATGAAGGACAAGTGGAGTTTGCGCGCCTCGACGACCTCGGAGCTGGTCCTGGAAGATGTCATCGTCGATGAGGAAAAAAGTCTACTGCCCCATGTCAAAGGGATCAAGGGTCCGCTCGGCTGTCTGACCCAGGCCCGCTACGGTATCGCCTGGGGAGTCCTGGGCGCCGCCGACAACTGCTATCAGACCGCCCTCGACTACGCTCTGAGCCGGATTCAGTTCGAAAAGCCGATCGCCTCCTATCAGCTGCAGCAGAAGAAACTGGCTGAGATGGTCACCGAGATCACCAAGGGGCAGCTGCTGGCCTTCCAGCTCGGCCGCCTCAAGGACCAGGGCACCTACACCCCGGCCCAGGTCTCGATGGCCAAGATGAACAATGTCCACATCGCCCTGGAGGTCGCCCGCACCGCTCGCACCATCCTCGGCGCCAACGGCATTATGGGGGAATACCCGATCATGCGCCACATGGCCAATCTCGAATCGGTCTACACCTACGAGGGGACCCATGATATGCACACTTTGATCATCGGTCAGGAGATCACCGGGATTCCGGCGTTCCGCTGATCATGTTGCAGCCGGTTTACATTGGCCTGGACCTCGGAGCCTCGCGGACCAAAGTGGTCGTTATCGACGGCCAGGGTACGCTACTCGGCCATGCAGTGAAAAAATCGGGAATCGACTTCGCGGCCACCGCGACCTTCTGTCTCGATGAGGCGCTGGCGGCGGCCGGGGCCGGGCAAGCAGACATCGCCAATACGGTCGCCACCGGTTACGGCCGTAGCAACGTCGCTTTCGTGACCCGCCAGAGCAAGACTGAGATCGGCTGCCACGCCCGGGGGTGTTACCACAGTTTCCCCGAGGCGATCACCATCATCGATATCGGCGGACAGGACAACAAGATCATCAAGCTCGACGCGGCCGGAAAACGCGACAGTTTCAAGATGAACCGTAAATGCGCCGCCGGGACCGGGGCCTTCCTCGAAGAGATGTCGAGCCGGCTCGACATCCCCCTGGCTGAAATGAACAGCCTGGCCCGGCAGGCGCGAGAAATGATCAAACTCGGCAGTTACTGCACGGTTTTTTCGGCAACCGAGGTCCTGGAGAACATCCGCCACGGCAAGCCGGTCGCCGACATCATCAAGGGGGTCTTCTATTCGATGATCATGCGCGTACTGGAGATGGACTCCCTGAGTGAAAAAGTGGTGTTAAGCGGCGGGGTGGTCGCCCACAACCCCTACCTGGCTGAAATGGCCGAGGAACTGATCGGCCGGCCGGTGCTGCTGCCGAAGTTCCCCCAGCTCACCGGAGCCCATGGCGCCGCGCTTTATGCACGGGATGCGGTAGCGGGGGAAAACCTGAACGGAAAGGACGAATCGTAACCATTTTACGGAAGCCAATGGTCTCAGGATACCCACGGAAAGGCTTGGCTGCCGCCTGGATGGCGGCAGCCAAGCCCCAAGGATGGGTTCATGCGGCCCTTGGAGTGGATATCCTGAGACCATCCGACGAGAGATCAGCTAAACAACGGCGTTTGGAGAGATCATGAGCCAGGAGCAGCAACCGCAAAGAAAAAAGATCGCCGCTACCGAACAGATGATGAAAATCATGTCGGAGTATTTCTACGATCTGAATGACGCTGGCCAATCGGCAATCCGCAAGGTTGCCTGGTGCACCAGCGTCGGACCGGCGGAACTGCTGCGGGCGATGGGCTTCGCCGTGCATTTTCCGGAGAACCATGCCGCCATGCTCGGCGCCACGCGAATGGCAACGACGCTGATCCCCGAGGCCAACACCATCGGCTATTCGCCGGACATCTGTTCCTACCTGACCGCCGATATCGGCGCCTATCTGAAAGGGACCTCTCCGCTCGCCAAGGCTTATCCGGGAATCGAAGCGCCGCCCCGTCCCGACGTGCTGGTTTTCAACACCAACCAGTGTCGCGACGTCCAAGACTGGTTCTCCTGGTATGCAAAAGAGTTGAACGTTCCCTGCATCGGCATCACCTCGCCGAAAAATTTCACCGAGGTCAGCGACATCCTGATCGACGACGTCAGTCGGCAGATTGAAGCGCTGATCCCGGCCCTGGAAGAAATCAGCGGAGCCCCGCTGAATATGCAACGGCTGCGCGAAACCGTCGCCCTGTCCCGCGAATGCACCGAACTCTGGCGCCAGGTGCTGGAAACAGCCGCCAGCGCTCCGGCCCCGCTCACCTTCTTCGATGGCACCATCCACATGGGCCCGGCGGTGGTGTTGCGCGGCACCCGGCAGGCGGTCGACTACTACCGCCAGTTGCTGGCCGAACTTGAGCAACGGATCGCCGACCGGATCGGCGCGGTCGACGACGAGCAATACCGGATCTACTGGGAAGGGATGCCGATCTGGGGCCGGTTGCGCCAGCACTCCGAACTGTTCGCCGGACTGCATGCCAGCGTGCTGGTCTCAACCTACTGCAGCAGCTGGATCTTCCCCGATTTCAATGCCGATGAACCGATCCGCAGCATGGCCAAGGCCTACCTCGGCCTGTTCATCGTTCGTTCCGACGCCTACAAGGAAAATTACATCAAGCGGATGCTGGAGAAATTCCAGATCGACGGCATCATCTACCACGACGCCAAAACCTGCCCCTGCAATTCCAATAGCCGTTACGGCATGCCGCAGCGCGTCGAACAGGAGACCGGCATCCCAAGCCTGGTGATCTCCGGCGACCTTAACGACCTGCGCTGCGTCTCCGACGAACAGACCCGGACCAACGTCGAAGCCTTTATCGAACAACTGGAGGAAAGACGATGCTAGACGCCCTGTTCAAACCCAAAGCGGTCGCCCTGATCGGTGCCTCGACCAAGGAACTTTCCATCGGCAACGTCATCATCCGCAATCTCCAGAAGTACGGTTACACCGGGCAGATCTATCCGGTCAATGCCAAGGCCGATGAGGTCTGCGGGCTCAAGGCTTACCCATCCCTGGCGGTGATTCCCGGTGAGGTCGATCTGGCCCACATCATCATCCCTAGCAAATTCGTCCCACAGGCGATTGAAGAGTGCGGACAGAAGGGTGTCAAAGCGGTCATCATCAACTCGGCCGGGTTCAGCGAAATGGGCGAAGAAGGCGCCCGCCTGCAGCAGGAATTCCTGGCCAACGCCCGTAAGTACGGCATCCGCCTGTTCGGACCCAACTGTCAGGGGATCATCAATTCCGACCCCGCCCTGAAGGCCTACTGCAATTTTACCTTCACTTTCCCGAAGCCGGGCAGCATCTCCGTGGTGGCCCTTTCCGGCGGGGTCGGCGCGCTGATCATGCAGGTGCTCGACGATCTGGATATCGGCCAGCGGCTCTACGCCAGCAACGGCAACGCCTGCGATGTTTCGATCCCGGAAATTATCGAGTATTACGGTGAGGATGAAGGAACCAAGGCGATCATTCTCTATACCGAAGGTTTCGACAAGCCGCGCGAATTCCTCGAAGTGGCCCGCAAAGTCACGGCGAAAAAGCCGGTGCTGGCGATGAAGGCCGGGCGCACCGAGGAAGGTGCCAAAGCCGCTTCTTCGCACACTGGCTCCCTGGCCGGAGTCGATATTGCCACCGAATTGATTTTCGAAAAGATCGGCGTCCTCCCCTTTTGTGACGAAGGCGAGATGGTGCGCGCGGCAATGGCCTTTTCCAGCCAGCCGATCCCCAAAGGCAGCCGCGTCGGGATCATTACCAACACCGGCGGTCCGGCGGTGATCGCCACCGATGTTTTGGTCGATTTTGGTATTGAAGTACCAAAACTCTCTGAAGCCTCGATTGCCCGCCTGCGGCAAACCCAGTTTCCCGAGGCGGCCCTGGAAAATCCCATCGACGTGGTCGCCACCGCCGGCGGCCCGCAGTTCCGTGCCGCCCTCGAGGTGCTGCTCGATGAAGAGTTGGTCGACTGCATTTATATCAACTTCGTGACTGCCCCCTTCACTGATACCGACGCCGTCGCCAGAGAGATCGTGGCGATCAACCAGCAGCGCCGCAAACCGCTGGTGTGCAACTTCATGACCAATCTGAAGCTGGAGCGCTTCCGGAAAACCATGGCGATTCTGAAAGAGGGGGATGTTCCCTTCTATGCAAACCCCGGAGATGCCGCCCGCGCCCTCGGCGCCCTGGTGCGCTACGGGCGGATTCAGCAACGCGACATCGGAAAACCGGAAACCTTTGCCAATGTCTCTCCAAACCAGGCCAGAAAGGTTATCGAACAGGCCCAAAAATCCGGTCGCACAATTCTCTCGGCATTCGAGGTCTATAGCATCTTCGAAGCCTACGGCATCCCGGTTGCCTCCTGGCGGGTGGTGAAAAACGCTCCCCAGGCAACTGCCGCGGCCCAGGAGATCGGCTATCCGGTGGTGGTCAAAGTCGACTGCGCAGCCATCGATCATAAGAGCGATCAGGGCGGGGTTGCCATCAACCTCAAGGACGCCGCCGCCGTCCGCCGGACCATTGAAGAAATGCAGGAACGCCTCGGCCAGTTCGGCGACCTGAACTTCCTGGTACAGAAGTTCCTGCCCGGAGGCCGGGAGCTGATCGTCGGCGCGAGCGCCGAGCGAGAACTGGGACACCTGGTGATGTTCGGCCTCGGCGGTATTTACGTCGAAATCCTCAAGGACGTGGTCTTTAAAATTGCCCCGGTGACCCGCATCGAGGCCGAGGAGATGCTCGCCGGAATCAAGACCGCGGCACTGCTCGACGGCGTGCGCGGCGAGCCCGGGATTGACAAGCAGGCGGTTTTGGAACTGATCCAGCGGGTTTCCCAGCTGCTTAGCGACCTGCCGATGATCCGCGAGATGGATCTCAATCCGATCATGGCTTTCAGCGACGGCGCCTTCGCGGTCGACGGGAGGATTCGCCTATGAACGTCGAGGCGTTAACGACATCAGGCTGGCAAGCGAGCTACCGGTCGAAGGTCTGCACCGCAGAGCAGGCGACCCAGGCGGTCAAATCGGGTGACCGGGTCTTTCTGACCGGCAATGCTTCGGTCCCGCTACAACTGCTGGCAGCACTGGTGAAACGCGCACCGGAGTTGCGCAACGTGGAGATCTGTCACCCGCTGACCATCTGTCCGAAGGATTACGTGGCTCCGGAATTGGAAGGGCACCTCCGGGTTAATACTATGTTTATCAGCGCCAATGTGCGCCGGGCCGTCAACGAGGGCCGTGCCGACTTCACCCCGGTACTGCTTTCGGAATTTCCGCTGCTCTTCAAGAACGGCC
>Ga0210101_1000689_pt1 | contig 10867 bp, 5 predicted proteins | sample Muzzi_PWC_D1_FD_185534 | JGI IMG/M metagenome (GOLD analysis project Ga0210101, IMG submission 185534) | Wetland microbial communities from San Francisco Bay, California, USA, that impact long-term carbon sequestration - Muzzi_PWC_D1 (SPAdes) | ecosystem: Environmental > Aquatic > Marine >...
AGCAGGTTGAGCCCCAGGAGCTCGAGGACCTGCATCCCGAAGCGCCCGAAGACGATGGCGAAGAACACCCGCGACGGCGTGCCGAGGGCGGGGGAGAAGAGGACGTGCAGGCCGGCGAGGCCGGCCAGGACGGTCAGGTTGAGGAGGATCAGCCCCGTCTCCTGGCGCCGGATCGACTCGACACGGCTCGCGGCCAGAAGAGGCCTGAACGGCTGGGGTCGGAGCTGCTGCTGTCGCGGAGTGGACATCGGAGGCGTGGTCACGGCGCCGCGCCGGACCACGCCTCCGATTCTAGCCTGCGTCTCTTCCTGCGTTGTTCAGCCCGTGCGCCGCAGCGCCAAATCGACGAAACCGGTGCACCGCCGTACAGGCCTTCCGGGTAGATCACACCTCTGAGGGCAGGGAACGGTGCGTCGAGGTGGGCTCAGGCTCTCCAGGACCGAGCCGCCAACCAACCGATGCAGCCGAGGAGCAGCGCGAAGAGCCCTCTGGAGACGTGTCCAAGCGCTGGTACCTGGAGGGCCGAGGGCCCTTGTACGATCGCGGTAGCGCGGACCTCGTCTCCTGGGAAGAGGGCTGAGTTCGAAGCTCTGGCGCTGGCTTGGTTGATGATGGTGCCGGTAGCCACCACCTCGACCGTCACGGTACAAGTGATGCTTCCGTCCACCGGGAGGTTCCCCACGTCCCAGGTCAAGACCCCGTCGGCGAACGCCGCGCCGCAGTCCGAGTCGAAGAACGAAACCTGCGCGGGAAGTGGGTCCTCGACCAGGACTGCCCAGGCCATGACTGGGCCGAGGTTCTCGACCGTAAGAGAAAACGAGAGCTCCTCTCCGAAGTCGGCCGTGGTGACGGAAGCCGTTTTGGAGAGCTCCAGTGTTACGAGGGGAGGGGGCAGCCTGGGAGCCACCATCTGAGTCTCTGCTTCGGGCTGGTTGGGAGCAGTCCGTGCCCAGCCGGTTCCCTCCTCTGGTGCGGGAACAGTCTCCGCCATCAACGGGGAGAGGGTCATGCAAAGTGCCGCGACGACCGCGAAGAGCGGCATATTCAACCCTGCTGTCGCGGAAAGAGGGTCCTCATTACAAGGGTACGATTTATGCGAAAATAGCATGGAAAGAGGCTACCACAAGAGACTCTCTTTATCGTCCCGAGCTCGGCACAGGGCGCAGTAGTGGGAAGGCAGGTGCCCCGGGGCCAGCTCTTCGGCTAGGGCCCCGGGGCCGCTTCCCTCATCACCGATCTAGGAGTCTGCGCGGCAGGACCGCGTGACCGCGTTGCGAGCGCGGACCCACCTTCGGCGGGTGCCCCTCCGGATGCGAGGCGCTCGCGACGCAGGCGATGCCGTAGCATCGTTGAGGAGCGAGCGGCGAAGCAGACGGGAATCTACCCTGAAAGGGCCGCCGCAACGGGCACCGACTCCCGGTAGGGAGTTGGTCTGGCGCACGGGGGTTGCGGGCATCTCCTTCGTTGCTCCTCGTCGACGATGCGACGGCATCGCCTCCTCGTCGCGCCTCGGATCTGCACGCGCAAGACCCGTGCGCGAAGCCTCGCGGTCCTGCCGCGCAGACTCCTAGCCTGGACTATTCATCAGGCGCCGTAGCGAGAGCCGCAAGTGTGTGTGAGATCAGGGCGCACACAGCGATGCGCGACGCAGGCGTACTGTACGGTACGTCGAGGAGCAAAGAGCGAGTACGCCCTGAGATTGAGTGCAATTGCGGCTCGCAGTAGGTGACTGATGAATAGTCCAGGCTAGGTCGCTCAACCTACCTCACCTTCAGCGAGTTGCCTGTGAGCACGTTGTTGCCCTCGTTCGATTCGGCGACCCAGTCGCCGTCGTCGGCGATGGCGCCCAGGTAGTAGGTGCCGGGGGCGAGCTGGGTCGAGATGTAGACGTTGTTGGTGGCGCTGTTCGACGACCCGGCGGCGAGGGCCGGGACCTGGCGCGTTGCGAGGAGCGTGTCCGTCGGGTCGATGACCGCGTCGGTGGAGAGGTAGATCCCCACCTGGAGCTCGACGCCGGTCCCCTCGACACCCTGGTTGAGGACGGTGGTGTCGATGCTGATCACCGAGCCGGCCTTGGTGCTCTTCGGGCCTTTGACCTCGGTCATCACCAGGTCGGAGCCGGTGGTCGGCGCCGTAATCTGGATCGTGTCGCCCCAGCCCCCATTATTGGTCTCGTCCGACTCGAACACGTCGTCGTTCGAGTCCGCGATCGCGCCGGCGTAGTAGGTGCCGGGCGGCACCGAGGCCGGGATGGTGACCGTTGTCGTGGCGCTCGACGAGCCGCCGGCGAGCAGATCGGAGAAGGTGCGGCTCCCGAGGTAGTAGTCGTCCGTCGTGATCACCGCGTCCGGCGACAGGTAGAGGGCCGAGGTCATGACGTTGTTGGGCCACTCCGGGGTGCGCCCCAGGCCGGAGTTGGTCACCGTGTCGGTGATATCGATCGTCGAGCCCTTGACCCCGGTCGCCGGCACCTGGGCGCCGGTCACCGTGAGGTCGGGGGCGTAGATGTCGATCTCGTTGCCGCCCAGGGTGTTGTTCGTCTCGTCGGTCTCCTCGTTGCCGTTGAGGTCGTCGGCGTAGCCCAGGAGCACGTAGGTTCCGGGCAGCATGGCGTACGGCTTGTTGTTGGGCACCCAGGCGTCGACGAAGTTGAACGTCTTCGACTCGCCCGGTCCCGTCGCGCCGATGAACGCCTCCTTGATCAGCGTGCACCAGCCGTCGCCGGCCGAGTTTTCACAGATGTAGAGGCCGAGGCGGAAGTAGTCGGAGCTCTCGCTGCCGATGTTCTTGGCGGTCACCGTGGCGTCGATGTAGGTGCCGAGGGAGGCCGTCGTGTCGCCGGAGACCGACGTGACGATCAGGTCGACGTCGCGGGTGACGTTCAGGAAGCCGGTCCCCGAGCGCGTCTTGACGCCGTCCGTCCCTTCGATGGTCAGGGTGTAGGTGCCGCCGGCGAGGGTCGGGTCGGTGGTGAGGGTGAGCGTCGTGTTGACCGAGCCGTCGGCCGGCACCGCGACCGGGTTCGGGCTGAACGCCCCGGAGATCTTCGGATCGGCCGAGAGGCTCAGCGTCACGGAACCGCTGTAGCCGGCCACCGAGCTGACAACCACGTCGTAGGTGGTGCCGCCGCCCGAGGGGACGGTCCGCGTCTGGGGGTCGAGCGTGATGTTGAAATCCGGCCCCGAGGCGTTGAGCACGGCAGTCGTGAAGTGGTCGTTCCCGGCGCCCCCCTCGCTGTAACTCGCGTCGACCCGGAGGGTGTAGGCGCCCAGGCCGAGGCCCGGGTCGGTGTCGACGGTCAGAGTCGAGGTCGCCGTGCCGTAGGCGGGCGGGGTGACGGACGCCGGGTTCAAGCTGCCGCTGATCCCGGTGTCGGGCGAGACGAAGCTGAGCGACACCGGGCTGCTGAAGCCGTCGAGCGAGCGGACCGTCACCGTGTAGTTGGCCGACGCGCCGAACAGGACCACCTGGTCCCGGGGCGAGATCGCCAGCGTGTAGGAGGTGGCCAGCGCATTGGCCGCGTTCAGCCGTCCACCGGTCACCGTCTTTCCGGCGAGGGCGGAGATCGGGTCGACCGACGACATCAGGATGTCCTTGAGCTCCTCGGTGGTCGAGCCGGGGAAGTAGGCGAGGGCCAGGGCCGCCGCGCCGGCCACGTGGGGCGTCGCCATCGAGGTGCCGGAGAAGATCGAGTAGGTGTCGTTGGGCGTGGTCGAGAGCACGTCGACGCCCGGCGCCCCGAGGTCGACCTTGGTGAGGCCGTAGTTGGAGAAGCCGGCCAGGAGGTCGTCGTGGTCGGTGGCGGCGACGCAGAGCACGTTCGGCTTCTCCGAGTTGCACGGATAGAAGGTGCTCGCGTCGTTGTTGCTCGCCGAGTTGCCGGCGGCGACCACGAACAGCATGTTGCGCTCGTTGGCCACGGCGATGGCGTCGTCGACCGTCTGGGAGAAGCAGGCGTCGCTCGGGCCGCACCCCCAGGAGTTGCTCGAGATGCGCGCGCCCATCTGGGAGGCGTAGAGGATCGCCGCCGCGGCGTCGGCGAAGGTGCCGCGGCCGGAGTCGTCCAGGAACTTGAGGGCCATCACCCGGGCCGTCCACGCGACGCCGGTCACGCCCCGGTTGTTGTCGCCGACGGCGGCGATGGTGCCGGTGGTGTGGGTGCCGTGGCTGTGGCCGTCGAACGGGTCGGCGTCGCCGTTGGCGAAGTCCCAGCCGTAGACGTCGTCGACGAACCCGTTGAGGTCGTCGTCGAGGCTGTTGTCCGGGATCTCACCCGGGTTGGTCCACATGTTGGCGGCCAGATCCTCGTGGCCGTAGTCGACGCCGGTGTCGATGTCGGCGATCACCACCGAGGCCGAGCCGGTCGAGCTGTCCCACGCCTCCGGCGCGTCGATGTCGGCGTCCGCCGTGCCGCCGGTCTGGCCGGTGTTGTTCATGCCCCACAGGTCGCTGAAGTACTGGTCATGGGGCGTGAGGGTCGCCTCGAAGTAGCCGTTGGGCTCGGTGTAGAGGACGTCCGGCCGGCGCGCGTAGGCGCGCAGGAGCGCCGTCGTCGACTGGCCGGCAGTTCCCCGCACCCGTTTGACGCCGATGGCCGGCAGCTCGGCCAGCACCTCGGCGCCGACCGCAGCGTGGGCGAGGGCTTGCTCCGCCGGGTCGACCCCGGCACGGAACTTCACCAGCACCTCGCCTGGAACATGGTCGGATAGCGAGGCTGCCGAGCGACCGGCTCCGGCCGCCGGTTGGGCCGAGGCCGTGCCGGTGAAGGCCACGGCCGTGGCCATCGTGAGAAGAAGCAGGCTCTGCACAATTGCCCGCGCGATTATCCGCATTGTCCGATTCCTCCATCAATCGCCGGGGGGCTCGGCTGGCAACCCCACGTCGTCCTGCAGGCCCCCTCAGCACTCTCTTGTACAAGACGAGGTGCGGCCCCTGAAGGAATGGTGACGGCCGGTCCTACGAGGTGGTCTCGCGTCGGGGCGCAACGGTCAGGTGGACGGGCTGCAGGTCGCCGCGGTGCCCCTGGGCTGCGGCAGTGGGCGGTTGTCGCCTGGCGCCCGCGGATCGGTGGCGAGGAAGGCGACGGCCTCGCGGACGACCTCTCGGTTTCTGAGGATGCGCCGGTGGCCGAGCCTCTCGGTCACCGTGAGCGCCGCTCCGGGCCAGGCGCGGGCGAGGTCTTCGACCAGATGGAGGGGAGCCTCCCGGTCGCCCCGGTCGGAGATGAGGAGGAGCGGAGCGTCCATGCTCTCGGCAAGCATCACCGGCTCGATCTCCTCCCAGGGGACACCGATGATCCGTTCGATCCTCTGTTGCAGGCGGAGCCTCGTCTCCTCGCCGATCCCGAGCATGCGTGCGAACTGGTGGGAGTAGTCGAGCACGCCGGCGCCGGGCGCCACGTAGACCAACCGTTTGACCGCCAGCCCCCGTGACAGGGCGTAGGTCGCAGCCACCGCCCCGGCCGAGTGGGCGATCAGCCCGGCCGCGGGTCCCACGTGGCCGGCCACCGCCTCGAGCGCGTGGGCCATTGCCACCAGGGAGGACGAGCTCCCCGGTGCTTCGCCGTGGCCCGGTGCGTCGTAGGCCACCACCCGGAACCCGGCCTCGACCAGGGCGGGGGCGAACGGCGCGAGCTGCGACCCCCGGCCCTCCCAACCGTGGACCAGGAGCACCGGTGGGCCCTCTGTTCCCCAGGTCCAGAGCGGCAGGGTGCCGACCGGGGTGTCGAGCCGCTTGGCGACGGCCTGGTCCAGGAACGCCCGTTCCCGGGGCGGCGACTCGTGCCGTCGGGTGCGGAGGAAGATCCGCGCCCCGGCTGCCGCGGCCAGGCTGGGGCTCACGCGGCTCAGAGTGCGGAACGAGAGCCGGATGGCGTCGAAGCGAAGCGAACGACCGTTCGTGTTTTTTTGATGTGGCATCAGATGATCTCCCCGGGCGTGGTGTCGTTCGCGTTCGGTGGCTCGCGGGTCAGGCTCTGCTGGCGGTGAGCAGGGCCTCGAACGCGGTGCGTGCCCGCCGGTCGGCGTCGGGGTCGTCGAGCAATCGGCTCGCGTGGTGGTAGGCGAGGATCACGGCGTAGAGCTCGTAGCCGAACTGGTCGGCGTCGAGATCGCTCCGGAAATGGCCCTCCTCGACCGCGATCCGCGCGGCGGTAGCGAGGGCCTGGAGCCAGTCCCGCTGGGTCTGCACCAGCCGGTCCCGGAGCGGCCCGGGCCTGTCGTCGAGCTCGTGGGCCATGGCGATGAAGACGCAGCCGCCGGGCTGGAACGGTGCGCTCTCCCACGCCATCCAGCGCTCGAAGAGGGCACGGATCCGGGGCTCTCCCCGCGGCTCCTTCAAGGCCGGGGCGACGACCGTCTCGACGAACCGGCCGACGGCCGTCTCCAGGACCTCGAGCTGGAGCTGCTCCTTCGAGCGGAAATGGGCGAAGAGGCCGCTCTTCGACAGCCCGACCTCGTCGGCCAGCCGGCCGATGGTCAGCCCTTCCAGCCCCAGCCGGCTCGCCGTGGCGAACGCCTGCTCCAGGACCGCGCCCTTGGTCTCCTCGCCCTTGCTCATGAGAAAGAAAATAGCACGACCGTGCGAATCTGTCCAGAGGGCTCCCGAACCACCCCCACGTCAGGCGGGTGTAGCGAGGCTCCGCCTCAAACCGACGAGGTCCCCACGAAGCGCAGGGGTGGGAAGGGGATCGAGGGGTTGGGGGGTGATCCAGTGGATCGTCTAGGTCGATCGGAGCGGCGTCATCGGCGGCGCAGAGAAACTTGACTCCGTCGTCACGAGGTCGCCGCCTGTAGATGCCTTGTAAGCTCCGCGGGTGAGCAAACGCCCCGTGGCGCCAGACCAGATTCTCTCGCCGGTGGACGGTCTCGCCCTCCGACCTCTGCCGGACGGGCGCGTGTTCCTCGCCAGCGGGGGACGCTCGATCGCTCTGGGTGGCGTGGAGCCGGAAGACCTCCGCTTCGTCCTCTCCCACCTGGACGGCCGGCGCACGGTCGAGGAGGTTCTGGCGGAGGTGGCCGACACGGCGGAGGCGCGGGAGGCGGTGTCGAACCTGCTCGTGATCCTGGCGGAACGGGGGTTCGTCGTGCCGGTGGGCGGTCCGTCCGGTCGGCTCGAAACGCCCCGCCGCGCGGAGAGGCTGACGGTTGAAGAGCCCGCCGGGCGGCCCTCTCGGCCGGCCACGGTCGGCATCGTCGGGGGCGGTACCGCCGGCTACCTGACCGCCCTGGCCCTCCGGCGCGCCCACCCGGAAGTCGCGGTCACCCTCATCGAGTCGCCGGACGTGCCGATCATCGGCGTGGGTGAGGCGACCACACCGCTCCTGCCCCAGTTCCTCCACGCGGACCTCGGCCTCGACGTCCACCGCCTGGTCGAAGAGGTGTGCCCCACGCTCAAGCTCGGCATCCGATTCGAGTGGGGGACGGGCGACGGGTTCTTCTATCCGTTCGGCACCCTCGACCTCCTCGCCCCGGTTGTCTACGACGGCTCGCCCGACGGCGGCTCCCTGGCCGCGCTTCTCATGGCGGAGGGAGCCTTGCCGCTCGTTCCGGAGGGTCACGGGGTGCGCTCCGGCCTCGGCACCGAGGTCGCGTACCATCTGGACAATCGGCGCTTCGCCGCCTACCTGGCCCGCCGCGCCGCGGAGGCCGGGGTGGAGCATGTGTCGGCGACGGTCGATCGGGTGGAGCTGGCGGCGGATCGGGGAACGGAGGGAGCGACCCGGCCGGACGTCGCCGCCCTTCACACCCCGGACGGCCGGCGCCTGTCCTACGACCTCTACGTCGACTGCTCCGGCTTCCGCTCTCTCCTCATGGGCGAGGCCCTCGGCTCGCCCTTCGTCTCCCACGAGCGCTCGCTCTTCACCGACGGCGCCGTGGTCGGCGCCGCCCCCCACGATGGCCCGCTCCTTCCCCACACCGTGGCGACCACCCGGGAGGCGGGCTGGTCCTGGCGCATCCCCCAGCCGGAGGGGGACCACCTGGGGTCGGTCTTCAGCTCCGCGTTCACCACGGCGGAGCGGGCGGAGGAGGAGCTCCGCGCCGCCCCCGGTGGGCTGGGCGCCAGCCTGGGACAGGTCCGGGTGCTCCGCTTCCGGCCGGGTCGCCGCCGGCACTTCTGGACCGGGAACGTGGTCGCCCTGGGCAACGCCTACGGTTTCGTCGAGCCCCTCGAGTCGACCGCCCTCCACCTGCTGATCCGCCAGATCCTGCTGCTCGTCGACTTCCTGCCGTTGCCGGAGGACCCCGGGGTCCATGCCGAGCGCCAGGCCCGACTCGACCGTCTGGTCGCGGACCACTGGGACTACGTGGCCTGGTTCCTGGCGCTTCACTTCAAGTTCAACCGCCGTCTCGACACCCCGTTCTGGCGGGCCTGCCGGGAGGAGGTGGACGTCTCGCGCCACGCCGAGCTGATCGAGGCGTTCCGGGAGCGGGGGCCGCTCAGCGTCCGCGCGGAGGGCGCGAACGGCTCGCCGGGCGCCGAAACGGAGTTCCGCTACCCGGACCCGCTCTGGGGCCCGGAAGGCATCGACACCCTGCTCCTCGGCCAGGGGGTGCCCTGCCCGCTGCCAGAGCCCGCGGAGCCCCGGAAGGCCTATCGGGAGCGCCTTGGCCGGCTCCGCTCCCTGGCCCGTCAGGCGCTTCCGGCCGGCGAGGGTCTTCGCCTGCTCGCCGAGCGCCCCGAGCTCCTCGAAGCCTTCGCCGAGAGCTTCCGCCGCCGCGGCCCGGCGTCGGCCGCGCTTCGCACCCGGAGCACCGCCCGAGGAAACTCGCGGCCTCCAATTGCGTAAACTCGGGGAGCACACCTCCCCCGAGAGAACCACGCCTGAAAGGGACCCCCATGCATCGATACTGGCCGTTCGTTCGACCGACGCGGGCCTTGCCGGCCCTTGCCCCGATCCTTCTCGCCATCTTCGCCGTAGTCGCGACGGCTGCGCCGACCTCCGCCGCCGAGGCGGTACCGACCGACGACAGCCTGACGCGCCTGCTGCGTTACCCGGACATCGAAGGCGACACCATCGTCTTCGTCTACGCGGGTGACATCTGGACCGTCGGCGCCGAGGGTGGCACCGCCCGCCGGCTGACCTCCCACGAAGGGCTGGAGCTCTTCCCCAAGCTCTCGCCGGACGGCCGCTGGGTGGCGTTCACCGGCGAGTACAGCGGCACGCCCCAGGTCTACGTCATCCCGATCGAAGGCGGCCAGCCCCGCCAGCTCACCTTCCACAACGACGTCGGTCCGCTGCCGGCCCGGGGCGGGGTCGACAACCGCGTGGTCGACTGGACGCCGGACGGCGAGCGCATCCTCTACCTGCCCCACCGGGCGCCCTGGAGCGAGCGCATCGGCGTGCCCTACACCGTGCCCGCCGCGGGTGGCATGCCCGAGCCCCTCGGCCCCCCGCGGGCCGGCGGCGGCGCGTTCTCGCCGGACGGCACCAAGCTCGTCTACACCCCGATCGACCGCGAGTTCCGTACCTGGAAGCGCTACCACGGCGGCCAGGCCCAGGACGTCTGGATCTACGACCTGGAGCAGGTCCTTGCCCGGCGCCTGACCAACTACACCGGCACCGACAACCAGCCGGTCTGGGTGGGCGACACCATCTACTTCGCCTCCGACCGCACCGACAAGCTCAACCTCTACGCCCTCTCCCCGGACGCGCCCGAGGGTGCCGAGCCCCGCCAGGTGACCCACCACGAGACCTGGGACGTGCTCTGGCCGAGCGCCGGCACCAACGCCGTCGTCTACGAGGCGGGTGGTTGGATCTGGCGCTTCGACCCGGCGACCGAGACGACCGCACCGGTGCCGATCCACGTCTACGGCGACTTCAAGGGCACGCTGCCCTTCTACACGAACGTCAAGGACACCATCCAGGGCGGGGACGTCTCGCCCACCGGCGCCCGCGCCCTGTTCGACGCGCGGGGCGACCTCTACACCGCACCGGCCAAGGAGGGCGAGATCCGCAACCTCACCCGGAGCCAGGGCGTGCGCGAGCGAGACCCGGCCTGGTCACCCGACGGTGCCCAGGTGGCCTACTGGAGCGACCGGACCGGCGAGTACGAGCTCTACGTGCGGCCGGCCGACGGCACCGGTGACGAGCGCCGCCTGACCACCGACGGCGCCTCCGAGCCCACCTGGCGCTACGGTGCCGTCTGGTCGCCGGACAGCAAGAAGCTGGCGTGGGGCGACCGGAAGGCCCGCCTCCGGGTGATCGACGTGGCGAGCGGCGCGATCACCGACGCCGACCACGACCCCAACAACGACATCAACGACTACCGCTGGTCGCCCGACAGCCGCTGGCTCGCGTACACCAAGACCGGCGACAACCAGCTCGGGAGCGTCTGGGTCTACTCGATGGAGGAGGGCAAGGCCCACCGGCTGACGGGCGAAGACACCCACGAAATGTCCCCCGCCTGGGACCCCAAGGGCCGCTACCTCTACTTCCTCTCCAACCGGGACTTCAACCTGACCTTCAGCGGCTGGGAGTTCGACTTTCTCTACACCGACCCGACCCGGGTCTACGTCGGCCTCCTGACCGACGGCGCCGACCCGCTCTTCCTGCCCCAGAGCGACGAGGAGCCCACGGGCACCGGTGACGAGAAGGCAGCCGACGGGGCCCATGGGGCAGACAGCAACGGCGACAAGGCCGAGCTCCGGGTCGAGATCGAGCCCGAGGGCTTCGACCGGCGGGTCCGGGCGATCCCGGGGGATTCCGGCAACTACGGAACCCTCTACGGAGTCGCGTCGGGCGTGCTCTACCTGGAGGCTGGCCCGCAAGGTGGCCCGGGCAAGCTCCAGCTCTTCGACCTCGAAGCCGAGGAGGAGAAGACGATCCTCGACGGAGTCGCGGCCTACCAGCTCGCGGCCGGGGGAG
>Ga0210101_1000690_pt1 | contig 10858 bp, 10 predicted proteins | sample Muzzi_PWC_D1_FD_185534 | JGI IMG/M metagenome (GOLD analysis project Ga0210101, IMG submission 185534) | Wetland microbial communities from San Francisco Bay, California, USA, that impact long-term carbon sequestration - Muzzi_PWC_D1 (SPAdes) | ecosystem: Environmental > Aquatic > Marine >...
AGACCTTCTCAAGCAAAAAATTTCCAGCGACGATCAGGAACGGCTGGTGAATGAATACACTGAAAAGGTGGGAGAGCTGCATTGAGCGCGAGCGCCATTTCCAGACGGTACGCCAAGGCCCTGGTTGAGTTGGGGGACGAGCAGGAGCGGGTTGCCGATTATGGCCGGGAACTAGCCGAAATCCAGAAGATGCTTGAACGGGAAGATTTCCTTCGACAGCTCCTGGAAAGTCCCACGTTCCCCCTTGAGAAGAAGACGGCCCTGCTGGCAGATCTGAATGAAGCCATGCAGTTGTCTCCCGGCATGAGGAACTTCCTGGGATTGCTTTTGGAGAAGGGCCGGCTCAAATATCTGTCCCAGATCGATGCCAAATTTAGAGCCTTTGCCGATGAACGCTCAGGGGTTCTGCGGGCCTGCATTACCTCGGCGAAACATTTGAAAAAGACGCAACAGACAGCCATCAAATCGACGCTGGAAAAACTGACCGGCAAGGTCGTCGAATTGACTTTGGAGGAAGACCCCGAACTCATCGGCGGTATCCGAGCCCAGGTCGGCGACCGGGTCTTTGATGGCAGCGTCAAAACTCAGCTCAAACGGATAGAAGAATCCTTAACGAAGGGGTGATTGGGTCCAATGGAAATCAGAGCAGAGGAAATCAGCGCGATTATTAAGAAGCAAATTGAAAGCTTCGGCCGCGAGGTGGAGGTCAGCGAGACCGGAACCATCATCTCCGTTGGCGACGGCATCGCGCGCATTTACGGTCTTGACAAGGCCATGGCCGGAGAACTTCTCGAATTTCCGGGCAATGTCATGGGGATGGTTCTCAACCTCGAGGAGGACAACGTCGGGGCGGCCATCTTCGGGGACTACGAGCACATCAAAGAGGGGGACACCGTCAAGCGGACGGAGCGAATCGTCCAGGTCCCCGTCGGTGAGGCGCTTATCGGCCGCGTGGTCAACGGGATCGGCCTGCCGATCGACGGGGCCGGCGACATTGTCACCGACAATTACCTTCAGGTTGAAGTCAAAGCCCCCGGCATCGTGACCCGGAAATCGGTCCATGAGCCGATGCAGACCGGTCTCAAGGCCATCGACTCCATGGTCCCCATCGGCCGAGGCCAACGGGAATTGATTATCGGCGACCGCCAGACCGGGAAGACAGCGGTGGCCATCGACACCATCATCAACCAGAGGGGCCAGAACATGATCTGCATCTACGTCGCCATCGGCCAGAAACGGTCGACGGTGGCGCAGGTGGTGGACAAGCTGAAGCAGCACGGCGCCATGGATTACACCATCGTCGTTTCGGCCAGTGCTTCCGAACCGGCTCCGTTGCAGTTTATCGCTCCCTATACCGGCGTGACCATGGGCGAGTATTTCCGCGACAATGGCAAACACGCCGTGATCATTTACGACGATCTCTCCAAACAGGCCGTGGCCTACCGGCAGCTGTCCCTGCTGCTGCGCCGGCCGCCGGGGCGCGAAGCTTATCCAGGCGATGTTTTCTACTTGCACAGCCGGTTGCTGGAGCGGGCCGCCAAGCTGAACGACGAGCAGGGGGCTGGCAGTCTGACTGCCCTGCCGATAATCGAAACTCAGGCCGGCGACGTTTCCGCCTATATTCCGACCAACGTGATCTCTATTACCGACGGTCAGATCTTCCTTGAGACAGATCTTTTCTACTCGGGGGTCCGTCCTGCCATCAACGTTGGCCTCTCGGTCTCCCGTGTCGGTGGCTCCGCGCAGATCAAGGCCATGAAGCAGGTTGCCGGAACCCTCCGTCTTTCCCTTGCCCAATACCGGGAAATGGCCGCTTTTGCCCAGTTCGGTTCTGACCTTGATGCCGCCACTCAGCGGCAGCTGGCCCGCGGCGCCCGCCTGGTGGAGATTCTCAAGCAGCCCCAATATCAGCCGATGCCTGTTGAAAAGCAGGTTGTGACGGTCTTTGCCGCCAACAACGGGTACGTCGATGAATATCCGGTCGATGCTGTGCGCCGCTTCGAGACGGAAATGCTCTCTTTCATGGAAAGCAGCAAGGCAGATATTCTCGAGGACATTCGGACTAAAAAAGCGATCGACAGCGATCTCGAAAGCCGCATGAAAGCGGCCCTGGATGAATTCAAAAGCCAATTCGTGCTGGCTGATTAGCCCTCGGGAGCGGACAAGGATCGATGCCAAGCCTAAAGGACATCAAAAAACGGATTTCGTCCGTCAAAAATACCCGCCAGATCACCAAGGCCATGAAAATGGTCTCGGCGGCCAAATTGCGGAGGGCCCAGGAAGCGGTCGTTGCCGCTCGTCCGTACTCGAACAAAATGCTGGAGGTCCTCTCCAGCCTGGCCCTGCGGGAGGACCCGGAAGCTCATCCTCTGCTGCAGCAACGGGAAAAAACCAAGGGGCTGGTTATCGTCATTACCGGCGACCGGGGGCTCTGTGGCGGGTTTAATGCTAATCTTTCCAAGGCCGCGGAACGATTCATGCGGGAGAACCCGGAAGGATACGGCAGCCTGGAATTACTCTGCATCGGACGCAAAGGGAACGATTACCTCAAACGCCGTCGGGGCATGTCCATCGCCAAGGTTTACGAACATCTGTTCGGAGCCGGTCAGGTCACCTACCCCACGGCGGCCCTGCTCGGCCAGGAAGCGGTCGAGCTCTTTCAAGCCGGCGGCTACGATGGCGTGTTCCTGATCTATAATGCGTTCCGCAGCGCCATTGCTCAGGAGATCACCATTCGTCAGGTTTTACCCATCGTGCCGAAACAAGTCCCGGAGGGTACCCACGTTCCGGATTATCTGCACGAGCCGAATGCCCAGGAAGTCCTGAAACAACTTCTTCCCAAGCATGTCGAGGTACAGATTTTCCGGGCATTGCTGGAGTCTGTAGCCGCGGAACATGGCGCTCGGATGAGCGCCATGGACAGTGCCAGCAAAAACGCTTCGGAAATGATCGGCAAACTGACCCTGCAGTATAACCGCGCGCGCCAGGCGGCGATCACCAAGGAACTGATGGAAATCATCTCCGGCGCGGAAGCGATAAAATAATTCGACATAATACAGGTTCGAGGACCTTTGCCCCGACGGGGCGCTAGAAGGAGGAACGGTTCAAAATGGAAAAAGGACGTATTACGCAGGTCATCGGCCCGGTGGTCGACGTGGAATTCGAAGCTGGTCAGCTTCCCGAGATTTATCACGCCCTGAAGGTGACCAACCCGGCCATCGATGATCGGGAATGGAACCTGGTTCTGGAGGTGGCCCAACATCTCGGCGAAAATACCGTTCGTGCCATCGCCATGGACTCCAGCGAAGGGCTGGTGCGTGGCCAGGAAGCCCTCAATACGGGCAAACAGATCGTCATGCCGGTGGGCCGCAAGACCCTGGGACGGATTCTCAACGTCATCGGGGAACCGGTGGACGAAATGGGTCCGGTGGGAGCGGACAAGGAGTGGGAAATTCATCGGCCCGCGCCCGACTTTGTCAGCCAGTCGACCACCGTCGAATCGTTCGAAACTGGCATCAAGGTCGTGGACCTGTTGGCGCCCTATTCCCGCGGTGGCAAAATCGGCCTCTTCGGCGGCGCCGGTGTCGGGAAGACCGTGTTGATCATGGAGCTGATTCACAATATCGCCAAGCAGCATGGCGGCTATTCGGTCTTTGCCGGGGTCGGCGAGCGGACCCGTGAAGGGAACGATCTCTGGGAAGAGATGAAGGAATCGGGCGTTCTCGACAAGGCCGCCCTGATCTACGGCCAGATGAACGAACCCCCCGGCGCCCGCGCCAGGGTCGGCCTCTCCGCCCTCACCGTCGCTGAATATTTCCGGGACGAAGAAGGGCAGGATGTGCTGTTGTTCATCGATAACATCTTCCGCTTCACCCAGGCCGGTTCCGAGGTTTCGGCTCTTCTCGGCCGTATTCCCTCCGCCGTTGGCTACCAGCCGACCTTGGCCACCGAAATGGGTGAGCTCCAGGAACGTATCACCACCACCGACAAGGGCTCCATCACCTCGGTGCAGGCCATTTATGTTCCGGCCGACGACCTGACCGACCCGGCCCCTGCCACCGCATTTGCCCATCTTGACGCAACCACGGTTCTTTCCCGGCAGATTGCCGAACTCGGCATCTATCCGGCCGTCGACCCCCTCGACTCCACCAGTCGGATCCTTGATCCCCAGGTCGTCGGCGAAGAGCATTACAAGTGCGCCCGGGACGTCCAGTTCGTGTTGCAACGGTACAAGGACCTTCAGGACATTATCGCCATTCTGGGGATGGATGAACTTTCCGAGGAAGACAAGCTTGTAGTTTCTCGTGCTCGGAAGATCCAGCGTTTCCTTTCCCAGCCTTTCCATGTGGCCGAACAGTTCACCGGTTCTCCCGGGAAGTACGTGGAACTCAAGGACACTATCCAGGGCTTCCGCGAAATCGTCGACGGCAAATACGACGATATCACGGAACAGGCCTTCTATATGGTGGGAACCATCGAAGAGGCGTTGGAAAAAGCCAAAAAACTGGCCGCATAACTACCAGCAGGCGGCAGCGGGCAAATGGCAAAAAGGTTCAATCCTTATAGCCTTTGATCTTTGCCCTTCGCCAGAGGTTTATAGATGGCAGAAAAACTCAGACTCGACCTGGTGACCCCTTACCGGCACGTGCTGTCCGAAGACGTCGACGAATTAACCGCGCCGGGAACTCTGGGCGAATTCGGGGTCCTGCCAGGGCACACCGCCCTGCTGGCGACCTTGAAAATCGGGGGTCTCGCTTATCGCCAGGGCTCCGAGATCGCATATGTCGCCGTCAACTGGGGTTTTGTTGAGGTGGATGAAGACCGGATCACTATTCTGGTGGAGACGGCCGAGCCGGCTGACGAAATCGATTTGCAACGGGCCAAGGAGGCTCTCGGCCGGGCTGAAGCGGCGTTGAAGCAGCTTTCCCCGGAGGACAAAGATTTTGTCCGAATGGAGGCAGCTTTGGATCGGGCGATGATCCGCATTCAGGTGGCTGGAAAAGCGGGCCGCACCTGATGTTGGGCAGATATGGCTCCTTTAAGAACTAAAAACGCTACCCAGCGGCCCCTCAAGGGGCCGTTTTTTTATTGGCGGGAACGCAGGGAACCATATAGCCTGAGAGAACACCGGTAACAACGGAGAGGAAAGATGGTTCTCCACATTATTCATCTTGATATGGATGCCTTTTTCGCCGCTGTGGAACAACGGGACGATCCTAAGTTGCGCGGCCGGCCTGTGATTGTCGGCGGCAGCCTGAAGCGGGGAGTTGTCTGCGCATGTTCCTATGAGGCTCGACCTTCCGGAGTCCGCTCGGCCATGCCTATGTCGAGGGCTTTGCGGCTTTGCCCGGAGGCGGTTGTGTTGCCGGTGCGAATGACCCGCTATCAGGAGGTTTCCAGGCGGATTTTCACTATCTTCGGCAGATATACCGATCGAATCGAACCTCTTTCGATAGACGAGGCCTTTCTCGACGTGTCCGGATGTGAACGGCTTTTCGGCACCGCCCCGCAGATCGCGGAGAGGATTCGGCGGGATGTGCGGGGGGAGACGGGCCTGGCAGTGAGTGCCGGGGTGGCTCCCAACAAATTCCTTGCCAAGCTGGCGTCAGAAAGCGCCAAGCCGGATGGCCTGCTGGTTCTCCAACCCGATGAGGTAGAGAGATTTCTTAACCCCATGCTGGTTGGGCGCCTTTGGGGTGTGGGAAAAAAAACCGCTGAAGAACTAAAGCAACAGGGCTGTCGGACGGTCGCCGACCTGCGGAAAATTCCCCAAATGGAGTTGCGATCGCTTTTTGGCCAGTGGGGAGATCGTCTTTACTACCTGGCTCGGGGGGAGGATGATCGGGCGGTGGAGTCGGAGCGGGAGGCGAAATCATTCGGAGCCGAAGAAACTTTTGAAAAAGATCTGGAGACCAACGAGGAATTGCTCCGCCAGTTGCTCGGTTTGGCGGAACGGGTGTCCCGTCGTCTGCGGCGCCATGAACGGGCGGGAAAAGTTGTGACCCTGAAGGTTCGATTTGCAGATTTCGTCACGATAACCCGCCGTCGAACCCTGCAAGACTACTCATTCAGCGAAGCCCGCCTTTTTGAAGAAGCGAAGAACCTGTTGGCCAGAACCGGTGCGGGACAGAGGCCGGTGAGGCTCTTGGGGCTTTCCGTGTCCGCGCTGGAAAAAACCATCGAAGGACAGTTGGAACTGTTCGGCGCCCAGGATGAACGACGGCAAACCCGGCTCGACCGGACAGTGGACGATCTGGCAATGCGATTCGGATCGGACCGGATACGAAAGGGGACCCTGTTCGAAAATCCGTCAGGAGAGAAAGGGTTCAACCCCTTGGAGGGAGAGGAGTAAATCGTCCGGGCTGTGCGCTTCCAAGGTCATCGACGGAGTAAGGCGACGATTGCGCAACTCCTTGAAGAGTGAGAAAAAGTCGATGTTCCCCATCCCGACCGGGAGATGGGAATCGGCATCCCCACGGTTGTCATGCAAATGCATGTGAACCAGGCGAGCCCCCAGAATATCCAGCCATTGCTCCAGGGGCGTTCGGGAAAAAAGGTGCCAATGGCCGACATCGAAGCAATGACCCAACCAGGGTGAATCGATCTCGTTCAGAAGCCTGGACAGGGGGTCCGGCACGGTTTCGAAGACATTTTCCAGGGCCAGCACGATTCCCCGGTCTTCGGCGATGGTCACCAGAGAAGCCCAGAACTTGAGGCTCGCTTCCAGCCAAAGATCCATCTGGCCATCATATTTCCAATGTTCATATCCCGGATGAAAAACCACCAGACGGGCGCCCAGGCATCGGGCGGCGTCCATGGTCTGACGGTATCTCCGGTTGGTGCTGGCGGTGACCAGTGGTTCCAGTGCTCCCGGATTAAGATCCAGAAACGGACCATGGACCGTTAACTGGAGCTGTTTTTCCTGGAAAATCCTTCCGATCCGCGCCAGTTCATCCGGCTGAATCCGATCCAGTTCCGGTCCCTGAAAGGCGATCTCCGGTTGCAGCCCTCGGTCTTTGACAAGGGGGAGGTACTTTTCCACCTGGCGAAAGGGGAGATGCACATGCAGGCGATCATTCATTGTCCCCCCCCGCGTTCCTGCTGGCCACCAATTCGAGCTTCTGGATGGCCGACGGTTCCCCGAGCAAAATCAAGATATCGTTTTCCTCAATGAGCGTAGCGGAGGCGGGATTGAAGATCATCTGCCCGTCCGCTTTCTTGATGCCCACGATAATGATCCCCCAATCCCGGCGAATTCCCGAGGAAATAAGGGTTTTTTCACAAAGGGGAGAGGCCGTTGCAACCCGGAGCTCCTCCAACTGCAATTCCAGATTGTGACCGGCGGTAGCTATTTCTATGAAATCGACGACTGAAGGACGGAGAATCGCCTGGGCCATCCGGGTGGCCCCGATGACATAGGGGGAAATCACCTTCGAAGCGCCGGCCCGGACCAGTTTTTTTTCCGAGCCCTCCTCCCCGGCTCGGGCCAGGATGAAGAGCTTGGGATTCAGCCCGCGGGCGGTGAGGGTAATGTAGACGTTTTCCGTGTCCGAGGTGACAGCAGTGACTAGTCCTTTGGCTTTCCGGATACCGGCGGCGACCAAAGTCTCGTCGTCGGTGGCGTCTCCATGAACGAACAAGATTCCGTCATTGGTGAGTTTTTCGCAGATATCCGGATCTTTTTCAACCACCACAAAAGGAATAGGCTTCGCCTGGAATTCCCGACAGATGAGGGTTCCGATACGGCCGAAGCCGCAAACGATGAAGTGGTTTCGGAGTTTATCGATCTGTTTTTCCAATTTTTTCCTCCCCAGGACACGACGGAGCTGCCCTTCGACCATGAACTGAATCAGACTCCCAGCGGAATAAGCGATGATGCCGGCGCCGAAAACGATCAGAAGAATGGTAAAAGCTTTGCCGTGATCCGAAAGATCATGAACCTCCCTGAAGCCGACGGTGGCCAGGGTTATGACCGTCATATATAAGGAATCGAAAGCGCTCCAGCCTTCAATCAGGACATAACCGAAGGTGCCGATGGCAATAATGGCGGCCAGAATCAATGCAGAAAAACGAAGGTGGCGGATGGGATCCATGACGTTACCAGTGGCGGGAGAATATTCGGATAATAACCGTCAACCCCCTAAAAGGCAAGGAGTTATCAAGATGTTAGGGGCAGAGAACGGGGAAAAAACTCTTGACAAAAATTGTATACTGTATACTCTGTATACAGTATACAGAGCGCAGGAGTTCACCGTGAGACGAAAACCGATCGAGCGTCACCAAACCCTTCGGGAAAAAATTCTGGAGACTATTCGGGAAGCTATTCTCAAAGGGACCCTTAAACCTGGGGAGAAGGTTGCCGAGCCGGAGCTTGCAGAGCGTTTCGGGATCAGTCGCACCCCGATCCGAGAAGCCTTCCGGCAATTGGAGTCTGAAGGTTACCTGACGGTGATTCCCCGCAAAGGGGCAGTCGTTACCTCCCTTTCCGAACGGGATGTGGAGGAATTCTATGCCATCAAAAGCATCCTCGAAGGGTATGCGGCCCGCATGGCGGCCGAGAACCTGGCCGAAAAAGATATCGCGCGCCTCGAGGTGATCAACGAGCGGCTGCAGCAATTGGCTCAAGAGGGGGACGTCAAAACCTTTTTCAAGGTACACAATGAATTTCATGAGGTTTTTCTCAAAGCCTGCGGCAACGAAAAACTGCAGGAACTGATCAGCCAGTTGGTCATGAAGTTCAACCGACTGCGCCTGGCGTCCTTGGCCTTGCCCGGTAGAATGCAGATTTCAGTAGAAGAACACAAAAAAATCATTCAATCCTTTCGGACTCAGGATGGGGAAAAAGCTGACCAGCTAGTGCGCAGGACCGCTGCCTTCGGTGGCCAGGTCCTGATCCAGAGCATGGCTCAGGAAGAAGGACGGAAAGTCGAAAAATCAGTTCTTCGGCGAGCGATCGACGTTTAGTGCCTCCCCACCCCAAGCCTCATCGACCGGCGTTCTTCAGAGCGCCGGTTTTTTCTTGTTATAATCAAGGCCACACCAAAAAAATTTGATTACCTTCAACCCGGGCAGACCAGGCTTCGTTCGCTTGACGTAGAGAATGTTCCTCTTTTGATAGAATCGGTGTTTCGCCATGTCCTGGTTTGTTTTTGCCCTATTGACCGCAGTTTTTGAATCTGGAAAGGATGTCTTCGGTAAACAAGGATTGCGCCGAACGGATGCGGTCATTGTGGCCTGGGCCTGGCGCTTTTTCGCCCTCCCTTTTTTGCTCCCGTTACTACTGGTCATTGATATTCCCCGGCTGGATTCGGAATTCTGGTGGGCGCTGGGAATCAGCGGCGGGCTTAATGTCCTGACCGCGGTCCTTTATATAAAAGCGATCCAACAATCCGATCTCTCCCTTACCGTACCCATGATCACCTTCACACCCCTTTTTCTTCTGTTTACCTCTCCCCTTATTCTGCATGAACGCCCCGGTTTCTCGGCCGTCTTCGGCATTCTCTTGATCGTCAGCGGATCTTATTTGTTGAACCTGCATCAAAAAGAACGGGGGTTTTTGGAACCTTTCCGGGCGCTGGTTCGTGAGCCTGGTCCCCGGCTCATGCTACTGGTCGCGTTGATCTGGAGCGTGAGCGCCAACGTCGATAAAATTGGGCTGCAGCATTCTTCTCCCTGGTTTTGGGCGGTAGCGGTGAATCTTGCCATTACCTTGGGGCTGTTGCCGCTGGTTGTTGTTCATCTGGGACGCCATGGTAAAAAAGGATGGAACGGGCCCATTGCCCCCTTGCTGGGTCTTGGGCTTTGCGGCGGACTGACGACCCTTTGTCAAATGTCCGCCATCAGCCTGGCGCTGGTGCCCAATGTTATTGCTATTAAACGGACCAGCGCTGTCATGACGGTTTTATGGGGACATTTTCTGTTCGGCGAAAAGGGGATAAATAACCGTCTGCCGGGAGCTTGCATCATGGTCGCCGGAACGGTGCTGATTGGCTTGGGCTGAGAAGGATCGGATCTTAATTCATCAAGGTTTTTTCCCGGAAGCCAGGAGATTTCTTCGGGCCTAGGAGAAGATGGCGGGAACCGGCAAAAGAGAAACGCGAAGCCTAGAAAAATGCCTCAAGCTAAAAATTCCCAAAGGCCATCGAACAAAACAAAGAAGAAGATTTTTACTCACTGCGAAAAGCAAACCGGGAAAATTTCACAAGATCCTTTAGCCCTTTGGCTGATCATTTACAAATTTGTTGTCGACGGCAAGATCGTCGAACAAGGAAACATACCCCTGCATTCGTCCAGAAACTTTAGGCTGGCGGACTCGGCCCGACCTCGGCCGGCCGCCAGCCCTTGGCCAGGGACTCTTCGAGATCGAAACAAATTTACGCTGACGGAAGGTAGGACTGCTTCAGAGACATAGAAATCAAGACATATTATAACGCCATTTAAATTCCCCAATCTGCTTCTCCCTTCTTTGGATTAAATCTGCAGAGGCATGAAAAACAAACAAATTTTATCTCTTAATGACTTTTTTTGAGCCAGCCACGGGTGTTTCTAGATATGGTAAAATCAGCCATAAATATAAAAATAAAAAAATGTTTGAATTTATATTGACCTGTACGTAAAAGTACGATATATCGATCCCTATGCATATATATTTGGGAGGTTAACCAAAAAGGGCATGGTGCCCTGCGGTGTATCGTGACATGGTCGGGAAGGAGGAACGGACGTGATTATGAAATCGGGAGTAAGAATACTGATCGGAGTTATGAGTATACTGGTAATGGCTTCTCCGGCCGTTGCGGCGGGGTTTGCCCTGGTCGAGCAGAGCGTCAGCGGATTGGGCAACGCTTTTGCAGGCGGCGCC
>Ga0210101_1000691_pt1 | contig 10851 bp, 4 predicted proteins | sample Muzzi_PWC_D1_FD_185534 | JGI IMG/M metagenome (GOLD analysis project Ga0210101, IMG submission 185534) | Wetland microbial communities from San Francisco Bay, California, USA, that impact long-term carbon sequestration - Muzzi_PWC_D1 (SPAdes) | ecosystem: Environmental > Aquatic > Marine >...
GGGAGGCTCTATCGATGAGTGGTGACTCGTCCTCGCCCCGAATCAGCGGCGTATTCAGCCCTGATCCTCGTCGAGCCTGCGCGTCGAACTCGGGACCAGAAGTTTTCGAGCGGGCTCGAGTTCTCCAGCTTGCGCCCGTGGTAATTCTCGCCCTGAGCAAACCTTCGACGAGCAGCTTGTTCCCGCTATTTCGCGAGATGTTATTGCGACTCGAGACAGCAAAACCCGGCGCCCTTTTCGCGGTTCGGTTATTGATGCCGACGACTACCTGGTTCCAACCTCGGGCCGTGGCAGACGCGACGGGTAAATTTTTGTTCAAAGGTTTTTGGGAAGCGCATTTTTGTTATTCAGGTGGTTATTGTGGCTAAGACTTTTTTAAGTAGGAAAATTTCCATTTCGGGTTTTATTCTCGCGGCCGGTGTTTACCTCTGGGCCGGCCTGGGGTTGCAGGGCTGTGGCGGGGGTGATGGTTTTTTCAAAAACCTCGGCTTGTGTGGCGCCGGCCAGGAAGCCTTTCTCGACAGCCAGTCGCGTATCGGTGGCGCTTCGACTGTCGTAACGCTGCTGGATTCCGCTGGTAACTGGACGCTCTACAACGTAGCCAACGAGCTTAGAGCGACCCGGGTCGGTATTACCGAAAGCGCCAAGTACGCCCTGGCAGCCGACGGGTTCATCATGGATATAGATGTCGTCGAGTACCCGGCAAGTTCCGGAGTTTTTTATGCACTTTTAGCCATGGGTGACAAGGGCATAGCAGTGATCGATGTCACCGATCCCGCTGACATGCGATTCCGCTTCGGCGTAAACGTCAATTACGAGCAAACCGGCATCTCCTGGACTGACGGTGGCGGCAACGTTACCGAAGACAACATTATTTCCGGCGTTCACGCGCCCATCACGGCGCTCGAAGTTTATACCGACGGCAGTGATACGAAACACTTGCTGATCGCGAATAAAGCATACGGATTGCACAAGACCCTGTTGTCGAATCTTTTTGACGAAACGCTCGGCAGGGAGGCGGACGGTACGTTAAAGATCGACAGCGAGACGTACACCCTGCAGTACGCGGGAGAGAATCCCTGGGGCGGACCGGAGTCCATGACTTTGTATAAAGATGGCGCCGATCAGGGGAAATTATTCGTCGCCATGGGCTTCCTGGGCATGGGTATTTTTGATCCCGAGACGCTTGGTGCCACCGGGACCGCGGCGGGTGACCAGATCGGTGGCTATAACCTGTATACCGCTACCGATTCGAAGGAAGACTGGTTTGTCAGGGCCGACGGCGAAAATCTGGATCCCGCCGACCTGGTACAAGCGGATATTTCCGGGGGAGGCGGTGAAGGCGTAGCCTGGCAATGCACAGGCAAATGTCTCGACGAATTTACCGGCATGCCCGATTACCGGCAGGCCGCCTACGAAATCAACGTGGTATGGCACGACGGCAACCCCGATAACCAGCAAGCGCCGTGGGCAGCATATGAGCGTTACGGCAAATTTTACTACAACGCCCGTAAAGTCGAGGTAGCCACTTTCGATCCGGGTGGCGGCGCCCCGCGGCAAACGATTGCCTATATCGCCTATTCGCTCGGCGGCTTGCAGGCGGTCGATGTCAGCGGTTACAAAACAGCCGATGCTGCAAATTATCTCACCGGCAGTCGCCTGGGGTATGCGCCGGCCGTACCCGCGAATGGCCCGGACGCGCCGACTGGCGCGCAGTCCAGGAGCCTGTTCCCCTATTTCGGCGCGGGTATGCTCAAGGAGGCCGGCGTCGTGGATGTGAAGGTAGACATCGCGGGCAAAAGGGCCTTTTTTTCCGACCATTTTGCCGGCCTGGTGGTGATCATGAACGCCGATGCTCCGCAAAGCTGGCATGGCCCGGATGGCCTCACTGCTTACGATAACGATACCTTGCCGGGACCCGGAGCAGGGCCCGGAGGAGCGTCCTTACTGGGCGATCACTGGCCGGATTACGAGTTCGTCACTTCCTACGACATGACGCCTTATGATCCGAACGACAACGAGTCGCTGCCGACCTGGTTATACCAAAGCCCGTCGCTACTGGTCTCGGGCGAGGTCAGTGGTCACGGCAACTCGTTCGTATTGACGCCCTCGACAGCGTCGGGGAGCCTGGGAACCGCTGGCGATGTCGACGTGGTCATGGCTTCCGGTGGTGGCGGCGTCAGCTTTATCGATGTGACCGACCTGAGCGCAGGTCTCCCGGACAAGGACGGCTTTGACATCCTCGTCCATTTGCCCACGACCGACGAGATCTTCCGCGAGGCCGACGGTTCACTGAGCCCGGATGGGCTGTCCATCGGGCACTCGGCGGGTGTTGCCGTATATCGCGACAAGCTGTTTCTTGCCGACGGCCCACACGGCATGTCCGTATGGCAAATTGCGGATGCAGAAAGATGTTTGCCGATCGACGACATTCACCTGGTCGCCAATACGCTACAGGATGAATATCCGGTTACCACGCCCGACGGACTGACCGTCAACCCGGCACCGCATGCGTACGACGTCGTGCTCGATACGGATAATCGGAAGGCTTACGTGCTATCCCAGAGCCGGGGCTTGCGGCGGGTCGATACCGCTGTCGCCAGCGTCAACGAAATACCGGTATTACTGCAGGTCGAATTGTCCGATATCTACGAACACAACACGGACGTCGGAAGTGTCAGTAGCCTACGGATGCAGGATCACGCCTACGATGTTGCCCTGGACGGCAATCTCGCCTTCGTCGCCGACGGCAGCAACGGTCTCACCGTTTACGATATCAGCCTGCCGCCGACAGTTGTCGTCGGAAACGTCGGCGGTGAAACCAGGGGTAAGCCCCTGCTCGGACACGCGACCGCGGTCGAGCTCTGGCGCGATATAGAAAACGACAGGGAGTATGCGCTCGTGGCCGCGGGACATGCGGGCATCGGCGTCGTCGATGTCACCGATGCGGCCAACATGGTGCTGATCAAGGTTTTCGAGCCCATCAAGACTGAATACCATGTAGAGGTCGACGGCTCATTATCGGCGCAGTACAACAAGGCAGACGGCAAGAGTGTCGATGTACTGATTGTCGATGATTACGCCTACTTCACTTATGACAGCTTCGGTGTGCTGGCTTACAGGATCGCCGATCTCGTCAAGCCGCTGCCGCCGGGGATGGATCCAACGGATATCTGGGAGCGCGGTGAAATCGGCGAACGCCCGGTAGCGGTGGCACGATTCAAGTTGCAGGATCCGGCATTTTCGGGCAGCGCCGAGCTGGCTGACCTGGGCGGCGGCGCACAGGGAATGTTTTTCCAGAATGCGCGCGGAAGACACTTGTTTTATGTCGCCTATGACGCTGCGGGCGTTGCCAAGATAGATTGGACCGATGTCGAGAATCCGCTACTGATACAGCATATCGATACGGCAGGCAATGCGGCCGATGTCGAAGTGGCCAGTGCCCGTGTTTTCGTCGCCGACGGGGGCGGTGGCCTGGTGATAATCAAATAAGCGGATTATTGAAGGAAAAAATTCATGAACATTAAATTGATCTTCATCGCGCTGGCGGGTTCGTTGTTCCTGGTGACAAAAGCGGCAGTTGCCGGCACCGAGGGCGAATACTATTTCGGTCTCCAGTACGGGCTTGGAAGTTATGACGAGGACGGCATCTCCGAGACCTACGAGCCAACGATTTTAACCGGTCGTTTCGGTCGATTTCTGACGCCGGTCTTCGCTGTCGAAGGCCGCCTCGGGACCGGCCTGGACGATGATACCCATAATCTGCCGGGCTTCGGAAATCGCGATGTCACCCTGGAAATCGACAGTTTGCTGGGCCTTTACGGTACGGCGCATTTGAACCTGACGGAATCGTCATCTCTATACGGACTGCTGGGAATGAGCGAGGTAAAAGGCACCACGAGTCTGCCGGCTTTCCCCGGGCTGGAGTCGACCGAGAGCAATTCGAGCGTTTCCTTCGGTTTCGGCGCCGATATCGGCATCGGAAATCACTGGGCCCTGAACATCGAGTACATGCGATATCTTTCTAAAGAAGATTTCGACTTCGATGTGGGGAGTGTGGGCGCAAGCTTCAGTTTTTGATGAGGCATCGCTTTGCGGAGAAAAACGATGACGAAAAAGTCTGTTGCTTATCTGCTTCTCGGTTTGGCGTTGTGTACGTCAATCGTATGGGGTATCGAGCAGTTCAGCCTGACGCAGGCGATCGAGCTTTCTACCCAGGCGCCCGACTACGGCGGTGCGTATAAAAGTAAAATTGTCAGTACTTCCGCGGGTATCCTGGTTGTCGTTTATGGCGACTATGTCGAAAACGAACCTTCGCACTATGTTTTCGACGCCAAGAGTTCCAGCCTGAGACCGGCGCGGGATGTTTTTATCACCGCCTGCGACAGTGCGAATAGCGACTGTAGCGTCAAAGGCAATTGGAGTATTCCAGTCAATATTTCGAATACTGCATTACGTTCCAGTATGCAGTCCGACTGGAATGGGGACGGCAGCCGAACCGACTATCACGGCGATTCCGATAATCCGCATATTTTCGCCAGCGGCAGTCATGTCGTCGTGACCTGGGCCGACAAATTCTGTGATAGCGGTACGCAGCGCAGCGTCACCTACGAAGAGTTCGGCAATCGGGAAATAGCCATGAGCTGCTTGTACGCGGCCCATGCCAGAGACGATTTCTCTACGCTTGCCGACTGGACGATCGACCGTCTTTCCGATGGGTCCCGCGATGCCAAGCAGGACGTTAGCAAGGGTCTCAGCAATGGCGCCTGGGCAATCACCTGGCAGGAAGATCCGCTGGGCTTGCAGCCCGGCGAGGGCGAAGGTCCCGGCGAGGGTAGTTCCGGCGCCAAAACCAGCAATGGCACCGACATCTGGTATACATATAGTTCCAATGTTTCCGGTGCCGTTGCCGATATCGGGGTCTGGAAAACGCCGGTCCGGGTTACCAATAACCAGACGGGATTTGGATTACCGCCGGATTCTTCCAACCCGATCAGGGACGCTGCCGGGGTTGCGGTGGAGCCTGATCAAATCGAAACCGGTGACGTGGGCGCGTCCCGGGCGAACCTGGGCCTGGTTGGCGGCTCGAACCCGCCGAACGCGGTGATAGCCTACGAAGAAACCAAGGGCTCCGCCGGAGCGAATCAGGGCAAATTCGTGCGTTATCACGCGTTTCCCTACAACGCGCCGCCGGTCACGGAAATCGAAAAGGCCGGATGCATAGTCAGCGATCCGTTCGAGGGTGCGCGGCGCGCGCGATTTGTCGCGCAAACGAATGCGGGCAGTGCTAGCCGTATTCGATTCGCAATATTCTGGCGCCAGGGTTTGTACGATCAGGGCGGACCAGCGGATATCATGCTGCGCGTAGGTTACAAGACAGCGACTGCCGGCTCCACCGGATTCCGTCCCGCGGACCTCGATCCGCCCGTCGACCCCGATTGTTATGCGCTCGACTTTACGTCCGCGGCAAATCTCGGCAATGCGGCGCCGTTGAATTTGAGCAGCAACACGCCTGGCGCGACCGCCGCGAATCTGTCGGATTCTTCCGCGAACAATCCCCTGGAAAACGCGCGTGCCCATCGTGCCGTGTTGCGCGGCGACGATTTGTATGTCGGGTACATCTATTCGGGAGATGGCGTGCTTGCGGACACCACTGACCAGGCGAATTACAATTTCTTCGTGCGTCGCCTCGATGCCGCGACCGGCGCCTGGGGAAGCCCGGTCAACCTGTCCAGATACGTCTACACCGGCATAAACGTCCTGGAGCCGCGCCTGGTGGGGATGCCGGGCAATGGGCCGGGTTGCACGGACCCCGATAATATTACCATCCCTGAAAACTGCCAGAACCAGGACGTCGTGATCGCCGCCTGGGGCACGGAGACGAATGTGTACCAGGGTGAAACCAGCAATAACCTGGATATCTATATCACGCGCACCGTCGATAAAGCCGTGACCTGGGAACCGGTCAGAGTGATAGCCAATACCAACAGCAAGGGCGAATCCCAGCTCCGGCCGACGCCCGATGGCGAAAAAGTATTCATGGTGTGGAATGAAACCGCGAGCGGCAAGACGGACACCATGTTCAGTATTGCTACCGCGGACACATTTACGCCCGTCGACGATTATGAATCGGGAAGCAGCTGTTCGGTAAGGATGTTTTAATAGCGAACAGGTTGCTCGAGACCGGGCCGCGACGCATCGTCTATCGCGCTGCATGCAAAGCTTTCGAAACCGGTTTCACGATGCCTGGGGCCGTGGAGCAACTCGGCCCCTGGCGATCGTAACTTTCCACCAGCCGGTTGCCGCCCTGGCGGCACTGGTTTTTCATTTGCTCTGCCTTGCGCATTTCGGCCGGCGCGTAATTCGTTACGGGGTTCCCGGTATTTTTGGGCGCGTAGATAATTTTGCGTTTAGACCTTTAACTGTTGTTAATCAAAAAATCCCGAATCGATCGAGGATAGATTAGCTAATTTCCCGGCCAACGGTATCCACCATGAGACGAGAAGCAGAATCGAGGCCGATCGCGCCCACTGCCGATTCGCTGGATCAACTGTATCGACAATTGCAGAGCGGCGCCGACGGCATCAGCCAGGCCGAGGCCGCTCGGCGCCTGCGGCGGCATGGCCCCAATCAACTGGTGTTTCACCGCGTGCGCTCGCCCTGGCTGCTTTTGCTGAAGGAGTTTCGGGCGCTGTTTCCATTGCTGCTGCTGGTCGCCTCGGCGCTGTCGTTTGTCGCTCACGAGCTGAGCCCCACGGAGGGTTACGGCCTCATCGCCGGCGCGCTGCTGGCCGTGGTCCTGCTCAATGCCGTGGTCGGTTTCCTGCAAAATTACAAGGTCGAAAAGCTGATGGTGGCTTTCCTGGATTACATCCCCAGGTCGGTCAACGTGCTGCGCGAGGGCGAAACCCACCTCATCGACGCCAAGCAACTGGTACCGGGCGACGTCTTGCTGGTGCGCGAGGGAGACAAGATTTCCGCCGACGGGGTGATTATTAGCGCCAGCGAGATGGTAGTCGATGAATCGGTGCTCAGCGGTGAATCGGTGCCGGTGGAGAAACAGGCCGCCGTCGATGCCATCGAGGCACCCAGCCTGGCATTTTCCGCCAGCACCGTGGTCCGCGGTAACGCCAGTATCCTGGTCACCGAAACCGGGCGCGACACCAGCATCGGCTCCATCTCCGAGCTGACCCAGACCACCCGGGCCGACCTGACCCCGATGCAAAAGGAATTGCAGCATTTCGTGCGCATGATCACCTACCTGGCGCTCGGCATCGGCCTGGTGTTTTTCATCACCGGCTTTTTCATCGGCAACAGCTTCTGGACCAACCTGATCTTCGCTATCGGCATCATCGTGGCGAATGTTCCCGAGGGCCTGCTGCCCACCGTGACCCTGGCGCTGACCCAGGCATCGATGCGCATGGGCAAGCGCCACGCGGTGGTCAAGGACATCCTCTCGGTGGAGACCCTCGGCAGCACCACGGTGATCTGCACCGACAAGACCGGCACCCTGACCCAGAACCGGTTACACGTCGAAGCGGTCTACCTGGACTTCGGCGAATATCGCGTCGAACAGGCGGAGGAAATTCGCCACAACCGTGCCACCCGCACCGCACTGGAGATCATGGCGCTGTGCAACGAAGCGTTGAGCGACGCCGAGAAGGGCGTGCGCACCGGGGATCCCACCGAAGTCGCGATGGCCGATTTCGTTGATCGGTTCGATGACTACGATGAATTGCGCGCGCGTTTCGAATTGAAGCATGCGTTGCCGTTCGACGCCAATACCCGCTTGATGGCCAGCACCTACCAGACCCGGGGCGGCGCCCTGTACATGACGGTCAAGGGTGCGCCGGAAGCCATCCTCGAACGCTGCAGCCGAATCCACAGCGAGGGCCTGGTGCGGCCGCTGGGCGAGCAGGAGCGCACGCGGTTGTCGCGCCAGGTGGAATACTATTCCGGCCAGGGCCAGCGGGTGCTGGCGCTCGCTTACCAGGTGGTCGAAGACCCCGAGGCTGAACCGCGGGGCCTGGTGTTCGTCGGCCTGGTGTCGATGATCGACCCACCGCGGCCCGAGGTGCCGGCCGCGGTGCAGGCCTGCAAGAGCGCCGGCATCCGTATCCTGGTGATGAGCGGCGACAAGGCGGAGACAGTGGCCTACATCGCCAGGCGCCTCGGTATCACCAGCGACGCCCGCGTCATCGAAGGCGAGCAACTGGCGGAAATGGACCGCGATACGCTGGCGCAGACGCTGCAGAACGAAGAGGTGGTGTTTGCGCGCATCGCCCCCGAGCAAAAACTCGTCATCGTCGAGGCGCTCAAAACCCTCGACGAGGTCGTGGCGATGACCGGCGACGGCGTCAACGACGCGCCGGCGTTGAAGCGCGCCGATATCGGCGTGGCGATGGGCAAGCGCGGCACGGATGTCGCCAAGGAAGCCTCGGACATCATCCTGCTCGACGACAATTTCGCCACCATCGTCAAGGCGATCGAGGAAGGCCGCGCCGTCTACGACAACATCAAGAAGTTCATCACTTACATCCTGACCAGCAACGTACCCGAGATCCTGCCGTTTATCGCCTACGTGATCTTTCCGATCCCGCTGCCCATAACGGTGGTGCAAATCCTCTCCATCGATCTGATCACCGATATCCTGCCGGCGATCGGCCTCGGCAACGAGGCGCCGGAGCGCGATATCATGCACCGCCCGCCGCGGCGCCGCGACGAGCGGCTGGTGAGCTTTCGCACCTTCGTGCGCAGTTACGGTATCGTCGGGCCGGTAGAGGCGGCGCTGGCCTTCCTGGTTTATTTTATCGTGCTGGGCGAGGGCGGCTGGCACTACGGCGAACGCCTGGCCGCCGACAACCTGGTGTACATGCAGGCCACGGGCGCGCTGCTCGCGACCATCATCTTTTGCCAGATCGGCAACGTCATGGCCTGCCGCGCCAACCGGCAAAGCGCGGTTGCCTACCTGCTGCGCTACAACCCGTGGATCACCGCCGGTATCGCTTTCGAGATCGCTTTCGTACTGTCGATTACCTATGTCCCGGCCTTGCGCCACGTGTTCGCCACCGGGCCCATTTCGCCGACCACCTGGCTGTTGATCGTCGGCGCGCCGTTCGTCATTTTCGCGATCGAGGAGTTGCGCAAGTGGCTGGTGCGCCGCGGCATGCACTGGCTGTCCGCCTGATTGAAAGCGCCCGTATTTTACGAGTCGGTGCACGTGCCGGCGTGCCCCGATTTCGGCGTCGAGGTTCACTTGAAGCGGGTGAGAGCCGATTCGGTGGCGAACGGGGCGGGGGATTACTTTTCGAGCACGTAGGTTCCGGGCGCGTCGCAGCGCACCTTGTAACCGGCCTTTGCGTTGCCGATTTCGGGCGGCCGCGTCTTCTCGCCGGAATGACTCGCCAGCCAGCGCTGCCAGGTGGGCCACCAGGAGCCGCGCTCGAGCGGGGTATCGTCGAACCATTGCTCGGCCCCGATATAGGCTTCGCCCTCGCGCTTGACCGCGACGCGGTGATGGCGCCCCGGGTGCCCGGGCTCGCTGATGATCCCGGCATTGTGTCCGCCGCTTGTCAGCAGGAAGGTTACCTCGGTATCGGTCAGCAGGTTGATCTTGAAGACCGACTTCCAGGGCGCGACGTGATCGGTTTCGGCGCCGACCGCGAATATCGGCACGTGGATATCCGTCAACGCGGCCGGCTTGTCGTCGACCTGGTAGTGCCCTTCCGCGAACTCGTTGTTGAGAAACAGCTTGCGCAGGTACTCGGAATGCATGCGGTAAGGCATGCGGGTCGCATCCGCGTTCCACGCCATCAGGTCGATCATCGGCGCGCGCTCGCCCATCAGGTAATCGTGAACGATGCGCGACCAGATCAGGTCGTTGGAACGCAGCAACTGGAAGGCCCCGGCCATCTCGCTGGTGTCCAGGTAACCCTTGTCCCACATCAGGTCTTCGAGGTAAGCGACCTGGCTCTGGTCGATGAACAGCATCAGCTCGCCGGCTTCCGCGAAGTCGGTCTGCGCGGCGAACAGCGTCACCGACGCGAGCCACTCCTTGCCGTCTCGGCACAGCGCCGCCGCCGCGATGGCGAGCAGCGTACCGCCGATACAGTAACCGACGGAGTGGACGGGCGCGTCGTCGACGATCGTGCGAATGGCTTCCAGGGCGCGCAGCACGCCGAGCTCGAGGTAGTCGTCCAGGCCGAGATCGCGATCCTCGTCGGTAGGATTCTTCCACGAGATCATGAACACGGTGTGACCCTGGTCGACGAGATACTTGACCATCGAGTTGTCGGGCGAAAGATCGAGAATGTAATATTTCATGATCCACGCCGGCACGATCAGGATCGGCTCGGGATGCACGGTATCGGTTGCCGGCGAATACTGGATCAATTCGATCAGGCGGTTGCGGAAAACCACCTTGCCCGGGGTCACCGCGACCTCCTTGCCGACGCGAAACTTGTCGGCGCCGACCGGCGGCTTGTTCAGCACGGCCCGTTCCCAGTCCTCGAACAGGTTGCGCATGCCCCGCACCAGGTTCATGCCGCCCGATTCGAGTGTCGCCTGCAGCACTTCGGGATTGGTCAACGGGAAATTGGAAGGCGATAACAGGTCGAGCCATTGGCGCGCCGAGAAATCGACCATGTCGCGGTGATGCTCGGAAACGCCCTCGACGCCATTGGTGGCGTTGTGCCACCACTGTTGCAGCAGCAGGAAGGACTGGTAATAAATCGAAAACGGCGGCTTTTGCCAGGCCTCGTCGCGAAAACGGCGATCCTGCGGCAGGGGTTCGATGCAGGGTTCTTCAGTGTTGCCGGCGAGCATTTCGCCCAGATAGGTATTGAAGAACCC
>Ga0210101_1000692_pt1 | contig 10842 bp, 10 predicted proteins | sample Muzzi_PWC_D1_FD_185534 | JGI IMG/M metagenome (GOLD analysis project Ga0210101, IMG submission 185534) | Wetland microbial communities from San Francisco Bay, California, USA, that impact long-term carbon sequestration - Muzzi_PWC_D1 (SPAdes) | ecosystem: Environmental > Aquatic > Marine >...
CGACGTGATCGCCCACCTGGCGGGGCGCGCGGACGCGACCTCGTACCAGCTCGTGCGGGAGCAGTGGGGCGACAAGCTGACCTCTTCTTCAGGAGGGGATTTCGAACGCGCGTGGCGCCGGGCGCTCCACGACGGCTTCATTCCGGAGACGGCCCTGCCGGCCAAGCAGGTCACCGCGGGCGGCGCCGCCGAGGCGGCGGCCGAGGTCCGGGCGATGGTCGCCGGCGACGGCCTGGAGATCGCTCTGCGCCCCGATCCGACGATCTGGGACGGCTCCTTCGCCAACAACGCCTGGCTCCAGGAGCTCCCCAAACCGGCCACTCGCGTGACCTGGGACAACGCGGCCCTCATGAGCCCGGCGACCGCGGCGGAGCTAGGCGTCACTAACCTCGACGAGTCGGCGATGTTCCACGAGCGGCCGATGGTTTCGGTGACGGTCGGCGAGCGCAGCATGGAGCTGCCGGCCTGGGTCGTCCCCGGGCACGCGGACGGCGCGGTCACCATCCACTACGGCTACGGCCGGCTCCGCGGCGGCAAGATCGCCGAGGGCACCGGTTTCGACACCTACGGGCTGCGGACGACCGACGCCCTGCGGGTCGCCCGCGGCAGGGTCGAGCGGATCGGTGGGCGCTACGAGATGGCGACCACCCAGGACCATCACTCGATGGCCGGGCGCCACCTGGTGCGGACCGGCACGGTCGGCGAGTACGCGGCCAACCCGGAGCTCGTCCACGAGATGAGCCACGGCGAGCACGACGCCTCGTTCTACCCCGGCTTCGAGTACGACGGCTACCGCTGGGGGATGGCGGTCGATTTGAACGCCTGCACCGGGTGCAACGCCTGCGTCGTTGCCTGCCAGTCGGAGAACAACATTCCGGTGGTCGGCAAGGAGCAGGTGATGCGGGGCCGGGAGATGCACTGGATCCGGATCGACCGCTACTTCGAAGGTCCGGACTACGAGAGCGTCTCGGCGTTTCACCATCAGCCGGTGCTGTGCCAGCAGTGCGAGCAGGCGCCCTGCGAGCCGGTCTGCCCGGTCGGAGCCACCGTCCACAGCGACGAGGGGCTCAACGACATGGTCTACAACCGCTGCGTCGGCACCCGGTACTGCTCCAACAACTGCCCGTACAAGGTGCGGCGGTTCAACTTCCTCAAGTACACCGACAAGACCATCGAGATCGAGAAGATGGTCCGCAACCCGGACGTCACCGTTCGCGTGCGCGGCGTCATGGAGAAGTGCACCTACTGCGTGCAGCGCATCAGCCACGCGCGCATCGACGCCAAGGTCGCCGGCCAGCGCGGCAAGGGCGACGGCAAGATCAAGGACGGCGACGTGCGCACCGCCTGCCAGCAGGCCTGTCCTTCGAACGCCCTCGTCTTCGGTGACACCAACGATCCGCAGTCGGAGGTGGCGCGGCGCAAGGCGGAGCCGCTCGACTACGGCTTGCTCGAGGAGCTCGGCACGCGGCCGCGCACCAGCTACCTCGCCAAGCTGCGCAACCCCAACCCCGAGCTGGAGCCCGTCCAGGAGACCGGGAGGACCGAGCATGTCAGTCATGGATAAGGGCGCCGCAGGGCACCACCCGCCGCCGGTCATCGTCGGCGAGCACGACCACGGCACCGTCACCGACCGGATCAGCCAGGCCGTCTTCGGCAAGACGCCGAGGTGGTGGTTCGGCGCCATGGCGGTGGCGTTCTCGATCGTCATGATGATGCTGATGTCGATCGGCTGGCTCTTCGCCAAGGGCACCGGCGTCTGGGGCCTGAACGTGCCGGTGGCCTGGGGCTTCGCGATCATCAACTTCGTCTGGTGGATCGGCATCGGCCACGCCGGCACGCTGATCTCGGCGATCCTGCTGCTCTTCCGGCAGGAGTGGCGGACCTCGATCAACCGCTTCGCCGAGGCGATGACGCTGTTCGCGGTGGCCTGCGCGGGCATTTTCCCGCTGCTCCACCTCGGCCGGCCCTGGCTCTTCTACTGGCTGCTGCCCTATCCCAACTCGATGGGCGTCTGGCCGCAGTTCCGGAGCCCGCTCGTCTGGGACGTGTTCGCGGTCTCGACCTACGCCACCGTGTCGCTCATGTTCTGGTACGTCGGCCTGATCCCCGACTTGGCGACGATGCGCGACCGGGCCAAGGCGCGCTTCGCCCGCCTGACCTACGGCATCATGTCCCTCGGCTGGCGCGGCTCGGCGCGGCACTGGCAGAACTACGAGTCGGTCTACCTGCTGCTCGCGGGTCTCGCAACGCCCCTGGTGCTCTCCGTGCACACGGTCGTCTCCTTCGACTTCGCGGTCTCCCAGGTGCCCGGCTGGCACACGACGATCTTCCCGCCCTACTTCGTCGCGGGCGCCATCTACTCCGGCTTCGCCATGGTGCTGACGCTGGTGATTCCGCTGCGCGCCCTCTACCGGCTCCACGACTTCATCACCACCCGCCACCTCCAGGCGATGGCGAAGGTCATGCTGGCGACCGGCCTGATCGTCGGCTACGGCTACATGGTCGAGCTGTTCGTGAGCTGGTACAGCGGCAACGAGTACGAGTGGTTCATGTCGCTGAACCGCGCGACCGGGCCCTACTGGCCCCAGTGGTGGGCGTTGATTCTGTGCAACGTGGTTATGGTTCAACTGCTCTGGTTCAAGAAGGTCCGCTCCACGCCGGTGGTGCTGTTCATCATCTCGATCATCGTCAACATCGGCATGTGGCTCGAGCGCTTCGTGATCGTGGTGACCAGCCTCCACCGGGACTACCTGCCGTCCTCGTGGGACATCTACCGCGGCACCTTCTGGGACTGGAGCCTGTACATCGGCACCATCGGCTTCTTCCTGGCGCTGATGTTCCTGTTCATCCGATTGCTGCCGATGATCTCGATGTTCGAGGTCCGGACCCTGGTGCCGGGCAGGAAGGGCCAAGTGGCCCCCAGTGCTGAAGGAGAGGTGGCCCCATGAGCGACGAGACCAGCAGGGAAGAGCTCTACGGCCTGCTGGCCGAGTTCGGGAGCGAGGAAGATCTGGTGGCGGCGGCCGGTCGTGTCCGCGAGGCGGGCTACACCAAGACCGACGCCTACACCCCCTATCCGAGCGAAGAGGTGATCCACGCCCTCGGCGTGAAGCGCTCCAAGGTACCGCTGATCGTGCTGATCGGCGGCATCATCGGCGCGTTGACCGGATACGGCCTGCAGTACTGGGTCTCGGCCATCGAGTATCCGCTGAACATCGGCGGCCGGCCCTACAACTCGTGGGTGTCGTTCATCGTGGTCACCTTCGAGCTGACCATCCTGATCGCCTCGATCTCCGGGGTGCTCGGGATGATCGCCCTGAACCGGCTGCCGGAGCCGTACCATCCGGTGTTCAACGTTCCAGAGTTCCAGCGCGCGAGCCGCGACGGCTTCTTTCTGTTGATCGAGGCCGCCGACGAGAAGTTCGACCGCGCGGGGACCGAAGAGCTGCTCCAGGGGCTGTCGTCCGTGGGCGTCCGGGAGGTGGAAGCATGAAGACGAGACGCCGAGCCGCACCCGCCGCGTCCGGAGCGCTCCGCGCCGTCCGGCTGCTCGCCCTCTCCCTGATGGCTCTTGGAGCCGTCGGCCTGGGCGGTTGCCGCCAGGACATGCACGACCAGCCGAAGTACGAGGCACTCGAGCGGAGCCAGTTCTTCGGCGACAGCGCGGCGGCCAGGAAGCCGCCCGAGAACACCGTCGCCCGGGGCCAGCTCCACGAGGACTCGATCTACTACTCCGGCTTCACGCCGGACGACCAACTGGTCACCACCATCCCCATGGAGGTCACGCGCGAGACCCTGAAGCGGGGCCGCTCTACCTTCAACGCCTTCTGCTCGCCCTGCCACGACCGGGCCGGCACCGGCCGGGGGATGATCGTGCGCCGTGGTTTCCCGCAGCCGCCGACCTACCACCAGGAGCGGCTGCGCAACGCCCCGGACGGTTACTTCTTCGACGTCATGACCAACGGCTTCGGCCGCATGCCGAGCTACGCCGCCCAGGTTCCGGTCGAGGACCGCTGGGCGGTGGTGGCCTACATCCGGGCGTTGCAGCTCTCCCAGCACGCGCCTCTCGACGAGCTTCCGGGCGAGATGCAGGACGCGGCGCGCGCCGCCGGGCTGCTGCCGCCGGAGATCATCGAGGAGCAGCCGGGTGAGGGCGCCACGCCCCCCGAGCCTCCGCCCGTCCTGCGGCGTTCCGAAGAGCGCGGCCGAACCTCCACCCACTGAGACCCGGTGCAACGATGAACGACCTCGAGCGATCGACTTCCGCGGACGCGTCCGCCGCGCGCTACCCGGCGCCCAAGGACCTGGCCCGGTGGGGCAACCTGGGCCTCGCGGTGGGGCTGGCCGGCGTGGCCCTGCTCGCCGTGGGCTACTTCACCGCCGACGGGGAGCACTTCTTCCGCTCCTACCTGGTCGGCTGGATCTACTGGCTCTCCATCGCGCTCGGCTCGCTGGCCCTGCTGATGGTCCACCACCTGACGACCGGTGCCTGGGGCACCGTGGCGCGGCGCATCTTCGAGGCCGCGGTCCGCACCTTGCCCTACCTGGCGCTGCTCTTCGTGCCGATCTACTTCGGCCTCGGGAGCCTCTACGAGTGGACCCACGAGCCGCTCACCGGCAACAAAGCCATCTGGCTGACGCCGAGCGCGTGGCTGCTTCGCTCCGTCATCTACCTGGCGGTCTGGGTGGTGCTTGCGCTCGTGCTCACCCGATGGTCGGCCAAGCAGGACGAGGCGGACGAGGTGGAGGCCACGGCGCTGTTCAAGAAGATGCGCGCGGTGTCGGGCGGCGGGCTGGTGTTGTTCGCCTTCGCCCTCACCTTCGCCGCCTTCGACTGGATCATGTCCCTCGACCCGCACTGGTACTCGACCATCTACGGCGCCTGGTTCTTCGGCGGCTCCGGCCTCGGAGCCCTGGGCGTGCTGGTGCTGATGGGCCTGTTCCTGGTGAACCGCGAGCCGATGGCCGGTGTGATCGCCAAGCACCACTTCCACGACTGGGGCAAGCTGCTGCTCGCCTTCACCATGCTCTGGGCCTACTTCTCGGTCTCCCAGCTCCTGATCATCTGGTCCGGCAACATCCCGGAAGAGGTGGTCTGGTACCACGAGCGGCTCCGGGGTGGCTGGGGTGGCGTCGGTCTCGCGCTGGCGCTCCTCCACTTCGCGTTGCCCTTCCTGCTGCTGCTGTCCCGGGACCTCAAGCGGCAGTCGAAGATGCTCGCCGGCGTGGCCGTCCTGCTGCTGGTCATGCACTGGGTCGACCTGTACTGGAACGTGGTTCCCAACTTCTCGCCCGAGAACCTGAGCTTCCACTGGCTCGACGTGGCAGCGCCCCTGGCGCTCGGCGGCCTGTGGGTCTGGCTCTTCGTCGGCGAGCTCCGGAAGCGACCCCTGCTCCCGGTCAACGACCCGTACCTCGAGGAGGTCTTCACCGATGGCGGACACTGAAGACAGGGCCCAGCGGGAGCCGGGCCGGCCGCTGAGCGAGGCCGAGAGCGGCCAGTTCGACCACGACGTCAACATCAAGAGCGTGGTCTGGACCGGCCTCGTGACCGCCGGCATCACAGCGCTCTCGTTCGTCCTCATGTGGTTCCTGTTCAAGGGCATGATCGCCCACAAGCAGGCGCAGGACCCGGTGGCGATGCCGATGCAGGTCGCTCCCGAGCCGATCCCGGTGCCGGGGCCGCGGCTCCAGGCGACCCCGGAGGAAGAGCTGTACCGCATGAACGAGCAGGTCGACGCGCTGGTCAACCACTACAGCCTGATCGAGGGGGAGGAGGGCTACGCCCGGATTCCCGTCGAGGAGGCGATGGATCTGGTGCTCGAGCGGGGGCTCGGCGCGGGAGCTGCCGGTGGCGAGGATGGAATGGCGCCCGGGCAGCCCGCCGTTGAAGCCCCCGGTGCGACGCCCCCCATGGCCGCGGAAACTGCCGGGGCTCCGCAGGCCGATTCCGCGAATCAAGGCACTCCCAGCCATTCGCCCGAATCGACAAGGAAGTGAAGAGTCACCCATGACCCGGACCACAGCCACTCACGCACTCGTCGTCACGGCCCTCGTGGCCGTCGTGGCGACGGCCGCGCCGCCGCCGGCCGCCGCCCAGCTCGGGGCGCCGCGCCCGGACCCGTTGGTCACCGACTCTCTGCCGCCGGAGCAGACCCAGGGGGTCGACTTCGAACAGCGCCTCGGCGCCAAGGTGCCGCTCGAGACGCCGTTCCAGGACGAGACCGGCGCGACCGTCACGCTGGCCGAGGTCGCGGACGGCAAGCCGCTCGTCCTGGTGCCGGCCTACTATGAGTGCCCGATGCTCTGCACCCTGGTGATCAACGGGGTGGTCTCGAGCCTGGACACTCTGGAGTTCACCGCCGGCCAGGAGTTCGAGGTCGCCATCGTCTCCATCGACCCGGACGAAACGCCCGACATCGCGAGCGCCACGAAGACCCGCCACCTCGGGCGCTACCGCCATGAAGGCGGGGACGACGGCTTCCACTTCCTGACCGGCGACGACCCCGAGATCCACGCGGTCACCGACACCATCGGCTTCCACTACAAGTACGTGCCCGAGCGTGACGAGTGGTCCCACACCGCCGGGCTCGTCGTGCTCACGCCCGACGGAACCGTGGCCCACTACTTCTACGGCGTCGAGTACCCGCCCCGCGACCTGCGCCTGGCGCTGGTCGAGGCCGCCGACGAGAGGATCGGTTCGCCCGTCGACGAGGTCCTCCTCTATTGCTTCCGCTACGACCCGGAGACCGGCCGTTACAGCGCCGCGATCCTGAACATCGTCCGACTCGGGGGTGTCCTGACGCTCGGCGCCCTCGGTCTGTTCTTCTTGCTGAGCTGGCGCCGGGGACGGCTCCGGGCCGCCGAGGGAGAAGCCTGAGATGCTGGACAACTTCCCTCTTCTGCCGGAGCAGGCATCGACCGTCGCGCCCCAGGTCGACGCCCTGTGGTGGACCTGGGTCGCGATCAGCGCCTTTTCGGCCCTGCTGATCGGGATCGCGGTCTTCTACTTCTTCATCCGCTACCAGCGGCGCCAGACCGACGAGATCGGCCACCAGGACCCCGGCTCGACCGCCCTCGAGCTGACCTGGACGGCGATCCCGCTGGTGATCGTGCTGGCGATGTTCGTCTGGGGCACCAGGGTCTTCTTCGACCAGTCCCGGCCGCCGGCCAACGCCGTCGAGTACCTGGCCACCGGCAAGCAGTGGATGTGGAAGTTCCAGCATCCCTCCGGCAAGCGGGAGATCAACGAGCTGCACGTCCCGATCCACCAGCCGATCCGGCTGACGATGATCTCCGAGGACGTCATCCACTCCCTGTTCGTGCCCGCCTTCCGGGTCAAGGCCGACGTGCTGCCGGGGCGCTACACCACCGTCTGGTTCGAGGCCACGAAGACCGGCGAGTACCACATCTTCTGCGCCGAGTACTGCGGCACCGAGCACTCCCTGATGGGCGGCACGGTCTACGTCATGGAGCAGGAAGACTACGAGGCCTGGCTGGCGAAAGCGCCGGGAGCGGTGGGCGGCCAGGTGGCGACCGGCGAGGAGCTGTTCACGCGCTTCGCGTGCAACACCTGCCACTTCGCGGGGCCGCGGGCACGGGGGCCGAACCTCGAAGGTGCCTTCGGCACTGTCGTCAAGCTGGCCGACGGCTCGAGCGTCGAGGTCGACGAGGACTACGTTCGCGAGTCGATTCTCAACCCGAAAGCGAAGGTCGTCTCCGGCTTCGAGCCGCTGATGCCCACGTTCCAGGGGCAGGTCACAGAGGATCAGCTCCTTCAGCTCATTCAGTACGTCAAGTCGTTGAGCGGCAGTCAGACGGCCGCCGCCCCGGGCGACCACTCGGGTGCCGATGGCTCCGCCCAGACTCAGGGTGCCGCCCCAGCGAGCCCCACGACCGGAGGTTAGGTCCATGAGCAGCACCACGGCCGAAAGCGCGATCGCGCCGCCGAAAGTCCATTACCTGAACGCGGAGCATGGGCTGAAGTCCTGGCTCCTGACCAAAGACCACAAACGGATCGCGATCCTCTACCTGATCTCGGTCTCCATCTTCTTCCTGGTCGGAGGTCTGTTCGCCGGCTTGATCCGGCTGGAGCTTCTGACTCCGCAGGGGGACCTGGTCTCGGGCGACACGTACAACCGCCTGTTCACCCTCCACGGGGTGATCATGATCTTCTTCTTCCTGATCCCCGCCATCCCGGCGGTGCTCGGCAACTTCCTGGTGCCGATCATGATCGGGGCGAAGGACCTGGCGTTCCCCAAGCTGAACCTCGGGAGCTGGTACGTCTACAACATCGCCGGCCTGCTCGGCATCTACGCCATGATCAAGGGCGGCGTCGACACCGGCTGGACGTTCTACGCCCCGTTCAGCACCACCTACTCCAACAGCTACGTGGTGCCCACGGCGCTCGCCGGCTTCGTGGCCGGGTTCTCGTCGATCATGACGGGGCTCAACTTCATCGTCACCATCCACCGCATGCGAGCACCCGGCATGACCTGGTTCCGCATGCCGTTGATGCTCTGGTCGAGCTACGCCACCAGCCTGATCATCCTGCTCGGTACGCCGGTGCTGGCGATCACCCTGCTGCTCCTCATCCTCGAGCGCACGCTCCACATCGGCATCTTCGATCCCAAGCTAGGTGGTGACCCGGTGCTCTTCCAGCACCTGTTCTGGTTCTACTCCCACCCGGCGGTCTACATCATGATCTTGCCGGCGATGGGAGTGATCAGCGAGCTCATCGCCGCCTTCTCCAGGAAACGTGTGTTCGGCTACAAGTTCGTGGCCTTCGCCTCGCTCGCCATCGCCGTCCTCGGCTTCCTCGTCTGGGGCCACCACATGTTCACCTCCGGCCAGTCGGTCTACGCGGCCACGGTGTTCTCGGTGCTCACCATGCTGGTGGCCATCCCGTCGGCGATCAAGGTGTTCAACTGGACGGCGACGCTCCACCGGGGCGCGATCTCCTACGACACGCCGATGCTCTACGCCCTCGGCTTCCTGGGCCTCTTCACCATCGGCGGCCTGACCGGCGTCATGCTCGGCACCCTGGGCATCGACATCCACGTGCACGACACCTACTTCGTGGTCGCCCACTTCCACTACATCATGGTGGGCGGCACGATCCTCGGCTACCTGGGCGGCCTGCACTACTGGTGGCCCAAGATGACGGGGCGCCTCTACAACCGGTTCTGGTCCCAGGTCTCGGCGATCACGATCTTCGTTGGGTTCAACCTGACCTTCTTCCCCCAGTTCATCCTCGGTTTCCAGGGCATGCCGCGGCGCTACTGGAGCTACCCTCCGGAGTTCCAGGTGCTCAACGTCCTGTCGACCGCCGGTGCGACGGTCCTCGGGGTCGGCTTGATCCTGCCGCTCTTCTACTTCGCGGCGTCGCTGGGCAAGAAGGGCCGCGTGGCGGGCCCCAACCCGTGGGGCGCCATCGGGCTCGAGTGGACGACGACCTCGCCGCCGCCGACCTACAACTTCGAGGAGACGCCGGTGGTGACCCACGAGGCGTACGCCTACGAGGAGCTCCACCCCGAACCGACCCAGAAGGAGCCGTACCTTGCCTGAGCACAGCCAGAGCGGGGCGCTCGCCCACCACTTCGAAACCTACGATCAGCAGCGGGAGGCTTCGAGCCTCGGCATGTGGCTGTTCCTGGTCACCGAGATCATGTTCTTCGGTGGTTTCTTCCTGGCGTACATCGTCTACCGGAGCAGCTTCCCGGAGGACTTCGCGATCGCCAGCCACCAGCTCGACGTGACTCTCGGGGCGATCAACACGGCGGTGCTGATCGCGAGCTCGCTGACCATGGCCATGGCGGTGCGTGCCAGTCAGCTCGCCCAGCGCAAGGCGGTGGTCGGCTTTCTGATCGCGACGATGATCTTCGGCGGGGTCTTCCTCGGCATCAAGGCCGTCGAGTACAGCGCCAAGTTCGAGCATCACCTCGTGCCCGGACCCAACTTCGAGCTCCATGCCGAGGGGGCCGACCCGGGCCATGCCGAGATGTTCTTCAACTTCTACTTCGGCATGACCGGGCTCCACGCCGCCCACATGGTCATCGGTATCGGCCTGCTGACCTGGCTCTGCTTCCCGGCCTGGAAGGGGCGCTTCAACGCCGACTACCACAACCCGGTCGAAGTGGTGGGTCTCTACTGGCACTTCGTGGACATCATCTGGATCTTCCTGTTCCCCTTGCTCTATCTGATCGGCTTCCACGTCGGTCACTAGCCGGAGTCGCCCATGTCCCTTCACGTCGAGTCCAAGCGCAACTACTTCCTGGTGTTCGGCGCCCTGATGGTCCTCACCATGCTGACCGTCTACGTGGCCTACTTCGACTTTGGCGCGTGGAACAACGTGGTCGCCATGGCGATCGCGGTGGCCAAGGCCAGTCTGGTGGTGCTGATCTTCATGGGGGTAAGGCACTCCTCTCCGCTGACCAAGCTGGTGGTGATCGGGGCGCTGCTCTGGATGGTGTTCATGGTCGGGCTGACGCTCACCGACTACGAGACCCGCGGCTTCCTGGGCGTGCTCGGCAAGTGAGCCGGCCGGTCCACCCCTCCGGACCGAAGCGGCCGGTCCACCCCTCCGGATCGAAGCGGCCGGCCCACCCTTTCGAATCGAAGCGGCCGGTCCACCCTTTCGGATCGAGGCGGCCGGGCCACCCTTACGGCTCGAAACGGCCAGTCCATCCTTTCGGACAGCGGCCGGTCTATCCTTTCGGATCGAAGCGGCCGGTCTCCGCGCCGGCCGAGAGGACCGCAGGTCCGGCCTTCTGAAGGCGTTGGCAAACTCCCATGCGCCGCAACGAAACCCTCCTCGAGCTGCTGCTCGAGCTCCAGACCCTG
>Ga0210101_1000693_pt1 | contig 10833 bp, 9 predicted proteins | sample Muzzi_PWC_D1_FD_185534 | JGI IMG/M metagenome (GOLD analysis project Ga0210101, IMG submission 185534) | Wetland microbial communities from San Francisco Bay, California, USA, that impact long-term carbon sequestration - Muzzi_PWC_D1 (SPAdes) | ecosystem: Environmental > Aquatic > Marine >...
CACCTATCCGTTCATGAAACGGGTGACCCATTTACCGCAGGTGTATCTCGGCGCCGCCTTCGGCTGGGCGGTGCCGATGGCCTTTGCCGCGGTGACCGGCAGCGTCCCGCCACTCGGCTGGCTGATGTTCACGGCGACGGTGCTGTGGGCGACGGTTTACGACACCATGTACGCCATGGTGGACCGGGATGACGATATTGTGCTCGGCCTGAAATCGACCGCCATCCTGTTCGGCGATGCCGACCGCCAGATCCTCGGAGTGCTGCAGGTGATGCTGCTGATCTGTCTGGTCATGATCGGTCATCAGGCCGGGCTCGGCTGGTACTACTACGCCAGCCTCGTCATCGCCGCCCTGCTGGCGCTCTACCAGCAGGGCCTGATCCGCTATCGCGAGCGCGAGGCCTGCTTCCGGGCATTCCTGAACAACAACTGGTTCGGCGCGGTGATCTTCACGGGCATACTGCTGGACTACCTGTCTGCCATGATGCAGCCGGGCTAGTTCAGGGAGCGGAAAGTCCAGGAACTCCTGGCGTCACAATCAGGGTATAACAGCTGACATGGTCTAATGACGTTTACCCCGGGTTGTTCCCGTTTATGCCTGTAACTCCGGGTGTCAATGCGGCGAGGTAACGGGCAGATCCCGCCTCGTCCCGCGAAACTTCCCGATCCCTCAGTGTCCCGAGCGGGCGACAATCCAGACTTCCACATGCGCTGCTCCGGCGCGCCGCAGCACCCGGGCGAGCTCGGCTGCCGTGTGACCGGAGGTCATGACATCGTCGACGATGGCGACATGCGCAGCCGCCGGCAGTTCGCCGGTCACGCTGAAGGCCCCGCGCAGGTTGCGGCGCCGCAGCCCGGTCGGCGTCAGGGACTGCGGCCGGGTGTGTCGGGTGCGGTGGCACAGCCGGTGTTCGACCGGCACGGCCAGGCGCCGACCGAGTCGTCGTGCCAGCTCCATGGCCTGGTTGAAACCGCGCTCCTGCAGGCGTACGCGGTGCAGGGGAACCGGGATCAGGAAATCCGGCAGTGGCGGGGTTCGCGCGGCAATTTTTTCGGCCAGCAGGTCAGCCAGCAGCGGGGCGACGGCCAGTTCACCGGAGAATTTCAGCCGCTGGATCAGATAGTCGGCCGGCGCGCGGTAGTGCAGCAGGGCGGTGGCCGCGTCGAAACCGGGCGGCCGCTTCAGGCAAGCGCCGCACAACGGGGAATCGACCCCGGTCGGCAGGGAGCGTGCGCACTGACAGCAACTGCTCCCCAGCCAGGGCAGGTCATCGAGACAGGCCCGGCACAGGGCAGTGTCAGCAGAGGGTGCCGCACCGCAGAGCCGGCAGCGGAGCGGGAACAGCAGGGTGCCGAGCCACCGCATTGGTTGTAAACCTTCCTGTGTCATTCCGGTTGACAGCCGTCGTGAACGACGACATAGTTGCTGCGCTGGTCGTGTTTTGTGTCCATCCATTAACGGCGTTTTCACCGCAGAGACGCAGAGAACGCAAAGTGTTTGATTGTTTTCGTTGAAGAATCTCTCTGCGTCCTTTGCGTCTCTGCGGTGAGATTATTTCTTTATGGATGAAAACCCAGTCAGCGCCATCAGTACTGAATCCTGTTTCCCTGCTGCGATTGCCATCTTATGAACAAGACAACTGTCCGTCTGTCGGACTTCCCTGATACCGGCGTGCGTCATGACTGGTCCCGCGATGAGGTCCGGTCGCTCTTCGAGCTTCCCTTCAATGAACTGCTGTACCGCGCCCAGACGGTCCATCGACGGCATTTCGACCCCGGCGCCGTGCAGATCAGCACCCTGCTGAGCATCAAGACCGGCGGCTGCCCGGAAGATTGCGGTTATTGTCCGCAGAGCGTGCATTACGAGACCGGACTCGAACCCGAAGCCCTGCTCGATGTCGAGGAAGTGGTGACGGCGGCACGGCGCGCCCGGGAGGCCGGCGCTACGCGCTTCTGCATGGGGGCGGCCTGGCGCAATCCGCGCGGCAGGAATTTCGAACGGGTGGTGGAGATGGTGCGCCGGGTGCGCGCGGAGGGACTGGAGACCTGTGTGACCCTGGGCATGCTGGATGCGGAGCAGACGCATGAGCTCAAACAGGCCGGTCTCGACTACTACAACCATAATCTGGATACCTCGCCGGAGTTCTACGGCGAAATCATCACCACGCGCCGCTACCAGGACCGGCTGGACACCCTCGGGCATGTCCGCGACGCCGGGATCAACGTGTGCTGCGGGGGCATCGTCGGACTGGGTGAAAGCCGCGACGACCGCGTGTCGCTGCTATGCGAACTGGCGAACCTGCCGGAGCATCCGGGCAGCGTGCCGATTAACCAGCTGGTGAAGGTCGCGGGGACGCCGCTGGAGAACGAACCCGGCATCGAGCCGCTGGAATTCGTGCGCACCATCGCCGTGGCGCGCCTGATGATGCCCGCTTCCTGGGTGCGGCTCTCCGCCGGTCGCAGCGAAATGACTGATGAACTGCAGGCCCTGTGTTTTTTCGCCGGCGCCAATTCGATTTTCTACGGCGAGAAGCTGCTGACCACGGGGAATCCGGATACGGCGCGCGATGATGCGCTGTTCGAGAAGCTCGGCCTGCATCCGGCCTGAACATCAGATTTGCGGTAGGAGGGGAGTGGGATGCTCTGTGTTCATCGATAAACACCGTTTTCACCGCAGAGACGCAAAGCACGCAGAGAAGTTCTTTAACTAAAACAATTAAACACTTTGCGTTCTTTGCGCCTTTGCGTTGAGTTTATTTCTTGATGAATGACCACTGCATAAACCCTGATCCTGGTAAACAGCCACAGAAGCACACGGAAATATAAACTGTGTTAGTGATTATTCCGTGTGTTTCCGTGTGTTTCCGTGGCCATCGGGGTTTCTGATGAAAAACCTCGACGCAATACTCGAGGCGCGCCGTGCGGATGACCTGTACCGCCGCCGGCAGGTGCTCGACGGTCCGCAGGGCGTGGAGGTCAGCATCGAGGGCCGGTCGTACCTGTCGTTCTGCAGCAATGACTATCTCGGACTGGCGAACCATCCCGAGGTGGTGGCCGCGTTTCACCGCGGACTGGATGAATACGGCGCCGGCAGCGGGGCGGCCCACCTCATCAGTGGCCACAGCCGGGCTCATCATGCGCTGGAGGAGGAACTGGCAGAGTTTGTCGGTCGTCCGCGGGCGCTGCTGTTTTCCACCGGCTACATGGCGAACCTCGGCGTGATCCCGGCGCTGGTTGGGCACGGGGACCGGGTATTCGAGGACCAGGCCAACCATGCCTCCCTGCTGGACGGCGCGCGGCTGAGCGGCGCGCGGCTGATGCGCTATCGTCACGGCGATTGCGCCGCGCTGGAGCAGCGTCTGGCGGACGCCCCGACGGGCGAGTACCTGGTGGCGACCGATGGTGTGTTCAGCATGGACGGCGACCTCGCGCCGCTGCCGGGTCTGGTCGAACTGGCGGCCGCGCACGAGGCCTGGCTGCTGGTGGACGATGCGCACGGTCTCGGCGTGATCGGCCCCGGGGGACGAGGTACGGCGGCGCACTACGGGCTTGCTCCCGCGCAGGTACCTGTCCTGATGGGGACGCTCGGCAAGGCTTTCGGAACGTTCGGCGCCTTCGTCGCCGCCAGTGAGGCCCTGGTGGAGACGCTGATCCAGGAAGCGCGGACCTATATCTACACCACGGCGCCGCCGCCGGCCGCGGCAGCGGCCACGCGCGCCGCGCTGCGGCTGGTGAGGGAACAGGACTGGCGCCGTGAACAACTGCAGGCGCTGGTGCACCGCTTCCGGGAAGGCGCGGCGCAACTCGGGCTGGAACTGGCCGATTCGTCCACGCCGATCCAGCCGCTTATCGTAGGGGAGGCGGCCGCGGCGCTGCATCTGAGCGAAGCCTTGCGCGCACGCGGAATTCTGATCGGGGCCATCCGCCCGCCCACGGTTCCGCCTGGATCGGCGCGCCTGCGCATCACCTTCTCGGCGGCGCACAGCGCCGCCCAGGTCGATAGGCTGCTGGATGCGCTGGAACAACTGATGCCGCTGCACGCCGCGGAGTTTTCGCCGGATTGAACCGCAGATGTTGATGGCCCGTAAAAAACGCTTATTCACCGCAGAGACGCTGAGAACGCAAAGAAAGGCATTTACAAGAAACAACAAAAGGGTACCTCGAACAATGGAGAGTGCTTGCGCAGTAGTGGGCTCGCACGCGAACGAATTATTTACAAACCAGCAGGTTCGCGGGCATACCCTAAAGGGCACAAGAGTCCGCACCTGCGGGAGATCTAAAAATCGAATAATTCGAGCCGTCCTATTATAGCTTTGCGTTCTTTGCGTCTTTGCGGTGAGTTGATTTATTTAGGGAGGAACACTGCTTAATGATTTCTCTGCGTACTCCGCGTCTCTGCGGTGAACCGGGTTTGATCGATCGATGACGCTTTACACGCAAACAAGCGGTAATGGCCCCGATCTGGTGCTGGTCCACGGCTGGGGACTGAACGGCGGCATCTGGGACACGCTGGCGCCGCTGCTGGAGCCCGGATTCCGGGTGACCCGCGTGGACCTGCCGGGCCATGGCCGCAGTGCCTGGCAGGGGGATGAGGGTCTGGACGGCCTGGCGCGGGCGGTGCTGGAACACGTGCCGGAACGGGCTGCCTGGCTCGGCTGGTCGCTGGGCGGACTGGTGGCCGCCCGTGCCGCGCTCGTCTCGCCGGCGCGTATCGAGCGGCTGGTGCTGGTCGCGGCCACGCCGAGTTTCGTGAGCCGATCGGGCTGGCCGGCCGCAATGGCGCCCGGTCTGATCGAGGCATTCACCCGGGATCTGCAGCGGGATTACCTGCGCACGCTGCAGCGTTTCCTCGCGCTGCAGGTGCGTGGCAGCGACGCCGCGGAGGCCGTGTTGCGGAATTTGCGCGCCCGCCTGCTGCAATACGGACAGCCGTCACCGGAGGCGCTGCTGGCCGGACTCGACATTCTGCGCACCACGGATCTGCGCGAGCATTTCGCCGGCATCGCCTGTCCCGTGCTGTTGCTCATGGGCGCACGCGACACGCTGGTGCCGGCGGCGGCCGCACCGGCGACGGCCGATCTCCTGCCGGATGCGCGGGTCGAGCTCATCGACGGCGCCGGTCATGCACCGTTTCTCGCCCTCCCGGCGTTGGTGGCCGGGATCATCGGGGATTTTCTGCGGCCGATGCGCGCAGGATTGGCGGGTGAACGCCATGCCGGGTGACGATGCCGCCTATCGGGTGGACAAGCGCCAGGCGAGGCTGGCCTTCGAGCGGGCGGCGGCGACCTACGATGCCGCCGCCGCCCTGCAACTGGAAGTGGGCACCCGCATGATGGAACGCCTTGACCTGATTCGCCTGCAACCCGCACGCATCCTTGATCTCGGCGCCGGTACCGGTGAATTCACCCGGGCGCTCATGCGGCGCTACCGCAAGGCCGAGGTCGTCGCCCTGGATCTGGCGCTGACTATGCTGCACCACGCGCGGCGCCGCGGCGGCTGGTTCCGCCGCCCGGGCTGCGTCTGCGGGGATGCCGAGCAGCTGCCCTTTGCCGATGGCAGTTTCCAGTTCATTTTTTCCAACCTGATGCTGCAATGGTGTCAGGACCTGGAATCGGTGTTCACGGAACTGCGTCGGGTGCTGGCACCGGGCGGGCTGCTGATGTTCACCACCTTCGGTCCCGATACGCTGAGGGAGCTGCGCGCGAGCTGGGAGGCCGCAGATGGCTATACCCATGTCAACCGCTTCATCGACCTGCATGACGTCGGCGATGCGCTGGTGCGCACCCGCTGGGCGGAGCCGGTGATGGACGCGGAGCGGATCACCGTGACCTATCGCGAGGCACGTACCCTGATGCAGGACCTCAAGCACCTGGGCGCCCACAACATCACCGCCGGGCGCCCGCGCGGCCTGACCGGGAGGCGCCGACTGCAGCGGGTGATGCAGGCCTACGAACGCTACCGCCGTGACGGCGTCCTGCCGGCCAGTTACGAGGTGGTCTACGGACATGCCTGGACACCGCCAGAGAAGCCTGCCGCGGGCGGGGTCGAGGTGCGGCTGAGTGTGCCGCACCCGAGGGGAGGGGCAGAACCACATGGCTAGCCCGCATTTCTCACCGGGCGGCGGCGGAGCAATGTACTGTATTGGATATAATCGAATTGCTGGCAACACGGAAAAGACAGTTTGTATTCAGGAATTGCCTATCCCGGCCCTGGCTGGTTCTCGCGCGCCCGGATTTGCTCTTCACTCAAGGGGTAGCTACGGCTACCCCTTTCGCTCCAGAGCGGCGTCCGGACACACGAGCCCTGCGCCAGCATCCGGGATCCCGGTGAGATATGCGGGCTAGTCTCCCCCCCGGCTACTTCGTTACCGGCACGGACACCGGGGTGGGCAAGACCCTGGTGACGCTCGGCCTGATGCGGCACTTGCAGGAGCGGGGACGGCGGGTCCTCGCTATGAAACCGGTGGCCTCGGGTTGCCGGCACACGACGCAGGGATTGCGCAACGCCGATGCCCTGCTGCTGCAGCAGCAGGGCAGCCAGCCGCTGGAATACCACGAGGTCAATCCCTATGCCTTCGAGCCGGCCATTGCGCCGCATCTGGCTGCGGCCGCGGCGGGGGTCCGGATCGAGCCAGCCGCGATCAGGACAGGTTTCGAACGGCTCGCGGCTCAGGCGGATCAGGTCTGCGTGGAGGGGGTCGGGGGCTGGCTGGTCCCGCTAAATGAAGCGCAGAGCGTGGCCGATCTGGCGGCGGAGCTGGGACTGGGGGTTATCGTGGTGGTGGCGATACGCCTCGGTTGCCTGAATCACGCGTTGCTGACGCAGGCGGCCATTGCAGCCGCGGGATTGCAGCTTGCCGGCTGGGTCGCCAATCAACCGTCGCCCGGTTGCGAGCGGGCCGGCGACATCATCGGCGCCCTGCGGGCCAGGCTGGCTGCGCCGCTGCTGGGAGTGGTCCCGTTCCTGCCCGGATGCTCCGCCGTGGATGTCGCCGCCTGTCTGGATCCGGACGCGCAACTACCCTGAATGAGCCCGCGGTTCGTTGTATCCGCGGAATTTCTCATTTAGAATCCCTGCTCTTTTTAACTGTCATGTGCGCCTGATACCGTATGGCAGCAAAGCAACGCGACAGTTGCGGGTCTCCGGTTCATGCAGTAGGATGCGCGGTCAGTTTACTGGGGCAGTCCGGTCGCGTCCGGTACTAGAAAAAATCAGTGGTCGAATTAGTATGTGATCCGGCGGGTTCGGATTGTCGCTGGATCATCCGTCCGAACCAGTCACTGTCCTGGCGTGGCTTGTTGTGGGTATATGCGGTGGTCGCCCTTTGCCTGCTGGTTATGTCCGTGGCCTTTGCCTTGCGGGGCTTCTGGCCGGTGCTGCCTTTTGCCGGACTCGAGTTGCTAGCGCTGGGAGTGGCGTTTTACCTGTGCCTCTCGCGCAGCCAGTGGCGTGAAATCGTCTCGATAGACGCGGATGTCGTCAGGGTGGAGAAGGGCCGGCGGCAGGCCGAGGAACGCTGGGAATGCCCGAGTTTCTGGGCCCGGGTGCAACTCGAAAAGTCGCCCATTGCCTGGTATCCGAGCCGCCTGATGATTGCCTATCAGGGTCGCGGGGTGGAAATCGGCAGGTTCCTGTGCGATGACGAACGTGCCGAGCTGGCAGCTGCACTGAAGCGGGGTATCCGGGAACGGCTGGACGAGGTGCGGCGTCAGCAATAATTTTTTAGAATCAGAAACGTTAGGGAGATTGATGCATGTTTGCCAAGAAGCTACGACGTGCCCTGTGCGGCCTGTGGGGGGCAGTCATTCTGCTCGGCGCAGGTAATGCCTTTGCAGGATTTGATCAGCTGAACATGACGCCCGGCGTCACGGATATCAGCCATAAGGTCTATGACCTGCACATGCTGATCTTCAAGATCTGTGTCGTCATCTGTGTCGGTGTCTTCGCCGTCCTCATCTATTCCATCATCAAGCATCGAAAATCAAAGGGCGCCAAACCGGCCAGCTTCCACGAGAGCACCACCGTTGAAATCATCTGGACCACCATACCCTTCCTGATCCTGGTGGGCATGGCGGTACCGGCCACCAAGACATTGCTGGCGCTGGAGGACACCCGGGATGCCGACATGTCCATCAAGATCACCGGCTACCAGTGGAAGTGGAAATACGATTATCTCGACGAGGACATCAGCTTCTTCAGCACCCTGACCACCCCGCGTGAAGAAATCGAGAACAAGGCGGCGAAAGGGGAGAACTACCTGTCCGAGGTGGACAACCCGATCGTGGTGCCGATCAACAAGAAAATCCGTTTCCTGATCACTTCCAATGATGTCATCCACTCCTGGTGGGTGCCGGTGCTGGGCTGGAAGCAGGACGCCGTGCCCGGTTTCATCAATGACGCCTGGGCGGAAATCAATGAACCGGGCACCTACCGCGGCAGGTGTGCGGAACTGTGCGGCAAGGACCACGGGTTCATGCCGATCGTTCTGGTCGCCAAGACGGAAGAGGACTACAAGGCCTGGGTTGCCGAGCAGAAGGCCGGCGCAGCCGCCGCCGAGGCAGCCTCCACCCAGACGCTGTCCAGGGATGAATTGATGACGAAGGGCGAAGCGGTCTATAACAAGGTCTGCGCGGCCTGCCACCAGGCCACCGGCCAGGGTATCCCGGGCGTATTTCCCGCTCTCGCGGGCAGCAAGATCGCCACCGGCGATCAGGCCGCCCACATCAATATCGTGGTGCACGGCAAGACCGGGACCGCCATGCAGGCCTTCGGTGAGCAGCTCAACGCGGTGGATCTTGCCGCGGTCATCACCTACGAGCGCAACGCCTTCGGCAACGATACCGGTGACATGGTCCAGCCTTCCGATATCGCGGCTGTCAAATAAGCAATTCAGGAATCCAGTGGAGGTATGACTAAATGAGTACAGCAACCACGCACGATGTGCATCATGACCACCCTACCGGCCTGAAGCGCTGGCTGTTCACCACCAATCACAAGGACATCGGTACCCTTTACCTGTGGTTCTCCTTCATCATGCTGCTGATCGGCGGCGCCATGGCGATGCTGATCCGCGCCGAACTGTTCGAGCCCGGGCTGCAGTTTTTCGATCCGCAGTTCTTCAATACCCTGACCACCATGCACGGCCTGATCATGGTGTTCGGCGCTATCATGCCGGGCATGGTGGGCCTCGCCAACTGGCTGATCCCGATGATGATCGGCGCCCCCGACATGGCGTTGCCGCGTATGAACAACTGGAGCTTCTGGATCCTGCCGTTTGCCGGCATGCTGCTGATCAGCACCCTGTTCATGCAAGGCGGCGGCCCGGCTTTCGGCTGGACCTTCTACGCGCCGCTGTCCACCACGTTCGCGCCGGAAAGCACCGATTTCTTCATTTTCTCGGTGCACATGCTGGGCTTCTCCTCCATCATGGGCGCCATCAACATCATCGCCACGGTGCTCAATATGCGCGCCCCCGGCATGACGCTGATGAAAATGCCGCTGTTCGTCTGGACCTGGCTCATTACCGCCTTCCTGCTGATCGCCGTGATGCCGGTACTCGCCGGCGCGGTGACCATGATGCTGACCGACCGTCATTTCGGCACCAGCTTCTTCGAGGCCGCCGGCGGCGGCGACCCGGTGCTGTTCCAGCACGTGTTCTGGTTCTTCGGTCATCCCGAGGTCTACATCATGATCCTGCCGGCCTTCGGCGTGATCTCGCAGATCATCCCGACCTTCTCGCGCAAGAAGCTCTTTGGCTACAGCTCCATGGTATACGCGACCGCCTCCATCGCCTTTCTGTCATTCATCGTCTGGGCGCACCACATGTTCACTACCGGCATGCCGGTCGCCGGCGAGCTGTATTTCATGTACGCCACCACCCTGATATCGGTGCCGACGGCCGTGAAGGTCTTCAACTGGACCGCGACCATGTGGCGCGGCTCCCTGACCTTCGAAACGCCGATGCTGTGGGCGGTTGCCTTCGTGTTCCTGTTCACAATTGGCGGTTTCTCCGGCCTGATGCTGGGCGTGGCGCCCGCCGACATGCAGTATCAGGATACCTACTTCGTCGTCGCCCACTTCCATTACGTGCTGGTGACCGGCGCCCTGTTCGCGATCATCGCCGCGGTGTACTACTGGCTGCCCAAGTGGACCGGGCATATGTATGACGAGCGTCTCGGCAAGATTCATTTCTGGTGGTCGGCGATTTCCGTGAACGTGCTGTTTTTCCCGCAGCACTTCCTGGGGCTGGCCGGCATGCCGCGTCGCATCCCGGACTACTCGCTGCAGTTTGCCGACTGGAATATGATTTCCAGCCTCGGCGGTTTTGCCTTCGGCACGGCCCAGCTGCTGTTCCTGTACATCGTCATCAAGACCATCCGGGGCGGCAAGCAGGCCACCGACCAGGTCTGGGAAGGTGCGGAAGGACTGGAATGGACCATTCCTTCTCCGGCGCCGTATCACACGTTTGAAACCGCGCCCGAGATCAAATAGCCGATGCCTGAGCCGGGTTGCGCGACGGCGCAACCCGGCTGAACGGATACTATGATGACAAAGACGCCTGGACAGTCGCGCCCGGGTACGGCCCGCAAGGTTCTGGTCGTCATGGCCCTGTTTGCGATCGCGATTGCGTTTTTCGTCGCCAGCTTCCTGGTTCACCACTGAAGATGGACGACTCCAGTCGAGCGCATGCCAATCGACGCGTCGTCACCCGGCTGGCGGTGGTGGTCCTGGGCATGTTCGGCTTCGGATTTGCCCTGGTGCCCTTGTATGACGTGTTCTGTCAGGTGACCGGTCTCAATGGCAAAACCGGACGCATCGAACTGGAACAGGCGC
>Ga0210101_1000694_pt1 | contig 10824 bp, 10 predicted proteins | sample Muzzi_PWC_D1_FD_185534 | JGI IMG/M metagenome (GOLD analysis project Ga0210101, IMG submission 185534) | Wetland microbial communities from San Francisco Bay, California, USA, that impact long-term carbon sequestration - Muzzi_PWC_D1 (SPAdes) | ecosystem: Environmental > Aquatic > Marine >...
CACCGTGGTCGACCTCGGCAAGCAGGTGCCGGTGGAGACGATCATCGAGGCCGCGGTCGAGAACGAGGCCGACGCGATCGGGCTCTCGGCGCTGCTCGTCTCGACCTCCAAGCAGATGCCGATCTGCATCCAGGAGCTGCACCAGCGCGGGCTCGAGTTCCCGGTGCTGATCGGCGGCGCCGCGATCAACCGCGACTTCGGCCGGCGCACGCTCTACCCCGGCGGGCGCGAATCCGACGAGGTCTACGAGCCCGGCGTCTTCTACTGCAAGGACGCCTTCCAGGGGCTCGACACGATGGACGCGCTGGTCGACTCCGACGCGCGCGCGGCGCTGGTCGAGCGGATGCGGGGCGAGGCCAAGGAGCTGCGCGAGAAGCCGGTCGAGGCGGACGACTCGCCGCCGACCAGCGACGCGAGCGTGCGCTCGCCGGCGCGCACCGACACGCCCGTGCCCGAGCCGCCGTACGAGGGCGTGCGCGAGATCGACGTCGACCTCGACGAGGTCTTCCCCTACCTCGACCGGCACGTGCTGTTCAAGCTGCACTGGGGGGGCAAAGGCGTCAAGGGCGAGGCCTGGCGCGAGCTGGTCGAGGGCGACGGCGAGGAGGAGGGCTTCGCGCCGCGCCTCGAGCGGATGTGGCGCGAGCAGGACTACCTGCACCCGCGGGCGCGGCTCGGCTACTTCCCCTGCAACTCGGAGGGCAACGAGCTGATCGTCTTCGACCCCGAGGACCCCGAGCGCGAGCTCGAGCGGCTCGTCTTCCCGCGCCAGCCGAAGCACGACCGGATCTGCCTCGTCGACTTCTACCGGCCGCTGGACAGCGGCGAGCGCGACGTGGTCGCCCTGCAGGGCGTCACCGTCGGTCCCGAGGTCACCGAGCTGATCGAGCGCCTCGAGGGCGAAGGCGAGTTCGCCGAGCAGCTCTTCGTGCACGGGCTCGGCGTACAGGCGGCCGAGGGCCTGGCCGAGTGGCTGCACTCCGACGTGCGCCGCGCGCTCGGCATCGACCCCGACCAGGGCCGCCGCTACTCCTGGGGCTACCCGGCCTGCCCGGACCAGTCCGAGCACGAGAAGGTCTGGCGCCTGCTCGGCCTCGAAGAGATCGGCATGACCCTCTCCGACGGCTTCGCCGTGATGCCCGAGCAGTCGACCGTCGCGATCGTCGCCCACCACCCGCAGGCCGTCTACTTCGGGATGAAGTCGGGCAAGCTCCCCGAGGACAGGTCCCCCGACGAGCTGATCGCCGGCACCGACCGCGGCGGCGAGCTGCCCAGCGAGCGCGAGCCGGTCTCATAGGCCCATCCGGCTCCTCGTTCTAAGCTGGTAGAGCCTTGGGGAGTCGGCTAATGGCAAGCCTCTGGCCTTTGGAGCCAGCTATCCCGGTTCAAGTCCGGGCTCCCCAGTTCGTCCGAGGGTGGGGCTAAGGTCGTTTCATGGAGATGGGTGGAGCGGCGCTGGATCCGGAAGTCCGCGAGGGGTTGCGGCGCGGCTGGAAGACCTTGATGGCGGTCGGGGTGATCGCGATCTTCGTCGGCTGCGTGGCGATCCTCGTGCCCGCCGTGGCCTCGGTCGCGACGGCGATCTTCATCGGCTGGATCCTGATCATCGCCGGCGCCTTCCTGGTCGCCGGCGCCTTCGCCGCGCAGACGGTCGGCTCGGTCGTGCTGCGCCTCGTCTGGGCGCTGCTGACCGTGATCGTCGGCATCTACCTGATCGTCGAACCCGATAGCGGCACGCTGACCCTGACCCTCGTGCTCGGCCTCTACTTCCTCTTCATGGGGATCACCCGGATCGCCGTCGCCTTCGCCGGCCGCGGCCGGCAGGGCGCCGGCCTGGTCGGCCTCTCCGGCATCGCCGGCCTGCTGGTCGGCATCCTGATCCTCGCCAAGCTGCCCGAGAGCTCCGACTGGGCGATCGGCCTGCTCGTCGGCATAGACTTGATCTTCGCCGGCTGGACCCTGGTCTCAGTGGCGTTGGTCGGCAAAGACCTCTCACGCAGCTAGCCCGCCAGCAGGCTGGGCGCTCCGCAACTACGATCCAGGGGTGAGTTCCCCCCTGGTTCTCGTCATGGCGGCCGGCGAGGGCACGCGCATGCGTTCCTCGACGCCGAAGATGCTGCATCCCGTCTGCGGGCGGCCGATGGTCGCCTGGCCAATCCTCGCCGCGCGCGAGGCCGGCGCCGGTCGGGTCGCGGCGATCGTCTCGCCCGGCCGCGACATCTCGGCCGGATTCCCCGGCGACGTCGAGACCGTCGTCCAGCCCGAGCCCGACGGCACCGGCGGCGCCGCGCGTGCGGCGCTGCCGCTGATCGAATCCGCCGAGACCGTGCTCGTGCTCTCCGGCGACCACCCACTGATCTCCAGCCGCGACATCGCGGAGCTGCTCGCCGCCCATGACGCCGGCGACGCCGCGGCGACGATGCTGACGATCGAGCTCGAGGAGCCCGGCACCTACGGCCGCGTCGTCCGCGCCGCCGACGGCACGGTCGAGCGCGTGGTCGAGGCGAAGGCCGACGGTGACGCGACCGCCGAGCAGCTCGCGATCGGCGAGATCAACGCCGGCACCTACGCCTTCGACGCGACGCCGCTCGCCGCCGCGCTCGCAGAGCTGAGCAACGACAACGCCCAGGGCGAGTATTACCTGCCCGACGTCCTCCCGGCCATGCGCGAGGCCGGCCTCGCGGTTGCCGCCCACCGCGCCGAGGACATCGCGGTGACGATGGGGGTCAACGACCGCGCCGACCTCGCCGCGGTCGAGGCCGAGGGGCGCCGGCGCATCCTCGCCACCCACATGCGCGCCGGCGTCACCGTCGTCGACCCCGGCAGCACCTGGGTCGACGCGGAGGTCGAGATCGCCGCCGACGCCCGGATCGAGCCCGGCAGCAGCCTGCGCGGGGCGACCGCCGTCGGTGCCGGCTCGGTCGTCGGCCCGCTGACCACGCTGACCGACACCCGGCTCGGCGCGAACGTCGCCGTGCCCCACTCCTATCTGGTCGAGTGCGACGTCGAAGACGGCTGCAGCGTCGGCCCCTTCGCCTACCTGCGCCCGGGTGCCCACCTCGAGCAGGGCGCCAAGGCCGGCAGCTTCGTCGAGGTCAAGAACTCGACCCTCGGGCCGGGCGCAAAGGTCCCGCACCTCGCCTACGTCGGCGACGCCGACGTAGGCGAGAGGAGCAACCTCGGCGCCGGCACGATCACCGCCAACTACGACGGTTCCCGCAAGCACCGCACGACGATCGGCCGCGGCGTGCGCATCGGCGTTGACACGATGCTGATCGCACCGGTAGAAGTCGGGGACGCCGCCTACACTGGCGCCGGAGCCGTGATCAAGCAGGACGTGCCCGAGGGGGCGCTGGCGGTGAGCGAGAACGACCAGAGGAACATCGAGGGCTACGCGGAGGGCAAAGCCGCGCGGACCCGTGAGGAGGATTCGTGAGCACGACCCAGCAGCGCCCCGAGGCGGCCCCCGGCACCGCGCCGACCGCGATCCCGCACGACTACTCGAAGCGGATGATGGTCTTCGGCGGCCGCGGCTCGATGGAGCTCGCCGCCAAGGTCGCCGGCAAGCTCGACCTCGACCTCGGCCAGGTGACGCTGAAGACCTTCGCCAACGGCGAGGTCTACTGCCGCTACGAGGAGTCGATCCGCGGCGCCGACGTCTTCATCGTGCAGTCGACCTGCGCCAACGAGCAGAGCGAGATGACCCCGAACGACGCCCTGGTCGAGCTGCTGACGATGATCGACGCCGCCCAGGGCGCCTCCGCGCACCGGATCATCGCCGTGCTGCCCTGGTACGGCTACGCCCGCCAGGATAAGAAGTCGGCCCCGCGCGAGCCGGTCTCGGCCCGGATCGTCGCCAAGTGCCTCGAGGGCGTCGGCGTCGACCGCGTCCTCACGATGGACCTGCACGCCGGCCAGGTGCAGGGCTTCTTCCACGTCCCGGTCGACCACATGACGGCGATGCCGATGCTGACCCAGTGGTTCGCCGACCAGGAACTGAGCGAGGAGCTGGTGATCGTCTCCCCCGACGCCGGCCGGGTTAAGACGGCGCGCAACTTCGCCCGCCGCATCGGCACCCATTGGGCGGTGATGGAGAAGGAGCGCCCGGCCCAGCAGGTCGCCGAGATCGGCTACGTCGTCGGCGACGTGAAGGGCAAGACGGCGGTCCTCGTCGACGACATGATCGACACCGCGGGGACGCTCTGCGCCGCCGCCCAGACCGTGCTCGACGAGGGCGCCGCGCGGGTGATCGCCTGCGCGACGCACGGCGTCTTCTCCGGCCCCGCCTTCGAACGGCTCGCCTACGAGAGCTCGAAGATCGAGCGGATCGTCGTCACCGACACGATCCCGCTGCGGTCGGGCGCGCCCGACAACATCACCGTGCTCTCGACCGCCGGCACGTTCGCCGACTCGATCCGTCGGATCTTCACCGACGACTCGGTCTCGGAGATCTTCGCGGGAGAGAATCAGCTCTTCTGATGCCCGACGGCCTGCGCCTGGTCGGCCACAAGGGCGCCGACCTGATCGCCCCCGGCAATACCTTGGAGAGCTTCGCCGCCGCGGTCGAGGCCGGGGTCGACACGATCGAGCTCGACGTGCTCTGGACCCGCGACGGCCACCCGCGGATCGCTGCCGCCGAGCGCACGCCGCTCTGGATCGCGCACGACTGGCACGACGCCGAGCGGCGCACGCCGCTCACCCTCGACGAGGCCCTGCGGTCGTTCACCGAGCCGCCGCTGGACCGGGTCGAGATCGACCTCGACATCAAGCTGCCGGGCAGGGAGGAGGAGATCGTTGCCGCGGTGCGCGAGCACGGCCTGCTCGAGCGGGCGATGATCTCGACCATGGAGCTCTCGACGCTGGCCCGGATCGGCGAGCTCGAGCCCGGCCTGCGGCGTGGCTGGACCTATCCGAAAGTGACCAAGGACTGGGCCTCGAAGCGCTGGGCGAAGGCGCCGATGCTCGCGGCGCTGGTCTGGATGCGCCGCCGCCTGCCCGGCCTAGCCGCGCGCGAGCTGCCGAAGCTCGGGGTCGAGGCGATGTGGGTCTACCACCCGCTGGTCAGCCCGCAGCTCGCCCGCATCGCCGCGCTGGCCGAGGTCGAGCTGATCGCCTGGACCGTCGACGACCACTCCCGCATGCGCAAGCTCGTCAGCGCCGGCGTCACCGGCATCTGCTCCAACGACCCCCGCCTGTTCGCCGAATTGAACACCCACAGCGCGCTTCCGGTGCGCTTTTCGAACCCCACAGGTACGAAAGGCGCACCGGAAGGCTAGGGCTGATCGAGCATGCGCCTGATGCGGGCGACGACGGCGGATGTTTCGTCCTCGGCTTGGCTCCAGGTGACCCCGGCGACGCGGTAGCCGGCGGCGACGAGACGCTGAGCGCGCGTCCGGTCCGACTGGAAGGCTGCGCGCGTGCCGTGCGTCTCCTCGCCGTCGGCTTCGATGACGAGGCGCCGGTCCCGCCAGAGCATGTCGACCTCGACCGGCTTACCGCTGTCGATGCGCAGCCTGACGTTGCACTCGGGACGGGGCACGCCGCTTTCAAGCAGGACCGGCAGGAGCTTCGCCTCGAGCGGGCTGCGCAGAGTCGGCCTGCGTTCGTCGTCCGTGCGCCAGACCTGGAGGATGGCCCGCAGGTTCGGCGCGCCGCGCCTTCGTCCGCGTGCAAGGACGCGATCGACCTCGCGGACCTCGAGCTGCCGCAGCACCGCCGCTTGCTCGACCAGACGACGCAGCGATGCATAGCTCGTCCGGCCGGCCATGTCGACCAGTGTGCGCGACACCGTCGTGCAGGGGATCCCGTCGCGGGCTTCGATCTCGTCAGACATGGGCCGGCGGACGTTGTGCCAGCGGATGTCCCGGATCTTGCGCCCACCTCGTCGCGGCGCGATCACGTCGACGGGCGCCGCCTGCCTGTCCCACAGCCCGAGCAGCTCCGCCGCGCTTCCATGCGAGAGCACCGCTCCGTCGCCACATGCGAGCACTGCGGCGAGCATCCGGCCATGCTTGCCGATGTTGCGATGACCCACCGCGAACGTGCCTCGAAAGAGCGGGTGCAGGCTGTCGGAGGTTGCCCTGGTCGTGATTTCCCGTTCGCTGAACCCGAGCCCCAATAGCTGTTGCCGCGAAACCACCCCATGTTGCCGCTCGGCGAGCCTTGCCATCGCGTGCGTCGAGCTTCCGGTGCGCTTTTCGAACCCCACAGGTACGAAAGGCGCACCGGAGCCGTCGTTTACCCCCCCGGGGGGCGGGAGGCGGGCGCTATTTGCGGGGTTGGCCGGCGCTCAGACGGTGCCCGGGGTTGCGGTCGGCGGCGCGTTGCGGCCGCCCTTTTGCTTGACCGCGGACTCGAGCTCCTCGGCGCTGAAGCCGCCGACCGCCTCGCCGTCGATCGCGTAGCGGTAGAGGGCGACGCCGAAGATGCCGTTGAGCGCCTGCGAGACGAGCAGGGAGATCGCCAGCCCGATCACGCCGAGGATCGCGAGCAGCGCGCCGACGAAGCCGGCCGAGGCCCAGACCGCGACGCCGGCGGCGATCAGGAGCACGCTGGGCAGGATGCCGAGCAGGAAGACGGCGCCGCCGATCGCGAGGTTGCCGGTGATCTGCTGCCCCCAGCGCTCGCGAAACAGGCTGCCCGAGCGCTTCAGCGTGCCGAAGGCGCCGGTGCCCTCGATCGCGATCACGGGCACGGCGATGAAGGTGACCAGCGACCAGGCCATGCCGACGAAGCGGGCCGCGATCGTCCCGGCGATGCCGCCCTGGTTTTCGAGCACGCCCATCAGCACGCTGATCGCGGTCGAGAGCGCCGCCCAGCCGCAGATCTGGCTGAAGCGGCTGCGCGCGACCGCGAGCCCGTCGCCCACCGTCGCCCGCTCGCCGCGGAAGATCATGTCGGCCGCCGCCGCGAGGCCGACGCCGAAGAAGGTGCCGACGACGCTGAGCACGTAGATCCCGATCACGATCAGCGGGATCGCGCCGGCGTAGACGTCGTCGTCGATCAGGTAGAGGCCCGGTGCGAGGAAGAGGATCGCCAGCGGGATCGTCGCGACCGCTCCGTAGAGCGGAAAGCGCAGCAGTTCGCGGTGCTCGTTCAGCAGCCCCCAACTCTTTTTGCTCAGTGCCCACCCGCGTTTGATCCGCTTCATCGCCCTCTCCGTTCGTTGCCTGGTTCAGACCTTGTCGGCAAGGCCGGGCGCTCTCTCAAGCCCCCTTCCCTCGAAGTACTCCCACTCCTGCTCGCCCAGCTCGGTCGATGGCGTCTCGCCATAGACCCACTCGCGCATGATCCGGTGCCAGTTGCGCTTCGCCCGCAGCTGGCCGAGCACGGCGACGACGCCGATTTCCATCCGCCGGCCCATCAGCTCGTCGGCCGGGATCGACTCGCGGCGCATCAGGTCGTAGTACTCCGAGCGCGGGTCGTTGGTCGACTCGATGATCTTCATCACCCGCTTCGGCGTGATCTCGATCTCGCGGTCCTCGACGTACCAGCCGCCGACCGCGCGCATGTGGTCCATCAGCCGCTCGGCGTCGAGCTTCGAGGGGTTCTTGATGAAGCCGAGCTCGTGCAGGGCCTCGCGGAAACCTTCCGGGTCGTCGCGCGAGGCGGCGTCGAAGGCGCGCTGCTCGAGCGCGATCTGCTCGCGGTCGAGCTTCTTGGTCATGCCGAAGTCGAGGAAGGCGACTCGCCCGTCATCCCTCAGCAGGTAGTTGCCGGGGTGGGGGTCGGCGTTGAAGTGCTGCAGGTTGAACATCGAGCCGAGGTTGCCGCGGAAGACGATCTCGCCGAAGCGGCTGCGCTCCTCGTGGGGAAGCTCCTTGATCGCCTCGAAGCCGATCCCCTCGACGAACTCGGTGACGAGCACGCGGCGGCGCGAGAGCCGCGTCACCACTTCCGGCACGTAGACGAAGGGGTGGTCGCGGTAGGCGCGCGCGAAGGAGCGCTGGTTCTGCGCCTCGTACTCGTAGTCGAGCTCCTCCATCACCCGCTCGCGGATCTCGTGCGCGATCGCCTTCGCGTCGAGCCCGGGGGCGAGGGCGCGGGCGAGGCGGACGATCGTGCCGGCGTTGCGCAGGTCGGCGTCGAGCGCCTCGGCGATCCCCGGGTACTGGACCTTGACCGCGACCCGGCGCCCGTCGAGCAGCTCGGCACGGTGCACCTGGCCGATCGAGGCGGCGGCGAAGGCCTCGCGCTCGAAATCGGCGAAGAGTTCGGCCACGGGCTCGCCGTCGTACTCCTCGAGCAGCACCTTCTCGACTTTCTCCCAGGGCATCGGCGGCGCCGAGGTGCGCAGCTTGGCGAGCTGCTCCTGGTAGATCTCGCGGTACTCCTCGGGGATGAACTCGGTGTCGATGAAGGAGGCGAACTGGCCGAGCTTCATCGCCGCGCCCTTCATCTGGCCGAGCGCGCCGACCATCTTCATCGCGGTCTCGAGGTGGCGCTGCTCGAGTTTCTCCTTGCCGCCCTCCTCGGAGCGGGCGACGTTGGTCGCCTTCGTGCCCGCGTAGCGGGCGCCCTGCACACCGACGATCGAGCCGAGCTTGGCGGAGCGACGAAACCGCCCCTTGGGGATCCTGTTGGCGTCGTCGGCCACGTTCTCAGTATCCTCCCGCATCCGATGGCCCGTACCCGCGAAAAGCTCAAAGCCGCCCCGCGCACCGATTTCGGCTCGCGCAGCGCCCGCCGCCTGCGGGCCGAGAAACTCGTGCCCGGCGTCGTCTACGCCGGCGGCGAGGAGGCGCGCTCCTTCCAGGCGGTGGAACGCGACGTGCGCAACGTGCTGGCCGGTGGCCAGGCCCTCTTCGACCTCGAGGTCGAGGGCGCCAAAGCGGTCCCGGTAGTGGTCAAGGAACAGCAGCTGCACCCGGTCAAGGGCGTGCTGCAGCACATCGACTTGCAGGAAGTGAAGCTCGACGAGGCGATCCAGGCCGAGGTCGCGATCGAGCTCGAGGGCACCGAGGTGGCGCCCGGCGTCAAAGAGGGCGGCGTGCTCGAGCACGTCACCCGCGAGATCACCGTCGAAGCGCTGCCGACCGAGATCCCCGAGCGGCTCGTCGCCGACGTCTCGGCGATGGAGATCAATGACACCGTGCAGCTCTCGACCCTGACGCCCCCCGAGGGCGTGACCTTCGTCGCCGACGATCTCGACGAGATCACGATCGCGACGCTCTCACCGCCGCGCGTCGAGGAGGAGCCCGAGCCCGACGTCGAGGAGGAGGCCGAGTTGGTCGGCGAGGAGGGCGAGGCCCCCGCAGAGGACGGCGGCGAGGCCGAGGGCGGCGACTCCGGCGACTCCGGCGGGGAGTAGCCGCTGTCGATCTTCGGCCGTGGCGACGGGCAGGGCGATCGCGTCCTGATCGTCGGGCTCGGCAATCCCGGCGCCGAACACGCCGGCAGCCGCCACAACGTCGGCTTCGAGGTCGGCGCCGAGCTCTCGCGCCGCTGGGACCTGCCGCGGGCGAAGAAGAAGTTCGGCGGCCTGATCGCCGAAGGGCGCGCCGGCCCGGGTGGCTCGCGGGTGGCGATCCTGCTGCCGCAGACCTTCATGAACGCCTCCGGCGACTCGGTCGGTCCGGCGCGCGGCTCGCTGAAGGCGCCGCTGGACCGGGTGGTCGTCGTCCACGACGAGATCGACCTGCCGTTCGGTGAGGTGCAGAGCCGGATCGGCGGCGGCCTCGCCGGCCACAACGGGCTGAAGAGCCTCGAGCGCGGGCTCGGCAGCCGCGAGTTCTGGCGGGTCCGGGTCGGAGTCGGCCGCCCCGACTCGACCGATCCGCAGATCGTCTCCGCCTACGTGCTCGGTCGCTTCCGCGAGCCCAGGGACGAGGTCGAAGCGCTGATCGGAGCGGCGGCGGAGGAGACCGAGCGCCTCGTCGAGCGCCTCGACGAAATAGGGTCCGGCGCCGATGAGCCCTGAGCCGAGCAGCGCGCGCAGCAGCTACGCCGTCGACCCCGACGGCGTCGCCCTGCTGCGGCTCGAGCGCCCCGAGGCGCGCAACGCGATGGACATGCAGATGCTCGAGGAGCTGCTCGGCCACCTGGTGACGGCGGGAGAGGACGAGGCGGTGCGCGTGCTCGTGCTCAGCTCCTCCGACCAGATGGGCCTCTCGGCCGGCGCCGACGTGCGCGAGCGGCTCGACGAGGAGGGCAAGGTGCGGCGCATGCAGCTCTTCGCCGACCTCTACGACGGGCTCGTCGCCTTCGCCAAGCCCACGGTCGCCGTCTGCCACGGCGACGTCGTCGGCGGCGGCGCCGAGGTCGCGGTCGCCTGCGACATGCGGGTCGGCGGCGCCAACCTGCGCATGCGCTTCCCGGGGGCGGCGCTAGGCGTTCCGGTCGGCCCGGCCCGGCTCGTCACCCTCTGCGGCCTCGCCGCCGCCAAGTACCTGCTGCTCAGCTCGCGGACCGTCGGCCCCGACGAGGCGCTGCGGATCGGCCTCGTCAACCGCGTCGCCCCGGCGGCGAAGACCGAGGAGGCGGCGCTGGAGCTGGCGGCGTCGGTCGCCGCCCACCCGCCCGAGGCGGTCGCCCGCCTGAAGGCGATGCTGCACGAGTGGGACGACGTCGAGGAGCGGTCGCGGGTCGAGGGCGTCGGCCAGGTCGAGTGGGCCCGCGAGGGGCCAGGGCTGCCGCAGCCGGACTGACGTGCCGGCAGGTGCTAGGCAGACCAGCTGCTCGGGTCGAGCGTCGTTCCGGCGTTGAACTGCTCAGCGCGCGCAAGGACGTGATCGGCGAGCTCGTCGCAGCGCCCCACCCATGATTGGGTTGAGCTGAGCTTGTTCAGGATGGTGGCCAGGTTGCTCTCGCCCAGCCAGTCGAGCA
>Ga0210101_1000696_pt1 | contig 10813 bp, 7 predicted proteins | sample Muzzi_PWC_D1_FD_185534 | JGI IMG/M metagenome (GOLD analysis project Ga0210101, IMG submission 185534) | Wetland microbial communities from San Francisco Bay, California, USA, that impact long-term carbon sequestration - Muzzi_PWC_D1 (SPAdes) | ecosystem: Environmental > Aquatic > Marine >...
CCCCGCGGCCTGGAAGTCGAAACCCGGACCGTGACGGTCGACGCCCGGGGCCTCGCCCCGTTCGAGCTCGACCTGCCCCCGTACGCCCTCACCGGCAACCACACCCTGGAGCTCGAGGTCGGCGAACGGGTGATCGGCAGCTACCGCTTCCAGGTCGAGGAGTTCATCCCGGACCGCATCAAGGTCGAGATCGCCCCCGGCGGCGAGGCGCCCGGCCCCGGTGAGGAGCTCCAATTCGACGTCGCGAGCAGCTACCTGTTCGGGCCGCCGGCGGCGTCGCTGCCGGTCGAGGCGCGGGTGCGCCTGGTCCCCGCCGAGCTCCGGCCTCCGGGGTTCGAGGGCTTCTCGTTCAGAAACGACGAGCGCCAGCTCGACGCCCGGGAGATCCTCACCACCGAAGGCACCCTGGACGAAACCGGCCACCAGAGCTTCGTCGCCTCGATCCCCGCGGGGCTCGAGCCGCCGTCGAGCCTCCAGGCGGTGATCACCGCGCGAGTCAGCGAGCAGGGGGGCCGCGGCGTCGCCGCGCGGACGGCGGTCCCCGTCCACCCCTACCCGTACTACCTCGGCCTCCGGCGCTCCGGCGAGGGCTCCGCCGAGCCGGGACAGGAAGTCGAGCTCGAGTACGTGGCGGTGACCCAGGACGGCAAGGCCACGGCCTCGGGCGAGCTCCAGGCCGAGCTCTACTTCGTCCGCTGGAACACGGTGCTCCGCCGCACTCCGTCGGGCAGCTACAAGTACGAGACCGTGCGCGAGCCGGTGCTGGTGGCGGACCAGACCCTCTCGGCCGGCAACGCACGGGGGAGCTTCCGGTTCACCCCCGCCGACTACGGCAGCCACCGGGTGGTGATCACCGACCCGTCCTCCGGCGCCTCGGCGTCGGTCGATTTCTGGGCGAGCGGCTGGGGGTACTCGCCCTGGGCGATGGAGAATCCGAGCCGGATCGAGCTCGAGCTGGACCGGCCCGGAGACGCCGAAGGCGGTCCCACGGACTACGCCCCCGGCGAGACGGCCACCCTCCAGGTGCGGGCTCCGTTCCCCGGCCGGCTGCTGGTGACGGTCGAGCGCGAGACGATCTTCTACACCCGGGTCTACGACCTCGCGGACAACACCGCCACCATCGAGATCCCGATTCGCGGCGAGTACCGGCCCAACGCCTACGTCACCGCCACGCTGGTGCGGAGCGTCTCCGATCTCGAAGCGGGCGGGGTGGGCCGGGCCTTCGGCGCCGTTCCCCTGCCCGTGGACCGGACCGCCAACCGGCTCGCGGTGCGGATCGAAGCTCCGGCCGAGGTGCGCTCGGAATCGACCCTCGAGGTCGAGGCGCGGGCCAAGCCGGGCTCGGTGGTGACGATCGCCGCGGTCGACGAGGGCATCCTCCAACTGATCGCCCAGAAGACCCCCGACCCGTTCGAGCTCTTCTACCGGAAGCTCGCCTTGGGCGTGCGCTCCTTCGACACCTTCAGCCTGCTCTTGCCGGAGGTGGCCCTGGAAGGCGCGGCCGAGGCCGGCGGCGGCCTGGCGGCCGAGGGGGCGGCGCAGTACGTTCGCACCGAGGGCATCCGGCGGGTCGAGCCGGTGGCGTTCTGGTCCGGGCCGGTGGAGGTGGACAGCGACGGCCGCGCCGTGGTCCGGTTCGAGCTGCCCGAGTTCCAGGGTGCGCTCCGGCTGATGGCGGTGGCGGTACGCAACGAGGAGGTGGGCTCCTCGGACCGCCAGACCCGGGTCCGTGACCCGCTGGTCCTGCTGCCCACCCTGCCCCGCATCCTCTCCTTCGACGAGACCCTCCGGGTGCCGGTCACGGTGCGCAACGACAGCGGGCGTTCCGGCGCCGTACAGGTCACGCTGGCGGTCGACGGGCCGGCCAAGATCGAGGGTGACGCGACGCTCTCGATCCCCCTCGAGAACGGCACCGAGGGGACGGTCTACTTCGCGGTCCGGACCGGCTCGATCTCCGGCCAGGACGCCGGCGAAGTCCGGTTCGCCTTCCGCGCGGAAGGCCTGGGCGAGCAGGGCAAAGCCTCCGGCCGGGTCGGGGTGCGCGCCGACCTGCCGGTCCAGGCGTTCGAGCAGACGGGGAGCCTGACCGAGGCGAGCTTCGAGCTGCCCCTCTCGACGCCGACGGAGCTCCGTCCGGAGACCGTCCGGCGAGAGCTCCGGGTGGGAACGCTTCCCCTGGTCCAGTTCTCCGGCAAGCTCGACGCCCTGGTGCGCTACCCCTACGGCTGTCTCGAGCAGACCGTCTCCCAGGCCTTCCCGCAGATCTACCTGGCGGACCTGATCGGCACAATCGACCCCGAGCTCCTCGATCCGGACGGCCGGGGACTCGACCCGGAGGCGAACGTCGCCGAGGCTCTGCGCCGCGTGGCCGGCCTCCAGCTCGCGAGCGGCGGGTTCTCCCTCTGGCCGGGGTGGAACGAGTCCCACCCGTGGACGTCTGTCTACGCCGGCCACTTCCTGGTGGAGGCCGAGCGCGCCGGCTACCCGGTCGCGAGCCACACCCGGGATCGCGCCCTCGCCTTCCTCGGCACCCAGGTGCGGGCCAAGTCCTCCTACGGTGCCACCGAGCTGGCGCGGACGGTCTACGCCCTTTACGTGCTGGCACGGGCGGGCCAGGCCGACCTCGGCACCATGGACTTCCTCGAGGCAAAGCACCTGACGGCCATGCGCCCGGAATCGAAGGCGCTCCTCGCCGCCGCCTACGCCGCCGTCGGCCGGCAGGACACGGTCGACGAGCTGGTGGCCCACCTCCAGGAGGTCGAGCAGGTGGAGCGCCAGACCGGCGAGATCTTCGACTCGACCGTCCGCAACCGGGCGCTCCTGCTCATGGCGCTGCTCGACGCCGCCCCCCAGAGCCCCCGCATCCCGGCCCTCGCCGAGCGCCTCGCCCGGGACGCCGCCACCGACCCGTGGTGGACCACCCAGGAGACCGGCTTCACGCTCCTCGCCCTGGGCCAGCTCGTCCACCGCCAGGTCGAGCGGCCGCCCTACCGAGGCAAGGTCTACCTCGGCGAGCGCCTGCTGGGAGCGGTGTCGAGCGACGAGCCGGCACGCTTCCCCGGCCTCCGCGGCGACGGGCCGCTCCGCATCGTCATGGAGCCCGGCTACGAGAAGGGTGCCGCGTTCTTCAGCGTCATCACCCGGGGCATTCCGACGGACGAGGGCTTCCAGCCGAGCGCGGCAGGGCTCGAGATCGAGCGCACCTACCTGACGCGGGACGGCGCAACCGCCGACCTCGACCAGGTGCGCCAGGGGGACCTGCTGGTGGCGCAGACGCGGATCCGGAGCGTGGCCGGGGACCTCCAGAACGTGGTCATCCAGAACCTCCTGCCCTCGGGGCTCGAGGTCGAAAACCCCCGGCTCGAGACGACGGAGTCCCTGCCCTGGGCCACCCCTTCCACCCTGAGCCGGAGCCACCTCGACCTCCGGGACGACCGGATCTTGCTCTTCACCGACCTTCCGGCCAACCGGTGGCAGACGGTCTACGCGCTGGTGCGGGCGGTCTCGCCCGGGGAGTTCCGGGTGCCGCCGGCCCAGGCGGAAGCCATGTACAACCCGGCGCTCCACGCCACCGGCCCCCGGGGCCGGATGCGGGTGACGACCGGGGAAGACAAGTAGACGAAGGAGGGCCGTACCGTTGACCCTCAGAAGGCGTTCGAGGGTGCTGATCCTCGGCGGCGCTCTGCTGCCGCTCGGCCTGGTCCTCGCCTGCTTCGTCCTCGACCTCCTCTTCCCCTTCCCGTGGGCCACCCTCGAGCGGCCCGCGGCGGGGGTGATCACCGACCGGCACGGAGCGCCTCTCCGCTGGACCCTGCCTCCGGACGACACCTGGCGTTTCCCGGTGCGGCGCGAGGAGCTGCCGGACGAGCTGGTGCGCGCCGTGGTGGCGGCCGAGGATCGGTACTTCTACCGGCACCCGGGGGTCAACCCGCTGGCGGCGCTCCGCGCGGCATGGTCGAACCTCCGGGCGGGCGAGGTGGTCTCCGGGGCGTCGACCATCCCCATGCAGATCGCCCGCATGGCCGACCCGGCGCCCAGGACCTTCGCCGCGAAGGCGCGGGAGAGCTTTCGCGCCCTCCAGCTCGACCTCCACCGGGGGAAGGACGAGCTCCTCGAGACCTACCTCAACCTGGCGCCTTACGGCTCGAACATCGAAGGGGTGGGCGCGGCGGCCCGGTTCTACTTCGGCAAGGAGCCGTCCCAGCTCTCCCTGGGCGAGATCGCGCTCCTGGTGACGCTCCCGCGCTCGCCGGTGGCCTTCGACCCCACCCGCCACCCGGAGCGCGCACGCCGGGCCCGGGACGAGCTCCTCGACCGCTTCGAACGCCAGGGGGTCTTCGCGCCGGAAGAGATCGAGGCCGCCCGCGGCTACCCCATCCCCACCAGCCGGCGGAGGGCGCCCTGGCAGGCGCCCCACTTCGCGGATCTCGTGCTCCGGACGGGCGGCGTGCCAGCGGAGGAAGGATCAGCGGGGCTGCCGACGACGCTCGATCTAGGCTTCCAGCGGACCGTCGAGCGACTGGTGGCGGGGCGGATCGGCACCCTCCGGGCCGAGGGTCTGGGCAACGCGGCGGCGGTGGTGGTCGAGATCGCCGGCCACGACGCCCGGGCCGTCCGCGCCATCCGCGCCATCCGCGCCATGGTGGGCTCCGCCGGCTACCGCGAGACCCTCTACGACGGCCAGGTGAATGGGGCCGTGGCCCGGCGCTCGCCGGGATCGACCCTGAAACCGTTCCTCTACGCCCTGGCCCTCGACCGCGGGATCATCCTTCCGGACTCGTACCTCCTGGACATCCCCACCGACTACGCGGGCTACGTGGCCGAGAACTACGACGGCCGCTACCGGGGCCGGGTCACCGCCCGCGACGCCCTCGTCCATTCGCTCAACGCCCCGGCCGTGCGCCTGCTGGCGCGGGTCGGCCTCGAGCCGTTCCACCGGCTGCTCGTCCGGGGCGGCCTCGAGACCCTCGATCGGCCACCCTCGGAGTACGGGCTACCGCTCATCCTCGGCGCCGGCGAGGTGACGCTCCTCGACCTCACCAACCTCTACGCCACGCTCGCGGCCGGCGGCGTCCACCACCCGGTGCGACTGCTGTCGCCGGACGGAGACGAGGGGACGCAGCTCCGTGCGGGGTACGGCGCCCCGGCGTACGGGAGAGACGCCGCGGACCGCCTGCTCTCCCCCGAGGCGGCGTGGGCGGTGACCGAGATCCTCCGCGAGGTCGAGCGCCCGGACCTTCCCCGGGCCTGGGACCTGACGCGGGGCGCACCCGGTGTGGCCTGGAAAACCGGCACCTCCTACGGCCACCGGGACGCCTGGGCGGTCGGGTTCTCCCGCCACTACGCGGTCGGCGTCTGGGTCGGGAGCTTCGACGGCACGCCCCACAAGGGCATCTCGGGGAGCGAGCACGCGGCACCGCTTCTCTTCGAGATCTTCCGCGCCGTCGAGCCGGGCGGCGTGGCCCCGGTCCGGCCTCCGGGGCTCCAGCTCGACACCATTCGCCTCTGCGCCCTCAGCCACGAGCTGCCCGGCCCGTTCTGCCCGGATGTGCGTCCCTACCCCTACCTGCCGGGGCGCTCGCGGCTCGGCACCTGCACGCTCCACCGCAGGGTCCCGGTCGACGCCGAGACCGGCGGCCTGGTCACCGCCGACTGCGGCTCTCGGCCGTTCGAGTGGCGGCACGTGGTCGTCTACCCGGCGGAGCTCGTGGCCTGGGAACGGGGCGCCACCACGGCGGGAGCGGCCGAGAGCTCGGGCGGAGGCGGCGGCTCAGGTGATCTGCCGGTCGGCCTGCCGGCCGTCTCGCCGCACTGCCCGGGCGGCCAGGCGGGAGAGCCACCCCGCATCGTCTCGCCCGACGCGGCCACCCCCTATCGCCTGCGCCACGACGCGCCGGTCGAGTATCAGCGGATCGCCCTGGTCGCCCGCACCGGCGCCGACGCCCGCCACCTCTACTGGTACCAGGACGGCCTCCTGGTGGGCAGCGCCTCCGTCGGCGAGCCCCTCTTCCTCACCCCGCAGCGCGGCCGCCACCGCCTCGCCGTCACCGACGACCTCGGACGCACGGACGGGGTGACCTACGAGGTGGAGTAGCGCCTGTTGCGGCGGCGCAAGCCCCTACGGCAGGAAGCCCGTCCGATCCTGGAGCCCCGGCAAGTCGTCGGTCCCCGGCGGCACCGCGTCCAGCTCGTAAGTCCGGGTCATGCCCGAGCTGAGCTGACGGATGTTGATCACCAGGCGGGACGGGGTGAAGCGCACGATCGTCGGCCACAGGTAGCCGTTGGGCCGCGGTCCGAGGATGCGCACGAACGCCTCCGAGCGTCCCGGCACGGCACCGCTCACGCAGACCGTCTCGGAGAGACACACCGACTCGCGGACCCCCTGGATGGTGCTCCCCGGGTTGCCGATCGTCACGCGGAAGCAGAAGCCGGGATAGTTGGGGTCCGTGAAGTAACCGCTCGGGCAGGTCGGCGGCGGCTGACCCGTGCACTGGAGCGACAGAGTGTAGGCGCCCGTCTCCCCGGGGAAGAAGGCGTTCGCCCCGATGGTCCACTCCGACGACGTCTGGTCGAGCATGTAGACGATGCGGGAGTTGGTACCGGAGCCGGAGTCGTCGTCCGACGCCACGACGGTTGGAGTGGGATCGAGCAGGAACAAGAACGTGTCGAACGCCGTCGAGGTGAAGTTGATGGTCACGGTCTGTCCCGACTGGCCGCTGAACAGGTAGAAGTCGATGTAGGTCCCGTCATCGAGCATGCAGTCCTGGGTGGTGAGGTTCGAGTTGATCGTCTGACCGCACTGGATGCTGTGCAGCACGCACCCGGCCTGCTTCGCGGAGACGAGCGGACCCCGCCCCGGAGCGGCCCGGTCGATCGCCTGGCCTCTAGCGACGAGCCCCGGATCTCCGGTCTGGGAAGTGAGAGGTGTACCATACACGCAGATGATGATGCATACGGCACAAATGAGACGGAATCGCATCATGGAAGCCTCCTGAGTCGTGAAACCGCTTCGTACCAACCGATCGCGACGATTCCGGGGAGGAGTGGCCTGCTATCTTACCTTGAGACAACCGGAGAGACCGTGGCGGCGACCAGTCCACCGAGTCGCCTGGCAGGCCCCGCTGCCGACCGGGACTGACGAAAAGGAGGGATGAATGAAACAGAGCTACCACTCCGCCCGATGGCTCTCCGCGGCCTGCTTGATCGTCGGCCTGATCCTCTGCCCGCTCGCGGTGACGGCCGCGCCTGCCGGGCAAGACGCCGGAACCTGGACCGTGCGCGGCTTCGGCGCCTGGGTCGGCACGACCGGCGACGCGCTCCGCTCCGGCCCGCCGATCGACAACTTTGCGCCCGTGGTCGAGTTCAGCCTCACCCTCGACGACGGCACCGGAGCGGGGCTCGCCCTCGAGTACAGGGCAACCCGCCGACTGGGCATCGAGGCGCTCGCGGTCCTCGCCGACCTCGACGCCGACTTCCGGCTCCGCGTCTTCGATCAAGGCGTCTCGGTGAGCCAAGAAACACGGGACCTCTCCACCGACATCCTCGGCCTCGGCTTGAACCTCCACCTCACACCACAACGGCGGATCGACGTCTACGCCGGCCCCCTCGTCGCCCTCGTGCGCTACGGCGACGTGACCGCCGACTTCGCCGGCGGCGAATTCATCATCCTCGCCGACTTCGAAGACGACACGGCGTTCGGTGTCACTCTCGGCGCAGACATCGCCCTGGGGAGCTCTGGGAGGTGGGCCTGCAGCCTTGCCCTCCGCCGTCTCTGGTCCAGCGCGAAGGTGGCGGACAGTATCTTCGAGGTCGACGTCGATCCGCTGATCGCCTCGGCGGGCCTGGCGTATCGCTGGGGCGGGCGCTGAGGGCATCCGTTCTGCGGGGTAGCGCCACCGACGGCAGGACGCCCATGACATGTACGCCGAGCGCATGGGCAGCTCATTTAGAGCCCTGAAATGTGCATCTGGCGTAGGAGCAGGCAAGGCCGCGGGTCGACAGGCCGGCCGCGTGCTGTCCCGGCGCGCCATCGGTCGACACCGCGGGTAGGAGGGCGTCTTCGCCCTCCGGCCCTGCCGGATGGCGGGCGCGAACCGACAGGAGGACGTCATGAAGAGGTCAATCTACGCTGTTCTGTTGGTCCTGGCCCTGGCGACCGTGGCCGCGGTGATCGCCGCTCCCCAGACTGCAGCGGACGAGCCGGCCGCGGAGGCTCCCGTGACGCGGACCGCTCAGGACGGCACCCTCACGGAGCCGGCGGCCGGACCGGAAGCCGGCGCCTTGCTCTGCCTCGACGGCATGGCCGACGGCCTGGTGGCCGGCCCCGTGCTGTCGCCGATCACCGAGCCCCAGGTCGGACAGCCCTGCTGCACGACCCTCTGCGAGCAGGTCTGCGGTGTCGGCGAGCCCTGCCTCTGCAAGAGGTGCCAGGTGCTGGGCTGCGGGGTCTAGCCCGAGCACCCGCCAGGCCCACGAAGCCGGCGCCGAGGCCACCCCGCGGCGACGACTACGGAGGCGGAGGCGCGGCGTACCGCACCCCGAACTGGGTCACCAGGCTGGCCAGGTCGTAGTAGTCGCTGTTGCGGAGGATCTTGCCGTCCCGGAGCTCGATCACCGAGGCGCCGCGCACCGAGAACTCCTTGCCGCTCGCGGGGATGGGGCCGATCGGGCCGGTCTGGGTCCCGGTCATGACCCACTCCGCCACGGCCCGGTTCCCCGCCACGGCGACCGACGTGACGTCGAGCTCGATGTCGGGCGCCCAGCCCCAGATGGCGGTCAGGAAGCCCTTGATCTTCTCCGGCCCTTGGTAGGTCATCTGGGGCGGGACGTCCTCGTACACCCCGTCCGCCGCGAAGAGCACGTCGATCTGGTCCAGCTCGTGGTTGCCCCAGACCGCGAACAGGTCCCGCACCGTCTGCTCAGCCTGCAGCTCGGGCTTCGGGGCGTCCGTTGCACCGACCGAAACCGCGCCCATGAGGAGCATCGAAACCGCGCTGAGAATCATCCTCGTCTTCATGAGTCCCTCCCTGTACGGTCTACGGAGGCAGAGCCCGCCTTGCCCAACGCGGGGCGCCTTCACATCGAACACCACCTGTCGACGGCGTTGCAGGGCACGACACCCGACACATGGGCGAGGATGCCGAGCGGAGCGTTGTGGGCCTCGTAGAGGCCGGCGTGCTGCGCCCCTTCGATCAGGGAACCGGCATGGTGCCTACCACCTCCCCTGGCCGAAGGGCACCCCGGAGGTTGGGACTGGAACCGCGAGGAGCTCCATGACCGAGCGCGCCTTCGTTGACACCAACGTCCTCTTCTACGCCGAGGACCTGGACGCCGGCCCGAAGCGCGCTCGGGCCCGGAACTTGCGCCGGGATGCCTTGACGGCCCACGTGTTGAGGTCATCGGAGTTCAGCGTAGCGGAGTCCAACAGCGTGTCGAGATGACTGGTGAACCATTCGAGTTGTTCGCCAACGCTCCTGAAGAGGTAGTGGTCGGGATTGCCGTCGAGAAACCCGCGGAGATGGCCCAAGGACCACGAACCGCGCATTTGAGCCCGGCGCTTTCGTCGCACCCTGGAACCGACCTCGACATGCGGCACTTCGCCCAAACGATCTTGAACTACAGTCACGACAAACTCATCTGTCAGGTACTCGACAAACCAAGCTCCCATGCCAGCCTCTCCAGGACAGCTGATTGTCGCCTGAGTGAATCCGCGCGGTATCAGGAGATCATCAACTCTGCGGACAATATTCTCGAACCTCACTAGCCTTATCTCCACCACCTGCACAACGGCTGGAATTCAGCGGCCAAGCCGTGCGCGAAGCGCGCGGTTTGGTCCGCTGCAATGATTCGTTTCCGCGGCTGAGCGCGGAACGAATCTCTACTTCGTTAGGCGGCGTCGTGGATGGCATTCAGACCCAGATCTCGGTAGTTGGAGACACAAATACAACACGACGCAAGTCGTCTGTTCGAGCGAATTCTCGAGGCTCCTTTGATCCCTCGAGTAAAGGCCGACTCTCGGGCGCTTCTGTGATGCTGAGCTGAAGCCCGCTTGAAATAGTAGCGGAGAAAGAGAACCGCTGTACTGAGATTTTCTCGATGCGGTGGCCAATGAGTTGCGCTGAGAGTTGATCGTCGCCGTCAATAACCCACGGTCTTGAACGCCCGTATTCAGCAAATAGGTCGTCCTCGACAAGACGACCGTCGAAGAGAATCCAGGATGAAGCGCCCCAGATGGCAACTACCAGCCAAGCGTCTCTCAGCTGGAGGCCGAAGAAACCAGGACTGCCCATACCGTAGGTTCCAACGATCATTGAAACCGCGGTTACCACCTCGCCGACGACCTGACGATCATCGAGCGGAGGAGGCTCGAAAGGGATGCGCTCTCCACTGGCGCCACAGATGCCACGTTCTGCTACCGGTATTGGCCTCGATGGGTCAGGGATGCTGTACTCGTAGATTAGTCCCATATTCTCTTTGACGAAGGGGACGCCGCACAACGGTGTTGCGGATGAGCGGACCGGCCGCAGGCCGGGCCCGTCTCCACGCGCGGGGTTCAGCGCCTTGTTTCGCTGCTCTCGCAAGTGAGCCACGGCATGGTAGCAGGGTCTCTGCCAGGTCGTGTACACTGACCCCATGGAGAACCGGCAGACACTTCATACGTTGGTGGACGAATTGCCAGAGCCCGAACTGCCTGCGGCTCGACGGTACCTCGAGTACCTCCGGCAGACTGCCGACCCCTTGCAGCGGGCTCTGCTGGCCGCGCCGCTGGACGACGAGCCTCTGACCGACGACGACCTGGCTGCGATCCGGGAGG
>Ga0210101_1000697_pt1 | contig 10796 bp, 5 predicted proteins | sample Muzzi_PWC_D1_FD_185534 | JGI IMG/M metagenome (GOLD analysis project Ga0210101, IMG submission 185534) | Wetland microbial communities from San Francisco Bay, California, USA, that impact long-term carbon sequestration - Muzzi_PWC_D1 (SPAdes) | ecosystem: Environmental > Aquatic > Marine >...
AGACCATCTCGGGGGCTGCCCGGCAACAGGCGGCGGCGGCGGCGCAGATATCGAAGACCATGAGCGGGATCCAGGATGTAACGACGCAGACTGCCGCCGGTACAGATCGCACGTCTCAATCCATCGGCAATCTGGCCCGGCTGGCACAGGATCTCGACAAATCCGTGGCGGGTTTCAAGCTGCCTCAGTGACGGGCAAATAACCTTGCCGACCATACAGGGAGCCGTGTATCCCCTGTGCCGAGGAAATCTTTTACCACGCATCAGGTTTGCCTGTGATCTCCGGTTTGTAGACTCAGAGGCGGCTGACGGGAAAGAGCATGAGAGAAGCGATCGATTACACCGCAGTTAACTGGGTCAAACCCGGACTCAACGAGATACTGAATCAGGCCCGTCAGAGCCTTGAGAAATATTCGGAGACTCCGGGTGAGGCGCGGTACCTGCAGGAGTGCATGAGCAGCCTGCACCAGGCACGCGGACCTTTGCATATGGTCGATCTGAAGGGGGCGGACAGGCTGGTGGCGGAGATGGAGACAGTCATCGGCGCCCTGGTGGCGGAACGGATAATGCCGGCGGTGGAGACTCTGGAAGCTCTGATGGAGGCATTTATTCAGCTGCCCGATTACCTGTCGCGACTGGGCCGTGGGCGGTGCGATGCGCCTGTCGTGCTGTTACCGCTCATAAACCGGTTGCGCGCCCTGAGCGGCGAGGAGCCGCTGCCGGAGTCCGTTGTATTCACTCCCGACCTGACCCAACCCGTCCCCGCCGCCTGTTTCAACTCGCAGCAGCTGTCCGAACTGCCCGGTGTGCAGGAGCTTGCGATCACTTACAGACAGCGCTTCCAGGCGGGACTCGTGGAGTGGTATCGCGGAGGCAGTAACGGCGGAGGCAGTAACGACAGTGGCCTGCTCAAGCTGCGTGAGGTGCTGGCAAACCTGCAGCAGGCATCAAGGAACGAGTCGGTTGCGCGTCTGTGGTGGTTCAGCGCCGGACTTGCCGAGGTGTTGACGCGGGGAGCGGTACCTGCTTCCACTGAAATAAAGCAGTTGTTCGGGCGCATTGATCGCCAGCTCAAGCGACTGATCGATATCGGGGAGACGGCATTTTCAGCAACAATCCCGGAAGACCTGCTGAATCAGATATTGTTTTATATCCTGCAGTCCGATATTTCGGCGGGCAGGGCCGGGGACATCAGGGGGATCTATGCGCCGAGCGAATCAGATCGGCGTGCAGCTTCTGAAAGCCTGTCAGGGTGCAACGAGTCGTTGTTCAGCAGTGTTTCAGCAGGTGCATGTGAGCGGATTGAACAGATCAAGGAGCGACTCGACGATTTCATGCGTGCTTCACCGGATGAAGCGATTGATCTGCAGGCCACAGCCGACGACTTGCATGCACTGGAAAATATCGTCCGCATGATCGGCCTGGAGGAGGCTGGAAACACACTGGCGGAACAGGAACGTCATGTCCGATCGATGCTTGATGACGGACAGTCGCTGCAGGAATCCGGGCTGCTGCCGGTGGCGAATGCCTTGCTGGAAGTTGAGGCAGTACTGCGTGAGGTCAACGCCGGCAATGTGATCCCTGGCCAGTCGCAAACCACCCGGGATCTCGTTTGCGGGCAGGGGCTCGAGACCGTCATTCGCGAGGTCATCTCCGATATGGCTGGCGCCAGGGAACGTATCGATAACTACATCAGGATGCCGGGTGCGCGTGACGCGCTTGCCGATGTCCCGAAACAGCTCGACCAGGTCAGGGGCGGTTTGCTGCTGGCGGGTGAGGAGCGTGCTGCCGTACTGGTCACTCAGGCCTGCGCATATGTTACGCAGGAACTGATTGCAGGAGAACAGCTTCCCGGAGAACAGCAGCTGGATACTCTCGCCGATGCCATTTGCAGCATCGAATATTATGTCGAGGAGCTGAAGGAAGGTGCGGTCTATGGCGGCATGGTGCTCGATGTCGCGGAGCAGAGTCTCGAAAAACTGGGTTACTCAACCCTGCCTGCCGGAATGCAGTCGCACACGGAACCTGCTGCCGTGAGCGCGGTTCCTCCGGTCAGCGCTCCCGCCGCGACTGAAGCGCCAGAAATCACCGCCCTGCAGGTCATCGCCGAAGACATGGACAGCGAGATACTTGACATTTTTATTGAGGAGGCCGCCGGGGAAATCGGCCTGCTTGATGAGCTTCTTCCCAGGGTTATAGACGGCACCGGTGACGACGATATGCTGGAAACGGTCCGCCGTGCGTTCCATACCCTGAAGGGCAGTGGGCGAATGGTCGGCGCCTTTGCGCTGGGTGAATTCGCCTGTGTTTTCGAGCGTCTTCTCAAGCAGCTTATAGACGGCACGGCCGGGACCGGTGAGTGGCATCATGAATTGCTGGTGCATGTGACCGGTTCCCTGTCTCAACTACTGGAGCAGGTCAAGGGCGGACCCGCCCCCCGGAGTGATGTCAACGGCCTGGTTATGCAGGCGGTTAATCTCATGGTATCCGGCGCACCCGCAATTACCGTCCCTGCTGATGATGCACACGCCGCCATAATCTCTACGCAGACCAGCTGCGATGTCGATGATACGCAGGCGGTACCCGTGGAGCATGAAGGCATCAGCGACAGTGCCGGTTTGGTGAACGATAGACCGGGTTCCGAGCTGCCGGTACTCGCCGAGGGGGCGGACCCGGAAATCGTCGAGATCTTCATGGAGGAAGCCGCTGAGCAGCTGGAGGCGATTACAACCAGCCTGCCGGAATGGCTGGACAACCCCGGTAACCGGGAGGCCCTGGTAACCGCATGCCGGGCATTCCACACCCTCAAGGGCAGTGGCCGGATGGCAGGCGCCATGGCCGTCGGTGAGTTCGCATGGGCGATTGAAGCGCTTCTGCATCGTGTCATCGACGGTTCGATCGAGGTGAATGCGGAACTCATGGAATTTCTTGGCAAGGTATCCGCACCCTTGTCCCAGCTTCTTGATCAGGTCGGCGGAGGGAGTGAACCGGCGGCCGATTACCGCGCGGTAATGGAGGCCGCGCAACGACTGGAGCGTGGCGAAAGCATCACACCGTCCGTTTCCGGCATCGCGACTGATGTGGCAGCGTCGCTGGGTTATGAGGCAAATACCACGGTGACCGATGTCGTGGAAGTCGAGCCGGAGCTTATGGATATCTTCGGCCGGGAATGCCGCGATCACCTCGATGCCATGCAGGATTTTATCCGTGATTGCGAGCACAGTGAACCGGCCTGCCATGTCACGGAGCCGCTCTACCGTGCGCTGCATACGCTGTCAGGAATCGCGGAATCCGCGCACGTTTCCTTTATCAGGGATCTGGCTGGCGAACTCTATACCTATTTCGGTGCCCTTGACGAGGCGAGGCAACCGCTCGAGCGTGACGCCGTGAATGTGCTCAAGGCCTGTACGGCGGCGATGTCCGATCTTGCCGACAGGCTCCCGGACACCTCCTTTGATCCCGCGTTGCTGCAGTCGCTGCATGAGAGCATTCACGCCTTGCCGGACGTTTCGCTGCCTGAAGCGCTCCCTGTGGCGGATTGCCGCACTGCCGATGACCCGGAAGAAGCACCGGTCGAGGTGGCGTGTGAAGCCAGCTTCGATCCCGGTCCTGCCAGCACGGAACCGGAGATGGGGAGTGCGCCGGATACCACCGCGACGGCTGTGGTGATGCCTGCAGATGGCGTGGATCACTATGCCGATATTGATCCCGAACTGTTCGAGATTTTCCTGGAAGAGGCGGGAGAGATCATCGAGAGCAGCGAAACCACCCTGCATGCCTGGGTGGCGGATCCCGGTCATCGGGAGCTGATGAATGAATTCCAGCGTCAGCTGCACACCCTGAAAGGCGGTGCCCGCATGGTCGATATCAGCGCCATCGGCAACCTCAGCCACAGTCTGGAAACCCTGCTGACTCGCGTTGTCGATGGACAGATCGAGCCCTCCGGGCAACTTTTCGATCTGCTGCGGCGTGCGCATGACCGTCTCGCCGATATGCTGGAGAAAGTCCGGGCCCGTGAGGTGCCGGAAAGCGCGCAAGCGCTGGAGGAGGAACTGAGCCGACTTGGTTCCGGGGACGAAATTCGCGAAATTGACGCGCTGGCCGGGGTTGAAACAGATGGGCGGGAAGCCGCTGACGTGCCTCCGCAGATTGACGCTGCACCGGATATACAGGAACTTCCGCTTCCCGTTGCAAGCACCGATGAGCCGGAAGCCGCTGACGTGCCTCCACAGATTGACGCTGCACCGGATATACAGGAACGCCCGCTCCCCGCTGCAGGCACCGATGAGCCGGAAGCCGCTGACGTGCCTCCGCAGATTGACGCTGCACCGGATATACAGGAACTTCCCGCCCCCGCTGCAGGCACCGATGAGCCGGAAGCGGTCACGCCGTTCGATACTGCCGAAGCGCTGGTTACGGGGAACATCCCGGCCAAAGCTCCGGAATCACATCTGGTCATGCCGCATCAGCCCGAACGGCGCGGGCCATCGCGCGTGCGGGGGGAACAGGTACGCGTGCAGGCCGAACTGCTGGACAACCTGGTTGGTTACTCCGGCGAGATAAATATCTACCGCGCCCGTCTGGAACAGCAGGTCGGTGTTTACCGGTTCAATCTGACCGAATTGCTCCAGACCATCAACCGCGTGCGTGACCAGTTGCGCCAGTTCGAGATCGAAACGGAAACCCAGATTCTGCACCGCATCGAACGCGAGACCGAAGATCAAAACCTTGACTTCGATCCGCTGGAGATGGATCGCTATTCGAATCTGCAACAGATATCACGGTCACTGGTGGAGACAATCAGCGACCTGCACAGTATCCAGGAACTGCTCGACAATACCACGCGCGAGACGGAATCGTTGCTGCTGCAGCAGTCACGGGTCAGCACCGACCTGCAGGAAGGCCTCATGCGTGCGCGTATGATTCCATTTGCCGGACTCGCCCCGCGCCTGCGGCGCATCGTCCGTCAGGCGGCCGGGGAACTTGGCAAGACGGTCGAACTCACGCTGGACGGTGTCGAGGGTGAGATGGACCGTAATGTGATAGAAAGAATCATCGCGCCGCTCGAACACATGCTGCGCAACGCGGTTGATCACGGCATCGAACGACCGGAAGATCGCCGGGCGGCCGGCAAGCCTGAAACAGGCGCCATAAGGATTGTCTTCCGCCGTGAGGGACCGGAGATCGTACTGCAGATCGCCGATGACGGCCGGGGAATCAAACATGACGTCATCCGTGACCGGGCGATTGAACGCGGCCTGATTGCAGAAGATGTGCAATTGTCGGACAGTGAGGTCATGCAGTTCGTTCTGCAGACGGGATTCAGCACGGCAGACAGGGTCACGCAGATTTCAGGACGGGGCGTGGGCATGGATGTGGTTAACAGCGAGGTCAAGCAACTCGGCGGTTCGTTGCTGATCGATTCCAGCCCCGGCCAGGGCAGTATCTTCACCATACGCCTGCCATACACGCTCGCAAGCAACCAGGCGCTGCTGGTCAGGGCAGGCGAGGATACCTTCTGCATCCCGCTCGGCACGATTGAGGGTGTTGTCCGTGTGGATGCGGAGCATCTTGCGGAATGCTACCAGTCGCCGGAGGCGGGCTACAGGTACGCGGGCAACCTCTACCAGCTCTATCATCTCGGGACACTGCTGAAGCGGGGAAGCATGAACCTGGAAGGCGCGCAGGGTCGCATTCCGGTGCTGCTGGTTCGCATCGGCGAGAAGCGTCTCGCCCTGCAGGTGGAGGCCCTGATTGGCAATCGTGAAATTGTCATCAAGCCGCTGGGCTCGCAGCTCAGTGGTGTTCACGGGGTATCGGGCGCCACGATCCTGGGCGACGGCCGCGTCATTCTCATCCTGGATATGGCGGCCGTGGGTCGCATGGCCATCAGGCCACAGGCTCCGGACGGTGTGGCCGACCCGGACGCCAAGGAGCGGTTGCTGGTTATGGTCGTCGATGATTCAATCACCGTGCGCAAGGTAACCACGCGACTGCTGGAACGTTACGGATTCGACGCGGTAACGGCAAAGGACGGAGTGGACGCCATGAGTCTGCTGCAGGACCGTATTCCGGACATCATGCTGCTCGACATCGAGATGCCGCGCATGGACGGCTTCGAGCTGGCCAGACATATTCGCAATGATGAACGCTTGCGGCATATCCCGATCACCATGATTACCTCGCGCACCGGAGACAAGCACCGGGAGCGGGCAACGCAGCTCGGCGTAAATCATTACCTGGGCAAGCCGTTTCAGGAGCATGAGCTTCTGAGAACCATCCACCGCCTGATTGGCATACCCATGGAGGAGGAACTGGAGCGTGCGGATGTCTACGCTCGGGACTGAATCAGGTCAATGGCAGGGAGCGATGATATGAGCGGAATTCCGGACCAGGTTCGCAGCCTGTGGATACCCTTGCGTGAAGTGAACATGCTGCTGCCGAATGTGGCGATCGCGGAGGTCAGCAATTACCGCGTACCGGACGAACAACCCGATACGCCGGACTGGCTGCTGGGAACGATTGACTGGCGTGGCCAGATAATTCCGGTGGTGTCGCTCGAATTGTTTTGCGGGGACAAGATTCCGGCCAATCCGGTTTACTCGCGTTTCATCATCGTCAATTCCGTACGCGCAAATAGCCCGGTGCACCACTATGCGCTTGTGGCGGCCGCCCTGCCGCGATCGATCCTCTTCGACAACACGATCGTGGACGATGTCCAGGACTGCGACCTGCCGGCGTTGCAATGTCGTGTCTTTATCGGCCGTGAGCAGGGGGTTGTTCCGGATCTCGATCACCTTCAGGAGGCGCTGGAGCAACACTGGTCCGTTGCGGCCTGAGCAGACCCGTTCGCGTTCGCAGGGGTACCTGCGGGTAATACCTGTTCCCCCCCCCGCTCGCAACGCACGCAGAGGCGTGGTGCGGGCTAGCGCAAGTCACCCCACAAGGACTGAAGGCCGGCAAGCATCGCCAGGGCGGCGGTTTCCGTGCGCAGGATGCGCGGCCCCAGTCTCACGGGGTTGAATCCAGCCGCCGCCGCCAGTGTTGTCTCCTCGGCGCTGATGCCACCTTCCGGTCCCACCAGCAACAGGATGGAGTCCCCTGGCGGCTGCATGGTGCCCAGTGACTGTTGTGCCTCGGGAGCGAGTACTATACGGCAGCTGTGGCGATGATTGCCGGTTAGCCAGGTGCGGTATTCAACCGGTGTTTCCAGTCCTGGCAGGGTGGCGCGACCGCACTGTTCGCAGGCGCTGATCACCACCCCCTGCCAGTGTCGCAAGCGCTTCTCCAGCCGCTCGCCACTGGTGCGTGTCTGGCTGCGTGCGGTCCACAGCGGTTGTACGTCCGCGACCCCCAGCTCAACGGCCTTTTGCAGGATGAGATCCATGCGGTCTCCGCGCGGGATTCCCTGTGCCAGGGTGATCGAAAACGGCGGTTCGGGGATGCTCGCCACCGTCTTGCCAAGCTCGACGGTTACCTGCGTGCGCCGCACCTCCCGGATCACCCCCTCGTGCTCGCATCCCTTTCCGTTGAAGATCCTGACAGCCGCGCCGGGACGCAGGCGCAGCACATGCGTGACGTGGTGCGCGGACTGTTCGCCGAGTCCGAGGGTTTCTCCCTCTGTCAGGGTGAGCGGCAGGTGGATACGCGGCACGTGCATGGCTAGGGGCTTGTCCGGGAAATGGGCGTCGTTACTAGAAAATGACACGGCAAGAACAGATGCACGCAAATTCGAGGAGAATGGGTGGGTGCGTGTGACGAGGATTTGCGTGCATATGGGCAGTCGTGGTGCTTTCGCAGTAGTTGCATCATTATTCGGGCTAGATCCGTGTGGCCTGGTCGATCCCGTCGAGCGCCACCCTCGCCAGCAGGCCGACTTCATCCGGAGTGATGACATAGGGCGGCATGAAATAGACAACGTTGCCGAGCGGTCGCAGCAGCACGCCGTGGGCCAGTGCATACTGATACACCTCGAGCCCACGCCGTTCCTGCCAGGGGTAGGGGGTGCGGTTGCCTTTCTCCCGCACCATCTCGATTGCCAGGATCATACCGGTCTGCCGAACCTCACCGACGTGCGGATGTTCGCCGATGGGCGCCGCACCCCGGTGCATCGCGGCGGCAAGGAGTTTGTTTTTTTCGATGACATCCCCGTTGCTGAACAGATCGAGTGTGGCCAGTGCGGCACGGCAGCCTAGCGGGTTGCCGGTGTAGCTGTGGGAATGGAGGAAGGCCCTGAGCCGCTGGTAGTCGTCGTAGAAGCAGTCATAGACAGCGTTGCGCGTCAGCACGACGGACAGCGGCAGATAACCGCCGGTGAGGCCCTTGGACAGGCACAGGAAGTCGGGCGTGATCCCGGCCTGTTCGCAGGCGAACAGGGTGCCGGTGCGGCCGAAGCCCACGGCGATCTCGTCGGCGATCAGGTGAACGCCATAGTGGTCGCAGGCGTCCCGCAGCAGGGCGAGGTATACCGGATCATACATGCGCATGTTGCCCGCGCACTGTACCAGCGGCTCGATGATGACCGCGCAGATCTCCGCGGCGTGCCGCTCCAGGGTTCTCTCCATGGGTTCGAAGCGCCGCACGCTGTAGTCATGCCAGGATTCGCCGGGTTCACGGTGATAGCAGTCAGGCGAGGGTACCGTGATGGGTTGCATCAACAGGGGTCCGTAGGTCTGCCGGTAGAGTTCGACGTCCCCGACAGCCAGGGCGCCCAGGGTCTCGCCGTGGTAGCTGTTGGCCAGGGTGACGAATCTGGTCTTGCCGGGCCGGTTCCGGTTTAGCCAGGTGTGGAAGCTCATCTTGAGCGCGACTTCGATGGCGGAGGAACCGTTGTCGGCGTAAAAGCAGCGATCCAGTCCCGGCGGCGTGATGGCGATCAGGCGTTCCGAGAGTTCGATGACGGCTTCGTGGGTGAAGCCGGCGAGCAGGACATGCTCCAGGGTTTCAAGCTGCGCGTTGAGCGCGGCGTTGATATGCGGGTGACTGTGTCCGAACAGGTTGACCCACCAGGAACTGATGGCGTCGAGGTAGCGGTTGCCGTCGAAGTCCTCCAGCCAGACCCCCCTGGCACGGCGCACCGGTATGAGGGGCAGCCATTCGTGGTCTTTCATCTGTGTGCAGGGATGCCACACAGCGGCGAGGTCGCGCCGGACGAGATCGATGTTCGACATGGCGGGCACTATACAAGACTAGGGGTGATTAACTAAGGTCGTTCCTGCTGGAAAAAATCAACTCACCGCAAAGACGCAGAGAACGCAAAGCCACTTAAGGGGACCTCGAAAAACTCGAATCGATACAATTGTAGGAGCGGGCTTGCCCGCGAAGTTGTTGATTTTCATGTGCGTCATTCGCGGGCAAGCCCGCTCCTACAGGAATAAACCCGGTTCTTAGAGGTTCCCTTGACTGATTTTTTGATATGTTTCTTTGCGTTCTTCGCGTCTTTGCGGTGAAAAAATGGTGCTTGTGGATGAACGCCAGGGTTGTCGTTGGCAGAACCACCTGAGAGCGAAACCTTTCCGGTAAGTCAGCGAGGGGCAGGTGAGGTAGACCGGCCAGAACCCTGGCTGGCGCCCAGACCCAGATTTTTCCAGATGGTCATGGACGGCTCGGCACGGTTGAGGGTGTAGAAATGCAGCCCCGGGGCACCCTGTTCCAGCAGTCGCGCGCACAGCCGGGTTACGACGTCGATGCCGAAGGCGCGGATCGACTCGCTGTCTTCGCCGAACACCTCCAGACGCTTGCGGATCCAGCGCGGTATTTCCGCCCCGCAGGCATCCGAGAAGCGCGCCAGCTGGTGGTAGTTGCTGATCGGCATGATCCCGGGCACGATGGGGATGTCGATTCCCGACTTTTCGCATCGATCGATGAAGTGGAAGTACGCATCGGGGTTGTAGAAATACTGGGTGATGGCACTGTCCGCGCCGGCCTCGACCTTGCGCTTGAAATTGGCAAGGTCCCGGTCGGGACTGGTCGCCTGCGGGTGATATTCCGGATAGGCGGCAACTTCAATGTGAAAATGCTTTCCGGTTTCCTCGCGGATGAAGCTAACCAGTTCATTGGCGTAGCGGAACTCGCCGGCTTCGACCATGCCCGAGGGCATATCGCCGCGCAATGCCACGATATGACGTATGTCCTTTTCGCGGTAGGCGTGCAGCATCTCGCGGATATTGTCATGAGTGGAGCTGATGCAGGAGATGTGCGGCGCCGCATCGATACCCGATGTCTCGTGGATATCGACGACGGCTTCGTAGGTCCGGTCGCGGGTGGATCCGCCCGCGCCGAAGGTTACCGAGAAAAAACGCGGTTTCAGTACGGCGAGGGCCTTGCTGGTGGCTTCCAGCTTGATGAGGCCGTCACGCGTCTTTGGCGGGAAAAACTCGAAACTGAAGACCGGCGGGTATTTTTTCTGGGATTCCATGGCTTGGACGGCACGGGTTACGGGAAGCTGTTTATGGCGGATGCCGCACAGGCGCATCCGCACACATGCGTCAGGACGCCGGGACGCCCTGTGCCCGGTCAGTAGCGGTAATACTCCGGTTTGTACGGGCCATCCACCGGCACGCCGATGTAATCCGCCTGTGCCTGCGTGAGCCGGGTGAGCTGCACGCCGATCTTGCCAAGATGCAGCCGCGCCACTTCCTCGTCGAGCTTCTTGGGCAGGGTGTACACCTGCTTTTCGTAGCTGTCCGGGTGGTTGAACAGCTCCATCTGGGCCAGGACCTGGTTGGTGAAGCTGTTCGACATGACGAAGCTGGGATGTCCTGTCGCGCAGCCGAGATTCACCAGTCGGCCCTCGGC
>Ga0210101_1000698_pt1 | contig 10796 bp, 14 predicted proteins | sample Muzzi_PWC_D1_FD_185534 | JGI IMG/M metagenome (GOLD analysis project Ga0210101, IMG submission 185534) | Wetland microbial communities from San Francisco Bay, California, USA, that impact long-term carbon sequestration - Muzzi_PWC_D1 (SPAdes) | ecosystem: Environmental > Aquatic > Marine >...
GGGACCGCCCATCATGCCACCGGGACCGCCTTCGGGACCGTTCCTGTCCTGTGCTGATACGATAGTCGCAGACAGGGCACTGGCAACGATCGCAGCCGCTAGTATTGAAGTTTTCATAGTGATCTTTCCTTATGGAGATGTAAAAAATTCATGTTTCCGTGGCTGTCGACCACAGACAGGGAAAAGCACGACATGCAGTGCGAAGACAAGCCAGGATGGAAGTGACATCCCGCTGATCCCGCCCGTAGTTACGCTTTCCATCATTTCGCCGCAGACGACTTGTACGCATCAACCTCATGGGGGGCGTCTGATTTCAGCGCCTCACCATTAAGAGATAGACTAAATGAACACCATCATCAAGTCTGTGCGTTATCGTACATAACCTTGATCGAGACAGGCGGATGGTCGCTGTATGACCGGTGTGATACCGGTCGTTCAACTGCTTATCGGCTGCGTACCAGCAGGGTATGACGCTGTCCCGTCGATACGGATCGCATGCGCCGTGTCTTCCGTCGTTCGTCTCACCACTGCCCTTGTATATGCGAAGAATGTCACTTCGTGCGCAGATTCCCCTCCCAGTCACAACTCCAGCCCTTCATGCGGCAGCGATAGCGGCGCACCGGAGAAATCCAACTTGCGAGTCGGTCGACAATACGGCGCTGCACACGATTCAGGGGGGCGTTGCATTGCGGGCATACCTGTTCGCTAGAGGATTGGCCGGCGACGTCAGGGCTAACACTGTCGGCTGCGTAGAACGCATTCCTGACCGCGTCTGATCCATGAGGATGTCGCGGCATCAGTTTGCCCTGTGCCCCATCGATAGAGACCGGTTCTTGTTCGGTGTCCGTTGCCACGCTTCCACCTTCGTTCTCCCATGCGTCCAGCGCTGTCTTCCGTCGTCCTTGTCCTGTGTTGAAAAGGAGTTCGACGATACGCGTGGAGAAGACGGTAGCGGTCGCAGCGCCCCTGGACAGAATATATGGCGGAGTGAAGCGTGTATGGCGTGTCATAAGTACAGTCCTTTCAGTAAAGTGTCAGCTCCCGGTCCCTCTGATTCTGCTCGCGGTGTAGCGCTGCGCATGGCAGGTTGCAGGCCAGGGGAAATGCGCAGGCTGCTAGTCCTTGTTAAGCTCTTCATATTGCTTGATTTGCTGTTCGGTTTCGTCCTTGGTGATGCCGTAGGTCTCCTGGATCTTGCCCGCCAGCTGATCGCGATTGCCGGCAATCACGTCGAGGTGATCGTCGGTGAGTTTGCCCCACTGCGCTTTCACCTTGCCCTTGAACTGCTTCATGTTGCCTGCAACGATATTCCAGTCCATATCAATGTCCTTTTGTCAGGGTCCGACTGGCGCTATTGCCAATCACGCATCCTTCGTCGCAGTCATCTTTTCGTCACCTGGTAACCTTGCGTGGCAAAAAGCCGGGATAATCTCATGGAAACTCCGGATGCAAGTACAAGCATAGTCGCATGATCACGCGCATTCGGTACGGTGGCGCACGTAAGGCCACATTTGCCTGCACGCCCGATCATGCCGGTACTGTCCACCCGGGTGGGGCCATCAGGGAGTGCGCAGCGCCATTGCCGTTTCTGGAGAAGCGGGGCGGGGGAGTGCACCTGCCTTGCGGCAAGCAGAAACCGGGCCCGGTGTGGGGTGAGTATAGACGTCGGATTTATTAACTATCGATGATGCCGCCGACGACGGTACCGTCTATGGTCCCGACTCCGGCGCCGACATTCCGGCACAACCACCCGTTTGGAGTCGGCAGCCGGGTATCGGAATGACTGTCACACGCGGCATTAGTTGTTCTTGTCCCACATTACGTCGCATTTTGCCTTTGCCGCCGCCTTGAGTAATTCGATCAGAGGCAAGGCGCGGTGCGGGAGACTGACGGCAGGTTCACCGTCCGCTCCTTCCGCAGGCTCTGCCGGCTCCGGCGACTGATTGTTTGCCTCGACCGCAGCCTCCAGACGTTCCAGCGCCGCCTGGACATCTTCTGCCAGCAGCGCGCTGGGTACCGTCCCGCTGTGTCCCATCAGTTTGAGCAGTCGGACTGCCACGTCGCCGAACATCGTTATGCTCGCATAGGCCGGGCAGGAAAAGGTTACCAGCATGATCACGTCCTTTCTGATGTTTGCTTTACAGGGCGGCGCCTCGTGTCTGCCGACCTTCCCGTTCGTTCAAGGCGCACGGACCAAAGGATAGCCCCTGCATCAGCGAACGTCACGAGGTGATTTTTTTGACCTCCTGGCGTGCAGCCGGAATCGTCAGGCGGGTCAGGCATGAATGGCGCTTACTTAAGAAATATCGTTCTTATATTAGAACCTATCCCAAAATTGGGGATTGGATAACCGGAACCGGCGCAGCTCGTGCGAGGACAGGTAGGACCGGCGCCTCGCCGGGAAAGAACAGGGCTTCCGGCCTGATTTCCGGCCAAACGTCTTCCCGGCGGGGCGCCGGTCCTACATAAACAGAACGCATGTCAGGGAAATTGAATTTTGAGATGGGTTCTAATCAACCAACGGCCACGGAAGCACACGGAAAACACGGAATAATTACAGATAATTTCTGTGTCTTCCGTGGATTCCGTGGCTATTTATCATGATTTCGACTCAAAAATGACCATCGGCAGCTATGGAATCAGGATTCGTTCAGCGCCTCGAACCCGGAGATCACGTCGAACAGTTCCGCGTCGATACCACTCTGGCGCAAACGGTGGAATGTGCCGTTGAGGTCATCCAGCAGCTCACCGATATTCTTGTCGGCGCGTTGCATCGCCGCGAGACGGCTCGCGTTCTCGCTGGCCAGCGATTCGGCACACGCCCGGAACAGCGAGACGAAAAGGTATTCGCGGATCAGCACCCGCAAGGTCGGGGCGCCCCCACCGATGACCTCCGGCAGGTTTTCCGTCGGCCACGGACGTTCGGCCAGCTTGCGTTGCCAGATTTCATCCAGCGGTAACAGCCGCTGACTGACGGGCGCATAAACCGCCCCGACTGCGGGGCGGTTGTAGAAGAGATGGAGTTCGGCGATGTCACCCTGGCTGCGTTGCGTCACGCTTGCCATGAGTATCTGCCCGACCAGCGCGGTGATGGCCTTGACGGAATTCGGTACGCTGAAGCATCCCATCGGCTCAAGACCCGCGTCCGCCAGGCGCGCATGCACGCGCTCGCCGACCGCCCAGACCCGGGGTTCACCGGGCAGCGCCGCCAGCGTCTTGAACGCATAATCGGCTGCCACATCATTGAACTGGCCCACCAGCCCCTGGTCGGAACCAAACACCACCGCGCCAATCACAGCCGCATCCGTTTTTCCTGTCTCTCCGATTATCGATTGCGCCGCACGCATGTCACGAAAACACACGCTCAGGCCAAGTTCCACGGTGCGGTAGTAATCACCCAGGGCGCGCACCGACTGCTCGTATTGGCCGATACTCGACGCGGCCATGGCCTTCATGGTGCGGACCACGGATTGCAGATCGCCGGCGCTGTCGATCTTGCGCCGCAGGCTCGCGGCGGTGTTGCTCATGATGCCTCCCCGGGACTTGTCCCGACCCCGGGTTGAGACAGGGCATCAGCTTTGGGCTGAAAACGTGCCAGTGCCTGGCGGGCAATGTCGATAATCGTTTCCCGATCTTCGGCGCTCAACGTGTCGGCGCTATCCAGGTGCTCGTTCACATGCGCCGGGATCTCCGCCGCCGCCTTGCGCACGGCCTGCTCGGCGTCCGTCATCCGGTCCAGCGGAACGGCGTCGAAAAGGCCGGCGCTCAACGCCAGCAGGATGGCGATTTGGGCGGGCACTCCCACCGGGGCGAATTCCGGCTGCTTCAGGCAGGCGCGGATGCGCCGTCCATGCTCGATGATCTTGCGGGTGTCTTCATCCAGCCGGGCGCCGAACCGGGCGAAGGTTTCGAGTTCCTCGAACTGCGCATAGGCGAGCTTGAGGTTGCCCGCCACCGCGCGGTAGGCCGCCCGTTGCGCCTTGCCGCCGACGCGCGACACGGATCTGCCGACATCGACTGCCGGCAGCACGCCTAATTCGAACAACGTCGGCGAGAGGTAAATCTGCCCGTCGGTGATGGAAATCAAATTGGTTGGAATGTAGGCGGAAATGTTCTGGGCTTCGGTCTCGATGACGGGCAGGGCGGTGAGTGAACCACCTCCGCGTTCCTCGCACAGATGCGTTGCCCGTTCCAGCAGCCGCGAATGGATATAGAAGATGTCGCCGGGAAAGGCTTCGCGACCGGGCGGGCGGCGCAACAGCAGGGACAGCTCGCGATAGGCCCGCGCATGATGCGTGAGGTCGTCATAAACAACCAGCACATCGCGGCCCTGCTCCATAAAATACTCCGCGATGCTGGTGGCGGAGTAAGGCGCGATGTAGGCGAGACCCGGCGGGTCATTGCCCTCGGTGACGACCACGACGGTGTACTCCAGCGCGCCCTTTTCCTGGAAGGTAGCCACCGCCCTGGCCACGGCAGACGCGCGCTGACCGATGGCGCAGTAGACGCACAGGACATCCTTGCCGCGCTGATTGAGAACGGTGTCGATCGCAATGGCGGTCTTGCCGGTCTGCCGGTCACCCAGAATCAACTCGCGCTGGCCGCGCCCGATGGGAATGAGCGCATCGATGACCTTGAGGCCGGTCTGGAGCGGCACGGTGACGGGCGCGCGGTCCATGATGGCAGGAGCGGGACGTTCGATGGGCAGGCGCCGGCTTGCAACCAGCGGCCCGTTGCCGTCGAGTGGCCGGCCGAGCGGGTCGATGACGCGTCCCTGCAATCCGTCGCCCACGGCCACGTCCATGACCCGGCCGGTGCGCTCGACCTCATCCCCGGCGTGCAGATGCCAGTATTCGCCGAGCAGGACGACACCGATCTCGTCCTTGTCCACGTTGAAGGCGATGCCGAACACATCCCCGGGGAATTTCACCAGCTCGTCACTGCCCACACCGGGAAGGCCGGAGACCTTGGCGATTCCCGTGGAGACGCTGGTGATCGTGCCCACCTCGCGCGGCGTCAGTTGCGGCGAAAAGGTCTCGCGTCCCCGGCTCAGGCCGGCGAACGCGTTGTCGAAGACACTTTGCAAGGAGTCCGGCGGCGCGCTCATTTGGTCTCTGAGGGAGCGGCAGGTTTAGCCCCGGGTTTCGGTCTGGTCCCGGATTTGATTTCGGGTTTTGACGGTTCCATCAGCAGTTTTCCGACGATCTTTTCCAGTGACGCAAGATAATCCGCGATGCTCCAGGCGACCTTGCGTCCATTCGCTGTGAGTTCGATGCCGCTGATCACATCCGGCGCGGTCTCGAAACGGACCTGGACTTCACCCGGGAAGGTTTCATTGAGCGTCTGTTGTATCGCTGCGCGTTGCTCCGCAGGCAGGTCAAACGCGCTCCGCACGAGCGCGGGGGCAGACGCTGTGTTCAGGGCCTCAGCCAGGTCTTCTTTCGTATCATCGTTCAGCGTTCGCAAGCGGCGCGAGAACACCTCGCTCATGCGTTTTTCCAGACTTGTCCCGGCAAGGTCACTCAGTGTCTTTCGTGCGATAGCAAACACTTCCTCGCGGGTTCGGCGGGTGATTTCATCGTTCAGGCCCTGTTGCTCGCGTTTCAATGCGTCCTGTCGTTTGGTACTCAAGGCGTCGGCCTCCGAGCGTGCTTCATTGAGCAGCCGCTGACGTTCGGCTTTCGCCTCGACCGTCGCCTGGCTCAAAAGCGCGGCGCGCTGCTGGTCGAACTCGTCGTTCCTGTGCCGGAACGCGTCACGTTCTTTTTGGGCCTCAGCCTTCTTCGCGTCAGCGTCCGCGAGTTCTGCCGCGATCCGCTTCTCCCGTGCGTCGATGGCATCGAGGATGGGCTGGTAAAGAAAGTGCTTCAGCAACCACACCAGGATGAGGAAGTTTACTGCCTGGGCGGCGACGGTGAACCAGTCGATCAGCATGACTTACTTACCGGCGGTCTGGGCGATGACGTGATTCCAGAATGGATTGGCGAAGATGAGGATCATCGAAACCACGAAACAGTAGATCGCCGTGGACTCGATCATCGCCAGGCCAACAAACAGGGTCCGGGTGATGGTGGCGGAAGCGTCTGGCTGCTGGGCCAGCGAAGTCATCGCCGTCGCGACCGCCCTGCCTTCCGCCAGCGCCGGTCCCATCGTTCCGAACCCGGTGGTAATACCGGCAATGACAATTGATGCCACCGCGATAAAAGTCATGCTATCCATGGTCTCTCCTTTGGTCGGGATTGCTTTAAGGGCTGGATTCCGCTTCGGGTTCAGGCCTGCGAACGCGCGTGGCGGCCGCGATGTAGACGGTAGCCAGGATAAAGAAGATGTAGGCCTGCACCATGCCTGTGAGCAGACCCAGCACCGTCATGACGATCGGAAAAATGAAGGGCGTGATGGTGAGCAGGATGCCGATGATCATCGTCCCGCTCATCATGTTGCCGAACAGGCGGATGGCCAAAGCAAGTGTGCGCGAAATTTCACTGATGATGTTGAACGGCAGCATGATGAACGTCGGCTTCGCGTAGGAGGCGAGGTAGGCGCCCAGCCCCTGCTCTTCCATTCCAAACAACGGCACGGCCACGAACACGCACAGCGCGAGTGCCGCGGTGGTCGACAGCGAGCCTGTCGGCGGCAGGTAGCCAGGAATGACGGTGCAGAGGGCGGCTGTGGCGACGAACAGGAAGAGCGTGCCCAGAAAGCCGATGTATTTGCGCGGCTGACTCAGGCCGACCTCCTGGATTTGTTTCTCTATGGCGGTGACGACGATTTCCAGCAGGTTCTGCCAGCGGGAACGCTCCATATCCGAGGAAAGTCTGCGCGTGATGAGTTTTGAGCCGACGGCCAGCAAGAACATCAGAGCCCAGGTGAACACAATGGTGGCGTTGAGTTTGAAAAACCCGTGTTGCCAGAAGATCATCGCATCGGGACTAAGGTGCATGACGTGCCACATTCGCCGCGGAGTCACAGTGTTCGATCGGCGGCCCGGCAACCCACGTCACGATGAAACGCGCGATGACAAATCCGAACAGACAGGCCAGCAGCCGTTGCCAATGACCATCCCCGACAAGATAAAATCCGGCGACGACGACAACTGTCCGCAACAGCAGGCTGCCGAGAAACAACAACGCGGGTCGTCTGGACGCAACGCCCAGGCGCACCGTCCACCAAAGGCCGCCAAAGAAAATGGCGCCGAGCAACAGGCCCGCCATCCATGCCAGTGCCAGCGTCAACCATTCATTCATCCCCGTCCTCCCGTTCGTCCCGCATTGTCTTGTCTTCCCTGGCGACCCAATGCCACGCATTCAGACAGCCAATGACCAAACCGATGATAAGCAGCATCAGCGTCCAGGAGTGGCTTCCCGGATAGTGCTTGTCGAGCCAGACACCGAGCGCCGCGCCGAGCAGCGTCGGAATCGCCACCGACCAGCCGACCAGCCCCATCATACCCAGGCCGAACCAGATGCCCGGCACGGGGTCGCGCTGCGCCTTGAGCTTGCGCGCCGCTTTCCCGCCGACCTCCCGGGCAAGCGAAGGCTTCGGCTTCGAAGGCGTATTTTGAGGTCCGTCAGTCATTGTGGAAAGTTACCATGCGGCGGATAAAGTCGCTTTCCATTTTAGCCAGCACGGAACGCACGCTTTGCTCGTGCTCGTCCAGGGTCAGAAACTCCTGCTCCACCGCCTCACGCAATTGGCCGAGGTTCGTTCCCCCTATTGCCTGGCGCACGGAAACGAGCACGTCCGGTCCGGTCTTGACCAGCACCCCTTCATCCACCGCCACGTACACCTCGCCCTCCGCTTCGGTTTCGTAGATCAGAATACCGGGCGCGAGCGCCGCGACGCAGTCCAGCCGGCGTGGCAGGAGTCCCAGCGAGCCCGCGCGGGTCTCGGCGACGATGCGCGACACACCGCTCCTGTCGGCGAAGACCCGGAAGGGCAGGAGGACCCTAAGATTCATCAGGGTCGGCGTCGGCATGTTCGATCTCCGCTTGCGGTTCCGGTTCCGGCGCGGGCCCGGATGCGTGACTGCCTGCGCCTTTGCCGGATTGCCCTTTTTGTTTCGCCTCGTCCACCGCGCCGATCATATAGAGCGCGCTCTCCGGGTAGTCTTTGAACTCATCGTTCAGAATGCGCTCGCAACCGTCCAGTGCCTCTTCCAGGCTGACCAGCTTGCCCTGGAGTCCGGTAAACTGCTCGGTGGTGAAAAACGGCTGGGTCAGAAAACGCTCCAGGCGGCGGGCGCGGGCGACCACGTTACGGTCCTGCGGCGAAAGCTGCTCCAGGCCGAGCATGGCAATGATGTCCTTGAGTTCTGCGTATTGCGCCAGCGTGCGCCGGATTTCCTGAGCGAGCGCATAATGTCGTGCACCGACGATGCCCGGCGTGGCCATCTTGGAACTGGACTGCAACGGGTCGATGGCCGGGTACAGCCCCTCGCTCGCCCGCTTGCGCGACAGTACGATCGACGCGGAAAGGTGCGAGAAGGTATGCACCGCCGCCGGGTCGGTAAAATCGTCCGCCGGCACATACACCGCCTGGATCGAGGTGATGGCGCCGTTGTCGGTATTGGCGATACGCTCTTCCAGTTGCGACAGCTCGGTGCCCATGGTCGGCTGATAACCGAGGCGCGACGGCATCTGGCCCATCAGGCCGGACACTTCCGAGCCGGCCTGGATAAACCGGAAGATATTGTCGATCAGCAGCAACACGTCGCGGCGCTCGTCGTCGCGAAAATACTCGGCCATCGTCAGCGCGGCGTGGCCGACGCGGAAACGCGCCCCCGGCGGCTCGTTCATCTGGCCGAAGATCATCACCATGCTCGGTAACACGCCGGCTTGCTGCATCTCGCGGTAAAGTTCCTCGCCTTCGCGACAACGTTCGCCGATGCCGCAAAAAATACTCACGCCTTCGTGTTGCCCGACCATGTTGTGAATCATCTCGGTGAGCAACACCGTCTTGCCCACCCCCGCACCGCCAAACAGGCCGGCCTTGCCGCCGCGCTCCAGCGGCATCAGCACATCGATAACCTTGATGCCCGTCGAAAACACTTCAGACCGGGTGGAACGGCGCACCAGCGGTGGCGGCGCCCGATGCACAGGACGCCACTGCACATCCGTCGGCGCCGCTTCACGGTCGATGGCATTGCCGAACACGTCGAACATGCGCCCGAGAATGCTCTTGCCGACCGGTGCCTGCAGTGGCCCGCCGGAGTCTTCCACCGCCATGCCACGCGCCAGGCCCTGGGTGGGAGTCAATGCAATGCCACGCACACGACGCGCATCCAGTTGCGCCAGCACTTCGATGACAATCCGGTTTTTCTCGCCCGCGCGCAGCAGCGAGTAGATCGGCGGCAGCAGCGCGTCGAAGCGCATATCCACGACGCTGCCGCGCACAGAGACGACCATGCCGGTATTCGATGCGCGGGGGTTGTTTGTCATTTAACTGCTGGTCAGGACGATCAGAAAAGGCAAAAACCAGAAGGTCGAACGCAAATAGCTCCACTGTTGTTTTAACCGATTCATGGGTCAGCTTCCAGGGTGGGGGTGAGACAGCGCACGGGGATATCTTCCACAATCAGGATTTACCCGGCTCAGTCGCCAGCGGGGGATTCTTTCACCAACTGCTCGCGGATCGACAGCAACTCCTGCCGGCGCCTGGCGTCGGTTTTCGGGTAGTGCATTTTGAGCGAATTGAAAGCATCGAGAATAATCTTTGATATTATCAGCCTGGCGTTCTTCTTGTCGTCGGCGGGCACCACATACCAGGGCGCAATTCTGGTGCTGGTTGCGCCCAGGCACGCCTCATACGCCTGCATGTACTGTTTCCAGTATTTGCGTTCTTCTATGTCAGCAAGACTGAATTTCCAGTTTTTTTCCGGTTCATCGATACGGGCAAGAAAACGCTTGCACTGCTCTTCCTCTGAGAGATGCAGGAAGAACTTGATGATGCGGGTGCCGTTACGATGGAGATGGTTCTCCAGGTCTACGATGGAACGATAGCGCTCCCGCCAAATCGTTTTCTCGTCGAGCAGCCCGTCAGGAAGCCCCTGGCCGCGCAGAATCTCCGGATGCACACGCACGATCAGCACCTCCTCGTAATAGGATCGGTTGAAGATGCCAATCCGGCCGCGTTCCGGCAGAGACCGCGTGGTACGCCACAGGAAATCGTGTTCCAGTTCCGTGGCGCTCGGACGCTTGAAACTGAATACCTGGCAGCCTTGCGGATTAACGCCGGACATGACGTGCCGGATGGCGCCATCCTTGCCGGCGGCGTCCATGGCCTGAAAAATCAGCAACACCGCGTAGCGGTTGGATGCGTAGTGAAGGCGTTGCAGTTCACTGAGCTCCTCCACGTGTTCTTCAAGGAGTTTTTTGTACTTCTTTTTCGACTTGTACGCGGGTTTCACCAGCGTCGGCCACTTCTTGAGATCGACCTGTTCGCCTTCCTTTACACAGAAATCCTTCGATTTGATCTTCATCTTCATCCTCTCAGTCAGTCAGCGGTGCTGCCAGGTGCTGTTTATTTCTGGAGTCCATCCGGTTCATCTTTCCGATTTTCCCGCTCTGCCTTCTCCAATTCCTCAACGGCTCGAACCTCCTGGCGCCCCAGCTCCTCGTAATCCGACTTTAGCAGCTTTCCGCTGACGTGCACGGCGAGAACCGTGCCGCCGTTTTCCTCACTGGGTTGAACAGGCATTCAGGACTCCTTTGCTTAAGTGTTCGGTCGCCACGTCCAGTTGCGAATCTCCGGCATGTCCTGGCCGTGCTTGTCGATGTACTGCTTGTGCTCGATCAGCT
>Ga0210101_1000700_pt1 | contig 10772 bp, 7 predicted proteins | sample Muzzi_PWC_D1_FD_185534 | JGI IMG/M metagenome (GOLD analysis project Ga0210101, IMG submission 185534) | Wetland microbial communities from San Francisco Bay, California, USA, that impact long-term carbon sequestration - Muzzi_PWC_D1 (SPAdes) | ecosystem: Environmental > Aquatic > Marine >...
TCTTCGTGCCGCGCGGAAGGCTCCCAAACGCCGCGCAAGCCCCCGGCAGCTCGCACTGGGCGATGGCCGGCACAATTTTTCTCGTAGTTTTTTCACTACATTTTTTTGCGGGGTGCGCATCGGAGCCGCGGCCGGCTTCATCGCCGGCCGCGAGCGTCAGCCCGCTGGTCTCGATTCTTTCACGCGCCATCCAAATCAAGACCGTCAACCCACCGGGCGACGAACGACCGCTCGCGGAGTACTTCGCTTCGATCCTCAGCGAAGCGGGGATCGAAGCGCTGGTCGTCGACACCCCGGACGGCGACTCGCTGGTGGGCCGGGCGACGGCTTGGGGTGTCGTGCGCGGGACCGGCCGGCAGCGGCCGATCGTGCTGCTGAGTCATCTCGACGTGGTACCGGCCAACGCCGAGCAATGGACCGAAGACCCGTTCGCCGGCATCGTGCGGGATGGCTACGTGATCGGCCGTGGTGCGCTCGACGCCAAGGGCGTCGGCGTCGTGCATTTGATGACCATGCTCGCGCTGGCCGAACGCGACGAGCCGCTCGATCGGGACGTGATCTTCCTGGCCACCCCCGACGAGGAGAGCGGCGGGCTCGACGGCGCCGGCTACATCGCCAGCAACCGGCCCGACCTGCTCGGAGGAGCCGAGTACCTGTTGACCGAAGGAGGCGGGATCCTCGCACGCGGCGATCCGGAACCCGACCTGTGGCGGATCGGCGTGGTCGAAAAGAGCCCGTGCTGGATGAGCGTCACCGCCCACGGACCGGCCGGACACAGTTCTGTGCCTCCCCGCGACGCCGCGGTGCCCCGGCTGATCGCTGCACTCGCCCGAATCGACCAGCTCGAGTTCCCGATTCGGGTGGTCCCGGAGGTGGAGGCGATGTATCGCGCGCTGGCGCCACTGGCTTCCGACGAAGATGCAGCCGCCTACGCGGATCTGGAACACGAACTCAACAGCGATCCGGCGTTCCGGAACCGGTTCATGACGATTCGCTTCCAGGCTGCACTGGTCAGCGACACGATCACCGCCACCGTGCTGCAGGGCAGCTCGCGCACCAACGTGCTGCCATCGGAGGCGATCGCGCACCTGGACGCCCGCTTGTTGCCCGGCGAAAACTGCGAGCAGTTCACCGACTCGGTGCGCGCGGTGATCGCCGACGCGGGCATCAGCGTCGAAAACCTGCTGTCGTTCGATACCCGGAGTTCTTCGACCGACACGGCCCTGTACGCAGCGATCCAGGCCGTGGCCGCACGCGCCACGCCGCCGGCACCCACCGTCCCGACGGTGACGATCGGCTTCACCGATGCGCACTATTTTCGGGACATCGGAATCACCTCCTACGGATTCACGCCCCGGGCGTTGCGCCGCGAAGACGGTCGCGGCGTCCACGGCCACGACGAACGCGCCGCGATCGCCCCACTCACCGAGGCCGTGACCACGCTGCTCGAAATCCTGGACGAACTCGACCGGCAGCACTGACGCGAAGGGCCCCACCCCGTCGACCCCGAGGGGCCGTGCTCCCGAACCGCGACGTACGTCATTTGCAGGATGGACCCGGTTCCAGCCGAAACGGTACTCCAGAAGCGGTATAACTGAGCACTGGAGGCGAACCGCAGTGTACGCGCTCGAAAGTTCGCGATGGAATCGGCGCTGGGCGATCGCGGCGGTGGTCGGTGGCATCGGCTTGTTGATGATGCTCGAGATCATCGAAGAGCCGGACATGACCTGGACCGAGATCCTGTTCGAGACGCTCGAACCGACGTTGATGGTGATGACGGCGGCCGGCGTGATCCACTTGCTCGGCCGAATGCAGCGACAGCACCAGGAGCAGCTGTCGCTGGTTCGCGATCTCGAAGTCGCGCGCAGCGAGGGCGAAAAATGGCGCATGGACATGCGCGAACTCGTCCGCGGGCTCGGCTCGGCGATCGACGCGCAGTTCGATCGCTGGCAACTGACACCGGCGGAACGCGAGGTGGCGATGCTGATGTTGAAGGGGCTCAGCCACAAGGAAATCGCCGCCGTTCGAGATGCCAGCGAACGCACGGTGCGCCAGCAGGCGCGCGCGATCTACTCGAAGGCGAACCTCAGTGGTCGGGCCGCGCTGTCTGCGTTCTTCCTCGAAGACCTGCTGCTGCCGGTGGATCAGCGCAGCTGAACGTCGGCATCCGGGTCAGAACGCAATCGAGAGGGTCGCGATGCCGCCGTAGGACCAGTGCTTGTGGTCCGCTCCGAACGCGTTGCCGCCGCGGAACACCGAGCCGACGAAATCGAGCTGCACCCGACCCCACTCCTCGATCGCCAGTACGACGTCGACACCGTGACCGAGGTCGCGATCGCGCCCGGTCAGTTCGGGATCGAGCCGGGCGTCGAGCAGCAGGGTCGCGCGGTCGAACAGGCGGTAATAGTGGTAGACGAAATCCACCGAACTCGATTCGAACAGCGAGAAACCGACCGCGGCCGTCAGCACGTGGAGGTTCGAAAGTTCCGGATCGAGCAGCGTTCCGTAGCGGCGAAAACTCCGAACCCCTCCGAAACCGGGTTCGTTGCTCTGGAGCGCCGTCTGTCGAAACGAGTGGTCTTCGCCTGATCCCGAGTCGCGCCCGCCGGAACCCAGTGCGTAGCCGACGGTGATGCGCGGTTCGAATTCCACCCGCGCCAGCCAGGTGGTACCGACGTCCAGAGCCCACCCCGAAATGTTGCGGGTCGAACGCTCCGTCACGACGCTCCTTCGCTTCGACACCTCTTCGAACTCGAGCCGCTTCTCGCGACCGCGGACCCACGCGGCATCGAACCAGTAGGCGAAGATCCCGGCCGACTCGGTTTCGACCGCACCCGACAAGCGCGCGCCCCACCAGCTGATGTCGGCATCGGAATCGTCTTCGCGTTCGGTCTCGACGAGTTGCCCGACGATTTGGGTCGGGGAGTGGTCCTGTTGATACAACGCGAACGCTTCGACGACGTGGTTCGATCGCCATTCCCAGGAAGCCTCACCGAACACCCGCAACAGGCGCTCCAGTTGGGGTTCGACGTAGTCGCGGTCGCTGCGATCGGGCGCCAGCTCGCGCGCGACCGCGACGACGAACTCGACTTCTTCGCGTTCGAAGAAGACCCGCACCGCGTCGAGCTCCTGGTCCCACCACCAACGCCGATCGTCTTCGAAATCGAGCCGGCCGATTTCGAAACCCAAGCCAGTACCGGCGATGTTCTCCGAGACCAGCCACATCTCACCGCGCTCGACGAACTGGCTCGACACCGGGTCCGATATCCGGGACCCGAGATCCTCTTCCATCGCGAGCCGTCCCTGAATGAAAATCGACAGCGGTTCGCCGAGCGTGTAGAAGACCTCGGTTTCGATCTCCTGTTCCAGCAGCCGGCGGTCGGAGCTGCGTGAGTCGGTCGAGTTGGGGTCGGGATCGCCGAGGTCCAGCCGATCGACCCCTTCGAAGATGAACTCGTACTGACCGCTGACGGTCAGCGTGTGGCCGAACACGGTGGTGTGCCAGGGGTTTTCGATCCGGTTCTGGTCCTCGCGTTCGGTCAACCGTTCGCGGAGCGACTGCTCCTGCTCGATGTCCGCCCCTTCGGCTGCGTGCGCCCGCTCGACCCAAGCCGTCGATGCGAGGACCAGCGTCAGCCCGACCCATTTTCCGACGCTGACCATCTGCGCTGTAGCTTAGGTGCGAGGGCCCGCCCGGCAAGATGGGATTGCCGGGCGGGCGTCGCGTTGCCCCGTCTCGCGTATGCGACGAGCAGACACCTACAGGTCGTCGCACCTCGGGTGGACGTTGCACGCGACCAGTTCGGTGATCTCACCCGACTCGGCATTGATTTCGAGAAACTTGCCGACGCCTCGGGAGAAGTACTTGCGCTCGAATCCCAGCGGTTCGATGGGCGAAAACTCGCCCATCACGACACAGGGGGCGTCGTCGCACATCAACTCCGCCAGCGCCCGCGGCACGTCCTCGTCGAGTTGCGGATCGTCGCCGTAGCGGTAGGTGGTCGACAGAACCACGGCGGCGTCCTCTGCATTCGAGGCCGACCATTCCTGCCGGAAGAACGTCCCCACCACGGGATCGCCGGGAAACAGCGTCCCGGGCTTGTCGCCGTTGCGACCCGCCTTGAACGATCCGTCCACGGCGACGAGTTCCGGCTCCTGCGGGTCGTCGCCGTCGAACAACTCGAAATCCTGCACGCTCTCCCCGCAGTAGACGACGGAGCCGTCGAGTCGCAGGCCGAACCAGTCGTCGGTGTCCTCGACCGGATTGCCGTCTTCGGACACGACGTCGCGGACGACGATGCAGGTGACTCCAGCGATCGACTTGGTCTTGTCTTCCACCTCGATGCGGGTCGTCTCTTCGCCACTGGCGAACTCCCATACATTGCCTATCGACAGAGGGAAGTACGGGTTCGGGTTCGTCGGGTTGGCGAAGTCCGTATCGAACGACGCGGGATCGAAATCGGGTTCGTAGCGCGCTTCGCCGAGTTCGCCGCACAGGTCGAGCCGAGCGCGGTACTGATCGCGGCACAGCTCGATCGACTCGTCGCGCTCCTGTTCTGCGTCGGAACGACAATCGCTTCGATCCCCCGCATCCGAAACGTTCAGGCAAACCGCGCTCGCCACGAACGACGCGTCCCGGACCGCGCTGAAGCAGCCGAGGCGCTGGAGCCTGGCCGTATTGCTGCAGAAGTTTTCTTCGTACCTGCTGCCGTCGCGCTGGTCGTAGCCGCGCTGCTTCCGCACCTGGCGGCCTTCATCGGGTTTCGCCGCCGACGGGTTGGCCAGCAACAACGCCGCTACGACGAGGATCGCTCGCCTGCTGTGAATGATCATGGCACCTCTCCAAATCACCCCATCGGGCGCGTTCCGCGACGATCGCGGCCGCGTACTGTGGGTTTCGCTGGGGTCTACGGCCGCTCTGCGAGCGAGTCCATAGAACGTGTGCGCGTACGCCATCCGACGGATGCACGCGCTGCGTGCGCCAAAAACAGCAGGTATTCGGCGGGGATCGACTCAGCAGCTGAACAGCGGCTGATTCCTGTGGTTCAATTACCGAGGTGCAACTGCCCCGCGACTCCGAATCCGATGCGACGTCCGATCGCGCGAACCGATCGCCGGCGAGAGTGATCGTCTGGATCGTTGCGGCCGCGTGCGGCGTCGGGTTGGGATTCGGATCACTTCCGGCCGCCGCACAGCCGTTGCCGGACGTGATCAGCCCGCCGGTGATCTCGGTCGAGCTGGTCGACGTCGCGCAGGTTCCGCCCAGTTCGCTCGTTCCGCCGCTCGCGCGGCTGAACCTGCTGCTTCCGTCTCCGGACGATTCGGGAAGGCTGTTCGTCAACGACATGCGCGGGTTCGTGTGGATCCTGCGCGGCCAGAGCGTCGACCCGACCCCGTTTCTCGATGTGAACGAGTTCCTGGGAGAGTTCCTCGCCACCGACACCCTGCAAACGGGGCTGTCGACCTTCGCGTTCCACCCGGACTACGCGAAGCCCGGAGCCGACGGCGAAGGCCGCTTCTATACGGTCACCAGCGAGTCGATTTCGTTTTTCCCCCCGGATTTCAACAACGCGTTCGGGATGACGTCGCACTACGACGTACTGAGCGAATGGCGTGTCGACGCGTCGAACCCCGATGTGATCGACACGAGCTCCAGGCGCGTGTTGATGCGGATTGCCCAGCCCCACCCCGATCACAACATGGGCCAGATTGCGTTCGATCCGAACGCAAAGCCCGGCGATCCCGACTACGGCATCCTCTACGTCGCGGCTGGCGATGGCGGTGGCTACAACGCCAACCAGGGCGGCGAAATCGACCCCTTCCGCGTCGCGCAGGATCCGAGCAACCCGTTCGGCTCCATCATGCGCATCGATCCGCTCGGAACCAGCACGAAGACGTCCCCCACCAACGGGCAGTACGGCATCCCCACCGACAACCCGTTCGTGGGCAACGAGTCCGGAATCCTCGAAGAGATCTGGGCCTACGGCTTCCGCAACCCCCACCGCTACAGCTGGGACATCGGCGGATTGCACACGATGATCATCTCCGACATCGGACAGGTCGGCACCGAAGAGATCGATCTGGGAGTCCCGGGCGGCAATTTCGGCTGGAGCGAACGCGAGGGCTACTACGTACTCGATCACTTCGATCAGACCCATCGGATCCTGCGTCCGAAAGACGATGCGAGCTTCGGGTACATCTATCCCGCTGCGCAGTATTCGCATCTCGACGGTGCGGCCGTGGTCGGTGGCTTCGTCTATCGCGGCTCGCGGGTACCGCAGTTGCGGGGTCAGTACGTGTTCGGCGACATCGCGAACGGGCGGGTCTTTCACGTCCCGGTCAGCGAACTCTTGAAGGTCGACGTGCTGACCGCGACCGTGCCGCCGGCGGTCGTCCACGAATTGCAGCTGCTGTCGAACGGTGTGCCCACCACGATGATCCAGCAGGTCGCGCACCAGCGGGTCGATCTGCGCTTCGGAACCGACGCCGATGGCGAGATCTACCTGCTGAGCAAGCGCGACGGCATGGTGCGAACCCTCGTCCCGGAACCGGGCACCGGAGCGTCACGGCTGCTGGGTCTGCTCGCGCTGGGTTCGATCCGGGTCGGCGCATGGCGACGGCGACGCAAGCGCCGATGAGTTGGCGCGCACCGACTCACAGCGCGCGCTGAAGCACGTCCATCAGATCGCCGAAACCCATCGCCCGCCAGAACGCCTGGCCCTCGGCGTTGCCGGTCGCGACGCGCACTTCGCAGCGATCCAGTCCCTGGTCCCGGACCCAGGCACTCGCGCATTCGAACAGCCGGCGCCCGAGCCCGCTGCGCCGCTCGTCGGCCCGGACGACCAGGTCGGTGATCTCCGCACGTTCGATCTCGACCAGGATCGGCGGCGCGCGGTCGATGCGCACCGCGCAGAAACCCACGACCCGGCCGGGCGCCGACTCACCGACGAAAACGGCGCCGTCGGGGTCGCGCAGCATCACGTCGACGAGGTGCCGGATCTCGAGATCCGCGCCCGGACGGATCGCGAAGATCGGATCGATCTCGCGATGGTGCTCGGTCAGTTCGGCCCACAGCGCCGCGAGCGAATCCAGATCGCGCAACCCCGCGCGGCGGACGACCCGATCAGTCGACGTCGTAGCCGAGAGCTTCGAGTGCTTTGCGGCCACGATCGTTGGCCTTCTCGTTCGGCGTCTTGCCATCGGTCTTCAGGCCTTCGGTACCCGCCGAGCGCATCATCCGGAACGTCCCGTGCCGAGTGCCGTCGCGTTCGAACTGGCCACGCAGCACCGTGCCGCCGGGCTCGACGGTTTGGGTGGTGTAGAGCGTGACGCCATCGAGATCCTCCGATCGCTCGGAGCCGAGGACGTCTTCCCGCTTGAAGATCGGACCGTCGGGCGCGTTTTCGATGCTCCAGTACTCGGTGTAGCCGATCACCGACGCCGACGCGGCAGTCGCCTTCGAAAACGACGCCCAGCCGTCGTCGGACTTGCGCAGGCTCTTCGACTTCATGCCCCGCTCGTTGACGGCGAGTCCGTCCTGGATGTCGGCGAGTTGGGCTTCGTTCGGCTCCCAGAATTCCAGCACCCGCGACGATCGTCCCAGCGAAGAGTCGAAGCGTCCCGTCTGCTCGTCGAACACGACGATCGGATACTCGGTCCAGCGCAAGCGGCTTCCGGATTTCTCGAACACCCAGACCCGGTCGTCCCACCGCTCGCGGTCGGGGTGCTCGGCGTTCTCGTCTTTGTAGTGCACGAGCACGTGCCACGAACCGATCAGGTCGGGCTGCGCGGCGAACCCCGCCGGAGCGAGCAGCCACATGGCCAACACGAGAGTGATCGCCGACCCGGCCAGCACGGAGCCGCGGGCGAAGCCCGGGGGGTTCAAATCGTGCGCTCGACTTCGGGAAACGATTTCCATACGGGTACTCCACAGAAATGTGAACCTTCGGTACACCGCGGGCGCACGATGCCGGTCCTCACATAACAAGGGGGTCCCACGTGCTTGACGAGGCTCGGGTGCACTTCCCCCACCTGTTCGATCTCGTCCATCGATGCCTTCCAGATCTCCCGCTGCGCGTTCAGACAGGTTCGCATCGTCCACTTGTGGATCAGATCCAGCAGCGAACCGGACTCGTCGAAGCGCACAGCCAGTGCGTTGGGCAGCACGTACAGCGCGAGTTCTGGCTCGACACCCGCATCCAGCAACCGTTCGCGTGCGTGCCAGGCGGCGCCCACCGCTTCGGTGAAAAGCGCGTGGGCGGCGGGATCGTCGCGGATCAGTTCCGGCTCGATCACGTCGACGCGGGCCGGGACCGTCCGGCTCAGCAGCGGTCGCGAACCGGGTACGGTCCGATGGCGCTGGTCCTGCGAGTCGGCCGTGTGCGACAGTTTCCGGCGGAACGTGTAGTGGGCGTGCGCCAGCGTGCGCATGATCGGCGCGTGGGTCGAGACATTCAGCGTGTCCACCCGGTAGCGGTTCTGGGCCGGATCGAGCACGAGTTCGAGCGCGGCTTCGTCGTCGAGATCGAACCGCCCGAGCACGTTGCGGACCGCGTCGGCGATCACCTGCGGCGCCCGCTGGCTGTAGTCGATCAGCCGCGAACTGCGGCCGTCGAGCGCCTTGTCGAACGCTTCGATTGCGGCCGGATCACCCAGGCCTGCCGGGGCGAAGCGGGTTTCGACCACGTCTTCGCTCTCGATCGGATCCTCGCCGACCCGAGAGAAAAAATCCGGGTCGACGCACTCCACTTCGTGAACCATCCGGCCCACGACGTCCATCGCCTCCCGCGGCACGTCCCCGACCCGCGCCATCCGATGCAATCGGTGCAACACGATACCCGATACGGTGTAGACCATCGCGGTGTGGCAGGCGATCGGCAGCACGTAGCGGGCGGTTTCGATCGCGCGCTTCTCGGCCTCGCGCGCGATGTTCTTTCCGAACGCGACCGATTTCCGTTCGGGGATTCTCCACAGCTCCGACAGGATGCGGCCCGTCACCGGGATCAGTCGCTCGGTGAGTTCTCCGTACGCGCGCCACGAGTCGCTGACAGACTTCTCGAAGCACTCGCGATCGCTGCCCGCGAGCGCCGGCGGAACGTGCGCGGTGACCGCATCGAGCCGGACGTAGCGCTGGCTCTGCTGCTCGGTGTTGTAGAACGGAAACCCGTGCAGGAACGACCAGACCAGCTGACGCGAAATACCCGACAGCCCGAACTCGAAAGTCGCGTGCTGGAACACCGTATGGTGACCCCCGTCGAACGTCAGCGGACCGATGTTTCGACGTTGGCGGTCGGTGATTTCTTCGGGCTCGATGACCCGATCGGCGTAGCAGGTGCGCGCCGCCGAGATCGCGTCGTCGTAGGGCCGATCGAACCAGTTCCTCAGTCGGACCTGCGGTCCACCGTCGACGACTGACATGCATGACCCCCCGGACTCCACACTCTGACAGAGTGATGCATCCGGAGCAACGTTCCCATTGTTGGGAAATCTTTTTCCCTCTGTTCGATTCCGAATCGGCTGCGCGAGCGGCGTGAGTCTTTCGATTTACCAGTGTTCCCAGCTATTTGCCGGTTCTGATGCAACCGAATGATGGTACTCGTTGGCTTGGCACGCAGATTGCGCTGACTGGATTCGGGCGAGTGTCCGGCGAACACGAGCCCACTCGGGATGCGCGGGGACACGCCGCGGTTTCCAGCGCCGGATGTCGAACCGTCGCCTCCCCGAAGTTCCGCAACCGCACGTTGGAGCACCCAACCGAGCTCATGTCGACACTCTGGATCGTTCATCGGGATTCGCGAATTCGAGCGGCCCTGGCCCGTGCGGCGGCCGCGCCCGAGAGTGCCGTCCGCGGAGGCCCGGGGGATCCGCTGTTCGATTCCGCTCTGGCCGCCGACGTGGTGTTGTTGGGCCTGGCCGGAGATCTCGAGGCGGAGCTCGAGTTCGCCCACCGGATCGTGCAGCGGCTGCCGGACACGCGCTGGGTTCTGGTCGCCGAGCGAAGCGACGCCGCGTTGGCCGCGGAGTTGTTCGACTCGATCGACGCCGAGATCCTGATCTATCCGCCGGATGCGCGGAAATTGCGGTCGAGCCTGCGGGGCCGCCGCGCGCAAGCGGGCCGCCTGCCGCTTTCGATGCGTCCCGCCCGCGATTCGCTCGCTCAGCGCTTCTCCCGCTGGTTCGCCGACCTCGAATTTCCCGAACTGCTCCAGGCCCTCGACCCCCAGTTGGCGGACACACCGCTGGTGATCTCGGGAGAAGCGGGCACCGGGCGCGGATTGCTCGCACGCTACGTGCACGCCTTCGGTCGAAGCGACACGACCCGGTTCGCCCATGTCGTGTGCACGCCGTCGATGACCGGCAGCCAACTGTGCGACGCCATCCGCGATGCCGCGGGCGATGTCGCCGCCACCCGCCGCTGCACGTTGTGGCTCGAGGGGGCCGATCGGCTGTCGACGCCGGTGCAGCACCAGCTGGCCCGTTGGATCGAATTCGAACCCCCGGCCGGTACGCTGCGCTGCCGGGTCGCGCGCTGGATCGCCACGGTGGGCGACGATTGGAACCCCTCGGACGCCCTGCCGATGGGCTCTCCACCTATGGGCTCTCCAGCCATGGGCTCTCCACCCATGGGCTCTCGTCCCATGGGCTCTCCACCCATGGACACGGCATTGCGCGACGCGCTCAGCGGCATCGCGATCCGGGTTCCGAGTGTGCGCGAGCGTCCGCACCGGATCGCGGCATTCGCAAACGACACGGCGCTCGCGTGGTGCGCGGCG
>Ga0210101_1000701_pt1 | contig 10758 bp, 7 predicted proteins | sample Muzzi_PWC_D1_FD_185534 | JGI IMG/M metagenome (GOLD analysis project Ga0210101, IMG submission 185534) | Wetland microbial communities from San Francisco Bay, California, USA, that impact long-term carbon sequestration - Muzzi_PWC_D1 (SPAdes) | ecosystem: Environmental > Aquatic > Marine >...
AGGATATGTCGTTGCTGCTGGTCGAGCGCGAACCGACGCAAATCACCAGTCCGCGTTCGACGACCGAACCACAATCACCCCAGGATGCGCTGCGCTCGCTGCAGGCCGAAGCGCCCTCCGCGGAAGACCTGGGGCTGGTCGAAACCACGCAACACCGTCTCGGTGGCGGCCCCGCCGCGGCGGCCGATACGACGCAGACCCGGAACCGGACCGATAGCACCGCCACCACCCGCAGCAGGACGGGCGATACCGCCACCACCGGCATCGCCACGGCGACCGCCACCGCGAACCTGGGCGGCGTTCCGCGCCCTGATCCGGGCGCGACGCAAACCTATGCGCCGGACAATTACGATCGCACCCTGATGCGTTTGCCGAACGACGAGGCATCGAAGCTGTTCGCGGGCATGAAATCCGATTCCGACATGGTGATGACGCCGGATTACGCGAAGCGGGTATTTCGCAGTAAATCCTCGGCAATACGCCTGCAGCACGCGAAGATTTACACCGGCGTCGCGTTCGCCATCCTGCTGGCGATAGGGATATACGGAATTTTCGAGTACCAGGCCGAGTCGGAAAACATCGAGGCCAACTTGCGGCCGCTGAAGAACGATCCGATGCCGGGTATCCTGCCTTCCGAGACCGTGAAGTCCGCGAATCAGCCCCTGTTTGGCGAGGGCCAGGTCAACAAGCAGGCGCTCGAGATACTGCAGAGTGCCGAAAACCAGGGCGAACAGCCGGGCGGCGATGAGGCGCTCGCCACCGATGAGCCGCAAGCCGCCGATGAGCCTGCTGGAGCGGAAGCGGAACCGACTGCCGCGATGGCGGCTGCCGGGACCGCCGACAACCCCCCGGCCGAGGCGGTCGAAGAGGTCACCGAAGAGCCCGCGCCCGCCGTCGAAGAAAACACCGTCCCTGCCGCCGGCGACGCCGATATTCCGCAACCCATCGTCCTCTCCGAGCCACCGCAAAAGGCGCCGGTGAAAACCGCAAACAAGGCTCAAATCACGGTCTCCGGGACCTCGAAACCGGCGTCCACCACGGTGACCGGAAACGGTTCGCGCCTGCAAATCCAGACCCGCGAGCGTCTCGAGCAGAAACAGGTGCTGCTGCGCGAGGCCTACGCTGCCTTTCGTTCCGGTGACGATACACTGGCCCTGAAAAAGTACGGCGAGGTGCTGAAAATCGATCCGGCAAATCGCAACGCATTGCTGGCGCGGGCCGCCATCAATGTCCACAACGGTAACAGCGCCGCGGCCATCGACGATTACCAGGCGCTGTTACTGGAGAACCCGAAGGATTCGCTGGCCATGGCCTCGCTGCTGGCGGTCGCCAGGGTGTCGCCGCTGGAAACGGAAACCCGGCTCAAGGTGATGATTCGCGACGAGCCCGACTCGCCGCACCTGAATTTCGCGCTCGCCAACGCCTATGCCGCCCAGCATCGCTGGCAGGAAGCGCAGGGGCACTACTTCACCGCGCTGCAAAACAATCCGGATGACCCCAATTACGCCTATAACCTCGCTGTCAGCCTCGAACATATCTCGCAGCCGAAAGCCGCGGTTTCCTACTACCGTCGCGCGCTGGAAAACTATAATAAAGGTTTGGCGACCTTTAGCCGGGATGCCGTGGATCGAAGACTGGAGAAACTGGCCAACTCATGAACGCTGAAAACAAGCCGAAGCGCCTCGGCGAGATTCTGATGGACGAAGGTGTCATCACCGAAGACCAGCTGAATATCGCCCTCACCGAACAGAAAAAGGTTCACGAGCCGCTCGGCAAGCTGCTGGTCAATCTCGGTTTCGTCACCGAGGCTATCATGCGCGCGGCGCTCGGCGAGGTACTGGAGCAGGAGAGCGTCGACCTGTCGCGCGTGGTGCCGGACCCGGATGCGATCAAGATGATCAATTCCGATACCGCGCGCAAGTACAAGATCATCCCGCTGAATTACGACCCGATCCGCGGCCGCCTGACGATCGCGATGTCGGACACCTTCAACCTGTTCACGCTGGATCGCATTCGCATCCAGATCGGCCAGCATATCGAACTGGCGCCGGTGCTCGCCGGCGAGGCGGAAATTTCCAATGCCATCGACCAGTTCTACGGCTACGAACTGTCGATCGACGGCATCCTGCGCGAAATCGAGACCGGCGAGGCCGATTTCACCAACTACCAGGGCGATATCGAGGAGTACAGCCAGCCGCTGGTGCGCCTGGTCGACGTCATGCTTTCCGACGCGGTCAAGCGCGGCGCTTCGGACCTGCACTTCGAGCCCGAGGAAAACTTTCTGCGCATTCGTTACCGCATCGACGGCGTGCTACGCCAGATCCGCAGCCTGCACAAGACTTACTGGTCGGCGATCGCGGTGCGCCTCAAGGTTATGGCGGACATGAACATCGCCGAGACCCGTGCGCCGCAGGATGGCCGCATCTCGCGCACCATCGTCGGCCGGCAGATCGATTTCCGGGTCGCGTCGCAACCGACGATCCACGGCGAAAACATCGTCCTGCGCGTACTCGACCGCGAAAAAGGCGTCATTCCGCTGGAAAACCTCGAACTGCCCGAGGAATCGCTGCGCGCGCTGAAGATCATGATGTCGCGGCCCGAGGGCATGATCCTCGTCACCGGTCCGACCGGCAGCGGCAAGACCACGACCCTGTATTCGCTGCTCAATTACCTGTCCAGCGAGCAGATCAATATCATGACCCTCGAAGACCCGGTCGAGTATCCGTTTCCGCTGATTCGCCAGACCTCGGTCAACGATGCCGCCGGCGTCGATTTCGCCAACGGTATTCGCTCGCTGATGCGCCAGGACCCCGACGTCATCCTGGTCGGCGAGATTCGCGACGAGGATACCGCGGAAATGGCGTTTCGCGCGGCGATGACCGGGCACCAGGTGTACTCGACGCTGCACACCAACTCGGCGATCGGCGCGCTGCCGCGATTGCGCGACATCGGCATCATTCCCGAGATCATGGCCGGCAACATCATCGGCGTGATCGCGCAGCGGCTGATCCGCAAGCTTTGCAAGTACTGCAAGACCGCCTATGCCCCGAGCGAGGATGAGCTGCGCCTGCTGAAGAACGATCGTGGCATCGTGCCGGAGAAAATCTACCGCGCCAAGGGTTGCACCAGTTGCGACAACACCGGTTACAAGGGACGCATGGCACTGCTCGAGATTTTGAAGATGAATTCCGATCTCGACGATTTGCTCGCCCACGGCGCGACCACCAAGGAAATCAAGGACGCGGCCTACAAGCAGGGATTCTTCACGCTCGCCGATGACGGCGTGCGCCATATCATCGATGGCGTGACGTCGATCAAGGAAGTCGCGCGCGTCGCCGACCTCACGGAGCGTATGGGCTAGAGATGCCGCTGTTTCAATACAAGGCGATCGACGCCAGCGGCAAATTCATCTCCGGCACCCTCGATGCGGGCAACATCAACGATCTCGAGCTGCGCCTCGAGAAAATGGAGATGGATCTCGTTACCTACAAGCAGAAGGAACCCGGCTACGACCTGTTCGGCCGCAACAAGATCCGGCGCCGCGACCTGATCAATTTTTCTTTTTATCTCGAGCAGCTGACACGGGCCGGCGTGCCGATACTCGAAGGACTTTCCGACCTGCGTGACGGCGAGGAAAACCCGACCTTTCGCGACATCATCACCGGTGTCATCGAGGCCATCGAGGGCGGTAATTCGTTTTCGCAGGCACTGGGTCTGTACCCGAAAATTTTCGACGAGGTATTCGTCAGCCTGATTCGCGTCGGCGAGCGCAGCGGCAAGATGAACGAGGTGTTGATCGATATCACCGAGACCCTCAAGTGGCAGGACGAACTGCTCGCCAAGGCGCGCAAGATCATGATGTACCCGGCGGTGATCGGCACCCTGGTAATGTCGGTCATCATTTTCATGATGATTTTCATCGTCCCCGATATCATGACGGCGATTGTCGGGCTGGGCGGGGAAATACCGATCGAAACCCGCATGCTGATGGCGACCTCGAACTTCCTGGTCGGTTACTGGTACCTGGTCATCGCGGTGCCGATCGCAAGCTATTTTCTGATTCGTCATTTTTACAGAACCAGTAGCAAAGCGCGTTTCAGGATCGACGGCATGCTGTTGAAGGTCTTCCTCCTCGGGCCGGTCAACGAAAAGATCAAGATTTCGCGCTTCTCGCGTTATTTTTCGCTGATGTTCGCCTCCGGCATCACCGTGCTCGATGCGATCAACCTTAGCAAGGCGGTGGTCAGCAACAGCGTGCTGGAAGACGGTATCGAACGCGCCTGGCAGCAGATTTCCGAGGGCAGCAGCATCAGCGAGGCGTTCAAGAATATCGGCATTTTTCCGCCGCTCGTCGTGCGCATGCTGCGCGTCGGCGAATCCAGTGGTCAAATGGATAAAGCCTTGAATAACGTCAGTTATTTTTTCGACCGGGATATCAACGACAGTATCGACAAGATGGAACCGGTAATGCAAACCTCGCTGATGGCGGTCATCGGTTCGGTGGTCCTGTGGCTGGCCCTGTCGGTGCTGGGCCCGATCTACGACACCATCAGTACCATCCAGTTCTAGCGGCCGAGCTATGAAAAGAGTCCTGTACTTCACCGGATACCGCATGGTTGCCCAGGAATGGTCGGGCCGCAAACTCGTCAGCAGCGTTTATTTCGAGCCCGACGAACAGGGGCTGGACCTGTTTTCGGCCTACATGCAATCGTTCCACAACGAGCCGGTGCGCCTGCTGGTCGACCTGATCGAGGAAGAGTTCCGGCAGATCCGCATTCCGTTGCTGCGCGGCTCGGACCGCCAGGCAATCCTGAAACGCAACTATGCCAAGTACTTCCGTCACTCGGAATACAAGTTCGCGATTTCCCAGGCGGTCGAAAAAAAGACCCGCAAGGAAGAAAAGCTGCTGCTGATCGGCCTCACCAACCAGTACCTGCTCGAGCCCTGGCTGAAAATCATCGAGGAATCGCGGACGCCGCTGTCCGGGATCATCAGCCTGCCGCTGCTGTCGGAGGATTACATCAAGGAGCTGAAATCCGAACACCGCGCGATCATCCTCGTCAGCCAGCAGGTGCCGAGCAACCTGCGCCAGTCGGTGTTCGTCGACGGCAAGCTGGTGTTGAGCCGGCTGGTGCCGATCGCGAGTTTTTACCAGGGCGATTATCCGTCGGACGTGCTGCGCGACATCGAGTCGACCCAGCGTTACCTGATCAGCCAGCGTATCATCGAGCGTTCTGAGACGATGGCGGTGCATATCCTGACCAACAGGCGGCACCTCGAAAGACTGCAATTGCGTTGCGAGCAGGAAACCCAGTACGACTTCACAATCCACGAGATCAACGACCTGCTGGCCCGCGAAAACATCGATGTCAGCGACGAGCAGGATTTCAGCTCCGGGTTGTTTTGCTACCTGGCGAGCCGCAAGATCACCCTGAATCATTACGCGCAACCCCGGGAGCGCCGGCACTATCAATATCATCGCGCCGGGCTCGCCTTGCGCGCGCTGAGTATCGCGCTGATCGCCATCGGCGCCGGCCTGGCGATGACCGGCGCGGTTAAGAGCTGGCTGTATCACCAGACCATCCAGGAAACCCGGCTGATCGAGCAAAAGTACCGCGCCAAGACCAATCAGCTGAGCCAGAACCGGGTGGACTCGAATACCTCGACGGCCAGCATGCAGCACATCGTGCAAACGGTCGACCAGGTCGAGAAACATTACCTGCGCGATCCCGAGGAATTGATGGCGATGATCAGCGAGGACATCAGCATCTTTCCGGACATTCGCGTCAAGCGGTTCGACTGGTTCGTCTCCAACGTCTCCAACGCCGTCGATGCCGGCGACGTTTCCTGGGGTCAATCCAGCAAGAACCGCAGCCGCAGTACCAACCGCGATCGCAGCAAGCCGCCGCCGAAAAAGGGATTCTTCGAAATCGCCAGGGTCGAAGGCGAGTTTCTCAATTTCGACGGCAATTTCCGCTACGCGCTGAGCGCGGTCGACGACCTCGAAAAAACCATGGCCGAGTCCGGCAAGTATTTCTCGGTCGAAATAACCAAGCGGCCGCTGGATATCGAATCCGATAACCGCCTGAGCGGCGACGCCGGGGTCGGCGGCAGTAACCGCAACCAGGTGCGCGCCGAACTCGCCTTTCGCGTGGTCCGGGAGGTGCCGGTAAATGAATAAAATCGACTGGATAGCGCTGCGCTGGCCGCTGATCACCTTCGCAATCGCGATCGTGATCGCGTCCGGGCTCGGTTTTCTCGGCATGCAGCTCGATAGAACCGCGAACCGGGATTACCAGCAGGCACTTTCGTCGCTGCGTACGACGCACAAACGCTATCGCGAGCTGGTCAAGGATATCGACTTGCTGGAGCAGTACCGCACCCTGTATACCGATTACAAGGCTTCGGGCCTGGTCGGCAAGGAACGCCGCCTGAGCTGGATCGAAAGTCTCGAGGCCACCAATGGCGTGTTGCGCCTGCCCACCCTGACCTACAACCTGCTGCCGCAGGAAGACTTCAAGCGTCCCGGATTCAAGGTTGAGCGGGGCGTGGAAGTGCACAGCTCGCCGATGGACCTGTCGATGGGCCTGCTGCACGAGGAAGACCTGTTCGCATTGCTGGAAGGCCTGCGGCTGTCGATCAAGAACCTGTTTACGGTCGACAGCTGCAATCTCGACCGCGAATCGGGAATCGAGCATTCGCTGGATACTCGCCAGACCAATCTCAAGGGCAGGTGCACGATTCGCTGGGTGACGATCGATGTCAGCTAGGTGCCTGGGTCTCGTCTTGCTGGTGTCGTACGGCGCACTGCAGCCCGTGTTCGCCGCGGAACTGGAGACCCTGTTCACGACCCCGCAGGAGCGCCGTCTGATCGACAGGAATCGTTACAAGCAGGTGGTGGTCAAGCCGGACCAGCCGGTGGACAAAAAGCCGGACGAAGCCATCGTGGCCAACGACGATGATTACACCCTCGAGGAGGTAATTCGCGAGTACCGGATATCGGGCATCACCCTGTCCCGGGAAGGAACGCCGACGGTGTGGATCAATTCGGTGGCCTACGAGGACGGCGCGAAGCTCGACGACGACAGCCGCATCAAGGTGCTGGACGGCGACGAGGTCAGGGTCCGGATAACCGCGCCCGATGGCAAGCAATACCTGGCCACCAGCGGCGAGACGGTCGAGGTCAGGATGCTCGTGCCGGTGGAGGTCGATCAATGAAATCCCCGCGCGCGGACTCGGGCTACGCGTTGCTGCTGGTGCTGCTGATTCTGCTGGGCGCCGGCGGCGTGGTGCTGGCGGGATTTACGCAGCAGGTCAAGCTGGATGCCGAGACGCAGCGCTACGAGCACAACAAGCGCGTATTGCAGCAAGCGAAGCAGGCGCTGCTGATGTACGCCTATCGCTACCCGGACATCGCCGCGGTCGGCGGCTCGATTCGCGGCCCCGGTCGGCTGCCCTGCCCGGACAGGGATAACAACGGCACTCCCGATCCGGTATTCCCGTCGACCGATTGCCTGGTTGACTTTGGCTCTGGTCCTGTCGAGGTCGTCGGCCGCTTTCCGTGGGCCGCCAACGGCATGCAGTTCTACGATGCCAGGGACGCCGAAGGCGAGCGGCTCTGGTATGCGGTATCGTCGACTTTCACCTATGACGATACCGATATTATCAATTCCAGTGCCCGCGACCAGGGAACCATTACCCTGTTCGACCAGTCGGGCCGCATGATCTACGACGGCAGCGTGGACGGCATCGCCGCGGTGATCATCGCGCCCGGGATGCCGCTCAAGCGCGATGAGAACGGCGACGGCAGTTACGAGTATTTTCAGGACCGCCCGGCGGATGAGAACGATCCGCGTAATTACCTGGATACCTTCGGCGGTTTCGACAACAGCAGTTTCGTAAACGGTTCGATCGCCGACCCGGATGGCTTCGTCCTCGGCCCGGTATTCGATATTGCTTCGGGTGAGATCGTCGTCAACGATCAGTTCATCATCGTCACCGCCGACGAAATCGTCGATATGGCGGAAAAAAAGGTTCTCGAAACTTATCGCGATGCGATCGACGAGTACCTCGCTTTTACCGGCAACGTTTACCCCTGGCTCTACAACTATGACACGGTCACGAATGCCGTGGGAATTCGCAGCGATTTCCCGGCGGATTCGAATTTTAGCGGCGTCGAACAGCCGACTTACCTGAACCCGGGCAATATCGGGCGCATTCCGTCGATATTCCGCAAGTACTTCACTGAAACCAACAGCCAGCCGATAGAAAGCCGGCTGCGCGGCTCGCTGACCATGAATTACCCGGCGTCGCCACTGATCCCGGTCTCGACCAGCGTTGGCAACATGTACTTCAACGGCGGGTCGAATACACTGCCATTCCAGACCGCCGACAAACTTACCAACCTGCGCTTCGAGGATACCGCGGACGTCGTCGGCAGCGATGGCCGATTGATCGGCTCGCTGGCGGCGTCTCAATCCTTTTCACAGGATTTCTATTTCTGGGACGACGATTCGTCCCCGGGCGCCGAAACCGGCGTCTGGACCCAATGCCTTGACGATGGTGATGGCGTGCCCGAACTGTCGGATTGTCACCGAAGAGCCGACGGCTCCCTGGATCCGGGAGGTCCCAACGATAACAGGGAAGAAATACTGCGCGTGGTTTTGACGCTGACGTTTAACACCACCGTCGCCTTCGACTTCAATTACGACACCCCGCCGACGATCTCGCTCGGCGCGGCGGCCGACGGCAATCGGCACGCGAGGATCGACGCGACTTTCGCCGGCGCCAGCCTGATCTCGTTTCCGACCTTGACGGCAACCTTCGAGCACGATAACCATTATCACGAAGGATGGTCTGAAACCTTCAGCCCTTCCAGTAGCGGCACGCTGAATACCGCCGACCTGACCCCGGCATCGCTGACGCTCGGTATGCGGTTTTATCCTGAACTGCCTTACTGGGTGGTCGATAACCAGTGGCACGATAGCGTCATGATGGCTTATGCGGGCGTATACCGCCCGGATATGCCTCCTGCCACCTGTAACCCGGGCACCAATTGCCTGCAAATCCGCAATACCGGCAGTCCGACGGACAACAAGGCCTCGCTGCTGGTTATCGGCGACGGCGGCGGCGCCGACTGGGTAGACAACGGCCTGACCGGACTGACCGACGATCTCAACGAGGTATTCGATACCGATAACGACGATCTCGACGAAAGCTTCGATGCGCGCGCCCCGGGCGGTAACGACAAGTTGCTGGTAATCAGGGATATCTGACGATGCGCGTGCGGCAGTCCGGTTTTACGCTGATCGAGATCGCTATCGTGCTGCTGATCGTGACTATCGTGCTCGGCTACAGCGTCGCCATGCTGCCGCTGCAGCAGGAGTTGAAACAGTATCGTAATGCCGACACCGAGATGGATTCGATCATCGAGCACCTGGTCGCCTTTGCGCAGGTCAATGGCCGCCTGCCCTGCCCCGATACCGCCACCGATACCGACGGCGTTGCAAACAGTGTCGATGGCCTCGAGGATCAGCACAGCAATGCGAATACGGGTTGCGAGGCCTTTTTCGGCTTTTTGCCGGCGCGGACGCTGGGCATGAACGGTAAGTACGACGATAGCGGCAGGCTGATCGATCCGTGGGGATCGGGTTACGGCTACGCGGTCTCGAATATCGACCGCGATGGCGTAGGTGGCGACGGTAAACCCGACCTCGTGACCGCCAACGGTATTCGCGACGAAGGCCTGGCCAACGTCGATCCGGACCTGCAGGTCTGCAGCGATAGCGCGATCACCGGCATGGATCTCACCTGTGCCGACGTGAGCGGCAACACGGTTGTCGACAATGTCGCGGTGGTCATCGTATCGCTGGGCAAGGACAATGCCCTGCCGCCGGTATCCGCGATCCAGCAGGAGAATACCGACGATTTCGACAATGGTACCAACGACAAGGTTTACATCTTTTCGCCGCGCCGCGACGATTACGACGATATCGTCAAGTGGATTCCGCGCAGCCTGCTGTTCTCGCGCATGATCGAAGCCGAACAATTGCCCTGATCGATGGATCGGCTTACCGGTCCGGGGAAACACTCCGGCCGTCGGTCGACCCTGCAATACCTACTCGGCGAGGTGCTGAAACAGGTTGAAGCAAACCCGGCCGGGCTCGTTCTGGCTCAACTCGAGTTCGTAATTGAAGGCATGCGCCATGATCGACGACTGGTAGAGCCCGACGCCCATGCCGCTGCCCGACGATACCGGCTTGGCGAACAGGTTCTTCTCGATCTCCTGGGGCAGCATGTCGCCGTCGTCGCAGACCGACAGCACGATGATGTCCCGGCTGCAGAGCAGGCGCAGGTCGACCATAGTCACCGACGACTTGCGCAAGGCGTTGTTGACCAGGTTTTCGCTGACGCTGTCGAACAGGTCGACTGGGACGGGGATATTGTTTTCGATATCGCTGTGAAAACGGATCCGCTCGTTGGTGTTGTGCTGCTTGGAGATTCTCTCCATCCAGCGGTCGCAGTCGATCAACTGGATCTGGGTATCGAGCCGCGGCGCCCTGAGCTTGTTGAGGGTGCTCTCCAGGCGTGCACCGATCTGCTGCAGGTTGGCCTGCAGCAGTTTTTGCGACTGCGGGGAATCCTGTTTCATGTCGAGTATTTCGACCGAGGTCTTGATCGATTGCAGGATGTTCTTGATGTCGTGGGTCAGCCGCGCGCCGGTATGGTGGATGGTCGCGAAGTGTTCCTGCGCGCGCA
>Ga0210101_1000702_pt1 | contig 10757 bp, 3 predicted proteins | sample Muzzi_PWC_D1_FD_185534 | JGI IMG/M metagenome (GOLD analysis project Ga0210101, IMG submission 185534) | Wetland microbial communities from San Francisco Bay, California, USA, that impact long-term carbon sequestration - Muzzi_PWC_D1 (SPAdes) | ecosystem: Environmental > Aquatic > Marine >...
CGGCTACCTGAACGGCCCCTGCGGGCTCGAGGTCGACGGGTCGGGGAGCTTTTGGGTCTCCGACCACTATCACCGCGCGGTCGATGTCTTCGGCTCCGACGCGAGCTACGTCGACCAACCGCTGGCGGCGTTCGGGGATCCCGATCCCCACACCGGCCCGGTCGACGACCCCTGCGCGCTCGCCCTCGACTCAAGCGAAACCCTCTACGTCAACAACTACCACCGCAACGTCGCCCGCTTCCCGGCGCCCCACCTGCTCGAAACGGCGACGGTGCTGGCCGGCTCCGAGGGCGCCACCGGGGTCGCGGTCGATCCCGATACCGACCACGTCTACGTCAATCTGCGCACTCATCTGGCCGAGTACGACGCGAGCGGCGCCTTCGTTCGGGAGATCGGCGCCGCCAGCCTCGGCGAGGGCTTCGGCATCGCGGTCTCCGGCTTCCCCGGATCGGCCGAGTTCCCAGCGCCGAGGGCCGGGTTCCTCTACGTCCCCGACGCCTCCGACGACACGGTCAAGGTCTATGACCCGGCCACCGACACGGTCGACCCGGTCGAGGTGATCGACGGTGCCGCCACCGTCGCCGGCGGGTTCGTCTCGCTGCGCGACTCCTCGGTCGCCGTCGACGACGCGAGCGGCGAGCTCTACGTGGTCGACGACCTCGAACCCGCCCACGCAGAGCGCCCACAGGCCACGATCCACGTGTTCGACGCCACGGGAGGCTATGAGGGCCACCTCAAGTACAACGTCTTTCACGGCGCTCCGAGCGGCCTCGCGGTCGACAACTCGGCCTCGCCGCGCGACCCCGCCGGCACCCAGGGCCGCGTCTACGTGAGCACCGGCAACGGCCATCGCGGCGGCGTCTACGTCTACCGGCCCGGCGCGGCTACGAGCAGCCCGGCGCTGGCGCCGACCGCGCCGCCGCATCCGCCCGGCAGCGGGCTGCTGTTCCCGACGGTGAGCATCGGCGCTGCCGCGGGCGGCTCGGGGGGCTGCGTCGGCGATGCCTGCCAGGCGTTGCCGCCGGCGCCCACCGACCCGACCCTGACCACGCTGCTCTCGGGCCCCGGCAACCCCGCGGTCCGCTACCGCGGCGAATGCGCCCGGATCGCGCGGGCGGCCCGCCGGCTCGGCCGGGGCGGGCGGCGCGCCGCCAGACGTGCCCAGCGGCAGAGCGGCGGGGTGGCGAAGCGACTGCGCGCCCGCGCCGCTGGGCTTCGCAAGAAGGGGCGCCGCCGCGCCCGAGCGGCAAGGCGCTGCCGGGCCAGGGCGCGGGGCCGCGGCGGGGCGAAGGCGAGCGCCGCCCCCGCCGGGCTCGGCGCGGCTTCGTCCTCCGCGGAGCCCGACGCCGGCGCCGCCGAGGGCGCGGCGGCCGCCCCATCGCCGACCGCGGCGCCCGCCGCTTCCCCCTCGCCGGCGCCGACGGGCGTCGCCCAGGGCCTGCTGCCGGGCGCCGCCGGCTTCGACGCCGCGCTCTATGCCGACGGCGGCCAGCCCGACAACCGGGCCGGCTCGCACCCCTACCAACTCGACCTGGACGTCGGCCTCGATCAGGGCGACCTGCGCGACCTGCGCTTCAAGCTGCCCCCGGGTCTGCTGCTGAATCCCGCCAACGGGACCGGCGTGCTCTGCTCGAGCACTGCCTTCGCGGCCCCCCGAGCGACCCCGTTCGCGGCGGCCGGCGAGTCGGGCGAGAGCTGCCCTGATCGCTCCCAGGTCGGCACGATCGCGCTCAGCACCGAAGCGGGCGGTGGCCAGGCCCGCAGCTTCGGGCTCTTCAACCTGCAGCCCGAGGCAGGCCTCGCCGCCCAGTTCGGCGCCGCGCCCTTCGGCGAACCGCTGGTGTTCGACGTGACGATCAACGCCGACGTGCCCGGTGCCTATCTGGTGCTCGAGGCCCACGACATCCCCCAGACCCTGGGGATCAAGGGCCTGCGGGCATCGCTTTGGGGGGTCCCATGGGATGTCTCCCACGATGCCCAGCGCGGCGATTGCCTAAACGAGGCCGAGCCCGCCTTCGCCTGGGGCAAGTGCTCGATCGGCGACCCGGTCTCCAACCGCTCGCGGGCCTTCATCACCCTGCCCACCGAGTGCGGGGCCGCGCTGCGCTTCGCGCTCGAGGCCCGCTCCTGGGGGCAGCCGGGGGCCGAGAGCGCGGCGGCGACATCGGGCGGGACGCTCAGCGACTGCGCGAGCCTGGAGTTCAACTCCCAGCCCGAGGCCCTGCTCTCGGTGGCCAAGGCCTCATCGGGCAGCGGCTTCGTCTTCCGTTTCAGAAACGACGACGACGTCTTCACAGACCCGCGCGGGCGGACCGAGGCGCTGGTCAAGCGGATGGTCGTCGAGTTGCCCGACGGGGTCACGCTCAACCCCTCCGTCGGCGCCGGGCTCGGCGTCTGCACGGAAGCCGAGCTCGCGCGGGAGACCGCCTTCAACGCGCCCGGCGCCGGCTGCCCCAACGCCGCGAAGATCGGCGCCTTCAGCGTCGGGCTGCCCTACTACAGGGACCGCCTCCAAGGGGCGGCCTACCTCGCCGCGCCCCAGGCGAATCCCTTCGGCTCGCTGATGGCCGTCTACCTGGTCGGCAAGTCAGCCGATCGGGGGCTGCTCTTCCGCATCCCGGTCAAGCTCGAGCCCGATCCCGGCGACGGCACGATCACGGCGATCGTCGACGACCTCCCCCAGCTCCCCTACACCGACCTGGAGGTCAACTTCCGCGCCGGGCAGCGGGCGACGCTGGTCAGCCCGCCGCGCTGCGGGCCGGCGAGGACGCGGATCGAGCTGAGCCCCTGGGCGGCCGGCGTGGGCCCGGTGGTGAAATCGACCGACTCGCAGATCACCAGTGGGGTCGACGACGGTCCCTGCCCGACCGGCACGCCGCCCTTCGAGCCCGACGCGGTCGCCGGCGGGGTCAACTCCAACGTCAACTCCTACACCCCCTACTACGTCCACCTGGTCAGGAAGGACACCGAACAGGAGATCACCTCCTACTCGTTGGCCCTGCCCAAGGGGATCACCGGCAAGCTCGCCGGCATCCCCTTCTGCGGGGAGGCCGCGATCGCCGCCGCGAGGGCCAACGGCGGCCGCGCCGAGGCGGCCGCCCCCTCCTGCCCGCCCGCTTCGCAGGTCGGACGCACCGAAACCGGCTACGGGGTCGGCGACGCGCTCACCTACGCCGACGGGCGGATCTACCTCGCCGGCCCCTACAAGGGCGCGCCGCTCTCGCTGGTCACGGTCAACTCGGCCACGGTCGGACCCTTCGACCTCGGCACGATCGTCGTGCGCTCGGCCTTCCAGGTCGACAACCGCAGCGCGCAGCTGCGCATCGACTCGAGCCTCTCCGACCCGATCCCCCACATCATCGCGGGCATCCCGCTGCACCTCAGGGACGTCCGCGTGCACATCGACCGCCCCCAGTTCACCCACAACCCCTCCAGTTGCGAGCCCTCGGCGCTGATCTCGCGCCTGGGCGGCTCGGGCGTGGATTTCTCATCCACGGCCGATGACTCGATCGCCGAGATCTCCAAGCACTTCCAGCTGCTCAACTGCCTCGAGTTGCGCTTCAAGCCGCGGCTCGCCCTGCGCCTGCGCGGCCCGGTCCGCCGCGGCGGCTTCCCGGCGCTGCGCGCGACCTTCGCCGCCCGCGGGGCCGGGGACTCCAACCTGAAGCGGATCGAGGTCAACATGCCGCGCCAGCTCTTCCTCGCCCAAAACCACATCCGCACCGTCTGCACCCGTGTGCAGTTCGCCGCCGAGAGCTGTCCCGGGGGCTCGGTCTACGGCACAGCCGTCGCCCGCACGCCGCTGCTCGACGAGCCCCTGCGCGGCAGGGTCTACCTGCGCTCCTCGGACAACAAACTGCCCGACCTGGTCACCTCGCTGCGCTCGGGCGCGATCCGCATCGACCTGGTCGGGCGGATCGGCCCCTCCCGCGACGGCGGCATCCAGGCATTCTTCGACAACCTGCCCGACGCCCCGATCGAGCGCTTCGTGATGTCGCTGCGTGGCGGGCGGCGCGGCCTGCTGACCAACTCGGTGAACATCTGCAAACTGCCGCCCCGCGCCTCGATCAAGGCTCTCGGCCAGAACAACATCGGCGCCCTCTTCACCACCAGGCTGCGCGGCCAGTGCGCCAAGAAGGGCAGGAAGAAGGCAAAGCGCCACTCCGGCCACGGGCGGCGCCGGTGAGGGCTCGCATGCCCAAGACCGCCGCCGCGGCGACCCTGGCCGTGCTGCTGGCCGCCGCCTCCCTCGCCCGGGCCGAGATCGCCCAGCAGGGAACCCTGCGGGTCACCACCCAGGGCAAGCTCTCACCGCAGAAGCTCCCCCGCACGGGGACCGCCCCGATCGCGGTCTCGGTCGGCGGCAGGTTCTCCACCACCGATGCGACCCTGCCGCCGCAGCTACGCAGCATGCGGATCGAGCTCAACCGCCACGGCGCCCTGGAAACCACCGGCCTGCCCGAATGCCGCATCGCCCAGATCCAGCCCGCCTCCACCCAGCGGGCGCTGCGTGCCTGCAGGGCGGCTCTGGTCGGCAGCGGGCGCTTTGAGGTCGAGGTCGTCCTCGCCGGCCAGGAGCCCTACCCGACCGCAGGCCGCCTGCTCGTCTTCAACGGCAAATACAAGGGCAAGAAGGCGCTGCTGGGCCAGATCTACTCGGCCAAGCCCTTCGCCTCCTCCTTCGTGATCCCCTTCCTGATCTCGAACAAGCGCCGCGGCCGCTACGGCCTGGTGCTCTCCTCGACGCTGCCCAAGGCGCTGACCAGCTGGGGCCACATCACCGGCCTGCAGCTGAACCTCAAGCGCCGCTATGCCTTTCGTGGGCGCAGGCGCAGCGTCGTCAGCGCCGGCTGCCCGGCTCCCAAGGGCTTCCCCGGGGCGGTCTTCGCTCTCGCCCGCACCACCTTCCGCTTCGCCGGCGGTGTCCGGGTGAGCTCGGGGCTGACGCGCAGCTGCAAGGTGCGGGGGTGAGGGTGCGGTCGGCAATCGCGAGCCTTGCCCTGGCGCTCCTCCTCGCCCTCCCGGGCTGCGGCGGCGGGGACGGCGCCACTGAGACGACGGGCGCCGAGCCCCACTCGCGCGAGCCGCGCGCGAGGCCCGAGCCGGCCGCCAAGCCGCCGGCTCAGAGCGGGACCCAGGGCAAGGGCACCTCGAGTCAGGGCCCCCAGGAACCGGCTCCGACGTCGAGCGCTCCGCTGCCCAACGAGGGCACGAAGGCCGTCGCCCCCGGCGTACCCACCGTCAGGGGCGGCGACAACTCGATCCAGGAGTATGGGGTAGAGGGGTCGAGCGCCGGACGCGCTCAGGCGGCACGCACCCTGCAAGCCTTCTTCAGGGCGCAGGCTGCCGGCGGGTGGTCCCGGGCCTGCTCGTATCTCTCCGCGGCGACGAAGAGGGAACTCGAAGAGACCGTCGCCCGCTCGCCCGAGAGCGATGAGTCCAAGCCGAAGGGCTGCCGTGAGATCCTGCGCGTGGTCGGCGCGCTCACCCGCCCCGGCGACGGACGCAGCGCCGCCGAGATCCGTGTGCTGAGCATGCGGGTCGAGGGCAAGCAGGCCTACCTCCTCTACAAGGACAGTGAGGGGACCCGGTCGGCGATCGCGATGGACCGCGAGGGCGGCCGTTGGCTGGTCGGCAACCTCTCAGCCGCTCCGCTGGTCCTGGGCCCCGGTCCCGCCCGGTAGCCGTCTGCCCAGCCCATTTTCACTCCCGAGCAAACGGCCCTGTGAGGGGGCGGGAGCGCGTCCACAGCCGCCTATACCATTTGCGTACTTGACATACACACGCCAGTTCCTTAACCTGATCCGACACGGCGGTACCCAAAGAAGCCGAGCGGCGGCCGGGGACGGGCAAGCGCCGCGCCAAACAGGGAGCAGCAGGGTCTGGCCCTCGGGACGGGGTCAGGGGAAGGGAGCGGAATCGCAGTGATTCGGGACCGAAACGCAGCAGCGCGACGGGGCGGCAGCCCTGCCCCGATCGCCACAGCCCTCGCCACCCTCGCCCTGGGCACGCTCGCGCTCGCCCTCTTCGCCGCCCCGGCCCTCGCCTCCAAGGAGGCGATCGACTACCTCGACGCGGGCAAGGGCACTTGGCTCGAGAATCCACGCGACGTGGCGGTCAACGCCGGCGGCGCCGGCCCCGCCGATGCGGGCGACATCTACGTCGCCGGCTTCGATCGCGTCGTGCGCTTCGACTCGGCGGGGAACTTCATCGCCGCCTGGGGGGCCAACGTGGCGACCCCGGCGGTCAACGAGGTGCAGACGATCGAGGTCGCGGCCAGCGCCGGCACCTACACGCTCACGTTCGAAGGCGCGACGACGGCCCCGATCGCCTTCGACGCCAGCGAACAGAAAGTGGACAGCGCCCTGGAGGCGCTGCCGGGCGTGAGAGTCGAGGTCGGGCTCGACGCCGCCACCCACACCTACACCGTCACCTTCGTTGGCAGCCTGAAAGGCACCGACGTCGGCGAGCTGAGCGCCGATACCTCGTCACTGACCGGCAGCGTGACTCCGGCAACCACCACCCAAGGCTTCGGGCAGTACGAGATCTGCACGCTCGCCGCCGAATGCCAGAAAACCACATTCAGCGCGTCTAGCGGCGCCAGCGCCACCGCCAACCTCGGCGACAACGCCAAGAACGGCTCGCTGCGCGGGGCGGAGAAGATCGCCGTCGACCAAGACAGCGGCGAGGTCTACGTCTCCGACCGCGAAAACAACCGCATAAACCGCTACAGCGGCGACGGCGCCTTCATCGCCTCCTTCGGCTGGGGCACAGACGCCGACACGGCCGGCGAGGGATACGAGGTCTGCCCCGCCGCGGACCGCTGCAAGCCGGGTCTCGCCGGCGCCGGCGCCGGGCAGATCGGGGCAACCTCGACCCCGAACACGCTCGGCCTGGCGGTCTCGGCCCCCGACGGCAACCCCGCGACGGGCACGCTCTTTCTCGCCGACGCCGCCAACCGCCGCGTCAACACCTACGACCCAGACGGCCAGGGCCCCTCCTCCTTTGGCTCGGCGACCCAGTTCGGCCAAAATCAGCCGCGCGAGCTGGCGGTCGACTCCCGCGGCATCCTCTACGCCTCTGACTCCGCCGACAACGGCGAGATCGAGCGCTATGACAGCGAAGGCGTCAACGGCGAAGGGGTCGGCTTCCTGGCGCCGATCGCCCCCGGGACCCCGCCGGTCAACGAGACCCAGGAACTCAAATTCAGCGGCTTCAAAGCGGGCGACACCTTCACGCTCAGCTGCCCCGGCGGCGGGGTCACTGAGCCGATCGCCTTTATCAACGGCGGTCCCAAAGACAGCGGGGCGATCGACGCCGCGCTGGAGGAGGGGTGCGGGCCGCGCTTCTCGGTCGAGGACGCCAGCAAGGTCAACGCAAATCAGATCGTCAGCTTCGAGGGCGGCCACGCGGCGGCCGACGTGCCGACGATGGCCTGCGCGACACTGAGCGGCGCGGGCTCGTGCTCTGTGGTCAAAGCGGTCAACGGCGTCCCGCCGGGCCCCGGCGCCCTGCCCGGCGACAGCGCCTCGGCGGCCGCCACCGCCGGCCTGGAGGTCCTCCCCGACTCCGACGGGGGGGTGCCGGGCGACGGCTCCGCCCAAGACGTGCTCTACGTGCTGCGCAACCACTCGCTGCTCGACTCCGCCGTCTACCAGCTCGGCCCGGTCAACCACCCCGGGCTCGCCGCGGCGCCGAGCGCGGCCGACGACGTGCACGGCGCCGGCTCGGGCTTTGACTCCGAGGAAAGCGGCGGCCAGGGCCCCAAGGGGCTTGGAATCGACGAGACGGGCGGGCGGCTGTTCGTCTCCAACAATGGCCTTGTCGGGGGCTCCAGGCTCACGGGCGTCTTCATCCTCGCCGAACGCCCGCCCCCCGACGCCACCCTGGACCCGGTCGCTGTCTTTGACGCCGCCTCGGCCAGCTTCAGCGGCACGGTCGACCCCAACGGGGCGCGCAGCGCCTACCGCTTCGAGTACGTCAGCGCGCAAGAGCTCGCCGCCACGGGCTTTGAGAACGCCCGCCAGGCGCCGCTGCAAGACAAGGACATCGGCTCGGGCGAAGCGCCGGTGGCGGTCTCGGCCCAGGCATACGGCCTCACCCCGGGGACCACCTACCACGTGCGCCTGCTCGCCGATCAGTTCCTCACCGGGACCGAGACGATCGACGGGCCGCTCAGCTTCACCACCGACCCCGCGCCGCCGCGGCTCGCCGCCGCGGCGAGCGTCGACTCCGGCCAGGCGGCGACCCTGCGCGGCGCGATCAACCCCCACGGGGAGCCGACCTCCTACTACTTCCAGTGGGGCGCCGACGCCGGCTACGGCAACACGACCCCGCTCGAGAACCTGCCCGCGGGCTCCAGCCCGGTCGCGGTCGCGGCGCCGCTCACCGGCCTCGCCCCGGGGAGCACCTACCACTTCCGCCTGCGGGCCGGCAACGGCGCCGGGGAGACGATCGGCCCCGACCGCAGCTTCACCACTCCCACAGGCCCGCCGCAGTTCCCGGCGCGGGGCTATGAGCTGGTCAGCCCCTATCCGACCGGGGGGGTGCCGATCCTGCCCAGCACCCACTGGCTGAACGCGAGCGAGGACGGCGAGCGCGTCGCCCTCAGCGCGTTAGTCCAGCCCTTCCCCGGCAGCGCGCTCTCGCTGCCGCCCGATCACCTGCACACAACCGTGAGCGCGCCGCAGTACAGCTCGGTGCGCACTCCGGAGGGCTGGCGGTTCGAAGAGCTGGGCCTCGGCTCTGCCACCGGGCCGGGCTGGTCGGCGGACGGGAGGAGCTACCTGTTCACGACGACCTCGGGGGCCGAGACCGATCCCCGCTTTGACCCCGACGACCAAAACGGCGCCTTGGACGTCTACCTGCGCCGCGCCGACGGGGCGCTCGGCTGGATCTCGCGCGACCCGCGGATCCCGGCCGGGACGGCGCAGAGCGCCCCCGGGGAAGCCGACAAGGGGGCCGACAACTCGATCTTCGCGATGGCGGCCGACGCGGGCGCCGTGGTGTTCGAATCCCAGCGCCGGCTGCTGGACGCCGACACGACGCCGCCGCCCGCCACCGGTAGCACCCCCACCCGCCTATACAAGTGGAAGGCGGGCGGGGGCCTCAGCTTCGTCGGGGTGCGCCCGGACGGCAGCGTGCCGGCGCGGGGTTCCGGGCTCGGCTCCGGGTTGATCCCGGGCGAGGTCTCCCGCGACGGCAGGCGGGTGATCTGGAGCGCCGAGCGCAGCGACTCCGGGCGTGCGGGGAACGCCGGCAGGACCCTCTACATCCAAAGCGACGGCGAGCCGACGGTGGAGGCGGTCAAGGAGACCGGCGTGGCGCCGCTGCCCGACCCCCAGCCCTACAACGTCTTCTTCCGAGGCGCCGCCGCGGACGGCTCGCGGGTCTTCTTCACCTCCTCCTCGCGGCTGACGCCGGACTCCGGCGCCGCGGCAGCGGCGTCGGAGAGCGGCGCCGCCGACCTCTACGCCTATGACCTCGCCGCCGACAAGGTGGTTGACCTGACCCCGCGCCTTGACGGGGCAGGCCCCGGGGTCGAGCCCGAGGAGGCCCACCGCGGCCGGGCGCTGGGGGTGGCGGCGGTCTCAGAGGACGGGCGGCGGGTCTACTTCGTCGCCGAGGCCGCCTACCCGACGGCGCCCAACTCCCAGGGCGACCTGCCCTCGGCGGCCGGCCGCAACCTCTACATGGCAGCGCTCGGCGACTCGATCGAGGATCCGGTCGAGCTGCGCTTCATCGCGGCGCTGGGGCCCGGCGATGAGAGGGTCTGGAAGACGCGCCTTGGGGACAAGTCGGCGCTGGCCTCCCCCGACGGCGCGGTGCTGGGCTTCGGCTCGGGGGAGAACCTGACCGGCCAGGCGCTGGGCGGGACCAGGCAGCTGTTCGTCTATGACGCGAACACCGGCAGGCTGCGCTGCGCCTCCTGCCCGGCCGACGGCTCGCTGCCCGCCGCCGACGTCAACACGATCCTGGTCGACGGCGGCGAAGAGGGCTCGGTCGACGCGCAGGTCTGGCAGGAGAAGTACGGCTACCGGCGCTGGGTGGCCGCCGACGGGACGGTCTTCTTCCACACCCGCACGCCGCTGCTCGCGGGCGATGAGAACACGGTCGAGGACGTCTACGAATACCGAGCGGGCGAGCTGGCGCTGGTCTCCAGCGGCACCGACACCCGGCCCTCGCGGCTGGAGAGCGCCTCGCGCGATGCAAAGACGGTCTTTCTCACCTCCCTTGAGGCGCTCGTGCCCCAAGACCAGGAGCCGGGGGTCACCAAGCTCTACGCCGCCCGGGTCGGCGGCGGCTTCGCGCCCGCCGCGGCGCCGGCGCCCTGCGACCTGGGCGCGGGCGCCTGCGAGGGGGCGGGCAGCGCCGCCGCCCAGCCGCCGGCCCCCGGGACCGCCGCCCTGCGGGGCCCGGGCAACATCGAAGCGGGCAAGGGCGACAACCGCTGCGCCCGGCTCGCCCGCGCCGTGCGCCGCCTCGGCGCCCGGGCAAAGCGCTCGCGCCGCGCCGCCCGCAGGGCCGTGAGGGCGGGCCGGCGCCACCGCGCCGCGCGCCAGGGTCGCCGGGCGCGCCGCCTGGGCAAGGCGGCGCGGCGGCGCTCGGTCGCGACCAGGCGCTGCCGGCGCGCGGCGCGGAGGGCGCAGCGATGAGGGCCCCGGCGCGGCTCGCGCTGTGGCTCGCGGCGCTGCTCGCCTGCGCGGCGGCGGCGGCCCCCGCGGCGGGCGCCAAGATCGGCTTCGAAGCGGGCGTCT
>Ga0210101_1000704_pt1 | contig 10711 bp, 7 predicted proteins | sample Muzzi_PWC_D1_FD_185534 | JGI IMG/M metagenome (GOLD analysis project Ga0210101, IMG submission 185534) | Wetland microbial communities from San Francisco Bay, California, USA, that impact long-term carbon sequestration - Muzzi_PWC_D1 (SPAdes) | ecosystem: Environmental > Aquatic > Marine >...
TCAACTTTGGTGTACAAGCCGGGTTGGAGTCTGAATAGTAAATTTGAAATGGTAGCAATCTGAATTACATAACCCTGTTAGTGCACCATAGTTGCCGGCAATGTTGATTTAGCCGCCTGGCATCAAAACAGGATGATATTTCGAAAATTTCTATCCTGTTTTATATATACAATTGTTTTTTAAAGTAAAATATCTATTGACTTATCCTGACTAAAAGAGTCAACTATTACTATAGGAAGATTGATCAAGTGTTTTGCCCTGCATGGATTGCGGACATTAAATTCATTTTCGAATTTTATTACCGAAAATATGGAGGTGAGCAAAATGACCCAGATAACAGGAAAATTCACGACAGTACAGAATATCGGCTTGATAGACCGGATGATTCGATTCTTTGGTGGTGGTGCTTTGTTAGCGTGGGGTTGTCTCACGTTGGTTATGAGCGACAACAATCTCACAGGGGCGGTTGTAGCCCTGCTTTCCGTGTACCCGTTAATGACAACGATAATGGGATGGGATCCAATCTATCAGATGTTAGGAGCCAGAACGTGCAACCTGGAAGGTGGCCGTAACGCTTGTGGTACCTTTCCCTTTGAAGTGGACTCCGCTGTCGGACATGATCCAAAACCCGAACATGATTTTGATCACAGTCTTGCGGGTTCGCATCATGATACCAAGCGAGTAGCATAAATACGATGGATGCAGTCGCGATCAGGTTATATTATCTGCACCCCACCTGAGCTATTACCGGTGGGGTGCAGAACCGGTTATGGCAGTGACAAGTCAGACCGGGTGATGTGAGATCAGGGATTACCAGCCTTGCCTCACGGTTCTAAATGCACTGAAATTCTCATGGCCCATAGGTTGCTGGCTTCTGGTTAGCTGATTGATCGTCGTCGCGTAGCCTGTCATGCATGATACAAAGAATCTCTGCATGCTGGACATCCATCACGTTAGTAGTTGTTGAGGTTTATTGATGATGATCAAAAAAGATATCGCCGAAGAAACGATTATTGAGTGCGCTGTATGTTTGGAGGAAATTCCAGTATCCGCTGCCAAGGTTTCAGATATTCAGGATTATATTCAGTATTACTGTGGTATCGATTGCTATAAAATATGGCAGGATAAACATAAAAAACAGCTCGAATCCGATTTAGCCTGACTCATGGATCGATCACCGGCAACAGACTAATGTTACAGTCTGCAGCTGGCCTGGGGTAGTCAAGCAAGCTGATAGGAATAAGAATCCGCCAGATTCTACCTGCACCGTGATTCACTCCCTGGTTCACATTTTAACAATCCGAGTGTTGTCTTCAATGGGACGCCGGGCAGCAAGCGGTTGTATTCAGCGATTACTCCTTGGCAACTATGAAAGCCTAACCGTATGATACGGTTAGTATATTCTATTTTGGATGGTTAGGGTTTTGCAATTAATCGGATGCGTGATAGGCAGGTCGGGAGTTCGATTTGTCTCACCGGCACCAATTTGATGGCTTATAAAGCTTGTTATCGTGTAGCTATATCTATACGTATCTGTTGAGCTGCAGTCGTGTCGGTATTGACACGACGAGGACGGCGCTGGAGCAACAGTGTTGAAGTGCTTATTGCCCGCACCAGGCTCGACTAATAAGTGCTTGTAATGTTGCTGTAAGCCATTGTATTATAATGGGCGTTCAGCATAAGGTGATGAGGCTGGGCTATTACATCCTGGCTTGGTTAGCTTAGAAATATATTCTGTACTTTTCTCATGTAAATTCCTCGCACGATATGTAATAAATCTTTTTAATCTGATTAAGAGGTAGTTGACATGGCAACAGGTACGGTTAAATGGTTTAACGAATCCAAAGGATTCGGCTTTATTTCTCCTGATGACGGTAGTGCGGATGTATTCGTGCATTTCTCCGCCATCGCCAGCGAAGGTTTTCGTACATTGGCTGAGGGTCAGAAAGTGAGCTTTCAAACCGAGACAGGTCCAAAAGGACCGCAAGCCGCTCAAGTCACTGTATAAACAGTATTCAATCTGTTTATTGATAAAAGACCGCTCGATAACCGGGTGGTCTTTTTTTTCTAAAATCGACTCGTCCTGAGTGCTCGGGTCCTCTAAAGCTAAGGACAAAATCATTGAAAAAAATATTTGTAGGGAGCTTGCCAGCCGATGCTACCGAGGAGAGTGTGAAAGCCTTGTTCTCCGAGTTCGGCAGAATTCGCTCGATTCGACTTGTGACCGATGTGTTTTCCGGAAGATGCAAGGGTTTTGGTTTTATTGAAATGGAAGGTCATGAAGCCAGGGCGGCAATCGCCGGGCTTGATGGCAAGATGTACGGAGACAAAAATCTGAAGGTTCGTTATGAGGAGGTCAAGCCCAGAGGCAGGGGCGGACGTCGCTGAGACATTAAACGCATCGATTATCCCGATTCCGATAATACGGATTCAACTGTTACTGTTGTCCGGCTAAAGGCCGTGTCGACCCGTCCCCGGGTTTCGCGGTTTTTTTATTTATGGCATGGTTGAGCACTTCGAAAAAGTAAATTGTTTCTGTATTTTTGATTGATATCAGGAGTGAGAGATGCCAGACAAGCCCGCGACTACCCATGTATCTATCCATGAAATAATCAAAAACCGCTGGAGTCCGCGTGCCTTTGACCCTGAGCGGGACGTTGCGGACAGAGACCTGCTGGCCTTGCTGGAGGCGGCCCGCTGGGCGCCCTCCTGTTTCAATGATCAACCCTGGCGCTATATCGTTTGTGTGAAGTCCCGGGATGAGCCCGCCTGGCGGGCGGCCCTGGACTGTCTGACGGAAAAAAACCAGTCGTGGGCAAGGAATGCCCCGGTACTGATGCTGGCGGTGGCGTTGAATAACTTCGGTCATAATGACAGCCCCAACCGGTGGGCAATGTATGACACGGGCGCTGCCAGTCTCAACCTGTGCCTGCAGGCGGTAGCCCTCGGCCTGGCAGTGCATCAGATGGGCGGCTTCAGCGTCGAAAAGGCCACTGCGGTCTTCGCGTTGCCGGAAGACTGTGTTCCCATGGCCATGCTGGCGGTCGGCTATCAGGCCGATTCGAGCGGCCTTGCCGAAGATTTCAGGGCTACCGAACTGTCCGGTCGTTCGCGCGCTGCGCTGGGTGAGCGCTTTTACGCTGGCCGCTGGGGCGTGGGCTATAAAATCTGATCAGCCGGCACCCGGGTGGGTACGGGCCGCTGCGTGCACCTGCACATCAAGGGGGTAGATGGCGGCTTTATAATCTCGTTACGCTGACGATATAGGGATCAGGGATGCCAATGGAGGAAGCGAACGATGAAGCATGTACTCATTACAATTAAAATCGCGTTTATAGCCTTACTGTTGTCAGGCTGCGGGGCGGCGCCGATCAGGCCGGTGATGGGCCCGGAGTATTCGGTAGCCTATGGCAATATATCCCTGCCCGACCATTATATTACCAATGTCATGTTGTATAAGGTTGGTGAGGTGTATGCACCACCGTTTAAATCTCCGCCACAGGCTCATACCTACATGAATGGCAATTTTTTCTTTGAGAATCTTGAGCCCGGTAGATATTACCTGATGGGTTTTATGTCGGGTCAGGAGGCCTTCTATTTTAATTATCGCGGTATCGGGCAGGAGGAGTTTATCAACAAGGTCGCCATTGATATCAAGCCCGGTTCGGCCGCCTACGTCGGCAGCTACCGGGTTACCGGGATCGACCGGAATTTTTTCAAGAGTGATACCTTTGATATCAAACGCAGTAAAAAACCGAACAGGAAAACCATCCTTGCCCATTTGGAGGAGGCGGCCAAGGGGACCGGTTGGGATCAGCGTTTTGCCAATGCGAAAAGATAATCCGGCGCATTACGGCGGCCGAAGCCCGGGTAATTTCCTGCTGACATTATAGATAAACTGGCTTATCGCCCTGTTGTGCGACTATTCGCAGCGCGGAAGGTGGGCAGCCTGGAGGATCCGAAAGGGGCATGCCGGGTTCAGGTCACGGGTTACCGTCAGGGTCTGTGCCGGGCCCTGACGGATATGGGGATACCCTGGGCGTTGTGGTCGGAAAAGGAACCTAAGGCATCGCTGCAATTTGAGATGGTGTAGCCTGATGGCTCGGGCCAGGTGTTAGCAGTCAGGTCACAGGATTTTCCTCCCGCTCAGAATTCAACGACCTCGCCGCAGGCCGTGAACAGCAGTATGGTCCTGGGCTGCCTGCCCGGCCACAGCAGCCGGATTCCGTCGGCATACAGTTGCATCTGCTTACGGTACGGTTCCGCCAGTTCAGGGACATTGCTGTCATCGGCGTAATGGTGGGTCTTGTAGTCGAGGATGATAATGGTATCTTCGACGAAGACCAGCCGGTCGATAAAGCCATGCACGAAGCGATCCTGATGCCGGTACATCAGCGGTGCCTCGTTGATAGCGCGCAGGTATAAATCCGGATTGAAGAGATACTGCAATTCCGCTCGCTCCAGCAGCATGCCGGCCTCCCGGCCCCAGGCCTGCAGTTGCGCATCGTCTGCATCCAGTGACAGTTCGCGGCCAAGTAGTGTAACGGCCTGTTCAATGGTCATTGGCGGCATGCCGGCCGTCGACGGGCTGCACAGTTCCAGCAGCCGGTGGATCGCGATGCCGCGTTCGCGGGCCTGCTCCGAATCATATTCGCTGTCGACCGGCGGCCGGCTGCCGGTGTCCGACTGGGCCTGGCTGGGGCGGACCGTTTGCTCGTATCCGTTGTCTTCCATCGCTATTCCGGTAAATGGCCGGCTCAAGCCCGGTGCTATCGCCCGACCCCCTGCCGCCGGGGATGCTGCCGGTTCGTCGGCATGGCCGCTTGTGTAGGATGGTCTGTCGCCAAAGCGGCTGAGGATCATCCGTCCATCCGTGTCGATGTCAGCATCGCTGCAGCGGGTGGCGATGGTTTGATACCAGCCCTGTTGTTCGCCCCTGTGGGCACAGCCGGAGATGATCAGTTGCTGGCGGGCCCGGGTCAGCGCAACATAGAGCAGGTTGGCGTCTTCACGCTGTTCGGCCTGATGGTCCTTTTCGACCTGCTCCCGGCTCCAGTCATCGAGATCCCGGCTGCGCCCGGTGAGCAGGAAGCTCTCGGGACGGTCGGCGTTGCTGGGCCAGTCGACCAGCGCATGCCAGGCCCGGGCTGGCGGTTTCTTATAACCGCAGTCGGCCAGGTAGACGATCGGTGCCTCCAGCCCCTTGGCCGCATGCACGGTCAGGATCTGCACGGCATCGTTGTCGATTGTCCCGTCGCCATGCCCATGATCGGTGGCGCTGGCCTGGTACAGATGATCCGGTGCATGTTGTTGCAGGCGCTGGAGCTGATTCAGGAAGGCCGGCAGACTGGGGTAGCGGCCGCTGTCGAGTTCCAGCGCCAGTTCGACGAAACGGGTCAGGTTGGCGCGCACGCGCGGGCGCAGGCAGGCCGGAAAGGCGCCGGTAAAACGGGCCTCGACATTAGCTTCGGCGTAGATGCGGTCGAGCAGGTCATGGACCGGCAACTGTCGCGTCAGTGTCTGCCAGTGCGGTAGCCAGTGTGCGGCACGTGCCAGCGGCTCGCTGACATGGCCGCTGTCAGTTGCGGCCACTTCCAGCAGTGCGGTTATCCACTCAGCCGTTGCATGATGCACTTGTCGCCTGCGGCGACACTGTTGCGCGATCCGTATCAGGTCATCATCACTACAGTCAAACAACGGTGAGCGCAGCACCTGTGCCAGTGCCAGATTGTTGCCGGGGCTGACCAGCGCCTGTAGCAGGGCGACCATATCCTGGATCTCGAGTGTGTCGAGCAGGGTCTTTTTGCCATTGCCGAGGTAGGGTATCCCCGCCTCGCGCAGGGCCTGTTCGAGGTCATGCAGATGCGTGCGGTGACGGATCAGAATCATTATGTCTGCGTAATGCAGGCCCGGTTCTGCAGCCATCAGTTCCTGGATATGGCGGCTGACCTGGCGACCTTCTTGCAGGTGTTGTTCATTGATGCTCACTTGCCGCGGTTGCAGCAACGGGTTGCGCAGGGATCGCCCGCGGTCGTCTTCATCGGTCTCACTTCCGTCCTCGTCAGGCTCAACCAGCGGCAGCATCTCGACCTGTCCCCACAATGCCTTGCGATGGGTGTCATGAAGCGGGAAGTCGGGCAGATAGCCAACGGGATCGGGGGTGCTGTCCTGCGCCGGGTCGTTTTCGAAGACACGATTGACGACATCGATGATCGCCGGTGATGAACGCCATGAAACCGCGAGCGGATATTCGGCCGCATCGACATGTTGCGCCAGCCACTCGCGGGCGCTGTCGAACAGGCGCGGATCGGCGCGGCGAAAACGATAGATCGACTGTTTTTCATCGCCGACTAGAAAGACACTGCGGTCGCGTTCCTGTTGTTCATTACCGTGGGCGGCCAGTTCCTGTAACAGCGGCAGCAGCAGGCGCCACTGGGTCGGGTTGGTGTCCTGGAATTCATCGACGAGGATGTGGCTGATACGCTGGTCGAGCTTGTACTGGATCCAGTGGCTGTGGCTACCGTCGTTTAGCAGGCAACAGGCGCGCCATTCCAGGTCGGTGAAGTCGAGCAGCCGTTGTTCCAGCTTAAGCCGCTGAAAGCGTTGCAGCAGGTGCTGACCGGCAACGTACCAGGCCGTCGACAGTTGCCAGGTCTGAAGCCGGCGCTGCAGTTCGACGGCCCGGTCCAGCGCGTCATTCAGTTCGGTATGCAGTGCCAGGAATCGCTGTTGCCCGGCTTCGCCCATGGCCTTGGCGCGGGCCTTCGATGCCTTGATCGAACGGGGTGATCCTGCCTGCGTGTAACAGATGACCTTCGCCTGTTCCAGCAGCGCGGCATCATCCGTATCAGCCGGTTCCCGCAACGCCTCGATGATGGCGGCGATATGTGCCGCCATCGTACGGTTGCTGGCATTATCATGCAGCATCAACAGGTCGTGATAGGCCCGCAGGGTTTCGATACGACCGGCAGTGAAGAACTGCCGGCACGGATCAGCGTGCGGCCCGATGCCGAGTTGTTGGCGCAGCCGTTCGCCGGCTCGCCGCGCTGCCTTGTCACCCGGGTCATCGCCGGTCAGTGCCCACCAGTCGCTGCGATGATGCAGGAATTCAAACAGCGAGCGGCGGCAACTGTCGATGCCGCCACAGCCGGACAGCAGTTGCTGCAGTGCCTGGGCCAGCGGGCTGTCAGGTTTCCGCGTGGCGTCATACCACAGGCCATCCCAGGCCTGTTGCATCAGCAGCCCGGTATTCTCCAGCAGCGCAAAGCCAGGCGGCACATCGGCCTCCAGCGGAAAGCGGCGCAGGATATCCTGGCAGAAGGCGTGAAAGGTGGTAATGCGAGGCTGGTGATCGTTGCGCAGCAATTGTTCGTGTAGCCGTCGTGCCCGCTGCCGTGTCCCGGTGCTCGCTTCGACGCCGATATTTTCGAGTTCTGCATTCAGTGACGGGTCGTCCAGTTGCAACCACTCCAGCAAGCGTTGCTGCAGGCGTTGCTGCATCTCGGCTGCCGCCTTGCGCGTGAACGTGATCGCCAGCAGGCCGGCCGGTTCGGCACCGGCCAGTAACAGCCGCACCAGCCGCGTCACCAGCAGGAAGGTCTTGCCGGTACCGGCCGAGGCGCGGATCGTGGCATTGTGTCGCGGCCGGCTGGCTAAACGGCTGGTCTGACGGGCCTGGTCGACCGCTTCGCTCGGGTCTTTAACGACAGTAACACTCATTCGGTCGATGTCTCGGTGATGGCCGTGGCCTGTTCCCAGATCTGGCGCCGGCACAGACCATCCATCTCACAGTAGTGACAGGTAACCTCGTCACCCCAGGCCGGTAAGGCCTGGTCGTCATCCAGTTGCTGCAGCAACTGTTGCAGGCGTGCGGCATGCCGATCACGTAATTCAGTCAGTGCATCACCTTCAAGGTGTGCCGCTGTTCTGGCCTGGTAACGGTCGTTGATCTTACCCAGCTGCAGGTATTCGACCCGTTGCAGCGGCTGTTGGTGGAGCAGGGCATAAAACGGTAACTGCACCGCTTCGCCATCCTCAACCTGTTCCTGCGCAGGTGGTGTGCCGGTCTTGTAGTCGATGATCGCGTGTTGCCTGTCTGCCGCCGTACCACCATCGATACGGTCGAGGCGCCCGCTCAGGCTGATCCCGGGTCGCCCGGCAAGCGGGCTCTCTTTTTCAACCTCGAGCAACTCAGGCCGCCAGTGCTGCTGGCGTTGCCGTTGCCAGTCCAGGTAGGCCGGGATCAGTGCCAGCCATTGTTGCAACCAACTGCGGTGCTGGGCGTTGTCTTCGAGGTCGTGGGCAAACACGGCGTGGGAGATATCTTCCAGGCAGTGTTGCGCCTGGGCGCGGGTGGCGTCATCGATCGGTGCCGTGAACGGGCCGGGCAGGCCCTGTACATCACTATGGAAGGCCTGCAGGATGCGATGGACACGCCGACCGTAGTCTGACTTTTCCAGTACCAGCTGGATGTCTTCGGCGGCCTTGAGCCCGAGGCAGTCAGCGGCGAAAAAACGGTACGGGCAATCGACCAGCCGCTGGTAACGTGTGGCCGAGAAATCGTCGGGTATCAGTGCTGCGGCGCCGGGTGCGGGGCGGGTGGCCGGTGCCGGCGTCCGGCGCTGGTCGCTACAAAAGACCTGGCTTTCAGGTCGCAGGCTGATGTTCAGCAAGTCCCGGTCTTCGAGCGTATCGCCATAGGCGAGTTGATGAAAGGTCTCCAGCAGCGTCAGCCACGGGCTGGGATTGAGCGGCTGGTCGTCAGACATCCTGTGCCAGCTGAAGATAATCTCCGGTGCCCGCTGTAACAGGTTACGGAAGCGGTACAGGGCCCGCTCATGCTGATGGCGGTTTGTCTCCAGCCCCAGTTCATGGCGGACGGCGTCATTAAAGAACGGTGTGCCGGTGTGGATGGCGGGCAGGTGTTCCTGGTCAGCGCTGGCAAACAGCAGTGCATCGAAATCCTGCAGCGGTGTATCGGTCAGCGTCAGCAGCTGTACCAGCGGGCCTTGACTGTTATCAACGGGTGGCAGGAAGTTGGCCTGTTCCAGCGCCTGGCCGAGCCAGTTACGAAATTCCAGCCAGTCCAGATTCAGTTCACGTCCGCTCAGGGATCGCTGCAGTTCCTGCAGCACCTCCAGCAGGCGGGCCCCGGCCGGATCCCCGGCAAAGCTGTCATGCAGACCGAGTTTATCCATGGCCTGGTGCAGGGCCTGCAGAAAGGATTGCGCCGGCTGTGCCGGGGCCTGGATACATGTCAGTAACGGGGTGACAACGGCCTCGATATCATCGAGCAGGCGATTGAGCGGATTGTCACGGCCCTCGGCCCAGCCCAGCCGGCGTTGGCGCCAGAGGATATGCTGGCGATAGCGTTGCAGCCCGCGGGCAATGTTTTCATGCTGGATAATATCGCGCTCCAGGCGCCAGGTGGCCGCCAGGCGCTCATGTTCGTCCCATTCCGGCAGCACGAACGGCGATTTGAGCAGGTCCAGCAAGGGTTGCTGGTCATAGTCTTCCTCGGCGATTTGCAGCAGCCGTTCGAGCACGGCGGCGGCACGGCTGGTCGACAGGGTCCAGCCGTTCTGGTCACGCAGGTGGACATCGGCCCGTTCGAGCAGGGCGCGCAGGCGCCGGCTCAGGCGCCGGTCGGCGCAGACAATGGCGATCAGGCGCTTGCCTTCCAGCAGCCAGCGGCGAATCTGCACATCAACGGCGCGGGCCTGTTGTTCAGGGTTGGCGGCGGCGACGATGCGCAGCCGTTGTCGCAGCGGGCTGTCGGCATGGCCGGCGGCGAAGCGGCGTGCCCGCTCGACCATACTGTCGGCTTCGGGCACACCTGGTCCCGAGCGCTGCTGGGGAACAAAGACAGTATCAATAAAGTCACTGAAGGCCTGTTCCGGTGGCTGCTCCGGCACCTGTCCGATGGGCTGGAGCGGTTGCTGTAGCTGTTGTTGCAGGCGCAGCAATACTGTCCCGTGATGGGGTAAGGTTTCCGCCTCCGATGATTCAGGCTGGAAGGCTACGGCTAGCGGTTCACCATGCAGGATCAACTCGGCCTGGCCACGGGCCATCAATGTTCGCAGCCAGTCGGCCTCGGCGGCACTGAAATGATCGAAGCCGAGCATATAGAGTACCTGGTCCGGTGCCAGGTGTTTGCTGCTCAGCGCCAGGCGCTGGATGTGCGCCCCCTGTGTATCGATACAGCCTTCCTGTTGCAATTGCTGTTGCCAGGCCTGCCACAGTGTGTGTACCAGCGTGGCCTCGCGGGTCAATGGCGTCAGGATTTCATTATCCCCGGATTCACCGCTGCTGGTGTCATAGGCCTGTTCCAGTAATGCCGTGAAGTCGTCGAGCCGTTCCGGCAGGCGGATTCGCTGGCGCGTCAGCTCGTCGAACAGCACGATCAGGCTGTCGGCCAGCGCCCACGGGCCACCGTGGCCGTATAGGTGCGGGTGCGTCCGCAGGGATTCGACCAGCATCAGCCGGCTGCTGTGGCTCTCGACAGGCCGTAAAGATAAAGGGACCTGGTGTTTAAGCCACGCCTCCAGCGTGGAGATCGTCGGCCCGAGCAGGGCCGGGAAACCGGCCTCGCGGGCGGTCTCCAGCAGGCGGCGGCGCAGGGCGCCGGCGCTGTGCAGGTCCGGCAGCAGGATATGGCAGTGGCTCAGGTCGGGCGGGGGATGGCGGGCGAGGATACGGCGGGCGGCTGCTG
>Ga0210101_1000706_pt1 | contig 10700 bp, 12 predicted proteins | sample Muzzi_PWC_D1_FD_185534 | JGI IMG/M metagenome (GOLD analysis project Ga0210101, IMG submission 185534) | Wetland microbial communities from San Francisco Bay, California, USA, that impact long-term carbon sequestration - Muzzi_PWC_D1 (SPAdes) | ecosystem: Environmental > Aquatic > Marine >...
CCCTGCTCGCGGCAGCGCCGGGGAGGTGAAGCGCCGCAACCGCGAGGCGGGGCTGCGGATCGTGCCCGACTCGGTGATGGCGCTGGGGCGGGGCGAGCGCTATGACCGGGAGCTGGCGGTGGCGGGGTTGCTGGCGCGCGCGGGGCCTACGGCTCAGTGTTAGTGGTAGGATTTGCCCACTATGGCTTTTGTCGTTCCAACCAAGGCCGGTCGGTTCGAGGTGCGGGAGTCGCAGAGCACTCCAAAGGGACCGCGCAGCCGGACGCTCGCCTCCTTCACCGAGCTCAACGACGAGGTGATCGAGAAGGTCCGGAGGAAGGCCAAGGAGGCACCGTCGGAGGCGAAGCTGCGCAGGGCGGCAAGGCGAGCCGGAGCACCCGTGCGGCGCGATCCGACCGAGCAGGCCGCGCGCGAGCTGATCGCCGAGCTCGCCAAAGGACAGCGCCTCGATCCGCACCTGCGGCGGATTCTGCTCGAGCTGCTTCAAAAGGGCTATCGGGAGGGTGCCGACCCCGCCCCCGCGGACGAGGCCGCGCGTGGCGTCGCGGAATGGATGGCCGCCACGCCGGAGGACCGCGGCCGTGCGTTGGTCGATCTGCTGCTGCTTGCGGATGCGCTCCCCCACGCAGGCCGCAAAGGCAAACCGCTGCGCTTCCCGCGACTCGACTCGACGGGCGAATGACCGAGCCGTCGCTACCCGACAAGGTGATCGCGATCGACGAAGCCCTCGCCGAGGCGAAGATCCCTCACGCGATCGGCGGAGCGCTCGCGCTCGCCTATTACGCGGAGCCCCGGGCGACGATCGACGTCGACGTCAACGTCTTCGTCGGCGTCGACCGGCGCAGCGAGGTGATCGAAGCCCTCGGCGCCATCGGCATCGCCACGGAAAAGCTCGACGACACCGCTCTGGAGCGAGACGGCCAGTGCAGGCTCTGGTGGGGCGAGAGCCCAGTCGATCTGTTCTTCGCTTACGACCCGTTCCATCGGGAGATGCGCAAAGCGGTGCGGCGCGCCCCCTTCGCCGGCAAGACGATCCCGATCCTCGCCCCTGAGCATCTCGCCGTCTGCAAGGCGAGGTTCGATCGCGCCAAGGACTGGCTGGACATCGAGCAGATGCTGCTCGCAACCGATGAACTCGACGTCGATGAGATCGAAGGCTGGTTGGAGCGCATGGTCGGCAAGGGGGATCCCCGACTGAAGCGCCTCGACGAGCTGAACGCCAAGCTCGCTACGGCTCGATGACGTTGCCCGGGTCGGGCTTGTCCTCGGGAGCGGCCTGGCTGTAGTCGGCGAAGGGGCCGTCGCGCTCGGCGACCGCCGCGGGGACGCCCTCGCGCTCGGCCAGCTCGATGAAGCGCTTCGCATCGGGGGTGTTGCGCATCAGGCCGTCGAGGATCGGGCCAAGCGTCTGGGTCGAGGCGAGCCCCATGCTCTCGTAGGCGTGGTTGACGACCAGCTTCATCGCGGCGAGCTGCGAGGCGGGGATCGAGGCCAGCTCGCGGGCCGCCGCCGCGACCTCCTGCTCGAGGCGCTCGAACGGCACCGCCCGGTTGATCAGCCCGACCTCGGCGGCTTCGGCGCCCGACAGCGGCTTGCCGGTCAGCGCGTACTCCTTCGCCTTGGTCAGCCCCAGCCGGTAGATCCACATTCCCGACAGGTAGGCGCCCCAGATCCGCGAGTAGGGGGTGCCGATCCGGGCGTCCTCGCTGGCGATCACCAGGTCGGCGCAGAGCGCGAAGTCGCTGCCCCCGCCGACGCACCAGCCGTGCACCTGGGCGATCACCGGCTTCGGCGCCCGCCAGACGCTCATCAGCTTCTGGGTCGGCGCCAGGGCCGGCGCGGTCGCTCCGACGAAGTCCTTGCCCGGGTCCCACTCGCCCTCGGTGGTGAGCGCCTCGTCCCAGTGGTGGAAGCCGCCGCCGAAGTCGTAGCCGGCGCAGAAAGACCGCCCGGCGCCCCGCACGACGATCGCCTTCACCGCCTCGGCGGCGATCGCCCGCCCGACCGCCGCCTCGACCTCGTCGGGCATCGGCGGGACGATCGTGTTGAGCGAGTCGGGCCGGTTGAGGGTGATCGTCGCGATCCCGTCGGCCTCTCCGTAGAGCAGCGTCTGGTACATCAGGGAAGCGCCGCCTCGTCGGCGACCAGGACCATCGAGCCGTTCTCGACCCGGCCGGCCGGGATCGAGGTGTCGCCGGCGAGCAGCTTGGCAAGCGGCGCGCGCGCCTTCTCGCCGAAGGTCAGCCAGAGGATGCCACGGGCCTTCGACAGCTCCGGGTAGGTGAGGGTCATGCGGCGGTGGCCCTGGTACTCGCCCCCGGTCAGCGCGACGCGGCGGTCGCTCACCTCGAGCACCGGGTCGTCGGGGACGAGCGAGGCGGTGTGGCCGTCCGGGCCGAGCCCGAGGTGGACGAAGTCGAGCCGCTCGGGGAGCTGCGATTCGTATGCGGCCGCCGCCGCCTCGAGGTCGCGGCTCGTGACCGGCATCGGCTGAAGCGTCGCCTGGTGCGACAGCGAGAGCATCTGCACCAGGTGGGTGAGGTTGCGGGCGTCGTCGCCGGGCGGCGCGATCCGCTCGTCGACCTGGAAGATCCGCGTCTGCTCCCAGGGCATCTCCTCCAGCTCGCCGAGCACGCCGACCATCCCCCACGGCGTTTTGCCGCCGCTCAGGGCGAGCGCGAACTCGCCCCGCGCCTCGACCGCCTCCCGCCCCGCCGCGGCGATGATCTCGGCGGCGCGCCGGGAAGCGTCGCGGTCGTCGGCGAAGACCTCGGTCTCGATCGGCATCGGGATCGCCCCCGGCCGAGCCTAGGCGGCCTTCTCGTCGTGGCCGCCGAACTGCTTGCGCATCGCCGACAGCACCTTGTCGCCGAAGTCGTCCAGGCCGCGCGAGAAGAAGCGCTCGTACAGCGCCGTGGTCAGCACCGGCGAGGGCACGCCCTCGTCGATCGCCGCGATCGAGGTCCAGCGCCCCTCGCCCGAGTCCGAGACGCGCCCGGCGAAGTCCGAGAGGTCGGGCGATTCCTGCATCGCCGCCGCGGTCAGGTCGAGCAGCCAGGAGCCGATCACGCTGCCCCGCCGCCAGACCTCGGCGACCTCGGGCAGATCGATCTCGTACTGGTAGTACTCGGGCTGCTCGAGCGGCGCCGTCTCGGCGTCCTGTTCGCGCGTCGCCTTGCCGGCGTCGGCGTTCTCGAGGATGTTGAGCCCCTCGGCGTAAGCGGCCATCACCCCGTACTCGATCCCGTTGTGGACCATCTTCACGAAGTGCCCGGCGCCGTTCGGGCCGCAGTGCAGGTAGCCGTTCTCCGACGGCGAGGGGTCGCCGCTGCGCCCCGGCGTGCGCTCCGCCTCCTCGACCCCGGGGGCCAGAGAGGCGAAGACCGAGTCGAGCCGCTGCACCGCCCCGTCGGGCCCGCCGATCATCAGGCAGTAGCCGCGCTCGAGGCCGTGCACGCCGCCGCTGGTGCCGCAGTCGACGAAGTCGATCTTCTTGTCGCGCAGCTTCCCGGCACGGCGGATGTCGTCGCGGTAGTAGGAGTTGCCGCCGTCGACGATCGCGTCGCCCGGCTCCAGCGTCGCAGCGATCTCCTCGACCGTCTTCTCCGTGATCTCCCCGGACGGGACCATCACCCAGACGGCGCGCGGCGCGCTCAGCTTCGAGGACAGCTCCTCGAGCGAGGCGGCGCCCTCGGCGCCCTCCCCGGCCAGTTCGGAGACCGCCTCCGGGTTGACGTCGTAGACGACGACGCGATGCCCGTCGCGCATCAGCCGCCGGGTCATGTTGGCGCCCATCCGTCCGAGACCGACCATTCCCAGCTCCATCAGCGCTTCCTCCTCCTCGACGTCTGTTTCCCCTCGATGCGGCTAACCCTACGTCAACGACTCGGATAGCCTGCGGGCGATGTCGCAGCGGAACGAGAGCACGGCGGCGGCCGACGTGCTGACGATCTTCGGGATCAGCGGCGACCTGGCGAAGAAAATGACTTTCCGGGCCCTCTACAGGCTGGAGGCGGCCCGCAAGCTCGAATGCCCGATCGTCGGCGTCGCACTCGACGATTGGGACGACGCGCAGCTCCGCGAGCACGCCAGCAAGGCGATCGAGGGCACCGTCAAGGGCGCCGACGAGGACGTCCTCGCCCGCCTCGTCGCCCGCCTCTCCTACGTGCAGGGTGACTACACCGACCCCGACACCTTCAAGCGGGTCGGCAAGGCGATCGAGGGGAAGCAGCACCCCGTCTTCTACCTGGAGATCCCCCCGGCGCTGTTCGCGACCGTGGTCGGCGGGCTCGGCAAGGCCGGCCTGACCGCGAACGCGCGGGTGGTGATCGAGAAGCCGTTCGGCCACGATCTCGAATCGGCCCGGGCGCTGAACGCCGAGCTTCACGAGGTCCTCGCCGAGGAGCAGATCCTGCGGATCGACCACTACCTCGGCAAGGAGCCGGTGATGGACATCGCCTACCTGCGCTTCGCCAACTCGCTGCTGGAGCCGGTCTGGAACCGCGAGCACGTCTCCCACGTGCAGGTGACGATCGCCGAGGACTTCGGGGTCGACGACCGGGGGCGCTTCTACGACGCGGTCGGGGCGATGCGCGACGTGATCCAGAACCACGCCCTGCAGGTGCTCTCGCTGGTCGCGATGGAGCCCCCCGCCGGCAACCACCCCGACACGGTCCGCGACAAGAAGGTCGAGCTGTTCCGGGCGGTGCGCACCGCCGACCCGCAGCGCTACGTGCGCGGCCAGTACGACGGCTTCCTCGAGGTGAAGAACGTGGCGCCCGACTCGACCACCGAGACCTTCGCCGCGGTCGAGCTGGCGATCGACAACTGGCGCTGGAGCGGCGTCCCGTTCTTCATCCGCGCCGGCAAGAACATGCCGGTCAAGGCGAGCGAGGTGAACGTCGTCTTCCGGCGGCCGCCGCGGCTCGGCGTCGCCAACGGCAAGCTGCCCGAGCCGAACCAGATGACGGTGCGGATCGAGCCGAAACCCGGCGCCCGGATCCGGCTCTGGGCGAAGAAGGCCGGGCTGGACGAGGTCGAGTCAGCCGACCTGGAGGTGCTGTTCGAAAAGGTCCCCGGCGAGGATCCGGAGCCCTACGAGCGGCTGCTCGGCGACGCTCTGGGCGGCCGCAGCCAGCTGTTCACCCGCGAGGACGCGGTTGAGGAGACCTGGCGGATCGTCCAGCCGCTGCTCGACGAACCCGGGCCGGTGCATCCCTACGAGCCGGGCACCTGGGGGCCGCCGGAGGCCGACCAGCTGACGCGGGGGATCTGCCAGTGGTACGAACCCTGGCTGCCATGGCCGCCCAGCGCAAAGCCGACCGGCGTGCTAGGTTTTTGAGCCCTAGTTAGGGCAACCTAATTAGGGCTCCCGTAACCCGGACGAGAAAGGCAGCTTGGCTGGATGATTCCCACCCTTGTGATCGCCCTGCGCGAGGGCGTCGAGGCATCGCTGATCGTCGGCATCATCGCCGCCTTTCTGGCCAGGGAGGGACGGCGCGACGCGATGCGGCAGGTCTGGGCCGGGGTGGCGGTCGCGGTGGCGCTCTGCGTCGGCATCGCCGTGCTGCTGCGGGTGATCGGCCAGCAGCTCCCGCAGCGCGAGCAGGAGGGGCTGGAGACGGTGATCGGGCTGATCGCCGTGGCCGCCGTCACCTACATGATCGTCTGGATGCGGCGCCACGCCCGCGGCATCAAGGCCGAGCTGGAGGGAAGCGCGGCGACCGCCCTGGCGGCGGGATCGACGATCGCGCTGGTCGCGATGGCCTTCCTGGCCGTCCTGCGCGAGGGCTTCGAGACCTCGGTCTTCCTGCTCGCCGCCTTCCAGGACGCCAGCGACCCGACCGCGGCCGGCGCCGGCGCGGTGGTCGGCTTGATCGCGGCGGTCGCGATCGGGGTTGGCATCTACCGCGGCGGCTTGCGGCTGAACCTCGCCCGCTTCTTCCGCGTCACCGGGTTGATCCTCGTCTTCGTCGCGGCCGGCCTGCTGGCGACCGCTGCGCACACCGCCCACGAGGCGGGGTGGGTCAGCGGCCTGCAGGGCCAGGCGGTCGACCTTTCCTGGCTGGTCCAGCCGGGGACGATCTCCGGCTCGCTGCTGACCGGCATGCTGGGCCTGCAGCCGAGGCCAACCGTGGTCGAGGCGCTCGTCTACGCGCTCTACGCGGTGCCGATGGCGCTCTACGTCCTCTGGCCCGACCGGCTGCGGCCGGGCCGGGCCCTCGCCCGGTTCCGCGGAGCGAGGCGCGCCGCCCCGGCCGAGATCCCCGCCTGACCATGAGCCGAATCCTCGTTCGCCCCGCGCTGCTTGCCGCTGGCATCGGACTCGCCGCGGCCGTCGCCCCCGGCTGCGGGTCGAGCGACGACGTCCCGGCCGACGCGAAGCGGATCTCGTTCGAGATCACCGACGCGGGCTGTGAGCCGAACAGCGCGAAGGCGCCAGCCGGGCCGATCGTCTTCGAAGTGGAAAACGCCGGCACCTCGAAGGTCAGCGAGTTCGAGGTGCTGGACGGGGACAAGGTGCTGGGCGAGGCGGAGAACCTCTCCGCCGGCCTTTCCCGCACCTTCTCGCTCACCCTCGAGCAGGGCGAGTACACGCTCTACTGCCCCGGGGGCTCCGAGGAGCGCGGCACCCTGACCGTCCCGGGCCGGAAGTAGCGCCAGCCGCATTGCAGGGCGGACGGGCCCGGCCTGCCACCATCGGCGGCTCGACATGATCGGCGCCCGCCACAGGACGACGACGCTCGGCGCGCTCTGCGCCGCCGCGGCGCTCTGCCTGCTGGCCGCGGCGCCCGGCGCCGGCGCCTCGCTGGTGCCGCGCGGCGACAGGGTCTTCTTCGGGATCAGCGACACCGGCGACAGCGCCGACTTCGGCCAGTTCTCGGCGGCGCTGCACAAGCACCCGGCGCTGATCGAGTCCTTCCGCACCTGGGACTCGGACTTCCCCGAGTCGATCGAACGCTGGCAGGCGGCGCAGGCCCGGCCGATCCTCCACATCACCACCGCCGACCCCAACGACGGGCACGAGCTGATCGGCCCGCGGGGGATCGCCACCGGCGGCGGCGACGCCTACCTGATCCGGCTCAACAAGCTGTTCTGGGCGAAGAAGATGCGCGCCTACATCCGCCCGCTCGGCGAGCCGAACCGCTGCCTCAACGTCTACGCCTCCTACGATTGCGCCGGCAAGCTTCGCGACGCCGCCCACAAACCCCTCTGGTACAAGCGCGCCTTCCGCCGCATCTACATCCTCATCCACGGCGGTGGCAAGCGCGACGAGATCAACGCCCGCCTGCGCCAGGCCGGCCTGCGGCGGCTGACGGTCGCGGTCGACGGCCTGCCGAAGGCGCCGGTCGAAGTGGTCTGGAGCCCGCTGCCCGCCGGCTCGCCGACCGATCCGAAGAACCGCCCTCGCCATTTCTACCCGGGCAGCCGCTGGGTCGACTGGGCGGGCACCGACTTCTACTCCGACAACCAGGACTGGAAGGCGCTGAATGGCCTCTACAACCGCTTCTCCGGCAAGCCGTTCGCGATCACCGAGTGGAGCGTCTCGAGCGGCGACGACCCCGCCTTCGTGCGCAAGCTGATGGCCTGGGTCGGCGCCCACCGCCGCTGCAAGATGCTCGTCTACTACCAGGACTTCGGCGCCAGCAGCTCCTACCGGATCCAAAACTGGCCGGCGAGCCTCGGGGTGCTGCGCAATCTGATTCACAACGGCCGCTTCCCCTCCTACGCGCCGTCCCCGCCGAAGGCCCCGCCCCCGCCGCACGGCGGTCTGGCGCCGACGCCCTAACCGGGGCGCTTCCCCCGGGGCGCCGGCCTCCCCGCGGGAGCGGCGACCCGGTCGGCGATCGCCGCCTTGTACTTGTAGGGCTGCAGCGCGTTGATGCTCGAGTAGCCGACCAGGTAGATGCGGCGGCCGTCGGAGATCACCGGCGTGTAGGCGCCGGTCTTGTAGCGGAAGACGACGCGGCCGGTCTTCATCGCGAAGCCGGTGGTCGTGGTGTGGTCGAACTCGGCCGCGTAGACGATGTTGCCGACCGCCGACAGCGAGCCGATCACCGGCCCGCCGGCCGAGTGGATCCAGCGCGGCTCGCCGCTCTTCGCGTTGAGCGCGTAGACGTTGCCGTCGAAGGAGCCGACGTAGACGGTCGGCCCGGTGTGGCTGGTCTTCGCCACGGTCGGCCCGGAGTATGCGTAGCCGCCGGTCGAGTAGGTCCAGGCGAGGGTGCCGTCCTTGCGGTCGAAGCTGTACACGCGGGTGTCGTTGTTGCCGGCGTAGACCCGGCCGAAGGCGACGGCCGGGGTCGAGTAGAACTCGCCGCCCGTGCCGAAGCCCTGGCCGAGCGAGCCGGTCTGCCAGAGCAGCTTGCCGTTCTTCGCCTCGACCGCGTTCATGTTGCCGCCGTAGTCGCCGACGTAGAGGACGCCGCCGTAGTAGGCGGGCGCCGCCTTCACCGGGCCGGCGAGCTGGGTCGCCCAGCGGACGTTGCCGTTGCGGGTGCTGAGCGAGTAGAGGCGGCCGTCCTCGCAGCCGAAGTAGACGCTGCGGCCGACCACGACCGGTGAGGACTCCGCCCGGCCGGGCAGCGCTCGCTTCCACAGCGTCCTGCCGGTGCGGGCGTCGAGCTTGATGATGTGGCCCGGGACGAGGTTGACGATGTAGAGGCGGTGCTTGTAATAGGCGGGAGAGGAGGCATTGAGCCGGCCGATCCGTCGTTCCCAGGTCACCCTGCCCGTCTTCGCGTCGAGCGCGAAGGCTGTGGCGTTGTTGTTGACGAAGTAGAGCCTGCCGCCGGCGAAGACGGGCGGGAACTCGAGCAGCGGCCCGTCAGCGAAGCGCCAGAGCAGTTGAAACGGCGGCTTCACGCCCTTTGCCGGCAGGTAGCGGGTGCGGGCGCGGTCGTAGCCGAAGATCGGCCAGTTGACCGTCCTCGCCTTCGGCGGCTTCTTCGGCTTCTCCGGCTTGAAGGCGGCGTTGGGGTTGTGGACGTCGGGCGGGCGCTTCAGCACCTCGTAGGCGGCGAGCGCCGCGGCGGCGAGCCCGAAGACCGCGACGGCGAGCACGAGGACCGCCGGACGGTGGTCGCGCCAGATCGCCTTCGGCTCGCGCAGCAGGCGCCGGCGGTCGCGCCAGAGACGGCCCAGCGCCCGCCAGGTCCGCCCGGGCAGCGCCTTCACGGGCGCAGCTCCCACATCTCGACGAAGCCGAAGTCGACGAAGCCCAGCCGTTCGTAGATCGGCGCTCCCGCTTTGCTCGCCTGCAGCGTCGCGGTCGAGAGGCCGGCCTCGCGCGCCTCGGCGAGCGCCCGCCGCACCAGCCAGGTGGCGATCCCGCAGCCGCGCTGCTCGGGCGGCGTCGCGACGCCGGTGACGCAGCAGTCCTCGCCGACGACGACCGTGCCGACGCAGCCGACCGGCTCCCGGTCGGCGTAGGCGCCGTGCCAGCGGATCGCCGTCTCGCCGGCGAGGGCGGCGCGGAAGCCGTCCGGTCCGTAGCCGTAGGCGCGGTCGTTGAGGTCGGCGGCCGTCGCCGCGTCGCCGGGGCGCGGCTCGACTCCGCGCGGCGCCGGGGGCTCGGCCGCGAGGTCGGCCAGATCCATGGCCATCGCCCGCGGCGCGGCGTCGAGCAGGTGGCCGCGGGCGGCGAGCAGCCCAGCCGTGCCGCGGTCCTCGTCGGGGACCCAGACCGTCCAGGCTCGGATGCCGCGCTCCACGTAGCGCTCCTGCAGCGGCTCGACCTCGCGGGCCAGCGCCGCCGGGTCGTCGTAGTAGACGGAGTTGAAGATCGACCGCTGTGGAGCGGCCGGCACCACCGCGGCGAGCAGCCCCTCGCGGCGGACCAGCAGCGAGTCGGGGGCGCCGCTGCCGAACGCCTCCACCTCGTCGCGGATCCCGGCGACGGCGCGGCGCCGCAGCTCCCGGTCGGCGACCCGCTTGCCCATCCGGGCCGGCTCAGCCTCCGGACGCGGCGCGCCGCTCGGCCTCGGCGGAGACGCCGCCGAGGAGCCGCTTGATCGCCTGCTTGACGAGGGCGACCACCACAGCCCCGGCCACCGGGACGGTCGGGTTGGTCCGCACGGCATAGGTGACCCTGGTCCCGGGACCGGCCGGCTCCAGCGAGACGGTCCCCACGTGCCCCTCGACCGGCAAGCCGGAGAGCAGGGTGTAGGAGAAGCGACTGGGACGCTCGTAGGCGATCACTTCCTCCCGCAGCGGCGGTCCGACCAGGCCGAGCACCCGGACCGCACCGACCCCGTTCGGAGCCGGCTCTCCCTCCCGCTCCAGCTCCGAGCGCCGCAGCGGCGTCAGCTCCGCGTAGCGCCGGTGGTCGGTGAGCACGTCGAAGACCGCCTCGGGAGGCGCCGCCACGTCGCGCACGAGGGTGAAGCTGGCCACGGCCGGAGAGCCTACCGACGCGCCCGGGTGGGGACGGTAGGATGCCGCCGTGCCGACCGGGGAACCGAGGGCGAGGCCGTTGCGGGACGCCCTGCTGGTCGTGGTCTGCGCGCTCGTGGCGCTCGGCGTCGCGATGGCCGCGCCGACTCGGGCCGATGCGGCTCGCGTGCAGTGCCCCGGCACCTTCCGGGTGCTGCACGACGACAGCATCGGCCGCCTCGAGCTGCGGCGCGGCAACTAGCGTCCTCCATGACGACCACGTCGGCAGGCTGCGCATCCCCGCCGGCCGTTACGAAGTCTTCCTC
>Ga0210101_1000707_pt1 | contig 10700 bp, 8 predicted proteins | sample Muzzi_PWC_D1_FD_185534 | JGI IMG/M metagenome (GOLD analysis project Ga0210101, IMG submission 185534) | Wetland microbial communities from San Francisco Bay, California, USA, that impact long-term carbon sequestration - Muzzi_PWC_D1 (SPAdes) | ecosystem: Environmental > Aquatic > Marine >...
GGGTTTAAAATATGTGTTTCTCCGGCGATGACAACCTTCATCCGTCCCTCGAGGAGATAGATCAATTCGTCCCCAGGATGGTACATTTTCTGTATTCCGCTGGTACCGCCCTTGGGGATGGTGCAGAAAAAGGACATGAACTGAGGGTCGCGCAGGCCAGACGTAAACGATTCGGTGTGCATGTTGTGTTCGTCGTCGTAAACGGTCCGGTCCCGTCTTCCGGGAGAAGAAAATACGACCTCGTGCGTGGTTGTCACCTCTTCGACAAAATAGTTGATGCTTTTATCGAAAACCCGGGCAAGTTTCATCAGAATATCGACCGACGGGATGGTCAATCCGCGTTCGATCCGGGAAATCATGTTGGAGGAAACCCTGGACTTTTCCGCAAGTTCCTGAATGGTAAAGTCGTTTTTCAGCCGGATTGCCTTAAGTTTTTTGCCGACGATTTTTTTAAGTTTCATGGCCGGTAATTGGATCCTCCGCCGGGGAATAGTGCATCAGGTCAGTTCGCCAGATTGGGGGCCGGCGAAACCACCCACAAAATGACCGTCGGTCCGTCGTGAAGGTTGCGCCAACGATGTGGCAGCGAGGCTTTGAAAATCAACGAATCCCCTTCCTCGAGGATGTGTCGGTCGCCTTCGATGATAAATTCCAAGCGCCCCGAAAGAACCCGGGCGAATTCCTCTCCGGTATGAACCATACCCCCTTCCCCGCTGCTGCAGTCTTCCTCGAGCGTGTCGATAAACACAGCAAAGCCGGGATCCCTGATTCCCTGGGTCAAGCTGGTGATCTGATGTTTGTCTTCGAAAAAGAATATCGGTTCACCATGTCCTTTGGGGGTGTGTATCACCATTGAGCCTTTTTCAGCCTCTTCGACGAAATATCCGATACTCATGCCGAAGGCATTGGCCAGGCGCATCAGGATCTCCACCGAGGGGGTCGTCAACCCTCGCTCGATTCTCGAAATCATGTTCGAGGAAACGCCTGACTTGGAGGCAAGTTCCTGGATGGTGTAATCGTTTTTCAAACGAGTGGTTTTCAGCTTTCGCCCGATCAACTGCCGAATCATGATCAACCTCGATGGTTTAAATGAAATGATGTTCTATCATTTCAAAGCCCGGCTGTCAACTAGATATGAGAAATTTCAACCACCTTAAGGTATTTATTGAAAAATTTTAATTGTTAACCTGAAATTTTCAATCGGTTGACAATTCCTTAAGTATCTCTATAATCACCGGCAAGAAAATTTTTCCCTGCGGAGATACTTTTATGTGGAGTGCCAAGCAGTATTTTTCCCTGGCAGACCGGGTCCTGACCGGAGACCGATTAACGGAAAGGGACGCAATTGCCATTATGACGGCACGAGGTGCCGAATTGAGCACCGTTTTGGCGGGAGCACACCGGATCCGCCAGAAATTTTTCGGGCAGGACGTGGAACTCTGTTCGATCATCAATGCTAAATCGGGACGTTGCGCCGAAAACTGTTCATTTTGCGCCCAGTCGGCTCATCATCTGACGGACACGCCGGTCTTCCCCCTGCGCAGCCGGGATGAAATTATCGCCGGCGCACGCCTGGCCGCCGAGGAAGGCTCGCATTGTTACGGTATCGTCACCAGCGGCACCCGAATATCCTCCGCCGAGGAGCTTGCCGTTATTCTCGATTCGATCAGGGAGATCAGGTCCACCACAAGTATTGCCCCGTCCGCGTCCCTGGGACTTCTGGATCATGCCACGGCCCTGGCCCTGGCCGAAGCCGGATGCGAAACGTATCATCACAATCTGGAGACTGCCCGATCCTATTTCCCGGAAATCTGTTCAACACATGCCTACGAAGACGATGTCGACACGGTCCGTCTGGCCAAAATGGCGGGCATGAAAGTATGCTGCGGCGGCATTTTCGGCCTGGGCGAATCGGCCGAGCAACGAATCGAACTGGCCTTAACCATTCGTGATCTGGAGGTTGATTCGGTTCCCCTTAATTTTCTGAATCCGATCACGGGAACCCCCTTGGAAGAACTCCGGGAGCTGTCTCCCCTCGACTGCCTGCGGATTGTGGCATTGTTCCGCTATCTCCTGCCCGATCGACGGATCAGCGTCTGCGGAGGTCGGGAAACGAACCTCAGGGACTTCCAATCCTGGATTTTCATGGCCGGAGCCAGCGGCACAATGACGGGTAATTATCTCACCACCACCGGTCGTGGGCGGGAGGCCGATCTTCGAATGGTAGCCGATGCCGAAATGCGGATCCGGAGTTGTTAAAATGATTCCTACCCCGCTTTACGGAGTTTTCGTGGTCGGCACCGACACGGAGGTTGGCAAAACCCTTGTCGCTGCGGCCCTGGCCCGGCACCTGCTCGACCGGGGGAAAAGGGTCGGCGTCATGAAACCGGTGGAGACCGGGGTCACCGACCCGGAAAAACTCGGGCCCGACGGTGAACTGTTGCGCTGGGGGGCGAACAGCGACTTCACCGTTGAGCAAATTTCCCCCTATCGCTTTTCACTTCCATTGGCCCCATTCCTGGCGGCGGAGAAGGAAGGACGGCGGATTGATCCCCAGGCCCTCCTCAAGTGCATTCAGGCCAACGCCAAAGACCGATTTTTAATCGTCGAAGGGGCCGGCGGTCTGATGGTTCCGCTTGCCGGTGGGTTTACCATCGCAGACCTGGCCCTTCAATCGGGGCTCCCCCTTCTGGTTGTGGCCCGGCCCGGTCTCGGCACCATCAACCATACCCTGCTGACCGTCCTTGCCGCCCGCACCATGGAAGCGCCGGTGGCCGGGATTATCATCAACGGCATGCCTGACCAACCTGATGCCGCCGAGGAGAGCGCTCCTCACGCCATCGCATCGCTGGCTTCGGCTGCCCTGCTTGGGGTTCTGCCGCGGGTGGCAGGAACTCCACGGGAAAAAATCATCGCCCTTGCCGATGCCGTAAATACCCTCCCTACCCTTCCCTGGCTCCATGCCGCCCTCGGAACGTCCTGAAAGTCCCGTGCAGATGAAAATGATGGATAAGAGCGAACTCCTTTTTTATGATCAACAGCATGTCTGGCACCCCTGCACACAGCAAAAAGACCATGAACTGCTCCCTCCGATTCCCATCGTCCGCGGCGAAGGAGTTTATCTTTTCGATCTGGAGGGCAACCGATACCTGGACGGCATCTCTTCCTGGTGGGTCAATCTTTTCGGGCACAACAATCCCCGTCTCAACCGCGCTCTCAAGACCCAGATCGACCTCGTTTCCCACCATATTTTCGCCGGTTTCACCCACCAGCCTGCGGTAGAGCTGGCCCGGAGGCTCTGCAGCCTCGCGCCCGACGGCTTAACCAAAGTCTTTTTTGCCGACAATGGGTCCGCCGCCGTCGAGGTTGCCTTGAAGATGAGTTTTCAGTATTGGCAGCAGGTGGGCATCGGCCAGAAGACCAAGTTCGTCTCAATAACCGAGGCCTATCACGGTGAAACGCTCGGGGCTCTCGCTGTCGGGGGCAGCGATCTCTACCGCAAGATATACCAGCCGATTCTGATGCAAGGCTTCCAGGTTCAGGGGCCGGACTGTTTCCGTTGCCCGTACGGCCTCGATCGGGAACATTGCCGGGCCGAGTGTTTCGAGCACATGGAAAAAACCGTGGCCCGGGAACACGAAAATATCGCCGGGGTCATTATTGAACCACTGATCCAGGGGGCGGCGGGAATGCGTATTTACCCGCCGATCTATCTGCAAAAGCTGCGGAAACTCTGTAATGATTTCGCGATTCACTATATTGCTGATGAAATTGCCGTCGGATTCGGCCGGACGGGGAAAATGTTCGCCAACGAACATGCCGGGGTCTCTCCAGACTTCCTCTGCCTTTCCAAGGGCATCACCGGTGGATATCTGCCGTTATCCGTAACCATGACCACGGAAGACGTCTATCGGACCTTTTACGACGACTACACCACTCTGAAGGCCTTTCTTCATTCCCATTCCTATACCGGAAACCCCCTGGCGTGTGCTCTTGGCGTGGAGGTTCTGAACATCTTTGAGGAGGAGCATGTCCTGGAGTCCCTGCAGCCCAAAATTGCCCTCCTGAATGCGCAAAAAAGGCTGTTCGAGGCTATTCCAGCCGTGGGGGAATTCAGGCAGTGCGGCCTGGTGGCCGGCGTGGAACTGGTCCGGGATCGGGATGCCAAGACTCCCTTCCCCTGGCAGGAAAGGAAGGGCCTCCAGGTTTACCGGGAAGCCCTGACCCGGGGGGCGTTGCTGCGTCCTCTGGGGAATGTCATCTATTTCATGCCTCCCCTCTCCATTGATGCCGATTCCCTGGTTCGCTTGACCGATATCGCCCGGGCGGCGATTTCCTCGGCGACCGGAACCGATCCGGATCGGTGATTTCCGCTACCCCCCGTCATGGTGGAATTGTCCGGCAACGGTCCCGGCTAAACACCTTTCTCCTCCCTTCCTAGGCAGAATCTTCTCCCCGAAAACCAAAAAATATCGCGTTGTGCTGGCTCTCGATCGAGGACACAGGCTATAATGGCGCCATGCAACCGACTATGCGCCATATCCGTGCGGCAATTTTTTCGTCCGGTTCCTTTCGAGCCCTGATCGGCCTGGCGATGTGCTGGGTTCTTTTATCGAACGCTCCCTTTTCGGACCGGGCCTTTGCCGAACAACCACGGAAACAGGAAGAGCTCAACCTCGGTAAGGACCTGGAAAAGAAGGGGAATATTTTGGACTACGTCTTCGGTCAGCCGCCCCCAATGCCGACCGATCACGGCATTCTAGTTGTCGGCGCTTATCTGGACGACAATGGAAACGGCCGAAGAGACGGGGAGGAAAAGTGGCTGAAGGGGGAAATTACCTGTGTTCTGGAAGGGGTGGACTATCTGATCCCCGCGTTCATTCCGGGACTGAAACCGGAACGCCGCTATCAACTCGAGTGCGCGGGGGTGCGCTTTCAACCCCTGGTAAAAGACCGGAATCTGTTTTTCCAGCGCCGGGGTGAAATCATGCAGATCGATTTGGCTTGTGAGGATTCCGGGAAACCGGTGGGCCGGGCTGACGACCCCTCATTGGGGCTCTCCCTGCAGGAGGGTGAATTCAGCGCCCCACCGAAAGATCGGGAATCTGAAATCGATACCCCGAGGAACTGAAAATTATCCCCTCCGGAGTAATCTGGTCCACCCGAACATCCCTGTTGACCGCATTCCCTTCGTGAAGATTGAGACCGTTGACCCGGACCATCCTTGCTGCCGCCTCCGGTGTATAGAAATGCAATGTGACCACCATTTCCGGAATGAGGCGGCGAACGGTGGCGGGCAACTCATCAAGGTCGTAGATCTCCTTTTTGGTTTCAGCCTTGCCCCTTGTTTTGGTTGTGGATGCGGCCGAGGGGGAATGAACAGGTTCTTCGGTCCGGGGTTCCGGAAAAGGGGTCGCCGTTACGGGCCGGGAGGGTTCCGGCGCTGCGTTTTCAGTTGCCTTTATCGAATCGGAAGCCCTTGGCATTTCGGCGGGATGGTCCGGCGCGGTATCTGCCGGAGGAATGGATCTGACAAGAGGCTCTGTTTCGGCCTTCTTTTTAACCGGTGGCGGCGGGAGATCGACCTTCTTCCTTAAGGGAGGCGGCGGGAGAACAGCCTGCTTATTAGAAGAACTTGGCTGCTGCGAGGGTTCCTTCTTGATGTTTTTGGGTACGGATTTCGGGACGGCCACAATGCGAAGCCCATCCTCGCCGGAGGAGGGAGTACGCAACAGCCACCACCCCAACAGGGCGCCGTTAATAATCAGAACGATCACCAGCAGGGCCAGCCATAGAGACCGCCGGGGTTTTGAACCGGGGCCACCGGGGGTCGGTGGCGGCAGGTCGGGAATTTTGCCTTGCCTTCTCTTTTGCTCCGATTTTTTTAACGCGTCAAGAATATAGGACATCTTACCGGGTCTCCCCCGCGACTGGATTGGTCAGCCGTGGCAAATCGGAATAGAGCCGCGAATTGAGTTGAATCAGGGTCCTGGGGCCGGCGATTCCATCTGGAACCAGGCCCGATGCCAGCTGAAACCGTTTGAGGCGATCGGCCAGCTGGTCATCGAAGGAAACAACCGCTGCACCGGGGGTTTCTCTTCCTTCAGACAAGCCAAGACCTCGCGCCAGCCAATCCACCTCCTGACCGGAATCCCCCGATTCCAGCCGCCACAACAACAGATAATGACCACGCCATCGGGACACCAGCTCCTGCTCCGTAACCGGCTGGACCCGGTCCCCGAGGACGACCACTCCCGACGAACTTTCCAGCTGCGTCAAGACAATGAAAAATTCCTGCCCAAGATCGTCGTAAACGGTCAGGATGGCCGGGCGATCCAGATGCCGGAGGTCGCGGAGGCTGCCGGTGCCGGAAAAACAACGCAACCCTCTGGAACGGGCAAATTGGCAGGCAGACCCCTGCTTCAAGGGGTCGAATTCCACGCCCCAGAGACGAAACAGGTTCTGGTATGAGAATAGTTCACTCCGGGAGGCCGGGATGTCGGACGGCCAAACCAGAGGAGCATATTCCCCGGAGGCTTTTTTCAGGGGCTCAGTAACGCCGGAGGCATCGGACGGGTGGGACAACTCAGTTGCGGCAGGTGGATTTGACGGAGTGCTGGTCCGATCTGTCGGGCGGGTCAGTGACCCGGTGACGGCAACCGATCCGCCGATCAGCAACAGAAGGCCCAAAACCCATCCCGCCGCCCGGGAAATGGATGCCGGGAATTTTTCGTGCCCCGTACCCTTGACCTCTTTGGCCGCCTTGACAAGGGTTTTGCGATCGACCTTTTCCTGATCCTGGACATAGGTTCCGAGCAAAGCCCGGTCGCAAAGCAGGTTTATCAGCCTGGGAATGCCGTCGGAGAGTCGAAAGAGTGTATGAACCACCGACTGGGGGAAAAGAGGCCGGGAAACACCGGCAACGTTCAGGCGATGCCGGACATAGGCGGCCGTTTCGGCCGCAGTGAGAGGTTCAAGGTGATACCGAGCCGTGATCCGCTGGGAAAGTTGTCTCAGTTCGGGACGTCTCAGCATCTCCAACAGCTCGGGCTGACCGAGCATAACGATTTGCAACAGCTTCTGCTGGTTGGTTTCCAGATTGGTCAGGAGGCGGATCTGTTCTAGAACATCGGCCTCGAGATTCTGGGCTTCGTCGATGATGAGGACCGTTTTCCGGCCCTCGGCATGGGCCTCGAGCAGGTAAGCGTTGATCTTGTCGGTAAAAATCTTGATACTGGAGATGCCGTCCGGACAGGGAATCCTGAATTCATCACAGATCGTCGCCAGCAATTCCGCCGCGGTCAGCTTGGGATTGAACAGGAACGCGACCTCGGTCTGTTCCGGGAGCTGTTCGAGCAGGCACCGGCAGATGGTGGTTTTACCGGTGCCGACCTCGCCGGTCAGGAGGATAAATCCACCCTGCCCACGAATTCCGTAAAGGAGATGGGCGAGCGCCTCCTGGTGGCGTTCGCTCATGAACAGATACCGGGGATCCGGAGCGATGGAAAAGGGTGGTTCCTGAAAACCGAAATGTTCCTGGTACATGGGCCTCAATAACAGTTGAATTGGACGGATATATTACCATTCATGGGGAAGGGAACACAAATCTATTCCCATCCCGGCCGGAGGCCGGAAAAACAACACAAATATTGGAGAAAAGAGAGGAGACAACATGCGCCTCTTGATGCTGAAAACCGCCAGCCTGGATGTGGATATGAAAACGGGCCCCGACGTTCATGACCTCACTCCAGATCTGTTGCGGCTGTTCAAGGAGCTACAGCCGTGGGAGGGGATCGTTTCCATCTGCGCTGTGGGTTCCACCGCATCGATGACAACCATCGAGTTTGAAGCCGGTGCCCTGGAAGACCTTAAACGGGCCATCAATAGGCTGGCTCCCCCGGAACAGGATTACCGCCACAATCTGGCCTGGCACGACGGCAACGGCCACAGTCACGTCCAGGCCGCCTTCCTCGGCCCTTCCCTTACCGTGCCGATCCGCAAGGGTCGGCCGGTATTAGGGACCTGGCAGCAGGTCATTCTGATCAACCATGACAACCGGCCGCGAAAACGAAGGGTCGAGATCACCTTCATCTACTCTCCTCCTCCGGATGAATGATTGCGCTGTGGCCGCGATTCGACCTGCCGTCTGCCGGGAAAAGGTTCCGATCGTCCATCAGATCATGAATCCACCTCGACAAAAGCATCGACGCTTGGGAAAAAAAGCGCCGCCCGATGGGTTCTTTCCGGTTCCAGTCCTCGGAAAAACTCTCGGTAAGCCAGGAGCTGCATCCGGTAGCGGTCCCGTTCCCGTCTTAAAAACTGCTCCATTAGATCCTTCTCCCCTGGCTCGCTGGTTTTGTAATCGATGATCCACCGGATCCCGTTTTCAACAAAGGTCCGGTCGATGACTCCCAGGGTCCCGTCGGCACCAGTGACCGCCAATTCCACGGCACCCTCCGCACGGGGGGCGAGAATCCAGCGACCCCGGTCGCTGCTCACCACCCTGCCAAGCCGGTTAACAATTTTTTCGGCCCATGGTTCCGCCTGTCCCCGGGGAACCCCTTCCCGCAGCAAACGCAGATTCACTTCATCCCGGAGACCGAAAATTCGTTCCGGGGTCCATGTAGCCAGCCCTTCCCGGCAGATACGCTCCAGCAGAACATGGGTCACGGTGCCGGCATGCCGGGAAGCAAGGCCGGCAAAATAGGCCGCGGCATATTCCTCCGTCGACTCGGCATGGGAAGGTGCCTGCCGCCGGGATCGTCTGGCCACCACCTGGGCTCCGGGATCCGGCAGCGCCCAGCCCAAAGGAAGCCTGTACAATCGCACCGATGATCCGTTGCGTCCAGTGTCCGCCGTCCTTTCCTCGCAGCCTTTGGAACCGGCAAATTCGACTCCGACAATCGGCCATATTTTTTCCAGCAGCGACCCGGGAGCGGGCTTCAATTCACCCTCCGCCCCAGCATCGGCATGCCCGAGAAGATGCAGCTGTCGTCGGGCCCGAGTGGTCGCGACGTAGACCAACCGGGTTGTTTCATGGGAGTCTTTTTCCTGTTCCAGCCTGCCGACGACTTGATAAAGGGGATCCTTGCTGCCGTCGCTCGGGGCGATGGGCGCCAGCAGAAGGCCATGGACGGGATGCTCCAACCATCTCAGCAGCGGCTGAACTGTCCTGCCGGGAGACCTTCCCAGACCGGGCAAGATCACCGTATCGAACTCCAGTCCTTTGGCCTTGTGGATGGTCATTATCTGCAATTTCCCGTCCGCGCCGGTATCGGGAGCCGAATAGAGGCGTCCCAACCCCTCGCCCAAGGCGTCCAGCGCTGGGAGATCCCCGCCTGCTTCCAGGGACTCGATCAAATCCAAGACCCGCCGGGCATCCTCCCGGGACGCTTTATCGTAGCAGGCGGGTCCCCCAAGGGACAGCCAGCACCCCTCCACCAGCCGCCGCAGGCCGACCCGCCCCCTCTGTCCGTAACCATGCCGCAGAACCTGCCGGGCCCTTTCGATTCGGGTTTGCCCTGATTCGGTTAAATGTTTCAGGACCGCCGGGTCGGACAGCAACTCGGGAACCGTCAACGCGGTATTGCCCCCGCAGAGCGCATGGATATCCCGCAGAGTAAGGCCGCACCAGGGGGCGCGGAGAACCGCCAGCCAGGAATGCCGATCGGCCGGGTGAAGGATGGCGCGGGTCAGGGCGACCAGGTCGAGAGCGGCCTGCCGATGGTGAAGAAGGTCAATGTCCTGGCAAAGATAGGCCAGGTTCGCCGACCGCAGGGCCGGGAGAATCCCTTGCAGATGGGCCCGGGACCGAACCAGAATCGCCACACTGGAATCCCCCGACTCAAGCGCTTCCCGCGCAAGCTCAACCACTTTCCGAGCTTCCCCTTCATCGCTGCGGCCGATGTTCGGATGGAACGATACCGACGGCCCCTCCTCAATGGATCGGAAAGGCACCGCGGGTGAATACCTGACAGCTCCCGACGCGACATCCTCTTGCGAAGGGAAAATTCCGGAGAAAGCCGCATTGATCCAGTCGACGATCCCGGGACCCGACCGAAAGTTCGTGACGAGCCGCAGGGGTTCAAGAGGGACGTTGCCGATCCCCGATTGCTGCGCTTTAAGGAACAATCCGACTTCGGCTTCCCGGAACCGGTAAATGGATTGCATCGGGTCCCCGACCAGAAACAGGGTTCTGCCGTCACCGGGTTCCCATCCTTCCACCAGGCGGGTCAGGAGGGCATATTGGAGGTATGAAGTGTCCTGAAACTCATCGACCAGGATGTGATTGATCCGTGCATCGAGGCGGAGCAGCAACTCGCTGGGCCGGTCAGCTCCCCCCAAGGCATCCAGGGCTCGCATGGCGATTTCGGCAAAGTCGGTCTGACCCCGTTCGGAAAATACCAGCCAGAGTTCGGCCACCGCCAATTTGAGCAGGGCCAGCAGGGCCTGGAGGACCTGCCACTGCTCAACGGGATAGCATGGGGAGGGAAGCCGGCGAATCACCTCCAATACAGAAACCCAGGGTTCCAGATCCGGCTCCAGGAGCAGTCTCTCCATGGCCTTCTTCCGGTCTTTTCCCTCCCCGGCCGGAAACCCGCAGGTTTTGTTGACAATCTTTCGTAAGGTACCGGACGCGGTGAGGAAAAGGTCGGCCAAGCCCTTCCATACCGGAAGGGATGAGGGATCAGCGCCGGGTA
>Ga0210101_1000708_pt1 | contig 10693 bp, 9 predicted proteins | sample Muzzi_PWC_D1_FD_185534 | JGI IMG/M metagenome (GOLD analysis project Ga0210101, IMG submission 185534) | Wetland microbial communities from San Francisco Bay, California, USA, that impact long-term carbon sequestration - Muzzi_PWC_D1 (SPAdes) | ecosystem: Environmental > Aquatic > Marine >...
AAGCCGCCCGTACGCCGAAAAAATGCTCGGTGTTCTAGGCCATCTTGCGCAGGCGCATCCGGAGTACAGACACCCGTATCTGCAGCAGCGGGCGGAAGTCAGACGCGTCGGTTACATAATCGTATCGACTGACCGCGGCCTGTGCGGCGGCCTGAACACCAACATGTTCAAGAAAGCCGTTGCTAGCATGATGGAATGGGATCAGCAGGGCATCGAGATCGACGTCTGCGCGATCGGCAGGAAAGCCGTCAATTTTTTCAGCCGCTTCAAGTGCAGGCTGCTCGCGCGCGTCGAGCATCTCGGCGATATGCCGCATGTCGATGACCTGATCGGCAGCGTCAAGGTCATGCTGGATGCCTATGACGAGAATCAGATCGATCGCCTGTATCTGGTGCACAACGAGTTCGTCAACACCATGAGCCAGGTGCCGCAGCTGAAACAGCTGATACCGATCGAAGGCCAGTTCGACCAGCAACTCGAGCACCACTGGGACTATATTTACGAGCCGGATTCGAAGCCGATTATCGACGGCCTGATGATGCGTTTCATGGAATCACAGGCATACCAGGGCGTGGTCGAGAACATCGCCAGTGAAATGTCGGCGCGCATGATCGCGATGAAGAGCGCGACCGACAATGCCGGCGAACTGATCAAGGAAATGCAGACGATCTACAACAAGGCCAGGCAGGCTTCGATTACGCAGGAAATCTCCGAAATCGTCAGCGGCGCCGCCGCGGTGTAACGCAGGCAGGCCGCCAGCCCCGAATTTGCCAAGAAATAATCGAATACATTGATGAGGAAACAACCATGAGTACCGGAAGCATAGTCGAAATCATCGGCGCGGTTATCGACGTCGAATTTCCACGGGACTCCATACCCAAGATCTACGATGCGCTGAAGCTGGACGATGTCGGGCTGACGCTGGAAGTACAGCAGCAGCTGGGTGACGGCGTCGTGCGCACGATTGCGATGGGTTCCACCGACGGCCTGCGCCGCGGCATGAAAGTCGGCAATACCGGCGGCGCGATCCGGGTGCCGGTGGGTCAGAAGACTCTCGGACGCATCATGAATGTGCTCGGCGAGCCGGTGGACAATGCCGGTGATATCGGCGCGGAAAAGACGATGCCGATCCATCGCGAAGCCCCGTCCTTCGAGGAACAGTCCGCTGCGAATGAACTGCTGGAAACCGGCATCAAGGTGATCGACCTGATCATGCCGATCGCGAAGGGCGGCAAGATCGGCCTGTTCGGCGGCGCCGGCGTCGGCAAGACCGTGACGCTGATGGAGCTGATCCGCAACATCGCGGTCGAGCACTCCGGCTTCTCCGTGTTCGCCGGTGTCGGCGAGCGCACCCGCGAAGGCAACGACTTCTACTACGAAATGCAGGAAGGCGGCGTGCTCGACAAGGTCGCGCTGGTGTACGGCCAGATGAACGAACCGCCGGGCAACCGCCTGCGCGTCGCATTGACCGGCCTGACCATGGCGGAATTCTTCCGCGACGAGGGCCGTGACGTGCTGATGTTCATCGACAATATCTACCGCTACACGCTGGCCGGCACCGAGGTGTCGGCGCTGCTCGGCCGCATGCCCTCCGCGGTGGGTTACCAGCCGACGCTGGCGGAAGAAATGGGCGTGCTGCAGGAACGCATCACCTCGACCAAGACCGGATCGATCACGTCGTTCCAGGCGGTCTACGTGCCTGCCGACGACCTCACCGACCCGTCGCCTGCGACGACCTTCGCCCACCTCGACGCGACGCTGGTGCTGTCGCGCCAGGTCGCCGAACTGGGGATCTACCCGGCGGTGGACCCGCTGGATTCGACCTCGCGCATGCTCGATCCGCACGTAATCGGCCAGGAACACTATGATGTCGCGCGCGCGGTTCAGGGCACGCTGCAGCGCTACAAGGAGCTCAAGGATATTATCGCGATTCTCGGCATGGACGAACTCTCCGATGAGGACAAGCTCGTGGTCGCGCGCGCGCGCAAGATCCAGCGCTTCCTGTCGCAGCCGTTCTTCGTCGCTGAAGTGTTCACCGGATCACCCGGCAAATACGTGTCGCTGAAGGATACGATCACCGCGTTCAAGGCGATCCTCGACGGCGAGCACGATGACCTTCCGGAACAGGCATTCTACATGGTCGGCGGCATCGAGGAAGTTGTCGAAAAAGCCAGAAGCATGCAGTGAACACTGACGGGAAACACTGATTATGGCCATGACCATGCATGTTGACATCGTGAGCGCCGAGGCCGAAATCTTTTCCGGCACGGTGACGCAGGTGTTCGCGCCTGCTGAAATGGGCGAAGTCGGCATCATGCCGCGCCACGCGCCGCTGATTTCGAAACTCAAGCCCGGTGAAATCCGCGTGTTCGACCAGGACGGTGAAGAACATTCCTTTTTCGTCAATGGCGGTATTCTCGAAGTCCAGCCGCACGTGGTCACGATTCTGTCCGATACCGCAATGCGCGCAGCCGATATCGACGAAGCCGCCGCGCTCGAAGCCAAGGCCAGGGCAGAAGCCGCGATGTCGGAGAAAAAATCCGACCTCGATTACGCGCGCGCCAAGGCCGAGCTGGTCGAAGCGATCGCGCAGATCGAAACCATCAAGAAGATCAGAAACCGGAAGTAACCGGCTGCGAGTAAAGCACGGGCGATTGCGCTAGAATCAAAAGGCCGGGAATATCCGGCCTTTTTCTTTGATACGGGAAAAACATTTTTCGCCACGGTGGCACAGAGCATCCGGAGGGTATCGTATCTTGCGTTGTATATTGACCTGCGGGAAACATTCGACCATCTGTTATCTCCAGCCAGGAATGTATTCATTTCCATATGCATATTTACGCGGGCTCCGTGTCCCGGTGGCGAGTACTTGCTGCGGCCAGTTCGCAGGGAACCTGTCGGGAAAGGGGTTCGATGTCGCTTAGCGTGATCATACTCGCCGCCGGCCAGGGTACACGCATGAAATCGGCGCTGCCCAAGGTGCTGCACATGATCGCCGGCAAACCCATGATCGAGCATGTATACAACCGCTGCTGCGAGCTGCATTCGGCCGCTACCTATATCGTTTACGGTCACGGCGGCGAACACATGCTCGAGCGTTGCGCCGGCTTCAGGGTCGACTGGGTGCTGCAGCAGCAGCAGCACGGCACCGCGCACGCGGTGCATCAGGCCAGCCCGAAAATCGACGACGATGACATCGCGCTGGTTCTGTACGGCGATGTGCCGCTGATTACCACCGAAACGCTGCACAGGCTGGTCGGCAAAGCCGGTGCGGACGATATTGCGCTGCTCACCGTGAATCTCGATGATCCGACGGGTTACGGCAGGATAGTCCGGCAGCAGGGCAAGGTCGTGCAGATCGTGGAGCACAAGGATGCGAACGCGGTGCAGAAAGCCATCAATGAAGTCAACACCGGAATACTGGCGCTGCGGGCGGGTTATCTGAACCGGCTGCTGCAACAGGTCGATAATAACAACTCCCAGGGCGAGTATTATTTGACCGATATCATCGCGCTGGCCGTCGCCGACGGCAACGATATCATTACCGTACAACCCGACAATTCCTACGAGGTGGAAGGCGTGAACGACAGAATTCAGCTGGCGAAGCTCGAGCGCATACATCAACGCGAGCTGGTCGAAAAAATCATGGCCGATGGTGTAACCGTCGCGGACCCGGCGCGCGTGGATATTCGCGGCGAACTGAGAATCGGCACCGATTCGTACATCGATATCAACTGTATTTTCGAAGGTGCCGTCGATGTCGGCAAGAACGTCTGTATCGGCGCGGGCTGCGTGATAAAAAACAGCACGATCGCGGATGGCAGCACCATCAAACCCTATTGCGTGATCGAGGATGCGATCATCGACGCCGGTGTCGAGGTCGGGCCGTTCGCCCGCATCCGGCCCGGCACCAGGCTTCACGAAAACAGCCGGGTCGGCAACTTCGTCGAGGTCAAGAATACGCAGCTTGGCAAGGGCAGCAAGGCCAGTCACCTGAGCTATCTCGGCGACACCGAAGTCGGCAGCGAGGTCAATATAGGCGCCGGTACCATCACCTGCAATTACGACGGCGCGAACAAGCACCGTACCGTGATCGGCGACGGCGCTTTCATCGGCTCGGACACCCAGCTGGTGGCGCCGGTCAAAGTCGGGCGCAATGCGACCATCGGCGCGGGTTCAACGATCACCAAAGACACCGAAGACGATGCGCTGGTCCTGAGCCGGTCGCCGCAGAAAAGCATCAAGGGCTGGCAGCGGCCTAAAAAACGGTGACGCAACAGTAGCTGGCGGCGCTGGCGCAGCTTCAGTCAGGCGTGATATGTTTACGCTGTCTGTCGAAGATCAGCGGGTGCGGCTATGAAATTCACAACGATCCACCGGATTATCGCGCTGTGGGCTTGTGTGTTTCTACCCGCTGCGGCGGATGCGGACGATGTCATCACGATCAAAACCATTGGCATGGAGCTGGCGCGCGATATCGCCAGTGAAACCGTACTTGCGTGTCGCAAGCAGGGCTATGCCGTCAGCGCCGCCGTTGTCGATCGCAATGCCATACTCAAAGCCGCGTTACGGGACGATCTGGCGTCGCGCTTCACGCTGCAGATCGCCGAGGAAAAGGCCAATATGGCCATGATGTCGGGTATCAACAGCGGCGAGTTTCGCAACACCCGGGGTGATATCCGCGCCGAACTGGATAACATCGACGGACTGATCGTGATGCAGGGCGGTGTTATCATCAGCGCCGGCGGTGTTCGTGTCGGTGCTGTCGGTGTCAGTGGCGCACCCGGCGGCGATCTCGATGAGGCCTGTGCGATGAAGGCACTGGACACACTGATCGACCGGCTTGAATTTGCCGACTGAGCCCTGCTGTTATCGTACCGACCCGGATACCATTACTTCTGTTTCCACTGGCCACCCTGCTTGATGTAATGACCGGCCTTTGACTTCTCAATGGCCTTCTCACCGGCCAGTTTCTCAACCGCCGACAGCGAGGTGTTGTTGCCGTTTGCGATTTTCTGGTAATGCTGTTTGCGTTTTGCATTGATCGAATCGACAAGTTCACGGACTTCCGCCGTGGGCGTGTTGACGGCTTCCAGATAACCACTCGGGGTTTCTCCGACGAGCCCCTGGTCCTTCGCGTCCTGCAGTTCCAGTGCGAAGGCCGGCAAGGCGCCGAGTACAAGACACAGGCTGGCAAGCTGTAACAGTTTCTTTATCATGGGTTTCTCCTAGAAAAGTCCGCTGTCTTCGCTGATAACGGCATCGAGCTGCTTCTCAACCTTGACGCGGATCTCGTGTTCGATTTTTACATTCAGATTGATCGTGATCGGCTTGTCGGGCGCCTCGACCTTGACGGTCGGTGAACAGGCCGGCGCCAGCACCGTCAGGAAAAACAGAAGCATCGCATATCTGAGCATGGCCGGGTTCCATTGTTTGAACGGGTGAATGATAACGTATTTACGCCGCCGTCTGCTTGTTGATAACGGGCTGCCCTGCCCTTTTTTCATCGAACGGCTAGTTACCGGTCTGACGCTGATACATTTCCCGCACGCGTTTATCGAGTCCCTTGTTCAGGCCGTCGACGTAGCGGATGCTCTTCAGCAACGACAGCAGGTTCTGCTCGGTGTTGATATTCAGGTGGACCGGACGGGTCGTCTGCAGCGGCGGGCTGGTGCCGCTGAGTTCGAAATTCAGTGTCAGCGTGCCGTCCGGAACGTAGTTCGCGCGCGCCCTGAGCGTGTCGTAATGGAAATCGCTCAGGGCCTTCAGCGCGATGCCGGTCAGCGGGTTCTGGTCCAGACCGCCAGCGCCAGCGGCGGGCTGGTAGCGGATCACGCCTTCGGGCGACGCATTGTGAAGACTTCCATTATTAATGAACACGCCAAACGGATTCAGTTCGATGGGCAGATCACCGTCTATTTTGCCGCTGACTTCGATGTCGTGGAATTGCTGGGCCGCGATCACCTCGGCCAGATCGATGCCGTGCGCATGGATGGTCAGCGCATTCGCCGGCGTGTTCAGGTCATAAGCGAACGGATCTGCGATAAAATCGCCGCCGAACAAGCGTCCGTTCAGACCGTTCACGAACAGCTTCGGCAGCGCGCCGTACACGCTTGCCCCTGCATCGATGCGCGCGCTGATATGTTCGATTGCAACGCCGGCGTCGATGTGTTCGAGCGAGAGTTCGCCCGGATGGGCTGATTTAAAGGCGGGCAGCAGATCGAGCTGCTGCCGGAAGTTCAAGCCCGAGAACAGCAGCTCGCCGTAATGGCCGCCGACATCCGAGAGCTCCGCGCCGGCATGAAGAAGCTGGAGCGAGCCGTCCGACCATGCCGCATTGCCGTTCAGCTGCAGCCGGCCGCTGGCCAGATCGAACGGGAAAGGCCAGGACGCCAGCAGCAGGCCGAGATGTGAATCTTCATCATCGAGATCAAGCGGCTCTGGCATGGCCAGCAGGGCTGTTCCGGTTGCCGATGAGAAATCATGCGACACGTCGATGCTGAATTTTCCCGGCAGTTTCTCCGGCCTAAACATCGTTTTCACGGAAACGCCGGCGGCGTCGGCATGAACGCGGTTCTGTATGTCCTTCAGCACGAACGCATACCCGGTATAAGCGGCGGATAGACGCGAAATGCCGGCCCTGCCGTCGACAGACCACGGACCAGCCTTGGTGCTGAAGACCGCCTGCAGATCCAGCAAAGTATTGCCGATGGTGAGCGTGTCTGATTCGATACCCGTGATACGCAGATACGAGCCAGGGCGGATGTCGATGCGCCGGTCCTGTGCGCCGGTGCTGGCACGGATGTCCATGCTGAGCGCAGGCCGCGACAGCCTGTAACCCGACAGGCTGTAGCTTTTCGCACCGGCAGCCAGCCTGGCGCCGAGTTCGCCGGGATTTGAGAGGTCGACTTTCAGCGTCCCGTTCACGCCTGCGCCGCTGCCGGCATCCGCAACATGAACGTACGGTTCGATCCATGTTTTGAGTTCGGCCGGCTGCAGGCGCCAGTCGATGTCGATACCGTCAGCAGCCGGTTTCAGGCTTGCATGCAATGCCGGGGTTTTGGATTTTTCGGCGGTGCCCAGATCGATCGCGAGTGTATCGCCGGTGTACATGCCGATCAGCACGCGGCTGCCGGGCAGCTCGCCGAGGTATTGCAGCCGGGTTTCGATCGCGGTCGCGGATTGATGCAGCTGCAGCCGGTGTGCGGTGTTCTCGAGCGGGCCGAAGCCGGCGCCTTCCGTCTCGATGCGGTCGATTGTTAGTGTGTTGAACGGCACGAATCCCCGCCAGTCGGTGTTCAGCAACTGCAGCAGCGCGGCCTGATCGAGCGGCGCGGCCGGCGCGGCCGTGCTGTTTTCGTGGTGCAGCAGCAGGCGCTCGATACTGATCCGGTCCAGCCGGCCGTCAGCCAGCCGCGCGGGATTGTAGGCTACGCGGATATCGTGCGCTTCGACCCGCGATACGCCGCCGGCTGTAAGGGTGAAGTAGAGGCTTGCGATGACCAGCTGGCTGGTATCGAATTGCCGGATGCGAATGGCCGCATGTTCGAGTCCGGCTGAATCCATAGCCCGAGTGGCGACCAGCTCGGCCAGCGTTGTTCGCGCCAGCAGCGCGGCCAGTACCAGCGCAGCGAGCACGGCCAGCGTGGACGTGACCAGGATCAGAAATCGCCTGTTTGCCATTGTGAGTGCGCCGGTGATGGAGTCCTGAAGATTGTTCTGTCAGGAACACGCATTCTACCCTGAGTACGGCGCCTGGATTAAGCGGTCGGGATCCGCAGGTGTCGGCCTCCATGAATAATCAGCGCGTGGTCGGCATGCCTTGCCATCGTGACCCCGGGTTGCGGGCCGCGGTCTGCTGTGCCAGCAGCCGGGCGTGGAAACGAAGCGTCAGTGGCGCGCGTTGCGAGACCGCAACGGCATTTCGACATGTATGTTGCGCCTGGTCCAGACGTACAGCTCCGTGCTCGCCGGGTCGCATGACTGGCATGTCGAACCGCAGGCGCCGGCCGAAGCGCGTCTGATCACCCTGCCCTTGCGAATCCATGCATCCAGCATACCGCGCACCGCTTCCGGGTCGGCGTCGAAATGCAGCGCGATATCGGCGAGGCTGGCCTGACCCCGGTGTTCCAGGTAACGTCGTATATCGGACAGGATCATGGACTGACCTCCGCCGTACGCACCGGCTTCAACGCGCGCCGCGACCAGATGCGCAGACCGATTATCACCGCAACGAAAATCAATGTGATACCGGCCAGCCACAGACCTGAAAACAGCGGGTGCTGTGAGAACGAAACGAGCTGGTAATAACCGGACGAGACCATGTACGCGATCACGGTCGTCCAGATCGCGACGAAACCGGCCCAGGCCGTGCCGGCTTCGCGCCGGATCGCGCCGATAGTGGCAACGCACGGAAAGTACAGCAGAATGAACAGCAGGTAGGCGAACGCGCCTGCCTGCCCGTCGAAGCGTTTGACCATCGCGCCGAACGTGCCTTCGTGTACCGCCTGCTCCTGCGCGGCGGCGTGGATGTCGCTGACGTTGCCGACGTTGAGCTTCAGCGGATCGAGCAGCGCATTGCCGAGCGCGGACAGGTTATCCGGTACGGTGTCCGCCGCCGCGACGACAGCGGACCAGAAGTCGAAGCTTTGCTGCACGTCGCCAAGACCGGCATCCTCCCGCGCCATTTGCGAGTACAGCGTGTCGAGCGTACCGACCACGACTTCCTTCGCGAGTACGCCGGAGAGAATACCGAGTACCGCCGGCCAGTTTTCCTGTTCGACGCCGAGCGGTGAAAACACCGGCGTGACGCTCTGGCTGACGACGCTGAGCACCGAATGGTCGGAGTTCTCATTACCGAAGGAACCGTCCGTACCGATCGAATTCAGCAGATTGATGACCAGTACCATTACCACGATGACCTGGCCGGCTTCCCTGATGAACAGCCGCACCCGGTCCCAGGTTCGCAGCAGCATGCCTTTCAGCGTCGGTACATGATACGGCGGCAGCTCCATCATGAAGCCGGAGCTCTCGCCTGTCAGGATGGTGCGTTTCATCACCAGGCCGGTCAATACCGCGACGATGATGCCGGTCAGGTACAGTGCGAACACGATGTTCTGGCCGTTGCTGGGGAAAAATGCGGCCGCGAATAACGCATAGACCGGCAGCCGTGCACCGCAGGACATGAAAGGATTCATCAGGATCGTGAGCTTGCGCTCGCGTTCGTTTTCCAGCGTCCGCGTCGCCATCACTGCCGGCACGTTGCAGCCGAAGCCGACGATCAGCGGCACGAAGGCCTTGCCGGGCAGGCCGATCGAACGCATGAAACGGTCCATCACGAATGCGGCGCGGGCCATGTAGCCGCTGTCTTCGATTGCTGACAGGATCAGGTACAGCGCGCCGATGATGGGTATGAAGGTGGCGACGATCTGGATGCCGCCGCCGATGCCGTCGGCGAGGATCACGCGCACCACGGCCGGTGCGCCAATGCCGGACAGCATTTCACCAAAACCGTCGACGAATACGGCGGCGGCCATGCCGTCGAAAAAATCGACAAACGCTCCGCCGATATTGATCGTGAACATGAACATCAGGTACATCACGCCGAGAAATACCGGAATGCCGAACACACGGCTCAGCACCAGATGGTCGATGCGGTCCGTCAGTGTGCGCCCCAGTTTTCCCTTCTCGCGCATGACGGTCTGGGCCAGCGCATGCGCATGACCGTAGCGGCTGTCGGCGATGTGGATATCGGCTTCTTCGCCGGCACGGTCCTCGATCGTCTGCCGCCATTGCAATGCCAGTGAACGGCTGTCGGCATCAAAGCGCTGTTGTGTGTCGCTGTCGCCCTCGAGCAGTTTCAGCGCGAACCAGTGCAGTGTCGATCTGGACACCGGATGCTGGCGTTCGAGCGCAGGCAGCAGTTCCATGATTGCCTGTTCAACGGTTTCGTCCTGGGCGAGGCGGTAGCCGCTGCTGCACAGTTTCGACGCAACGGCGACTATCGCCTGTTTCAGTTGCTGCATGCCTTCACCGCTAACGGCCACGACGGGGACGACCGGGCAACCGAGTTCGTCCGACAGCCGCGCGGTGTCGATGTCGATGCCGCGTTTGCGCGCGACATCCATCATATTCAGCGCGATTACCAGCGGCACATCCATTTCCAGCAACTGCACCGACAGATACAGGTTGCGTTCGAGATTGGAAGCATCGATCACGTTGACGACCAGGCTGGCGTCGCGGGACAGCAGAAAATCGCGCGTGATCTGCTCATCCAGCGAGTTTGCGTCGAGCGAATAGATACCGGGCAGGTCGTATGCGGTGACGTTGTGACCGTCGATGTGGAAGCGGCCTTCCTTGCGGTCGACGGTTACGCCGGGCCAGTTGCCTGTCTTCTGGCGTATGCCGGTGAATTCATTGAACAGCGCGGATTTGCCGCAGTTTGGATTGCCTGCCAGTGCGATCACCAGCGACGCCGCTTCAGCGGTGTTACTGGCTGCGCCGGGCTTCTCGCAACATCCCATAACAGGTTCGGCTCAGGTGAACTAGTCGAGCGGCTCGACCAGCAGCTTTTCGGCTATACCGCAACCCAGTGCGACCCGGGCGCCCGAGTTTCCGACGACCACGCCCCGGCCGCGGTGGTTGATTACGTCCACGACCGAGCCGACACGGATGCCGAGCGACATCATACGGC
>Ga0210101_1000710_pt1 | contig 10684 bp, 10 predicted proteins | sample Muzzi_PWC_D1_FD_185534 | JGI IMG/M metagenome (GOLD analysis project Ga0210101, IMG submission 185534) | Wetland microbial communities from San Francisco Bay, California, USA, that impact long-term carbon sequestration - Muzzi_PWC_D1 (SPAdes) | ecosystem: Environmental > Aquatic > Marine >...
CGAACTGGCGGTGCTGGCCAACTCGGCGAACGATCTGCTGCGCCGCCTGGAGGCCTCGTTCCAGCGCGAGAAACGCTTCACCGCCGATGCCGCGCACGAGCTGCGTACGCCGATTGCCGCCATCCGCGTGCACCTGCAGAATCTCGTGGACGAACTCGACGAGCCCGGCCACTCGGTGCAGAAGCTTGGCGAGGGGGTCGATCGGCTCAGCCATCTGGTGGAACAGACGCTGGTGCTCAACCGCGTGGCGCCGGATCAGTACATGGCGAAGTTCGTGCCGCTGGACCTCTACCAGGTTGCGCAGCAGGTCATTGCCGACCGTTATCCACAGGTCGAGGCGAAGCAGCAGCAGATACAGCTCGAGGGCGCGGCCACGGAAATCCACGGCGACCGCTTCGGGATTGAAATGCTGGTACTGAACCTGGTGAGTAATGCCATAAAATACACACCTGTCTCGGGAAGGATCGAGGTCGGGGTGTACCGTCTGGCTGACCGGGCGCACCTGTACGTGATGGATTCCGGACCGGGGATACCGCAAAGCGAATACCAGCGGGTCTTCGAGCGTTTTTACCGGGTGGGCGGGGACAGGCATAATTCGGGCGTAACCGGCTGTGGCCTGGGGCTCTCGATCGTGCAGCGGATCGTGGTGCTGCACGGCGCACAAATCGAACTCGGTCCCTCGGATTTCGGCAGTGGCCTGAAGGTCACGGTAGTCTTCCCCCAAAATCGTCGGCCGCTCTGACAGGAGACAGGTAGAATGCACGGGATGAAAACACGGCTGCACCTGGCTCTTGCGGGTATCTGGCTTGCCGGCTGGGGCAGCGTAGCACATGCCGGCGTACCGGTTTACCAGATCGAGATTCGCGAACACCTGTTCTACCCGGCCGAATTGCGGGTTCCTGCCGGCCAGAAGATCAAGCTGCAGCTCATCAACCAGGACGGCACGCCAGAGGAATTCGAGAGTTTCGAGCTGAATCGCGAAAAGGTCATTATGGGCAAGCGCAAGTCAGTCATTTTCATCGGTCCCCTGCATCCGGGCGAATACCCGTATTTCGGCGAGTTTCACCCGGAGACGGCACAGGGCGTCATCATCGCGGAATGAAGCCATGACACTGAGTGCGGTCATCATCATATTGCGCGAGGTGCTGGAAGCGGCACTGGTGCTGAGCCTGCTGGTCAGTACCACCCGGCAGATGGGGCTGCCGTACCGGGGCATCCTTGCCGGATTCCTGCTCGGGATGGCAGGTGCCGTGAGCGCCACCCTGCTCATGGATGTGATTTCGGACAGTTTCGACGGGGTGGGACAGGAGGTATTCAACGCCGTGTTACTGACTGTGATTGTGCTGCTGCTGATCGTGTACGCTGCCGGCCTCGACCGGCGTATTACCGCAAAGGGGAACGGGCCGGCGGCCATGTTGCTGCTTGTCTTGAGTTGCCTGGTTGTGACTCTGGCCGTTACGCGTGAGGGGATGGAGATCATCATTTTTTTCTATGGTTTTTCAACAGACCCTGCGGAACTGCTGTCGGGGCTGGTCGGCGGTGCTATCGGTGCGGGCATCGGCATCAGCCTCGGCGTGCTGATTTACTATGGCCTGATCAATCTGCCGGAGCGTTTCGCGGTAGTCGTGCCCCTGGTATTGCTCGCGCTGGTGGCTTCAGGCATGGCCTCGCAGGCGGTCGTCTACCTGATGCAGGGCGGCCTGGTAGAGTCGCAGCTGCCCGTGTGGGATACCTCCGGCTGGATTTCAGAGTCCTCGGTCACCGGGCAGCTGTTGTATGCCGCGCTGGGCTACGAGGCGACACCCACCCTGAAACAGCTCGGTTTCTATGGCGCCACCCTGGTGGTTTTTTTGCTGGTGATCGTTATCAGCCGCTGGCTGCGCGAGGCGCCGGCTATGCGAGGTGTGCAATGAAAGGGTATCTGTGGTGGAGGCCGGCATGCCTCCTGGTGTTGCTGGCGAACAGCGGCCCCACAGCCGCCGACGCACAGGTCGGGCGCGTATATCACCCCTATGTCGAACCGCTGGAACGGGAGATCGAGCTGCGCGCCAACGTGATCGATGATTCCAGCTATGACAGGCACAAGGACCAGAAATACTGGCTTGCCTACGGTTTCAGCCCGCTGGAGCGCTGGTTTGTCGAAGCCTACGTGATTGCCCAGAAGAACAATGGCGAGGCGCTGAAGGCCAGCGGTTTCGAACTGGAGGGGCTGTGGCAGCTGACCGAGCAGGGTGAGTACTGGGCTGACTGGGGTATGCTGTTCGAGGTCGAGCGGGAAACCGCAGATAATGTCTGGGAATATTCGGTAGCCGGACTCGCGGAGAAGGAGTTCGGCCCGACCAGCTTGACGGCCAATCTGCATCTGATCTACGAGTATGGCGGCGGTATTATCGACGAGCTGGAGACCTATGCGGCGTTGCAGTGGCGCTGGCGCTATCGGGAATACCTGGAGCCCGCAATCGAATATTACAAGGGCGATGAACTCAACGCGCTCGGTCCGGTCGCACTGGGTATGGCGCGGCTGGGACGGCAAAAGGTGAAGTGGGAGTTCGGGCCGATGTTTGGCCTCGACAGCGACACAGCTGACCTGACCTGGCGCATGCTGTTCGAGTATGAATTCTAGAAATGATCCATGTCGTTGAATGCCCGCCCCGGCGGCGGGCCCGCATCTCTGGGAGAGCTATTATGTTGCGAAATATCCTGATCCCGTTATTGCTGGTCGCCAGCGTGGCCGCGCAGGCGGCGGTTGTCGGAGAGGAAGTCAGCTACACCTCTGGTGACACCACACTCAAGGGCTACCTCGCCCGGGACACGGCCTTGCAGGGCAAGCGCCCCGGTATCCTGGTGGTGCACGAATGGTGGGGCAACAATGAATATGCACACATGCGTGCCCGACAGCTGGCGGAACTGGGCTATGTCGCACTGGCAGTGGACATGTACGGTGACGGCAAGACCGCGGATCATCCCGACGATGCCGGCAAGTTCGCCAGCGCGGTTCGCAGCAACCTGCCGCTGATGCGGGCACGCTTCGAGGCGGCGCGCGAATTCCTGAATTCACAACCGGACGTCGATCCGCAGCGCAATGCGGCCATCGGCTACTGTTTCGGCGGTGGGGTGGTGCTGGCAATGGCGCGCTCCGGTGAGGATCTCGATGCCGTGGTGAGTTTTCACGGCACCCTCGGCGGCGGCGCCGCGGTTGCGCCTGGCTCGGTCAAGGCAAGGATACTGGTCGCGAACGGCGCCGATGATCCCTTCGTGACGGCGGAGCAGATAGCGACCTTCAAGGCGGGAATGGACGCCGCGGGTGCCGATTACACCTTTATCAACTATCCCGGCGCGAAGCATTCATTCACCAACCCGGATGCGGATGCCAATGGTAAAAGGTTTGGTCTGCCGCTGGCCTACAATGCCGCAGCGGATGCCGACTCCTGGGCGAAGATGCAGGCATTCCTGCAGTCCGTGTTCGGGGATACGGCCGGTACCAGGCAGGGGGATTAAGGCCTCTACCGGTCAGTCCCCAAAGAACCGGCATCCAGCGGTTGCTCCTGCACCTGTGACCTGCAGCCGCGGCTAAGCGCCGCGAATAAACCCGGGAAACTCCGGCGCTATTCCCCTTGCGCTGCGCTGCGCTGTGGCGCGCTTGATCGAGACAGTCGTCGCCGTCAGCCGCTACTGCCCCGCAACGGTTACTTTCCGTCGAGATACCACTGGTCGTGAAAGGTCGCGACCCAGGAGGGTTTATAAGCGACCAGCAGGATCATGATCATGCCGTTGAGGAATGCCTCACCGAACATGAGCAGGGGGATCACCTGCAGGTAGCTGCTGCCCGGTAATTCGTCCGTCACGGCGAGCGCAAGGACCTCGCTGGCGGCAAACCCGCACAGCAGCATCGCAAGCGCCCCGGTGAGGAAGGCGTTGATGAAGATGTAGATGAAAAAGTTGTGCGGCAGCCGGCGCTGGCAGGCGTAGAGCATGAACTGCGTCAACAGGACCGGAATCGCGCCCATGACCAGGGCGTTGATGGCGAAGGCTTCCCAGCCGGCGGGTCCCTGCCAGGTGGTGACCAGCAGCACCAGGCTCACTGCGAAAAGCGCGAACTGCCAGCCGAACATCAGGCAAAGCGCGGTGGCACCAAGCAGATGATAGTTGTGTCCCGGCTCGATACCGGCGCGCAGGATCCACACGACCGTGATGAATACCACGGCGCCGAAGAAGATGTTCGAGCCTTCCTTGTCGAGAATCTTTTCCCAGGGGGCGGTCAGCCCCGCAACCGCCAGCAGGGCCGCGTAGACAAGCGCGGCAATCCAGAGACTGGAGGCGGGGAGGAGATCGGCTGGAATGTCCATGCAGGGACCTGTAGTGCTGACAGGCGAACATTATAGGCTGTTCCCGGCAGCAAGCCGGCCCCGGAACTACCGGTTCGTGGCATCAGGCAGGCATATGGTCTGATGGAATACTGTGCGGGTGGCTACGTCAACCTGTTTAGCAGCAGGATAAAGGGAGGTGTCAGGGCGGCGAACAGAATCATCAGCCCGTACAGCAAGGCGCGGCGTGCTTCCGCTTTGAATACCCATGGTGTCTTCATACAACTGTTCCCCTGTTGTGTGATTGCCGAAGACCTGCCTATTGACAAGCAATCCCTGTTCCAGTTGCTGCATATTTGTAACTTATTGATATTTATTAGTAATAACTTCATATCGCGCAGGGGGGCGGGGTTTCATGCAAGCCCATGGTGCGGATGGGGATTGACTGCACTGTGACAGTGCGAATATTTTGACGGCCCCGATGTGCGGGTGGCCTGGCCGGGCGGAGCGGAACGGGGCGCGGTACGCTGGCGCACAGCCGGGCCGGCGGTGCCTTGCCCCGCAGGCTGTCGGACTGCTACCAGAATGCCAGCAGGGTATCACCCTCGATCTTGTGGTCGAATTCCTTCAGCGGCCGGTTGCCAATTTCCACGCACTCTCCGCTGGTAATATCAAAGGCCCACTTGTGTTTCGGACAGGTCAGGCGGGACCCTTCCAGCGCCAGGTGCGGGATATTGGTCACCTGGTGCGGGCAGCGGCTGTCGTAGACACGCAGGGTATTGCTGTCACGGTAGATGTACAGGTTGCGGCCATCGCACTCTAGGTAGGTGATTTCGTTCATGGCCATGTCGGCCAGCGGGCCGACCTGGTGCCAATCCGGTTCGGCAAACAGGTTTTCGGGCCGGAATTCCGGAATATCCATCTCCAGCAGGATTTCGGCGGCCCAGACGATTTTCGCGAAACCCAGCGTAGGCAGCGCCATCAGCAGAGCATCGATAACTTCATTCGGGTGGGCGCCGTTGCGCAGGGCGCGCGTCAGGTACTGGCGGAAGCCGCTTTCGGTCTGGGCATCCACCTTGGTGATAATCGATATCAGGTCGCGGGTCCGGACGTCGAGATGCTTGCCGGCCTCCTTGAAAAACTTGAAGTAGGGGGTGATTGCATCAGGGCGTGCGGCAATCAGGTAATTCAGGGCGTCACTCATGGAAATCTCCGTCTGGGCAGGTCATCGCAACAGGTAATACTAATCCCTGCAGCGGATGCCGCCAAGTTTGCCGGCCTGCATCATGGCTGTGGCCGGGTTGTATGCACAGCATTTCCCGGACCGGCGCGATTTCCAGCAGGTGAATACCCGTCCTGCCTTGAGCGAGGTCAAAAAATGATATTCAGGAATGCGGTAGAATTTCTGGTTTCGTGACTACAGGTGAGCAGGGTCCCCGGTCATGCACAGGATCGAAGAAACAGGAATATCAGGAGAACAGAAAGTGAGCAAGGCGCAAAACCCCGAGAATATCACCGTGGATGGCAAGACAATCAGTTTGCAGGATTACACCCGGCAGCATCAGGGACTGGTAGAGGAAATTGAACTCCTCAGGAATACCAACAAGAAGGCGGTCCGGCGCTATCGCCGGGAAGAGGAACTGAAGCCGTTTCAGGCAGAGCTGCTGCAGGTGCAGCGGTATCTGGAGGAACAGGGCCGCCGCATGATTATCCTCTTCGAAGGGCGGGATGCCGCCGGCAAGGGCGGAACCATTCGCCGGGTAACGCGCTACATGAATGAAAAGCACTACCGTATCGTCGCCCTCGGCAAACCCACCGAGGAACAGAAGACCCAGTGGTACTACCAGAAATATGTTTCCCAGTTCCCCAGGGCCGGCGAGACCGTGCTGTTCGATCGCAGCTGGTACAACCGCGCAATGGTTGAACGCGTGTTCAGTTTCTGCACCGAGAAGGAATATTACGATTTCATGCGGGGCGTGGTCGGCTTCGAGCGCGATCTGGTGCGCCAGGACACCATCCTGGTCAAACTGTATTTCAGTGTCACCAAGGATGAGCAGGCGCGGCGGTTCGAAAGGCGCAAGTCTGATCCGCTGCGGCAGTGGAAACTCAGCGAGGTCGATGTGCAGGCGCAGGACAGGTGGGACGATTTCACCAATGTGAAATACGAGATGCTGAAACGCACCCACACCATCGATTCACCGTGGACCGTGGTGCGCTCCAACGACAAGCACCAGGCGCGGCTGAATGCGATCAAGGTTATCCTGAACGCAATACCCTATGAAAGACTGAATTCAGCCCTGGACTTTGCGCTTGACGAGAACGTGATTGTGTCCGGCTCGCGGGAGCTGGAAATAATGGAAGTCGAGCGGGTCCGCAGCGGCAAGTTCGCCGGTTAGGATACCTGTATCAGGGGACGGCAGCGCTAGCGGAATTCAGGTAACGGCCTGGTGCGGGGCGCCGCCGTGCCGGCTGTGCCCGCATCCAGTGAAAAAGGCCGTGCATCACGGGACTCCCGTGATGCACGGCCTTGGTATTTGAAAATGACCGGTGTCAGGCTTTATTCAGGCAGCCGTGGCGGTGGGGCCTTGGTGTCATTGTTCCCGGGGGTGACGACGATGGTGCTCGGTTGTCCGTAGCCCGGGTATCCATAGGGACCATAGCCGCCGTATGGACCCCAGGGACCACCACCATAACCATACCCATAACCACGACCGTAGTAGCGGCCATGTCGGTAATAGTCGTCGTCGTCATCGTCAAACCATTTGTTGGGATTCATCATGTTGCCCATGTTCCATGCGTGAGCAGCAGTGGTCACCGTCAACAGGACAGTTGCCGCGGCAGTTGATGAGAGTGCGATGAGCATTTTCTTGCGATTCATTGGACGGCTACCTCCGCTTATTGTCCTGAAACAGTTTTCACAACACCGGACAAGCCTGGCTCGATCCATGACGGCTGGCGAATGCGCTGAATTGATTGCGCTTTCCCGTTTTCCGGCAGTAATTACCCTTGTCGACTTTCTATATAAAGTGACAGTATTACAGTAATATATACAACCATATTGTATGATTTACAACAGTATTGCATGATAATCTTTATAAAACGCAGTGTGGTCACGGGGTCCCGGGTAATTCAGGGCAAATTGCCCTGTTCAGTTACAAGTTGCTGAAATCTGTCGCAACTGTCCGGCCACGCGGCAGGGTAGCGTGACACAGTGGAGCTGTTGCTTGCTGTGCCAACATGTCAATAACAAGACCTTGAGGGGAAAACATGAAGAAGTACATCACTTTTCTGTTAATGAGCCTGCCGATTGTGTGCCTGGCAGAGGCCTATCAATCAACGCTGCTGGTGCAGACCGGCAAATTACGCGAGAGCGACCTGATCGTGCGTACCGTCACAGACCTGGAAAGCCACAAGATCTGCCAGGCCTTCTATGTTCGTACAACCGGTACCAGCCCCGTCATCAGTTGTTACGATGCCGTTACCGGTTATGCATCCAACGTCAACCAGGTCGGCCATTTCAAGGAAGGCCAGCTGGTTGTCCGCAAGATCAAGGATTCGGTCAATGACATGTCGTGTCTGGTAGCCTATGTAAGTACCGAAGGGACATCACCATCCATCGATTGCTACAAGAGTCGCCAGGCCGGCAAGGATGACATGGTACGCAATGGACACCTGAGCGAGGGCGATCTGGATGTTTACCGGGTGATCGATGCGGACAGTACCAAGACCTGTCTCGTCGGTTATGTCAGCGTACTCGGCACTTCTCCCGCGCTTACCTGCTACAACAGCGTGCCTGATGGCCAGGGCGGCATGATGCAGAACAGCGAGTTCCGGGAGGGCGACCTCATCGTGCGCAAGATTTCCGATCTCGCGAATCGCATGGAGTGCCTGGTCACTTACGTGAGCACGGAAGGCACTTCACCGTACATATACTGCTCCCAGATGCCGGCCGGTCTGAAACCTGCGCCGGTGTTCCGGTCTACAACCCCGGCCGAACCGACGCGCTGACAGCCGGTTCGGTACAGTATTGCCGGCCGCCCGGCTCCACGGGGATACGGGCGGCCGGACGCGGCCGACGTCCGGGTGTCAGCTTGCGTGAGTCCCCGTGCATTACCCGCTGCAATCCCGGATTGCTCGTCATGCCCGTACTGCATTCACGGCTGCAAGCCGCGATGATCCGGTGCTGCAGACACCTGTTTCGCTGTGAGGAAGGCATCTGATTGCGCCGACAAGCCGCTCCGCATGATCCGAATCAACATCATAATCGCCGTTACCATCGCCGCCATTACTATCAGTTTCTGGGCGCTGGTCAATCAGCCCGAGACCGAGCCGCCATGGCCGGATATCATCCAGGGTTTCTCGTTCTCTCCCATGCGGGCCCATAATGACCCGCTGGCGGAGAATTTTCCCACTGCTGCAGAAATTGATGAAGACCTGGCCTTGCTGGCCGGCAAAACCCATTCCGTGCGAGTTTACTCGATGGAAGGCGCGCAACCCCAGGTGCCCGCACTGGCCAGGAAATACGGGCTCAACGTGGCGCTGGGTGCGTGGATAGACAAACGTCTGGAGAAAAATGAAGGCGAGATCTCGCGTCTGATCGAGGTTGCCAACCACAACCGTCGCAACGTAGTGCGGGTGATTGTGGGCAACGAGTCCATATTGCGCCGCGACCTGCCGGTCGGGAAAGTCATCGAGTATATCGACTATGTCCGCGCCAGGGTCAGCATGCCGGTGAGTACGGCTGAACCCTGGCACGTCTGGCTGAAGCACCCGGAACTGGTGCAGCATGTTGACTATATTGCCGTTCACCTGCTGCCCTACTGGGAAGGTATCCCCATCAGCCACGCAGTCGATTTCGTGATCAACCGGCTGGATGAACTCAAGCAGCGCTATCCTGGCAAGCCGATCGTGATAACCGAAGTCGGCTGGCCCAGCCACGGGCGTACGCGCGGGGGCGCGGTGGCGTCAGAGGCGAACGAAGCCATTTTCCTGCGGCGCTTCCTGGCGCGCGCCGAGGCGGAACGTTACATCTACTACGTAATGGAAGCGTTTGATCAGCCATGGAAAGAACAGGTTGAAGGTGCGGTGGGCGCATACTGGGGGGTGTTCGACGTCATGCGTCAGCCCAAGTTCGCCTTCTCCGAGCCCATCGTCGGGATACCCGAGTGGCGCAAGCTGGCGGCAATTTCCGTGGGAATCGCGCTGATCACGTTCGCACTGCTGCTTATTGATGCCAGGACCCTGACACACCACGGGCGCAGTTTCCTGGCGGTGATTGCCTATGCACTCGCTACTGCGGTGGTATGGATCGTCTATGACTATGTGCACCAGTACCTGACCCTGAATGCCGTTATTGTCGGCGTGCTGATGCTGGTCGGCATGATCGGTGTCATTGTCGTGTTGCTGATCGAGGCCCACGAGTGGGCGGAGGCGCTGTGGTTCAAGGAACGCCGGCGCGGCTTTACTGCACTGCCGGTTGCCGATTCCGATCTGCCGCTGGTTTCCATTCACGTGCCGGCGCACAATGAGCCGCCGGCCATGCTGATCGAGACACTGGATGCGCTCGCCCGGCTGGACTATCCCCGCTACGAGGTTGTCGTAATCGACAACAATACCAGCGACCCCGCGATCTGGCAGCCGGTCGAGGCGCATTGCAGCAAGCTCGGCGAGCGCTTCCGGTTCTTCCATGTGGACCCGCTGGCGGGTTACAAGTCAGGCGCGCTCAACTTCGCCCTGCAGAAGACTGCCCCCGAGGCGGAAGTGATCGGGGTTATCGACAGCGACTACATCGTGGAACCTGACTGGCTGCGCGATCTTGCGCCGCAGTTCACACGCCCCGCCGTCGCCATCGTCCAGGCGCCCCAGGATTACCGGGATGGCGGCACCAATGCGTTCAAGGCAATGTCCTATGCCGAATACCGGGGATTCTTCTACATTGGCATGGTTACCCGCAACGAACGCAATGCCATCATCCAGCATGGCACGATGACGCTGGTGCGGCGCACGGTGCTGGAGGAAGTCGGTGGCTGGAGTGAATGGTGTATCACCGAGGATGCGGAACTCGGGCTGATGATTTTCCGTGCGGGCCATGAGGCCGTCTATATCCCGCGCAGCTATGGTCGGGGCGTGATGCCGGACGTCTTCGCTGACTACAAGAACCAGCGTTTCCGCTGGGCCTACGGTGCCATGCAGATCATGCGGCACCACGTTGCTGACCTGCTGGGGCTGGTGCGCAGTCGCCTGAGTGCGGGGCAGCGCTACCACTTTGTCGCGGGATGGCTGCCGTGGATTGCGGATGGCATGAACCTGCTGTTCAATACTGCCGCCCTCGGCTGGTCACTGGCCATGGTGGCCGAGCCCCTGCAAGTCGATCCACCCCT
>Ga0210101_1000711_pt1 | contig 10674 bp, 7 predicted proteins | sample Muzzi_PWC_D1_FD_185534 | JGI IMG/M metagenome (GOLD analysis project Ga0210101, IMG submission 185534) | Wetland microbial communities from San Francisco Bay, California, USA, that impact long-term carbon sequestration - Muzzi_PWC_D1 (SPAdes) | ecosystem: Environmental > Aquatic > Marine >...
GACAAGGCCGGTCCGCCGGTCTTCGACCTGGTCGAGGTGATGGGCCGCGAGGCGACCGACCGTCACCTGGGGCACTTCATCGAGTATCTCGAGGCCCAGGGGTGAGCCGCGGGGGCTTCGCGAGCCCTCCTGGAATCCGGCCACCGAGGCGGCCGGTTGTAGAGCGACGGAAGGTCCGGTCGAGGTGGAGCGTCTCGAGTCAAATGGGGCCGTTTTGCACTTGACCCTCCGAGAGCGCTTTCGGTAACCTTCTGCTCCTTGCTGGGAGGTCGTCTAACGGCAAGACATGCGGCTCTGGACCGTAGAATCGGGGTTCGAATCCCTGCCTCCCAGCCAACTCTCCCCCTTCGGCAGAGCATGATTCTCCCGCTCCCTGGCGAGCGCTGAAACCCGGCGTCCGAACCCGGCGTAGGCCGGGTTGTGATCACCGACCAGACCAAACCATGGGCGGCGCCGCCCATTCCGCATGGGGAGGCGGCTGCCGATCACGTCGACATCGCCGTGGAAGAAAAGCGGCGCCCGGCCGGCCTGGCCGACCAGGTGCGGGCCCTGACCGGGCGCTTCGGACGGCTCTGGCGGGAGACGCCGGAGGCGGAGCCGGGTGCCGCCCAGCTCGGGCTCCCCTTCGGCCGCCTCCGCCAGTGGCGGAACCGCCGTCGGGTCGACCGTCTGGTGCGGACCGTCTGCCGCGAGGTGATCCGGGCGCCGGAGGAGAGCGCCGCTCGCCGGGATTGGGAGCGCCGCCTTGGGGGAACGATCTGCGACTTCACGGAAGGCGTGTTGGGCTGGCCCGCGGTGTATCGGGAGAGCCCCCTCGGCGACGGGTTCTCGCGAGCCACGGGTGAGTTCGTGCGCCGGGCGCGGGCGCTCCGCGGGCTTCCGGGCGGCGACCTGGACGAGGAGGATCTCTTCCAGGCGCTCCGCAACGTCTGGATCATGAACGGCCTTCAGGTGCTTCTCGGCCGGCCGATGATCACCACCCCGTCGGTCTTTGCCTACAGCATGCTCTACCCACTGACCGATAACTTCCTGGACGACCCGGCCATCTCCACCGCCGCCAAGGTGCGGTTCAACCGGCGCCTCGGGCGGCGCCTGGCCGGGGAGCGGTTGGCGGCACTGGACCTTCACCAAGAGCTGGTCTTCGGCAGGGTGGCCGAGATCGAGGGGGAGTTTCCCCGGTGCCAGTGGCCCCGCGTGTACGAGGCGCTCCTCGCGATCCACCGCGGTCAGGTCCAGAGTCTCAGGCAGCATGGCGACCCGCGGGGAGGGGAGGGCGATGGCATCCGGGAGGACGACCTGCTCCTGATCAGCGCCGAGAAAGGGGGGGCCTCGGTCCTCGCCGACGCCTACCTGGTCGCCGGCGAGCTCACGCCCGGTGAGGCCGAGTTCGCCTTCGGCTACGGAGTGGTGCTTCAGCTCCTGGACGACCTCCAGGACGCGACGACCGACCGGGCCGCCGGCCACCGTACCCTCTTTTCCGCCGCCGCCGGCCGGGTGGCCCTCGACGGTCGGACGAGCCGCCTGGCGCGCTTCACAGAGCGGGTGCTGCGGGGGGCGGACCGCTTCGTCACCCCCTGCCCGGCTCCGGCCGGGGGAGCGGTTGCCGAAACCTCTTCGACCGAGGCCCTGATGGTCGACCTCATCCGCCGCAACTGCCCCTTGCTGTTGGTTCAGTCGGTGGGAGCCCAGCGCGATTTGTTCAGCCGCGCGTTCGTCCGGAGGCTGGAGCGCTTCTCGCCGGTCTCCTTTCGATCGGTGCCGACGCTCCGGCGCCGCGCCGAGCGCCGATGGAAGAGGACCGAGCGCACCCAGGAGCGGCTGCGTGCCGATGGTCGTCGGTCCGGAGCGCCGTTCGATCTGGCCTTCTGAGCCTCCCTACCGGAGCTCTTTGGTCCGCTCGTAGAGCTCGCGGATGCGCTCGCGGAGCCACTCGGCGCTCTCCTCGAGGTCGAGCACCTCCGGAATCATCACGGGCTCGCCGGCCCAGAGCAGGAACCTCTTCCTCCAACGCTTCGGCTCGACCCGGATGGCGAGCGGCACGATGGGCGCGCCGGTCTCGCGGTGGAGGATGACCACGCCGACCCGGAACGGCCGGATCGACGGCTCGCCGGGTCGCCGCACGTGGCCTTCGGGGAAGATCCCGACCACGTCCCCCTGACGGAGGGCGTCGAGCACCGGCCGGAGCTTGCCTTCGCGAGTCAACGCGCGGCTCCGCGGCGGCAGTCTGACCACCCCGAAGAGCCAGTAGAGGACGAAGATCAGCCGGCGCAACCGGCGATAGAGGCCGGTCCAGTCCTGGGTCCCCAGGGCGCGCACCGGGGCCAGAGCGCTCCAGGTGCGGAATCCACTGGCGATCTGCACCAGCCAGGGGTCGAAGTCGAGCTCGTGGCTGGCGGCGAGGATCAACGGCCGCCGGCCGCCCTGGCGCCGGTAGTCACGGAGCTGCTGATGGGGGATGTGGGCCCGGATGTCGAAGAACAGCCGGAAGGGCTGCCCCAGGAACCAGGTCACGCGCTGGACGAAGGTGATGAGCCGGAGGTCGGGACGCTTCCGGGTCTCCATGGCTCACGGCCCCTCGCGGTGCCCCGGGCACGCCGGTGTGGTGGCGCTCCCGCAGTTCCGCCCGTTCGTCGCCCCGGACAGGGCTACTCCGCCGGCACGGCGTCCACCCCGTCGTCCGGATTGGGACCCAGGTAGAAGCTGAGCGAGCTCTCTCCGCGCTCCATGCGCTCGATGCCAATACCGGGGGCCGCGAGATCGAGCGCCAGGTGGAGCTCGTTGACCTGAGACTGGGGATGGAAGCCGGTGCGGAGCCGCACGACCTCCGCGGTGCCGAGCGCCAGGACCGTTTCCCGGTACGGCAGGTCGATGCCCCGCAGCTTGATCAGCATGCGCGGTTGACCGCCCGGGATCTCGAAGTACGACACCCGGTTCGTCAGGAAGGAACCGTTCCCCCACAGCGTGATGACCGTGGAGTCCACGCCCTGCTCCCAGGTGATCAGCCGGACCCTGTCGGCCGGCGAGATGGCGAGCGTGGAGGCTTCCGCTCCCTCCGGTGCAGCCTCCGGATCGGGCGCGAGGCCTTCCGCGGGTGTGGTGGTTGCCTGAACCGCCTCGCCGGCGGCGTTCCCGCCCTCCGGCTCGGTCTCCCCTCCGGTCTGGGCGAGCGGATCCACTTGGGCACCCTCGGCGGATTCCTCCTCCGAGGAGAAGTCCGAGGGTGCGACATTCGTGGGCAGCAGGTCGACCACCGCCGATTGGCTGACGGATCCCGAGTCGTCCCGCAGGTGCCAGACGAAGTCGGCCAGGTCGTCGAACCAGGCCTGGGCCGCCGCGCCCGCGGCGCCGGCGACGATCGCGATGACGAGTACGCCGGGGCTGATCTGGGTGCGCCAAGAGCGCTTGGGCCCCTGAGCAGGAGAAGCCGCCGGCGCGCTCGCCGGCGCGGGCTGGGCGGGAGCAGCGGGGGCGGGCCCGGCCGCGGCCTGGACCTGGGCCGTGGCTGTTGCCGTGGCGTCCGGCGGCACCATCACGGCACTGTTGTCCGTCATGCCGGGAGGGGTCTCGTCGCCGTAGGTCTCGGCCACCAGGTCGACGAGGCTCTGGGAGCCGGCCGATGCCGGGCGGCGGTGCGAGGCCGGGATCGACGCGGCCTTGACCACCAACTCGCCGAGGTTGGCCCGGGTCTGCTTGCTGAGGTCCAGGAACCGCACCCGGAACGCGTCGCCGGGGTGGCCGCCCTCGGTCACTTCGCCGGTGCCGACGATCAGCGGCGTACCGTCTTCGAGCCGGAGGTCCAGGTGGAGGACGGTGCCGGTGGGCGGCGCTTGCTCGCCGGGCAGGTTGAGCTCGATACCCCGCTCCGAGAGGCGGCGGACGAACTCCTCCACGAAGCGCTCACGGGTGGGGAACATGCGGTGAAGCTTCGTGCTCATGGCGAATGGCGATCCTGACGCAATTGAATCGAGGGACATGCATCTTAGCGGCTGGACGATCAGAAGCCAAGGCTCGGCGGGGGGGTCGGCCAGGTGGTTGGATGCGCACCGCTCCGACGCCGCCTCGCCGCGGGCGGGCTTGACCTCGGGTGAAAAGAGTGTATATTCACCTGATGTCGGACCGGAGCCGTCTTCCGATGATGGACCTGAGCGCGGCCGGCCGCTCGTGCGCCTGCTTCAACCTGCGCCGGGCGGCGCGGGCGGTGACCCAGATGTACGACGAGATCCTGCGTCCCGTGGGCATCCGGAGCTCCCAGTTGATGCTCCTGGCCGGCGTCGGCGTCGAGCAGCCGGCGAGCATTCAGGCGCTGGCCGAGGTTCAGGGCATGGATCGGACCACGCTCAGCCGGAACCTCGCGCCCCTCGAGCGGGACGGCTTGGTGCGGAGCAAGCCCGGCAAGGATCGCCGGGTGCGGGAGGTGGAGCTCACCGAGGAGGGGGAAGAGCTACTGGCCCGGGCGATGCCGTTGTGGCAGGAGGCCCAGGACCGGTTGGGGAAGATTCTCGGAGAAGAGGGGTTGGAGCGGCTCCTACAGGAGGTGGCGAGCGCCGCCGAGACCATCCGGAGCTGAGCCGCCACCGGGCGAGGCGAACGCGCTCCGGTCGGCGGCCCGCGTCCTGTGTCAGCGAATGATAGTGTATATGCACCTTTTTAGGCAGAGTCAGCACCACCACGCGAGGTTGCCTCCGTGTCCAAGAAGAGTGTATGTGCACCTAATGAACGCCCATTCCAAGAGGAGATCGAGCCCATGAACCCGACGAGCTGTCGAACACTACTGCGCTGTCTGGCCGCCGCGGCCGTCCTGTGGGGGGCGGCGAGCGCGTCGGCCGCCGAGCTTCCGGACGGCGACGAGGTGGCGCGCCGCATCAACGCTCGCGACGAGGGCGTCGCCGTGTCCCGCAACGCGCGCATGGAGATGACCGATCGCCACGGCAAGACCCGGGTCCAGGAGACGAGGAGCTTCCGTGTCTACGTCGGCGACGAGAAGCGGACGGTGCTCTTCTACCTGTCGCCGAAGAACGTCAAGGACACCGCCTTCCTCACCATCGACTACCCCGAGCCGGAGCACGAGGACGACCAGTGGCTCTACCTGCCGGCGCTCCGCAAGGTCCGGCGCATCTCGGCCTCCGACCGGGGCGACTACTTCCTGGGCACCGACTTCACTTACGAGGACATCAAGAAGGAGACCAAGGTCTCGATCGACGACTACCGCCGTCGAACCCTGCGGGAGGACACGGTCGACGGCCATCCGGTGATCGTCGTCGAGGACGTGCCGGTCAGCGAGGAGGTTGCTCGGGAGCTCGGCTATGGCCGGGTCGTCCGATGGGTCGATTCGGAGATCTGGATGAGCCGCAGAACCGAGTTTTGGGACGTCCGGGACAACCTGCTCAAGACCATCGTCACGACCGACATCCGCGAGGTGCAGGGAATCTGGACGCCACACCGGCTCGAGGTCACCAACCACAAGACCGGCCACTCCACGATTCTGGTCTTTTCGGACGTGGACTACACCGCCGAGGTGGACGAAGAGCTGTTCACCCAGCAGGCGCTGCGGCGCGGCCTCTGAGCGGAGCGCGAGATGTCTTCACGATGGATGGCGGTCGCGCTCGCCGGGGTGCAGGTCGCTCTCGCGGTGGCTTCCGCCCGCGCCGCAGAACCCCGCTGGATCGATGATCTCCGGAGCCGCCTCGAGGCGACGGCCGCGGTCGAGCTCGAGTGGGCGGTCGAGACCGGGAGCGGCGACACCCAGAAGGTCGAGCTGCAGGTCGAGCCCGAGCTCGACCTCGACCTCGGATCGGTCGGAGAGCTCACCCTCCTGCTCCGTTTCGGTGCGGATGGAGCCGACCGCCTCGAACCGGGACAGCCGGACGGCTGGTACGCCGCGGCCGGAAGCGGGCCGCGTCTTCTGGGCGACCAGGCCGAGGTGCGGCTCCGCGAGCTCTACCTGGAAACCGAGGCCGGCCCGGCGTACGTGACCGTCGGCAAGCAACAGATCGTCTGGGGGACGGCCGACGGGCTGCGCGTGCTCGACGTCATCAACCCCCAGTCCTTCCGCGAGTTCATCCTCGACGAGCTGTCCGACGCGCGGATTCCGCTCTGGGCGCTCAACGCGGAGCTGCCGCTGGGCGGCTCGACGCTTCAGATCGTCTGGGTTCCGGACACGACGGTGCACGCTCTGCCCGAGACCGGAGCCGCCTTCGAGCTCACCTCGCCCCTGCTCGTGCCGCGAGCGCCGCCGGGGGTTCCGGTGACGGTCGAGGAGCCCCGCCGCCCGGGCCGCGCCCTCGCCGACTCGGACGCCGGGCTCAGGCTCTCGGCCTTCGTCGACGGCTGGGACCTGACGCTCAACTACCTCTACCGCTACGACGACTTCCCGGCCCCCTTTCGGACGGTGGAGCCTGGCGAGACGCCGCGAATCGTCGTACGGCCCGGCTTCGTCCGTACCCATCTGGTGGGAGGGACCTTCTCCAACGCCTTCGGCAACCTGACCGTCCGCGGCGAGGTGGCCTATACGGTCGGCCAACCGGTCCCGACCGCCGACCCTCTGAGCTCCGACGGCGTGGCACGGACGGATGCCCTGACCTCGGTCGTCGGCCTGGACTGGTACGGCTTCCGGGACACGCTCGTCAGCGTCCAGCTCTTCCAGGACGGGTTGGTCGATCCACCCGCTGGTCGGTTTCGTCGAGCCTTCGAGCAGCGTGTGTCGCTCCTGGCGCGCCGGTCGTTCTTGGCGGACACGCTGGAGGCCGAGGTGCTCTGGCTCCACGACCCGCACCGCGGTGATGGTCTCGCCCGGCCGGTGGTGCGCTTTGACGTCAACGATCGGGTTTCGGTTCGCGTGGGCGCCGATCTGTTCTACGGCGATCCCGACGGTCTGTTCGGCCAGTTCGATGGGCGTGACCGCGTCACCGCCGCTGTCGAGCTCGGCTTCGACTAAAACGTGTATATACATCTAATGGAGGGAACCGATGGAAAGGACTGTACGTTCGGACGTCCAGAGCACGCTGCCCTGGAAGCTCTTCTCGGCGATCACCGCGTATCCCCGGCTGGTCGCGATCCTGGGGCTCCTCGGGATCGCGGCGGCTGCCTCGTTCTTGCCTCGCCTGGAGAAGGACACGCGTGCGGATGCTTTCATCCCGGCGGATCACCCTGCGCTCGTCTATCGGGATCAGGTGAAGGAGGTCTTCGGCCTCCAGGACCCCATGGTCATCGCGGTGGTCAACGACGGTCCGCGGGGGGTGTTCGAGCCCCACACGCTCGAGCTGGTGGAATGGTTGACCCGGCGGGTGGAGGAGGTCGACAACGTCGACCCCGACCGGGTGACCAGCCTGGCGACCGAGAGCGACGTCTTCGGCACCGCGGACGGCATGATGGTCGAGCCCTTCTTCCAGGATGGTTTCGGGGACGGGCCGATCACCCAGGAGTCCGCGGACGTAGTGCGCGAGGCGGTGATGGACTTTCCGCTCTACGTGGGCAGCTTGGTCGCCCGGGATGGAACCGCCACGCTGGTGGTCGCCGAGATGGTCGACGAGTCCGGAGCCGAGCAGGTCTACCACGACCTGATGGCGCTCGCCGACGAAGCCCCGCTGTCCGGCGACGAAGCGATCCACGTGGCGGGCGAGGGGGCCGTCGCCGGCTACCTCGGGAGCTACATCGACCAGGACGCCGCCCGGCTCAACCCGATCTCCGCATTGGTCGTCACGCTCGTCCTGTTCCTCGCCTTTCGCACGGCACGGGCAACGCTGCTGCCGAACCTGGTCATGGTGTCGGCGCTGGCGGGCGCCATCGGCTTGATGGCCGCCTTCGGCGTCAAGTTCTACGTCATCACCAACAGTCTGCCGGTGGTTCTGATCGGCATCGCCGTCGCCGACTCGATCCACATTCTCCAGCAGTATTACGAGGAGCTCCGCCGCCGGCCGGAGATCGACCGGCGTGAGCTCGTGATCCGGACCATGGTCCAGATGTGGCGGCCGGTGACGCTCACGACGTTGACGACGATGGCCGGCTTCCTCGGCATCGCGGCGGTGTCGATCATGCCTCCGATGATGTACTTCGGCCTGTTCGGCGCCCTCGGCGTCGGCGTGGCGTGGGTCTACTCGGTGACCTGGCTGCCCGCTGTGCTGAGCGTGCTCCCGCCGCGGCTGAGCCGCGCCCTGGGCGGCGATGCGCGGGATGGGGGCAAGCGCTCGCGGAGTGGGCGCCGTGACGTCGCGACCCGGGCCATGGGCGCCTTCGGCCGGTGGGTGGCCGCCCACCCGGTGGCCATCCTGCTGATGGCCGGTGGCGTCATGGTGGCCGGCGGTTTCGGCGCCTCCCGTCTCCTGGTCGAAGAGGCGCGCATCGACAACTTCAAGCAGACGGTACCGATCGTGGTCGCCGACACGGTGATCAACGAGCGGTTCGACGGCGTGCACTACCTGGACATCATCATCGAGACGCCGGAGCCGGAGGATCTGTTCCGTCCGGAGAATCTCCAGAGGATCGAACGCCTGCAGGCGTTTCTCGAGACGCTTCCACACGTCAACGGGACGACCTCGATCGTCGACTACTTGAAGCAGATGAACCGGGCCATGAACGAGGACGCCCCCGAGGCGTACCGGCTGCCGACGGATTCGGATCTCATCGCCCAGTACTTCCTCCTCTACTCGGCCTCGGGAGATCCAGCCGACTTCGAGGAGGAGATCGACTACGACTATCGCCTCGCCAACGTGCGCGCCAGCCTGGACACGGGGCTGTACTCGGTGGAGCGTCAGGTGGTCGAGGCGACCGAGCGCTACCTCGAGGAGGAGCTCCCGGCGCCCGGGATCACGGCGCAGACCAGTGGCCGGGTCAACGTCGACTACCACTGGCTCCAACGCCTCGCCGCGAGCCATTTCCGGAGCATGGTGGTGGCGATGGTGCTGGTCCTCGCCATGGCCGCGGTCAGCTTCCGCTCGGCGACGGCCGGAGTGATCGCGGTCGTCCCCGTGGCCGTCGCCGTGCTCGTCGTCTACGCGGTGATGGGCTTCGTCGGCATCTGGCTCGGCATCGGCACGTCGATGTTCGCGGCGATCGCGATCGGTCTGGGGGTCGACTTCGCCGTCCACACCATCGAGCGGATGATCGTGCTGATGCGCGACCGTGGCCTGCCGTTCGCGACCGCCGTCGAGATCCTCTTCGCCTCGACCGGCCGGGCGCTCTTCTTCAACTTCGCCGCCCTCTCCCTCGGCTTCGGAGTGCTGACCCTGAGCTCGGTTCCTGTGCTCGCGCGCTTCGGCTCCCTGGTGGTGATCACGGTCGCGATGTCGTTCCTGGCGAGCATGACCGTGGTGCCGGCGCTGGCGGCGGTCGTGCGGCCCGCGTTCCTCGGGTTCTCTCGGGAGCCGGCCCTGGCCCCCCTGGCCGAGGAGGCTGAGTAGCCTTCCGGCCGATTCGTCGGCTTCCCTGGCCACCCGCGGAGTCGGCGGGTGGCCAGGGTGGGCCGAGCACGGGATCGGGACGGGATCCCGGTTCTACCGTCCGGAGAGGAACGCCTTGATGTCGTTGCTCATCGCTTCGAGGGACGGCTCGTGGAGGTACATCATGTGCCCCCCGAAGTAGTTGCGCAGCGTGATCCGGTCCTTGGGGATGCCGCTGTGGTCGAAGGTGTGCTCGACGCCGAAGAAGCTCGTCACCAGGTCGTGGTATCCGGTGGCAGCGAACACCCGGAAGTCATCGTTGGCCGCGGCTGCCGCCGCCAGGTACTCGGTCACGTTGAGGGCGCCGCCGACCCAGCGGTCGTTCTGGGGCCGTTTCCAGGTGATGGGGATCTGGACGTCGAACAGGTCGTAGCGGCTTCCGAAGTCGGCCTCCAGGCCGCTCGCGAGGTAGTCGTTCATCGCCGTCGCGAAGGGGCCGGAGATCGAGAGCATGAAGGGGTCCCACTCCACGGCCTCTCCGGCGTCGTCCGGGTCCCGCCCCAGGAAGCGGCCGTCGTGGATCCCGATCACCTTGCCCTCGTCGCGGAGCAGCTCCTTGGTGAAGTGGGCGATCGACACCCGGAGGTTGCTCCGGAGGAGGTACTCCTCCGACAGGCCGGTGAGCTCGTGGAGCCGCGACGCAATCTGACTCCGACGCTCCTCGGAGAGCGCATCACCTTCGAACAGAGCCAGCAGGTAGTCCGTGGAGGCGAACTCCCGAGCCTCCCGGAGCACCGTCTCGAGGTCGCCCGGATTGCCCGGAAGCCGGCCGTGGAAGTGGGCGATGGCGGCGAAGGTCGGGAGCGTCGCCAGGTAGATGAGGTCGTTGCCGGGCGGGTTGTCGACGAAGGCCTGAACGTCGAGGGCGGACGAGAGCAGCACCACGCCGTTGAGCGGCGTGCTGTCGAGGAGATCGAGCTGGAGCTCGCCCACGAGGAGAGCCGAGCGGACCGTGCCATAGCTCTCGCCGACCAGGTACTTGGGCGACCCCCAGCGGCGGTGCTCCGTCAGGTAGGCGCGGATGAACCGGGCGAGTGACGACGCGTCCTGGTCGACGCCCCAGTACTCGGAGTCCTGGTGCTCGCCCAGGGCGTGGCTGTAGCCGGTGCCGATCGGATCGACGAACACCATGTCAGTAGCGGGCAGCAGGGTGTACGGGTTGGGTGCGAGCTCGTAGGGCGGTGCTCCCGGGTTGACGCCGTCCTCGAGCACCAGTCGCTGGGGTCCGAAGGCCCCCAGG
>Ga0210101_1000712_pt1 | contig 10673 bp, 11 predicted proteins | sample Muzzi_PWC_D1_FD_185534 | JGI IMG/M metagenome (GOLD analysis project Ga0210101, IMG submission 185534) | Wetland microbial communities from San Francisco Bay, California, USA, that impact long-term carbon sequestration - Muzzi_PWC_D1 (SPAdes) | ecosystem: Environmental > Aquatic > Marine >...
CGGAAGTCGCCCTCTACGCGGTTGCGATCAGGGGGGGCTGGGGCCGCCAGAAGCTGGCCGCCCACCTGGAAGCGATCGCCTGGCTGCCGCGCCTGCTGCGCGAGCGCCGCGAGGTGCAGGCGACCCGCACCGTCAGCGCTGCCGAGTTCGCCTCCTGGCTCACCCCGGATCTCGACTCGCCCTTCATCCCACCGATCGCCCGCTCGGCCCCGGCACGCCTACTCCTGCGCGCCTACTGGCGCGCCGTCAAGTTCCTGCTCCCGCGAAGTTGACGCATTGTCCCCACGCCAGTGGGGAAAAAGCTGCAATCGACTGCGTCAGGTCGGCTGGCGGGTCGGCCGGATCAGGATCTCGTTGACGTCGACCCCGGCGGGCTCGCCGAGCGCGTAGACGACGGCGCGGGCGATGTCCTCGTCGCGCAGCGCCCACTCGCCGGGGCTGTTGTCGAAGAACGGGGTGTCGACCATGCCCGGCTCGATCAGGGTCACCTTGATTCCGTCGTTCTCGTGCATCTGGCGCAGTTCGGCCCGCAGGGCCTCGCCGATCGCCGTCGCCGCCCACTTGGTCGCCGAGTAGAGCGAGCCGGGCAGCACGCGCCGCCCGGCGACCGAGCTGGTCACGATGAAGTGGCCGTCGCCGCGCTCGAGCAGGTGGGGGAGGGTCGCGCGGATCGTCAGCGCCACCCCGTAGACGTTGGTCAGCACCATCGAGCGCCAGTGCTCGGGCGACTCCTCCAGGAAGCCACGCGAGGCGCCGAATCCAGCGTTGGCGAAGACCGCGTCGATGCGGCCGAACCGCTCCAGCGCCTCGTCGCGCATCGCCTCGACCTGGTCCCACTCGGTGACGTCGCAGCGCACCGCGACGGCGCGCTCCTCGCCGCCCAGCTCCGCGACCAGCCCCTGCAACGGCTCCAGTCGACGCGCCGCCAGCACCAGGCGGTGCGTGTCCCGGGCGGCACGCGCCGTGGCGGCACCGATGCCGCTGCTCGCGCCGGTGATCAGCAGGACTGGCTTCTCCGCCATCTGCCCATCGTTGCATCTCCCGCGCGTTCGCCGTTTGTCGTGCGGAGGCCGACAAACGGCGAACGCGGCAGGTGGGTCGGCGCCCTTGCGATAATCCCGGGCCGTGGATCCGGCCCGCAAGCGAAAGATCAGGCTCGTCGTCGCGCTCAGCGTCGCGGTCCTGCTCGCCGTCGGCCTCGTCTACACGTCGTTCAGCGCCTCGACCGAGGCGAAGGAGCCCTCGCAGCTGCTCGACGCCGCGCCCGGCTCCAGCGCCCAGCTGACCGGCCGGGTGGTCGTCGGCTCGGTCAGCCGCCGCGGCGAGGCGATGCGCTTCCGCGTCGCCGACCGCGACGACGCCAGCCAGAGCATCCCGGTCACCTACGCGGGCACCGTGCCCGACCCGTTCCGCGGCGGCCGCGAGATCGTCCTCACCGGTGCCGTCGAGGACGGCGTCTTCGTCGGCGAGCGCGACACCCTGGTCACCAAGTGCCCGTCGAAGTTCACGACCGAGAGCCCGCCCGCGGATGACGGCTAGCCTGGGCAGCGCCGCCCTGGTGCTGGCCTTCCTCACCGCGATCGGCGCCGCGGTGACGGCGCTGATCGGCCGCGACGGCGGGGGCCGCTGGGTCGACGTCTCGAGGCGCGCCGTCTACGCGCTCTGCGCGCTGCTGACCCTCTGTGTCGTGCTGATCGAGCTCGCCTTCGCGGGCGACGACTTCTCGCTGCGCATCGTCCAGCAGCACTCCTCGATCGAGACGCCGGGCTTCTACAAGATGGCCGCGATGTGGTCGAGCCAGGAGGGCTCGCTGCTGCTCTGGGCCTGGGTGCTCTCGATCGCCGCCTCGCTGGCGCTCTACGCGACCCGCGGCAAGCTGCGCGAGATCGTCCCCTGGGCGACCGCCGTGATGGCGGCGATCGCCGCCTTCTTCACTGGCCTGATGATCTTCGCCGGCGGGGTCAACCCGTTCGCCGGCCTCAGCCCGGCGCCGGCCGACGGGATCGGGCTCAACCCGCTGTTGCAGCACCCGAGCATGATGATCCACCCGCCGATGCTCTACTCGGGGTACGTCGCCTTCACCGTGCCCTTCGCCTTCGCGATCGGCGCCCTGATCGCGCGCCGCCTCGACGCCGCCTGGATCCGCTCGACCCGCCGCTTCGCGCTGATCGCCTGGGCCTTCCTCGGGCTCGGCCTGCTGCTCGGCGCCCGCTGGTCCTACACCGAGCTCGGCTGGGGCGGCTACTGGGCCTGGGACCCGGTCGAGAACGCGGCGCTGATGCCGTGGCTGGTCGGCACCGCCTTCCTGCACTCGATCATGGTCCAGGAGAAGCGCGGCATGCTGAAGGTCTGGAACGCCTGCCTGATCGTCGCCACCTTCTCACTGGCGCTGCTCGGTACCTTCCTCGTCCGCTCCGGCGTGCTGCAGTCGATCCACGCCTTCGGCGACAGCACCGTCGGCCCCTACATCCTCGGCCTGATCGCGGTCGTCATGATCGGCTCGACGGCGCTGATCGTCTCCCGCCTCGACGATCTGCGCTCGCCGAAGCGGATCGACTCGCTGGCCTCGCGCGAGTCGGTCTTCCTGGTCAACAACCTGCTGCTCGTCGCGCTCACCGCGACGATCTTCTGGGGCACCTTCTTCCCGCTGATCTCGGAGCTGTTCACCGGCGAGAAGGCCTCGCTGGCGGCGCCCTGGTTCGACCGATACACGACCCCGCTGGCGATCGGGCTCGTGCTCTTCACGGGGATCGGCCCGCTGCTCGCCTGGCGGCGGATCAGCTGGGCGCAGGCGAAGCGGGTCTTCCGCGTGCCGGTACTGGTCGCGCTCGCCGCCACCGTCGGCCTCGCCGTCTTCAGCGACGCCGCCGAGAGCCTCTGGGCGCTGGCCCTGTTCGCCTTCGCCGCCTTCGCCCTGACCGGACTGGCCCAGGAGTTCTGGCGCGGTGCGGCGGCACGGCGCTCGCTGCAGGGCGGCTCGCTGCCGGCGGCGCTGGTCGCCGTCGTCGCCCGCAACCGGCGCCGCTACGGCGGTTACATCGTCCACGCCGGGATCGCCGTGCTGCTGATCGGCGTCGCCGCCTCCTCGAGCTTCCAGACCAACCGCGACCTGCGCCTGGCGCCCGGCGAGAGCGCCGTCGTCGATGGCCGCACGATCACCTACGAGCGGCCCACCGTGAAAGTCGACGACAACGCGATCGGGCTCGGCGCGGTGCTCGGCGTCGAGCGCGACAGCGAGCGCTTCGCGCTGCGCACCGAACGCCGCTACTTCCGCCCGACCGGGGGCGAGGGGGGGACGCTGTCGAGCTTCTTCGACGGCGAGGCGACCAGCGAGGTCGGCCTCAGGGCGGGCGCCGGCAGCGACCTCTGGACCGCGGTGCAGCCGAACATCGAGGCGCTGCGTCGCCGCGTGGCCGCCGCCGACCGCGGTTTCCGCGCCTGCGTATCGGGCGCGCCGGGGACGCCGCCGCAGTGCAGCGCGGTCTCGCGCCTGATGCGCGCCGCAGCCGCCAACCCGGGTCTGCGCCCCGCCGCGTTGGCCCAGATCGAGGGCCTGCAGACGGCGACGGCGGAGCGGCTCGCGCGCAGCTACCTCGACGACGAGGTTGCCGCGACCTTCCGGGTGATCGTCGACCCGCTGGTCAGCTGGATCTGGATCGGCGCGCTGATCGCGCTCAGCGGGGCGCTGATCGCGGTGTGGCCGGCGCGCGGCGCCCGCCGCCGGCCGGCCGCGGCCACCGAGCTGGAGGCTCAGAAGGAAGCGAAGTACCGCGAGATCCGCGATGCCGAACTCGACCACGCGGCCGGCAAGCTCTCCGACGAGGACTTCGCGCTGCTCGACGCCGAGCTGCGCAGGGAAGCCGTCGAGATCCTCAGATCTTGAGCAGCACCAGGGTGTTGACGGCGAAGAGGACGGCGAAGAAGATCGTCGCCCGGTCGAGGTTGCGCTCGACCATCGAGCCGCCGCCGAAGGAGCTGCCGCCGCCGCCGATGCCGAAGGCGCCGGAGAGACCGGCGTCTTTGCCCGAGTGCAGGAGGATCAGGAAGACCAGCACGGCCGAGATCAGAACCTGGACGATTGCTAGGAAGGTGTACACGGGCTGGATGGTAGCGACACCGCGCGGCGCACGGTCTCTAGACAGAACGTGAGTCTGTGTTGCGTCAATTGACAAAATCAGCTAGCTTGTCAACCAAGGCGACATTTTCTGGGAATCTGACAAGGAGGGGGCGCCCATGGAGGCTGCCGCGCACGAGCACCACCATCACCACCACGCCGAAGACATCGATCTGAGCCCGGCGACCTGGTCGGACCCGAAGCGCTACGCCTGGCTGCTCGGGCTGATCGTGCCGCTGCTGCCGTTCCTCGCCGCGGGGCTGGTCGCGCTGACCGGGCTCGGCGTCTTCTGGTTCTACGGCCCGTTCCTCGTCTTCGTCCTATTCCCGCTGCTCGACGTCGCGATCGGCATGGACGCCGAGAACCCGCCCGACAGCGTGATCAAGTGGCTCGAACAGGACCGCTACTACCGCTGGTGCACCTACGTCTTCATCCCGGTCCAGTACGCCGGGCTCGTCTTCGCCTGCTGGCTCTGGGCCTACGGCGGGCTCTCCACCGTCGACAGCATCGGCCTGGCGCTGACGATGGCGATGGTCAGCGGGATCGCGATCAACACCGCGCACGAGCTCGGCCACAAGCGCGACGACCTGGAGAAGTGGCTGAGCAAGGTCGCGCTGGCGCAGAGCGGCTACGGCCACTTCTTCATCGAGCACAACCGCGGCCACCACGTCCGCGTCGCCACCCCGGAGGACCCGGCCAGCGCCCGCCTCGGCGAGAGCTTCTGGGCCTTCCTGCCGCGCACCGTCGCCGGCAGCCTCAGCTCCGCCTGGGGGCTGGAGAAGGTCCGGCTCGGGCGCGGCGGCCACTCGGCCTTCTCGATCCACAACGACATCGTCCAGGCCTGGACGATGACCGTCGGCCTCTTCGCCGTGTTGACGATCGCCTTCGGCTGGGTAGTGCTGCCCTACCTGCTGCTGCAGGCGGTGCTCGGCTTCTCGCTGCTCGAGGTCGTCAACTACCTCGAGCACTACGGGCTGATGCGGCAGAAGAAGGACGACGGCCGCTACGAGCGCTGCCGGCCCGAGCACAGCTGGAACAGCAACAACGTCGCCTCCAACGTGCTGCTCTACCACCTGCAGCGCCACAGCGACCACCACGCCAACCCGACCCGCCGCTACCAGGCACTGCGCCACGTCGACGAAGCGCCGCAGCTGCCGACCGGCTACGCGGGGATGATCCTGCTCGCCTGGTTCCCGCCGCTCTGGCGCCGGGTGATGGACCGGCGTCTGGTCGAGCACTACGAGGGGGACCTCGGTCTCGCCAACATCCAGCCGCGCAAGCGGCGCAAGCTGCTGGCCCGCTACGGGGGCGCCGGCGCATGAGAGCCTTCCGCTGCCCCAGCTGCGGCTACGTCTACGACGAGGCGGCGGGCCACCCCCGCGAGGGCTTTCCGGCCGGGACGCCCTGGAGCGAGGTGCCCGACGATTGGCACTGCCCCGACTGCGGGGTCAGGGACAAGGTCGACTTCGAGCCGGTCGCCGAGGGCGAGTGACCGCGACGACCGGCACCATGGGGGGCGCCGTGGAGGCGCGCACCCCCTATCCCCAGGCGGCCCGGAGGCTTCTCCGCGAGACCTTGCTCGTCGCCGGGCGCGACGAGGTCCAGCGGCGGCCCTGGGCGGAGATCACGATGGCCGACATCGCCGCCGCGGCCGGGGTCAGCCGCCAGACCCTCTACAAGGAGTTCGGCAGCCGCGACGAGTTCGCCCAGGCGCTGGTGATCGGCGAGGGCGAACGTTTCCTCGACGCCGTCGACGCCGCCGTGCGCGCGCACCTCGACGATCCGCGCACCGCGGTCGGCGCGGCCCTGGAGACCTTCCTCCGCACCGCCGGGGAAGACCCGCTGGTGCGGATCCTGCTCAGCGACGACGGCACCGCCGGCCTGCTGCCTTTCGTCACCACGCAGGGCATGCCGGTCGTGCAGTGGGCGACCGCGCGGCTGACGGCGACGATCGAATCCGGCTGGCCGCAGGCGCCGGCCGAGAAGGCCCGCCTGCTCGCCGAGGCCCTGGTCCGCCTCGCGATCAGCCACGTCACCGCTCCCGGTGAGACCGCCGAGGCGACCGCCGCGCAGACCGGCGAGCTGCTCGGCCCCTTCATCGACGAGGCCCTGGGCCAGACCTGACCGTTCCGGTGCGCCTTTCCCTCCTATAGGGGGCGAAAAGCGCACCGGAAGGCGTTCGGGGGCGCGGGCAGTGTTTTCGGCCCTTCTCGCTGGGTAGCCCGAGGGTTCCCCCAACAAGAGGAGGAGCAATCGTGCTCGAGATCAGCAGCCAGGCAGAAGAGGCAATTCGCGGCATCCTCGCCTCCGAGGGCGTGCCCGACGACGCCTCGTTCCGAATCAGCGCCCAGGAGGGCCCTGAGGCCGAGAGCGGGCTCGCGGTCGCGATCGTCGACGAGGCGCCCCCCGAGGACCAGGTGATCGAGGGCGAGGACGTAGCCGTCCGGCTCGAGCCCGCGGCGGCCGAGATGCTGGACGACAAGCGGCTCGATGCCGCCGTCGCCGACGGCCAGGTGCAGTTCAGCCTCAGCGCGCAGGCCGCCTGACGGCGCTGCACGGCGGAATATGCTCCCCACGTGGCCAAGTGGGGAGTTCTCGCCGTGCTGGCGACCGCGCAGTTCCTGATGGTTCTCGACCAGGCGGTGATGAACGTCGCGATCTCGCAGCTGGTCGAGGACTTCGACACCACGGTCACCACGATCCAGGCGGTGATCGCGCTCTACGCCCTGGTCATGGCCGGGCTGATGCTGACCGGCGGCAAGCTCGGCGACATCTTCGGTCGCCGCCGCGCCTTCGCGATCGGGCTGCTGATCTACGGCAGCGGCTCGGCCCTCACCGCCGCGTCCTGGAACGTCCCCAGTCTCGTGCTCGGCTGGTCGATCCTCGAGGGGGTCGGCGCGGCGCTGGTCATCCCGGCCCTGGTCGCTCTGGTCGCCGGCTCCTACAGCGGCCCGGATCGCGCGATCGCCTACGGCGTGCTCGGCGGCGTCGCCGGCGCCGGGATCGCCGTCGGCCCGATCCTCGGCGGCTGGATGACCACCGACTTCACCTGGCGGCTCGTCTTCGTCGGCGAGGTCGTCGTCGCGCTCGGCATCCTGCTCGGCACCCGGGCGATCCACGAGCCGCCGCGCGAGGGCGCCGCGCCGCGGCTCGACTGGGTCGGCGGCCTGCTCTCGGCCGCGGGCCTGGCGCTGATCGTCTTCGGCGTCCTGCAGGCCAGCAACTGGGGCTGGCTCGAGCCGCGCGACTCGCCGATCGAGCCCTTCGGCTTCTCATTGACCCCGTTCGTGGTCGCCGCCGGGGCGCTCGTTCTCGCCGCCTTCGCCGCCTGGGAGCGGCGCCGCGAAGGGCGCGGGCTGCCGCCGCTCGTCCACCTCGGCCTGCTGCGAATCCGCGCCCTGCGTGGCGGCGTCGGCATGCTGCTGGCCCAGAACCTGATCCTGATGGGGATCTTCTTCACGATCCCGCTCTATCTGCAGATCGTCCAGGGCCTCGACGCGCTCGAGACCGGCGTGCAGATGCTGCCCGCCTCGGCCGGCCTCTTCTTCGCCGCGATCGTCGGTTCGGCGCTGGCAAAGCGCTTCCCGCCGCGGCTGCTCGTCCGCGTCGGGCTGGCGATCGTGCTGCTCGCGGTCGTGTTGCTGCTCGGCACGATCGAGCCCGACCTCGACAGCGGCGCCTTCTTCGTCGCCACCGGAGTGCTCGGGATCGGCATGGGCCTGATCGTCTCCCAGCTCGGCAACGTCGTCCAGTCCTCGGTCGGCGACGACGACCGCAGCGAGGCCGGGGGGCTGCAGAGCACCGCCCAGCAGCTCGGCTCCTCGCTGGGCACGGCGCTGCTCGGCGCGATCGTGATCAGCGGCCTGATCGGTGCCTTCACGAGCAACATCGCCGACGACCCGCAGATATCGCGCGCGGTCAGCGAAGAGGTCGAGGTGCGGCTCAGCGCCGGCGGCAGCTTCGTCGCCTCCTCCGAGGTCAGGGCCGGGGCGGAGGCCGAGGGGCTGGGCGCCGGCACCGTCGACGCCCTGGTCGAGCACTACGAAGACGCGCAGCTGACCGCGCTGAAGACCGCCTTCCTCTTCGCCGGCTTCCTCGTCACGGCTGCCTTCTGGACGACGCGGCGTCTGCCGACGCAGAGATTCGACGAGCTGTGAGCGGCCCGGCTGCGCACCCGACCCCGGACGAACGCGCCGCCGCGGGGCGGGCCGCCCGTGCCGGGGCGCCGCGCTCGAGCCACGGCGAGTGGGAGCCGGCGGCGGACCGCCCGGACCCGGTCGAGCTGCTCGAGGCGCAAGCCTCCTCGCGGGTCGGCCGGCTGCTGCCGCTGCGCTACGGGCGCATGCTCGCCTCTCCCTTCGCCTTCTTCCGGGGCGCTGCTGCGGTGATGGCCGGCGACCTGGCCGCGACCCCGCGCTCGGGCTTCGAGACCCAGCTCTGCGGCGACGCGCACCTCTCCAACTTCGGCGTCTTCGCCTCGCCCGAGCGGCGCCTCGTCTTCGACCTCAACGATTTCGACGAGACCCTGCCCGGACCGTGGGAGTGGGACGTGAAGCGCCTCGCCGCGAGCTTCTCGCTGGCCGGCCGTGAGAACGGCTGCGACGGGAAGGCGAGACGGCGCATCGTCGAAGCGGCGGCGCGCGAGTACCGCGAGACGATGCGGCGGTTGGCGCGGTTGGGCAACCTCGAGGCCTGGTACAAGCAGCTCGACGCCGACTCGATCGCCGCCCGCTGGGCCGCGGTCGTCGGCAAGAAGCAGCGGCGCAGCTTCCAGCGTGGCGCCGCCAAGGCGCGCTCGAAGGACAGCGGCCGTGCCTTCGCCAAGCTGACCGAGGAGGTCGACGGCAGGCTCCGCATCGTCAGCGACCCACCTCTGGTCGTGCCGATCGGCGAGCTCGCCGCCGAGGTGGCGCCCGGCGTCGACGTCGAGGCGCGGGTGCGCGGCGTGCTCGCCGCCTACCGCGAGACCCTCGACCTCGAGCGCCGCGCCGTCTTCGACGGCTACAGCTTCGTCGACGCCGCCTTCAAGGTGGTCGGCGTCGGCAGCGTCGGCACCCGCGCCTGGATCGCGCTGATGCTCGGCCGCGACCGCAGCGACCCGCTCTTCCTGCAGGTCAAGGAGGCGCAGCGCTCGGTGCTGGAGCCCTACGCGGCGCCGAGCCGCTTCGAGCACCAGGGCGAGCGCGTCGTCCGCGGCCAGCGGCTGATGCAGGCGAGCAGCGACATCATGCTCGGCTGGGTGCGGAGGGAGGGCGTCGACGGCGGCGAGCGTGACTTCTACGTGCGCCAGCTCTGGGACTGGAAGGGCTCGGCCAAGGTCGAGTCGATGCAGTCGCGCGGCCTCACCGCCTACGCCGAGATCTGCGGGATGACGCTGGCCCACGCGCACGCCCGTGGCGGCGACCGGATCGCGATCGGCGCCTACCTCGGCAAGGGCGGGCCCTTCGATCGCGCGATCGCCGAGTTCGCCGAGGCCTACGCCGACTGCAGCGAACGCGATTACGAAGCGGTGAGGGCGGCCGCGGAAGCGGGCCGCATCGAGGCTGAGGTCGAGTAGCCCGGAGCTGCCGCCGGGGCCCCGGGCCCCGGCGGCTGAACCTCCTGCCGGCCGGCTAGTTGCTGCCGACCAGGCCCGACTGACAGCGCTGGGCGCGGCGGACGAGCAGGCGGTCGATGAAGACCGCCGAGTCCCACTGCCGGTCGCCCTGGTCGAAGAGCGACAGCTAGAGCAGATGGCTGCCCGGCGTGACCGGGGTCGAGGCGCGCAGCTTGCCGGTCGCCGCGGCGTAGGTGGTCCCCCGTGCGGCCGCTCTCGACACCTTGGCGACGCCGGTGGCGTTGACGCTGATGATGTCCTGGCCGTTGCGGGTGGTCGCGAAGCTGTCCGGCGCTTCGATCGACGGTTCGCGGTTGTCGGAGGCGGTCCACTGCGGCGAGTGGTCGAGCTCGGCGATGAACGCGTCGTTGTAGGGGGAGCCGACGAACTCGGGGAACTCCTCGGAGAGGAACTTGAAGCGGAACGAGAGGCAGTTGGCGCCGCGTGGCACCTTGACCCGGATCCGCCAGATCGTGACGTCCCTGGCGCCGCGCGTTTTCACGCCGCCGTTCTTGCAGCCGGTGGCGCCGCCGTAGTTGCGCCGCAGCGCGAAGTGGGCGCAGCCGGTGGAGAGGATCGCGAACGACTTGCCCTTGCGGGGGAAGCCGAGGACGCTGCGCCGCGAGATCGCCACCGGGTCGTGACCGGGGGGCACGGCGACGAACTTCGCACGGACCAGCCTCCTGCCGTTGCCCTCGAAGATCGCCTGCGCCAGCCTGGTCGCGCCCTTCGCGGAGCGCGGAACCGGCTTGATCGGGTGGCTCTTCTTCTTGCCGGCGAAGGCGGCCGCGCCGAGGGCCGCGCCGAAACAGTGCCGCGCGTATCGCGAGGAGGAGCTAGTGTCCCGCGTCTGAAGTTGTTTGACGGGTGGCGCGGGGCAGGATGTCGTCGGCGGTCTTGGTCCAAATGAAGGGCTTGCAGCGGGTGTTGTAAGCGTCGATGAAGGCGCGGATCGTGGCGACG
>Ga0210101_1000713_pt1 | contig 10663 bp, 6 predicted proteins | sample Muzzi_PWC_D1_FD_185534 | JGI IMG/M metagenome (GOLD analysis project Ga0210101, IMG submission 185534) | Wetland microbial communities from San Francisco Bay, California, USA, that impact long-term carbon sequestration - Muzzi_PWC_D1 (SPAdes) | ecosystem: Environmental > Aquatic > Marine >...
GGCTGGGCCTGGGCGGCATCAATACGCGCACGGACAGCAGCCAGGGCGGACTCGGTCGCAGCGTTACGTCACAGGACAGCGAGATACGCCGGATCAGCGTCAAGGTGGATTGCCTCGACTGCGGCAGGGCGGAGCCGGGGGGCAGCCTGCAGTCCCCCTTCCGTTATCAGCAGAAATGACTGCATCCCGGACTGCGGGTCGCAGCGTGGCTTCACCTGCAGCCGGCGGCAGGTTATCGTTGATGTTGCCTGCAGGCAACCGGGAGTCAACAGCGTATGATGAATCAGGTTAACGTGCACCGGCTGTTTCTGCTGCTGTTCCTGCCGGGCTTGCTGTCTGCTGCGGAAGTCATTCGCAGCGCGGTGAACGACGCGACGGGCTTGCGCAAGTGGCATCTTGTTGAGGGAAACCTGGAGGTCGAACTGGTGCAGCGCCTTCCCGACCAGACACGGGGTTTCTTCCTGGCGCGGGGCTTTCCTGCGGCGATTGCCGACGAGATCGCCGCCAGCTGCATCTTCCAGACGATCATTCGCAATACCGGCAGCCAGGCTGCCGACAGGGCGGTCAGCGTCGACCTGGCGCAATGGCGCGTTCTGCACGAAACCGGGGAACAGGGCATCAGGCTCAAGGAGCCGTGGATTGCATCCTGGCCGGAGACCGCGGTCAGCGAGGCATCCCGGCTGGCATTTCAATGGGCGACGTTCCCGACGCGGCAGGAATTCCGGGCGGACGACTATAACTGGGGCATGACCGCATTCGGTTTGCCGCCGGGTGCGGTGTTCGATCTCGATCTCGTCTGGAAAGAGGACGGGGAGGCGCACACCGCGCGCATTGCTGCAGTCGAATGTGCGCCTGACGTGGAGCGTTTGCAGTGACGGCGGTGCTCCCGCGGTCGCTGCTGTGCTGCCTGTTGCTGCTGCTCGCAGGCAGCCCGCTCCGGGCGGGCCAGGGCCTGACGCCGCTGCCGGGTGCCGTACCTGCACCTGACTTTGTATTGCCCGATACCGACGGCAAGCTGCACCGCCTGTCGGACTACCGCGGCAAGACGGTGATCATCAACTTCTGGGCCACCTGGTGTCCACCCTGCCGGGACGAGATACCGTCCATGAACCGCGCCTGGCAGCAGCTGCGGCAGGAAGATGTGGTCATGCTGGCGATCAACCTGGGAGAGGATGAGGACACGATTTTCCTGTTTACGGCGGATTACCCGGCGGAGTTTCCGCTGTTGCTGGATCGCCATGGTGCGGTGATTGCCGACTGGCCGGTGAAGGGCCTGCCGACGACCTACATAGTCGCCCCGGACGGCAGTCTTGCGTATCGCGCCATCGGCGGCCGCGCCTGGGACGACAGCGAAATCCTGGAAACCCTGCGCGCCTTGCAAAAACAGCGCTAGGGGGCCGGATGAATCGTGTCACTGTGTCGGGGAATGATGTGTGCAATGTGTGACATGCCAGTCCGGCCTCCCGCGCTGTCAAGACCAGTATCCCCCTGCCGGCCGGATCAATCCGGGACAGCTGTCACGCTTTGGCGGTTCGCGGGAGTCCGCCGGCCGGGCTAGCGTGGCGCCAGCCGCTCAATCCAGCCTTCGCTGCTGACCCGGGTCAACTCCAGTACAGCGTTCGGGAACAGCCCGCCCGCCAGTATCAGTGCCCCCAGCACCAGCATGACCGCGAGTTCGCGGCGGCGCAGGTCGACCGCCTCGATCACGGCCGTGTTGTGCATGGGGCCAAGGAAGGCGCGGCGAAACGCCCCGAGGAAGTAGGCGGTGCCCAGGACCACGCCGGCCAGGGCGGCGAGCCCCGCGCCGGTGTGGCTGTCCAGCGCGCTCAGGATCAGCAGGAACTCGGCCGGAAAACCGCTGCTGCCGGGGACACCCATGGCGGCGAGCCCGAACAGGAAAAAGCCGGCGGTGAGCAGCGGCATGCGCTGCGCCACGCCGCCGAGGCTGACCACGTCGGTGGAGCCCACCCGGTGATGCAGAAAACCGGACAGCAGGAAGATGCCGCCGGCAACAACGGTGAAATTCAGCAGCTGGAACAGGGCTCCCTGGATGCCCTGAAGGGTGAAGGCGGAGATGCCCAGCAGCACCAGCCCGACATGGCTCAGGCTGGAAAAGGCCAGCATGGGGCGCAGGTTTGTCTGGCTGAGCGCCAGCAAGGCGCCATAGAGAATGCCGATCACTCCCAGACCGGCAAGCAGCCAGTGGAATTCCTGCGCTGCGGCGGGCGCCAGCGGCACCGTGAAGCGAATCAGTCCGTACACGCCCAGCTTCAGGCCGGTCATGATCGCTGCGATCGAGGCCGGTCCCTCCATCGCGACCGTCGGCAGCCAGGTATGCAGCGGGAATACCGGCGCCTTGACGGCGAAGCCCAGCAGCAGGAGAAAGAACACGGCCGTCTGCAGTTCCGCGGGCAGGGGGGATGCCAGCAGTTCGGGGTAGGAGAACAGCAGCGCGTGCGTTATGTCCCCGCTGGCCGTACCGGCATGGTTGAAGGCCAGCAGCAGGAAGCCGAACAGCAGCGGCACGCCTCCCGTCAGCATCATGAGGGTGTACTTGACTGCGGCGTAACGGCGGTGCGGCCCGATTCCCCAGAGGCTGATCAGGAAAAAGATCGGCACCAGCGTCAGCTCCCAGAACAGGAAAAACAGGATGGTATCCAGCGCGCAGAAGATGCCCAGCGACGCGCTTTCCAGGATCAGCAGCAGCGTGTAGTAGAGCCGCGGCAGGGAACGCACGCTGGTCCAGGAGGCCAGGATGACGGCGATGAACAGCAGCACGGTCAGTGGCAGGAACAGCACGGACATGCCGTCCACGCCAACCAGGTACTCGATGTTCAGGGAGGGAACCCAGGCATGCTGCTCGACGAACTGGAAACCGCCCGAAGCGGGGTCGAAACGCAGCATGGCCAGCAGTGTCAATGCCAGGTCAAGCAGTGCCGTCAGCAGGGCGATCCAGCGCGCCAGGGCCGGATTCGGCGCCAGCCAGATCAGCCCGGCTCCGACCGGCAGGATCATGATTATCAGGCTCAGCAACGGAAATCCGGCTTCAGGCATCAGCGGTTCTCATTCCTGTCATCAAGGCATGGCCACCGGCATGCCGCTGTGGTGCGGAGCAGCCGCGTACAGTTCCGGCAAGCCGTTAAAGGCGTTTTCCAGCAGGTTGAGCCAGGGGTGGGTGTAGAAACCCGTTCCCAGCAGGATCAGGATGATCAGCACTGCGATGCCGCGTTCCAGCAGTGCCGGCGGCTCGATTACCCGGCCGGCCTCGCCTTCCGGCAGGGGTGCCAGGAAAGCGCGCTGGAAGGCCCACAGCAGGAAGGCGGCGGCGGCGACGTTGCCGAGCGCCGCTGCGATGGTGATCATGGCGCCGAATTCCCGGATGGCGGCCTCCAGCATCAGGTGTGCGGCGTCGAAGCCGGGCGTTCCCGGCATGCCGATGATGGACAGGCCCGCGATCAGGAACGCGGTGCCGACCACCGGCAGATGTCCAAACAGTCCGCCCAGCCGCGACAGGACAAGCGTGCGGGTGCGGCGAAATACGACACCGGACATGAACAGCAGCCCGGCAGTCGCGGTGCCGAAGGTCGTGGACAGCAGGATGCTGCCCTGCAGCGCCGTCTGGCTGAGGCTGAACAGGCCGATCACCAGCACGCTGGTATGGCTGATGACCGCGAAGGCCAGCAGCCGCCGCAGGTTGACCTGCATCAGTGCCAGCGTCGCGGCGTAGAAAATTCCGGCGAGTGCAAAGGCCACCACCCACTCCTGCCAGCGCAGCACCGCTTCCGGCAGCAGGGGGAACACGAAGCGCACCAGGGCATACACACCGGTCTTCAGTCCCAGCAGGAAGACACCGGCGACGGCAATGGTTCCGTGTTCGGCGACCAGGGGCAGCCAGCCGTGCAGGGGAAACAGTGGAATGCGAATTCCCAGGCCGTAGAACAGCAGGAAAAAGATTACGCCCTGGAGTTCGGGCGGCACCGTACTCAGCGACAGTTCATTCAGCTCGAAACTCCATTGTCCGTCGGTGACGTTTGCATGGTTCCAGCCCAGCATGAAGGTGCCCGCCAGCAGCAACAGCAGGCCGATCCCCATGAACTGCAGGTAACGCTGCATGGCCGATTCGTCCTGCGGCGCCCTGGCCCAGCGCTGCAGCAGGTAGGCGATCAGGACCAGCTCCACGGCCGACAGCAGGGTGAACCACAGCAGGTCCTGGGTCACGAACATGCCCTGCAGCGTGGCCTGGATGGCGAACACCATGGCAAGGAAGGCGGCGGATCCCGACAGCCCCTTTACCTTTGCATACAGCACGACCAGCAGCGAAATCACCGCTGTCAACAGCACGAACAGCACGCTCATGCCGTCGGCGGCGGCGTGATACGCCAGGAACGGCAGCAGCGGCAGGCGTTCGGCCAGCTGCAGCGAGGTGCTGGCGGCATCGAACAGCCGGTACAGGTCGCAGGCCAGCAGTATCTCCAGCAGCGCCAGCCCGATGGCCGCCGGATACAGCAGGCGCCTGCCGCGCAACAGCAACAGGGCGACGACCGCCGCCAGCGGCAGCAGCTGCAGGGTTGCCAGGACAGGGTAGCCCGCCTGCACGGTCCAGTGGAGTTCGCTTATGTCCATGTCACAGGATCACGATAAAGGTGATGACGATGAGCAGGATCAGGTAGCGGGGCTGGCTCAGCAGCACATCAATCCTGGCCAGAATCGCACCGAGCCGCTGCACCAGGGTGAAGATGCCGACATCCCCGCCTTTCAGCACCAGGTGTTCCTCGAACCAGTGCAGCAGCGCGGCGATGGCTTCCAGCAGGTGGCCGAAAACCCCGCGGCCATGGCCCACATCACCGCTGTCACCGACCACCCGGCCGGCCACTCCGAGGCGGAAGGCCTCCCATTGTGCCAGCGAGGAAACCGCGCCTGCCGAGCCCGGCAGCCCGACCAGCCGGTTCACCACCTGCTGGTCAAAGGCCTGCGTGTCCTGCGCCAGCAGACGGGTCGGCCTGACCAGCAGCCAGTCTGCCAGGTTGTCCAGCCAGAAGCGCTGCAGGGTGGCGGTATACAGCCACTGCCGGCGACGCAGCCAGCCGGGCAGGGGACGCGGCGGCAGGCCTTCCGTGAGGTGCATCAGTGCGGGGGCACTGAGGAACTGGTAGGCACGCCAGGACGCATGCGCCGCCAGGTGCCAGGCCGCAAACGTGAACCAGCCGAGGCCGCATGCCAGGAACATCAGCCCGGTCTGGCCGATGGTGGCGAACATCAATGCGCTCTTGACGTCGGTTTGCACCAGGCTGACCAGGAAACCGTACAGCGCCGTGGCACCGCCGAGCAGCACCAGGGTCATCATCAGCACCGGCACCTGCTCCAGCAGCGGCGCCAGCCTTATCACCAGGTAGACCCCGGCATGCACCATCAGGGAACCATAGAAAACGGCGCTGGAAGGCGTCGGTCCTTCCAGCGCCCGCGTTATCCAGGGGGTGAAGGGAACCTGCGCCGATTTGACCAGTGCCGCAAGCAGGAAGGTCGCCGCGATCAGCCCGACCTGGAGTATTTCCAGGTCATTGCGGCAGCCGAGGATGTCAGTCCATTCCACACTGTGCAGCCAGAACAGGGACAGCGACAGGGCGATGATGAAGCCTGCGTCACCGATGCGGTTGGTGACGAAGGCGCGGCCGGCATTCACGCCGGCCACCGGGCGGTCCATGGCAAACGCGATCAGCAGGTAGGAACTGACGCCGGCCAGCTCCCAGCCAATGAAGGTGAACAGGGCATTGCCGGCCAGCACGATCAGCAGCATGGCGGCTGTGAACAGGGACAGCAGCATGAAGAAGCGCTGGAAGCCGGGCTCGCGATGCAGGTAATTGATCGAGAAGCGCAGCGTCAGCAGGGCGATCAGCGCGACCAGGGTGGCAAGCGACAGTCCCAGGGTGTCGAGGTTGAACGACAGCCGCACCACATAGTCGCCACTGTGCAGCCAGATACCGTGGCTGACCTGGCCGGGCGCGCCCTGCAGCAGGGCGAGTCCGTCGATACCCAGCAGCAACAACAGCGCCAGTGTAGCGGCGGCGCTGGCTAGGCCGGCGGTGAAGCGTTCCCCGGCCTCACCCCGGTTCCAGCCGGTGAGATAGCCGAGACCGATGCCGGTAGCGGCCAGCAGCGGCAGCACGGGGATCAGCCAGACAAGACTAGCCATGCGTGACGCTTGCGTTTATCAGGGCCGGCGGCAGCGGCCCTGTCCGGCCCCGGTACCAGTCGGGTGAGCGGGCGACTTCGGGCAGTGCGGAGCGCTCGCCCTGCCAGGGAATGAAGCCGGCGCCCGGCCTGAAGATGTGAATGGCAGCGCTGTCAGGGTCCCTGGCTGCCAGCAGCAGCCAGCCGTTGCCGATAAGTTCCTGCAGCGGCGGCTGGCGCTCGTAGATACGGGTCAGGACAGCGGTGCTTGCCTCGACCACGACCTGCAGGCGCATTGCCTCGTGGATCTCGATCATCTGCTTCGGCAGCCCCGTGCGCAGGTCGGAGGCGGTGCCCTCCATAACACCGAACCCGCCGGTGACGTTGTGGGTGATCTTGGTGCCGCAGCCGTACTGCTCGTTATTGACCGTCGAGAAGTAGTATTCCAGGTTGATGCCGGCGCTGACCGGCCCCGCGGCCAGCAGGATGGCCTCCAGGACGTCACCCTCCGGGTCCCGGGTCGGGTCGTAGGAAATCAGAAATACCCGGCGGTCGAGGAAGACGCCCCGGGTAACGCGGCGCCGGCCGATCAGGGCGGCCGCATTGGTGGCATGGCCCAGTTCCGGGCGTGGCTGGCTGAAGTCCAGGGCGCGGCCGATCATGTGGCGCAGGGCGCGCTGCGGGGCAGGGTTCCCGGGTGCGGACGCCAGCCGCCGCGCGCGTTCCTGCGCCGAGCCGAGCCTGGCGGCGTCGAGGTCCCGGCGCAGCCTGGCGAAGGCAGGCGCCAGCGACGCTGGCAAGGCTTCCGCATCGTACCAGGTGATGGCTTCGTCGCAGGTGTTGTGTTCCGCCCCGAGGAACCAGGTGTCGTGCGGGATATCGCAGCCGCGCTCTCGCAGGGCGGCGCGGACTTCCGGCCGGTTGGCCATGGCGGCGAATACCCGCGCGTTTGGCCCGCCGTGGCGGCCGTTGCAGGCGCCGCAGTCATAGGCCGCCAGGTGCGGGTTGTTCTGGCTGCCTGAACCATGCCCCATCATGACCAGCAGCGGTGCAAACCCGGACTGCAGGCCAATGGTTCGCAGAAAGTCGTGCACCCGCTCGACCTGCTCGGCAGCGCTGAAGCCGGTGCCGGGATGCTGCGGCGTGGCCGGCGTGTCGGCCGTGCTGGTCAGGGTCAGGCTGGTGGCGATCTCGAGGTCATAGCCGCGGCGCAGCTTTTCCGCCAGCCGGCCGGTGTACCGGGGCGCCAGCACCTTCGCGACCAGCAACGCCAGGGTTGCCGGCGCCGCGACCAGGATCAGCAGGGCGGATCCCAGCAGGTTGCGGCGGGTCTCCTGGTGCAGCAGGCCTTTCATGGCGAGACGCCGGCGGCGTCGCGCGCGGTGGCGTGCAGCAGGCACGGTCTCCCCGGGAGCGGCCTGCTCGCGGATTTCGTGGGAGGGTGTTACCACCACCGGGCATAGTGGCGTGGACTCACTGTCATCCAGGCCGCGCCAGAAGATCGGTACCCCGAAGAAACCGGCGGCGCCCAGGGTTTCGATGTGCGGGTTGTGTTCTTCCAGGTGGCGGCGAAAGCCTTCCTCGCGGTCATCCATGCAGAACACCACCTGGCCTTCCGGCCGGCTGCTGCGGGTCTCCCGGGGCGCGCGCCCCGGGTTGCTGAGCAGGGCGTTGAACAGCTGGTCGCGATAGTGGTTTTCATAGGCCTGCAGCCAGAGGAAGCCGGCCCGCTCCGCGTCGAGTTGACCCAGGCAGGCAAATAGCCGGTGCAGCGTGGCGCGATCCAGGCCGCGCAGATCTGCGCCGCACAGGCCAAGGTGCTGCGCCAGACGAAACAGCCGCCAGCCGTGGTCATGGACGCTGAAGCCGCCGGGACCGTGGCTGGCGACGCTCTGGCGCCAGGTCATGAGCATATGGGCGAGGTGCAGCCACTGTGCCGGCTCGGTGGTGCACAGGGCGGAGCAGTTGAGCAGGCGCTGTGCAAGCGTCACCAGGTACTCCGGCAGATGCCGGTTGTACACCATGTAGCGCACCAGGAACTCGGCATGGTTGTGGCGGAAGTACCAGCGGATGACATCAAGGCTTGCCTCTATCCCCCACAGGCGCCGGCACAGGCGCTGCGCAAACAGGTGCTCCAGCACCAGGCGCACCGCCAGGTAGTCCGCCATGTCGACCCGTACCTGGTCGAGCCCGGCATAGCCCGGGCGGTTGTGCCGCCACAGGAACATCCCCGACCAGCCGGGCAGTTCCAGGGCCAGGCGTTCCAGGTAGCTTTCCCACTGGTCCCCGGGCAGACCCAGCCACTTGAGCTCGATGACAATGGTATCCAGCGGGTCATCCGGCAGGGTGTCGATGCTGTCCCGCCAGTCCGGCAAATCGTCGAACACCCAGGCCAGGTCCTGCATGGCGCTGTCGCGCCAGACGCGATAGAAGCCGTGCTGCCGATCCGGTGAAGTCCAGGCCGCCACGCCCTGGTCCAGGAAGGCGCCGACATGGCGGATGAGCAACGGCCGCATGGCCTCCATCAGGTCTTCGCCGCTCACCGTCCGCAGCAGACCGGCCAGGGTCAGCTGTCCGCCGGTCTGTTCGAACAGTTCATCCAGCAGTGTCGCCGCCTCGCGGTCGACCAGGCGGTCCATCAGCAGCTGGCCGGTCCCGCTGTCTTCCTCTTCCGCAACGACCTGCGACAACAGTGCCTCGGCCTTTTCCGGCGGCAGGTCCAGCAATTCCTCCGGGTGCAGCAGGTAGTGGTCCAGTCCCAGCGCCTGCAGGCAGGCGGTCCACAGGTCGGCGATCGCAGCGGCTGTGTCGGGCCGTCCCTGTTGTCCTGCGGCCTGCAGCAGGCGTTCACGGTCGGCCGCATCCACGTCCGGCTGGAACGTGGCCAGGGCGGCGCCTTCCTCGAGCTGCCAGTTGAGCTGGCAGCCGGTCACTGCGCCGATCGGGTGGAGCAGCGCAGTCAGGCAGACGTCCCGTCGTGATACGGCTGTGCCGGCGGCGCTGTTGAACAGGGCATCCCCGGCCTGCAGCGCGGGATCGGCATCGATGACCTGCTCCAGATCCGCGCGGCTGATACGCCCGTCGCGGTAACAGTCGCGGAAGCGCTCCGCCGGCAGGTAGCCGTAGGCCCCCGTCATCCGGTGTGCCTGCGCGAGGGCTTCGGGAAACGGCAGGTGCTGGAAGCCGTGCAGGGTATTGTGGTGCACGAAGTCCCGGATGGCAGCCTGCCCCGGGAGGACATGCCCGAAGTGCGCGATGGCCGCGCGCAGGCGCGCGTGCAGATCCCCTGGCTCCGTCTGCTGTGTGCCTGACATGCGGGTCAACTCCCCGGGAAACCGCTGATGGCGGTGCCCAGCTGCATGATGGAAACCGCCATCAGGTCAAGCGCCGGCCGTGGAACGATGCCGATCAGCACAATGCCGGCGGCGAGCACGCCGGCCGCCGTCAGTTCCAGCGGCTGCAGGTCCTGCAGGTCACGCATGCGGCTGTGCACCGGCCCGGTGAACAGCCGGCCGATGGTGCGTACCGAATAGGCTGCCGTGACCAGCATACCGGCACTGACCAGCAGGATGATCCAGCCCCAGGTCTCGTAGCTGCCGATGATCACATGCAGTTCCGCGATGAAACCGGCGGTGCCCGGGATGGCCATGCCGGCGAGCAGTGCCAGCGAGGTGAAGAATGCAAAGCGCGGCGTGACCTGCATCAGAGAACTGTAATCATTTACGTCGCGGGTATGGGTGCGTTCATACAGCAGGCCGATCAGCAGGAACAGGGCGCCGGCAACCAGGCCATGGGCCAGCATCTGCAGCAGTGCACCGGTGAGCCCGGCGATGTTGAGCGCGGCAATTCCGAGCAGCACGATTCCCATGTGGCTGATCGAGGAATACGCGATCATGGCCTTGAGATCGGTCTGGCGCCAGGCCAGCATGCCGCCGTAGATCAGGCTGAACAGGGCCAGACCGGCAAGCAGCGGCTGTAGTGACAGGATCGCATCCGGCAGCAGGGTGGCAGCGCGAATCAGACCGTAGGCACCCATTTTCAGCAGGATGCCGGAGAGCAGGATGGAGATCGGGCTGGGGGCCTCGACATGCGCCAGGGGCAGCCAGCCATGCAGCGGGAAAACGGGCATTTTCACCCCGAAGCCCAGCAGGAAACCGAGGAAGATCATCACCTGGGTCTGTGCCGGCAGGGTGCGGCCGCCTGTGGCCATGGAGGCCATGGCAAAGGAATGCTCCGGCGAGAGATCGAACAGCACCAGCAGGCTGATGAGCATGAATACCGAGCCGCCCATGGTGTAGATGACGAAATTCAGCGCGGCCTGGTGGCGCCGCCGTCCGCCCCAGCCGCCGATGAGAAAGAACAGCGGTAACAGGGTCAGTTCCCAGAGCAGGTAGAACAGGGTCCAGTCCTGGGCCATGAACACGCCGAGCATGGCGGTTTCCAGCAGCAGCACCAGCACGAAATACCACTTGGCCCGGTCGCGAATGCTGGCCGA
>Ga0210101_1000715_pt1 | contig 10653 bp, 10 predicted proteins | sample Muzzi_PWC_D1_FD_185534 | JGI IMG/M metagenome (GOLD analysis project Ga0210101, IMG submission 185534) | Wetland microbial communities from San Francisco Bay, California, USA, that impact long-term carbon sequestration - Muzzi_PWC_D1 (SPAdes) | ecosystem: Environmental > Aquatic > Marine >...
GTCACCGTTGTTGGCTGGTCGGACTTTAGCGCCAGCAATCACCCATCAAAAAGACGTAAGAATGGTCAGTGCAAGTAACAACATGACAGCCAATACAATAGTTTCCCAGTGATATGTCGGTTTTCTGATTGCCATAGTTCGCCTCCGCATATTGGTTAGACTTTTACTGATCCCCGGGTCAATCAGGGTAAAAAATGAGTGATTTATTATTGAGATCTCGTCCTGATTCAGAATCGACGATAGGGATTCCGGTTGCGTAGTGAAAACTTCACCCAGATCCAGACGAGCGCGCCAAGAGCAGTGGCTATCCCGAGAGATGCGCCGACCAGTGCCAGGGATGGTATAAGTTCACTCATGCGGCGATTATACACACAATTAGTACGGTTATTGTAAAATATTCGTTTACAAATACGGTCCCTGTTTTGGCACTCAGTGGTGAAGACCCCCGGGTGAAATCCCCAACAAAAAACCGGCCGAAGCCGGTTTTCTGCTGTTCAGTCAGACAGTATGGGTCATTGAGGTGTAGGACCACCAGGAGCATCCGCCAGGTCGAAATCAACCGGACCGTAACCGGATGGAGAAGCCCCCCCAGTCATGACTTGCTGCTCACCGATATAGTTCAGCGCCTCATCAACGTCCGGATCATCCGCTTCACAGAACAGGGCAAGGGTATAGGTTCCGGGGTAGAGAGAACCGGTCCGGTAATCAAATGTCCCGTCATTGTTTATGACGTCAGCCTCAACCAGGGCTATATCAAGAGGCCGATCTCCAGGAGTCAGGCCTTCCGTACAACCGGCATTACAGATGTCATCCGGTATAACCGTAGCCATATCACCTGTATAGGTGTAAACCCTGCAATCGGTCAGAGTCGTGCCGCCAAGCGGAGTAATGTCGGTAACGCTGCCCCGGATGAAGGTGCTGGCCAGTTCCGTATCAAGAATCCGCAGCGTCGGACGCAGCTTGTAGGCGTCGTCCGGGCGTGGTTTCGTGGTCTGTGGCAACTGCAGTGTCAGGGACTTCTGCAGGTCGAAATCAATCGTAAAGCCGATAAAGCCGGCATTTTCAATAGTGAAGCTTCTGTTCAGCTTGAGGTGACTCTGGTCACAGCTGGAGCAGTCAAGTAAGGCTGGATCATAAATTGTATCAGCGGGATCAGCAGGAGTTTCTAGTTCGTCGGGGTCACCATTCACTGTTCTTTCAACGATGACGGTATGTGCAGGATCAATATCCAGCCGGATCCAGCTGTAATGCCCGGCCGGGATATCAAATTCGCCCAGCACAACGCTGTTACCATTCGTCAACGCTTTCAAGTCGATCTCACGACAGGAGCCGTCCTCATTTCTCACGTCCTCCTCTATATTGGGGTTCCCGTTAGAAGGATGAATAATGACAGCCGTAAAGCAGACGATGACCTCGGCAATATCTTCATTCAGGACCGGCGCATCGGTGATATTCAGTGACAGGACGCCCGAACCACCCGCGTCTGAACCCCCGCCACCACCACAGGCCGCCAGCATTAACGCCGCGAACGTAGCAGCAACACAGTTAACCCAACTGGAACTCAATCTTTTCATGAACTTTACCCCGGTTATAATGTAAATCGTGCTATCTGCGATGTGATCGTCAGCAGCAAGGATTACATTAACAGATTCAGTTCACAAATGAGCGTGACGCGTATCAAGGAACGACCAGGCTGACCAAACCACCCTCTATCGTCTGGCCGTGTGCAACAAGTTCACTCTGTCAGGCTGCTATTCAAATATCTGTCTGAATGACCAGGCGGGTTCAGAGTACCTGTGCCTCCGGATGATCAACCGTCATTGCACGGAAACCCGGACCGGGTTGCCATAATGACCAGGCTGGGTGCGAACAGATGCAGCTTCTTCGGGTTGTCGCGCAGAAACATAATCGTGTTGTTTATGATCTGCCTTTTGGTTACATCGGGAGGAAAACAAAACAGTGCGTGTGACGTATCGATTACCCCCCCGATGTAGCCAGCACAAAAGTTGTCGGGTGCGGTTAGACAATGCTGCATCAGATCATTTCCTGTCGTCCGCGCAGAGCCCGCATGCCCGGCGTGCGACACTGCCAGCAATGTGGCAACAATAAGATTCTTTTTCATCATGCGATTAATACTCCACAACGTGTTTCCTTGATTCACAGGATGCAGATATTAGAACAGTGATGTCAATTATTGGACCCCCATTCAGGATTGCACTACTGTTTGCATGACATTATGTATGATCAAGCAGTTGATCAGCATCAGTAGCGTTTAAATACCGGAAATTCTGTCTGCAAGTATCGGAATACGACATGCGCGAGCTGGGCTCCCTAACCAAACAAACCGAGATTACCGCGCTGACAATTCATGAACGCATAGCACGTATCCATGATGCGCTTCGAACCCTGCGTGACATGACACTTATGCTGTATGAAGCCACACCGCGGCTGACGCCAGACAGGCACTGGCGATCCTGGAGGCGCTTGGCGAGCGTGCCGCGATACTTGTGACTGATGTAGTGATGCCGTGGACGGGAGGAAGAGAACTTGCGACAAAAGCATTAGCGCTTTATCCCGATCTGCCTGTGCTCTATATCACGGGCTATACTGACGACACCATATTGCGCCACGGGCTTGAGACAGATTCAGTTAATTTACTTCGCAAACCGTATTCACCACAGATATTTATCAACGTCATAAAACGCACCATTGCAAGGGCTGGCGGTCGCCAGCACACCGGGTGACAGTCACACCTGTACCTGTGGGCAACAGGCAGCGGGGATAGCAGACATTACCATTACACGCACCCGGGAGTGGACGAATAAAACATCCCCGGGAAACAAGCCCGCCACTCGGTAGATGAGAAGGTAACCAGCACCCGAGACCATTCCGCCAGTTTCCAGCTGTTTCATACCAGGCCATTCTCGGGAATGGCTTTTTGACGTCCACCGAACTATCCGGTCATTCAGCCATGGCGTTCTGATCATCTGTAATCACAGTAACAACGATCGTTCTTTCCTGCCGCGGCCCGTCGAATTCGCACAGGAAAATATTCTGCCAGCGAGAAAGACCCAGCGCACCGTCGATCAGTGGAATCGTCTCCGAGGGTCCGACCAGCCCCGACTTGAGATGCGAATCACCATTGCCGTCCTGCCGGTCGTGCAGCCATACACCCTTCGGAATCAGCTTCTGCAGCAGGTGTACCACGTCGCTTTGCACGCTCTCGTCCCAGTTCTCCTGGATCATGACTGCCGCAGTCGCACCCTGTGCATACACGCTCACCAGTCCGTTGCGCACGCCACTACGGTGAACGACACCGTTTACCTGCGCGGTGATATCCACCAGTTGCTCCCTTCGCCGGGTGCTGATCGTGAAGGATTCGCGCATGCTCCCCGCCTGCTGTTTGTCTCGCTTGTTACTGTTCCGCAGTCCACCTCAGGAAGCAGTAAAACTGCTGGCGAGGCTCCCGGATGAGGCATTCACATCATTACGAGTTACCTGAAACGGCCTTCTTGACAAGGGGAAGCAGCGACTCGGGGAGCTTGATGCTGCCCGAAAGCGCGAACTGTTGAGCCCGGTCGGACATTTTCTTCCAGGTCTTGCGGATAATATCCAGCCACTTTTCCTCGTCGTACTCGGGATGTTTGCCGGCAAACTCCAGCAGGTAGTGCTCCATGAATACCAGGTCGGTGACATCTTCAAGCAACTGCGTGTCCGGGTTTTCCTTTATCCCCTTCTTTGCCACCGCGGTCTTTACCCGCTCGATGACATTCTCCTCGCAGCCTGCCTTTGCCAGCAGATCAGCCGCCGTCTGTGCCTGGATCTTGTAGAGATCCTTGCGCCATTGCAGGTAGCCGATGCGATCCATCGAATAGGCATCACGCGGGGATTTCCAGCGCTGGATGTGCTGCGCACGAATCGCCAGCTGCATCGCCTCGTCGGCGTCCGGTGTATAGCGATGCAACATATCGGACATCCGCAGGGAGTAAAGCAGTTCTTTCGGCCAGTCCTTGCCCTCGGCCGTCACCCGGTTCGGGTCTTCACTGTTCGCAGCGTCTATCAACGCCAGCGCCTTTTCGAAAGTCGTTTGCTGTCGGGTCATGGGATTTACTCTGGTTTGATTAAAGAGGCCGGGGCGTATCAGTCAATTCCCCTGCCCCGCTGAACTGGAATGATACAAATAATCGCGCATTGAAACCATTGACTCCTGTGAAGCATCCATCGCCAGACGGCAGGCGCGCCGCCCCCGGCGCGATTCAGGGCATGAAAAAACAACCGCGGCGAAGATGCCGCTCCAACAGATAATTTGATTGGCGCGAAGAATGCGTCATTCGACTGGCAAGCCGATGACGGAACGCTGCTTGCAGGCGCATGAACGGGATGAGCGCAACGCGCTCCACCTGCAGGTTCATATCGCTGACAGGTACCTTCATGACGTCACAACGCTGCTGATTTCGCGACCTTGAAATGCCTTGCGTCACGGTCCACACGTTTAGACAGTGCGCAAAATCAAGCCAGGAAGTCATTCTATATTATTGATTATAATATATTTATTTATGCCGTTTCAGAAACTATTACCGGCAGCATGGATAGATGAGAGAGGCCCCACTGACTGGTCAGGCATGAGCGGCCGGTGTCGATTTTGCGCCAGCGCGCCATGTGGCGCATTATTCGTCCGGGGAGGTTGAAAACGGTCATGGTGACCGGGCACTCCCTGCCAGTCAGGCGTATAACAATTCATCAGGAGACAGTATCTTGAAACGATCAAACACGATTTACGGCATGCTTGCCGTTATAGCCGTCGCCGGCTCGATGGCGATGACCGCGGCCGACGCGGGCGGAATGGGTATGGGTAGCAGTTCCAGCAGAAATAACGACCGCGGCTACGGCCCGGGCAACGGCTATGGCCGTGGCTACAACAACCCGGGTTATAGCCAGGGACAGGGCTATGGCCCCGGACAAGAGCAAGGTTACGGCCCGGGACAGGGCTATGGCCCCGGACCAGAGCAGGGTTACGGCCCGGGCGATAACAGTGACGGTGGTTCCGGCTTCGGCATGGGTGGCAACCGCGGCAACGGTCCGGGCGGACGCTATGGCTACGGTCCCGGCGATGACCGTGGCGGCGGATCCGGCTTCGGCTGGGGCGGTGATCGCGGTAATGGTCCCGGCGGACGCTATGGCTATGGACCGGGTGATGACCGGGAAGGCGGCTCCGGTTTCGGCATGGGCGGCAACCGTGGTAATGCGCCCGGTGGTGGCTGGGGTGCCGACCGCGGCGGTTTTAGCCCCGGCGGCAACCGCGGCTACGGTCCGGGCGGTGGCTACGGACCCGGCGACGAAGGCAACAGTGGTTCGGGCTTCGGTATGGGTGGCCGCTAAACCACGAGGAAAAACCTCTGGCCTTGCCGGCCAGTCACACGATGCCGCTGCGTGCGAAACACGCGGCGGCATTTTTTATTCCCCTGCTCCACTGAGTCAATCGCACTTCACCTGTCGCGAGCGAGCGAACAACGCAACGGCATTCTCGCAACCGATCTGGCGCGCCACAGCATTCGGCAATTGCGCCAGCCAGCGTCGGTGAAACGTCCAGAAGCGATCCAGTTCCTGCCATCCACTGTCGGCTACGTCCCAGCGGTCCAGCTGATCAACCGGCCACACCGGATCAGACCCCACCATGAACCTTGACGGATACTTCAGCAGCAACGCCTTCCATTCCGGCAGCAGTGTGCCGTCATCCGCGGTCACGGGGTTATTCACGAAGCGCCAGGGATCACGCGCACCCAGTCCACCCCAGACATTGCCACACTGCGCGAGCACACGATCGACTGCCTCGGGCGGCAGCAAGGCGCCGCTGTGTGCCCACAGGATGCGTGTATCTGGAAACTGCTGACACAGATTCAACATGAAATCCGGGCGCGAAAACTCGGTATGAATCATGATGGGCACATCGAACTCGGCGGCCAGCTTCAGCAACTGTTTCAGTACCCTCGCCTTCGCCAGGGACGGTGCAAAACCGCCAATGACGTGCAATTCACCGATACCCTGGTACTGGCCGGAAGCCAGCGCCGTTCGCGCGCGCGTCAGCGTCGAATCATCGTAGGCCCACCGGTACCAGTCATCCCCCTCGCGGTAGGGACTGAAGATCGGCACCAGCCGGTCCGGTGCCCGGGACTGCAGCAGCAGTGCCAGTTCCGCCGGCGTGCCGATGACCACGCCCATGACGATGTTTTCCTGTTCAAGGATTTCAATGGCCCCGGCCGGTGAGGTCACATCCTGCTGGCTCCACTTGTAATGCAGATGCACATCGGCCACCGGAAACTGTGCGTACAGATCAAATGACATGCACAGCAGCCAGCAGAACAGTGTCAGGCGACTCAGGATGGCTGGCATCGCACGGCTAGTCCTGCTCATCCACTCCGAGCAACAACTCGTCACCGTCCAGTGTCAGTGCGCGGATTTCCGGCACGGCGGAACCGATCAGGCCACGCACGTCACCGTACATCCCCGCGGTGTTCTCGATAATGCGCTCGATCTGGCGTTCCCGTTCCTTCCACAGCCGTGCGTAGGCGCGTTTCTCCTTGTTGAGCTGCTCCTGCATGCCGACGAAGGTCTCGACGATGGCCTCGACCTTGTGGCGGAAGGCATCGCCGGAGAGGTACTCGTACACCATCTCCATCTTTTCCGACTTGCCTTCCGTGGCACTGCGCGCATAACTGACCTGCAACAGTTGCTGGCGCAATGTCATTGCCAGCGGGATATAGGCCGCCACCGATGCCACCCAGACACCCTCGAGCTGGCCGAATGTCTTGATATCATCCGGCAATTCGGTGGACACCAGCACGGCGAGATTGGCCCCGATGGCACGCTGGTCGTCTTTCAACTTCTCGATCCAGGCACTGTTCCATGCCTTGGTATTCTTGGTCTCCCAGATAATCGAGCCGCAGTTCTGCATGCGCTCGTTGTGCACTGTCTGGACGACGTCCGCACCGCGAATGCCCTTGGGAACGGGTGCAATCGCATCATGCGGAAAATGGCTGTTAAGGTTGGCTTCCAGGTCCAGTTCCAGTGCCTCACCCTGGGTTTCCATCGAGCCCTGCTCACTCTTGCGTTTCGCCTCGGCCAGCGACTTGCGCAAGTCCTCGATCTGCTTGTCGCGCTCCTTCAGTTTGAGATCCGCTTCACTGGCGTATTTCTCGATCAGCTGCTTTTCCAGCTGCTGACGTTCCTCGCCGAGCTTGCGCTGGTAGTCCAGTACCATGTCCTTGCGCTGCTCCTCCAGAGTCGCCTTTTCCTGCAGCAGCGCCAGTTCCCGGGCCCGGGCCTCGTCCATGGCAGCCTCCTTCACCTGCAGTGCCTGCTGCAGCGCTTGCAGTTGCTTCGAGACCGTTCTGGCCGCCTCTTCCTGCAGTTGCCTGGTGAGTGCCTGCTCACGCTCGGCAAGGCGTTTTTCGACTGCCTGCTCCAGCTGCTTTTCACGTGCTGCCAGTTCGCGCTGCTGCGCCAGCAACGCCAGTTCCTTTGCTTCAGCCGCCTGCACCGCCTTGTCCTTCTCGGACAGCTGCGAGGCCATATCCTGCATCTGCAGGCGGACAGCATCGCGCTCCTTCGCCTGGGCGCTCGCAACCGCCTGCTTGAGTCGGGCTTCGGCCTCCTCGCGCAGACGCGCCTCGACCGCAACAGTAACCTGCCTGGCCAGCACCTCGCCGACCTCGATCTCGGTACCGCACTGCGGGCATTTGATGTGATCAGATTCCAACCGGTACTCCCTTACGGCCGCAGGCAGTTCGCGTGCGGCACGCCCTGCCGGTGTGTTTGCCGACCCGGTTCACAGGTCTGATGTATAGATGCCTGCCCTGCACTGCCGCCGGGCCCGTCACTCACAGTCACCTCAGGCCGGCTGCAGACTGTAGCCTCGCAGGCGCAGGGAGAATTCCTGCAGCACGCCGATACCGGTTGCCTCGGCCTGCTGGCACCACTCCTGCAGCGCCTTGCACAACTGCTCCTGGCTGGTGACCTTGCGGGTCCAGACCGACTGCAACTGCAGACGATACTGATAAACAGTCTTCAGGTCCTTGAAGCGGACGAGGATCTGATCCAGCCGCTCGCGAGCATGCCCGTTGAGCAACGAGGCGTCACGGACCAACAGGCCGCGTGTGTGACGCAGTACCCGCTTGCAGGAGCTGTCACACGCCTTGCGCTGCTCGCGCAGTACCGGACGAATGACATCGCGTGCATAACTGGCCATGACCTGCATGCGATACCGCACCACGGCACGCACGGTTTCCAGATCAATCGTCTCCTTGCGAGCCAGAATGTGCGCCCTTCCGGGCGCGACCCGCTTGACCTTCGCCAGCCCCAGCAGACTCAGCAGGCGGATATACAGCCACCCCAGGTCGAATTCCCACCACTTGCTGGAGAAGCATGCGGATGTCGGGAAGGCATGGTGATTGGAATGCAGTTCCTCTCCGCCGATGACCAGGCCCCAGGGCAGGATATTACGTGCAGCATCGGCACTCTCGTAATTCCGGTAGCCCCAGTAGTGCCCCACCCCGTTGATCACGCCGGCCGCCCAGAAGGGTATCCACATCATCTGCACCGCCCACAGCGCCAGTCCCGCAGCGCCGAACAGCGCAATATCAAGCACCAGCATCAACGACACGCCGAGCATCGGAAAGCGTGTATAGAGATGACGCTCAAGCCAGTCATCCGGTGTCAGGTGTCCATAGCGTTCAAGGGTAGTGGGCTTTTCCGCCTCTTCCCGGTACAACTCGGCCCCCTGCCACATCACCTTGCTCAGCCCCAGCACCTGGGGGCTATGCGGGTCGTCCGCGGTTTCACATTTTGCGTGGTGCTTGCGGTGGATCGCCACCCACTCGCGGGTCACCATGCCGGTCGTCAGCCACAGCCAGAAACGGAAGAAGTGGGCAATGACGGGATGCAGGTCCAGTGCGCGATGCGCCTGGTGCCGGTGCAGGTAAACAGTGACACCCGCAATCGTGATATGCGTCAGGATCAGGCCCGCGAGCAGAACCATGCCGGTTGAGAGTTGCATAATGCCGCCGGTGCCAAGGAAAGTCAGGATGGATTCAATCATCAGGGCCTCGTCTGTAATAATTATAGTCGACTGATTCTACCATATCGCCCTTGCCAGGATCTGATCGGCTCCGGCAACAGGTCGCCACCCCCAGTCCCGAAGCGCCATTTAAACAAAACATACGCGATCAACCGGTAACACTCCGGCAATTGCGGGTAGAATTCGCGCTCATGATCGACCCTCGCCTACGCTGCCCGGTACACCAATGAACGCCGCCCGGACGAGTTACAAATTTCCGTGGCGACAAGGCAACCGCTTTGAAATCCTCGTTGACAGCACGGAGTTCATACCGCGCATGCTGGCGGCCATCGACGCGGCCCGCCACTACCTGTTGCTGGAGATGTACCTGGTGGCTTCCGGAGTCGTCGCCGATCGCTACATCCAGGCCCTGCTGCAGGCCGCCGAACGCGGTGTACAGATATACCTGCTGCTCGATGATTATGGCGCCCAGCAATTCAGTGAACACGATCGCGGGCGGCTGGCACAAGCGAACATTCACAGCGTTTATTACAACCCGCTGGCCTCGCACAGTACCTTGTACAATCTCTACCGGATTATCTGGCAACGCATCAGCCATGGCCTGCATCGCAATCATCGCAAGTTGCTGCTGGTCGATGGCAAGGTGGCCTTTGCAGGCGGTGCGGCAGTCACCGACGAGGTCGATTCGCCCAAAGCACCCGAGCAGCGCTGGCGCGAGACCATGATCGAGATTCAGGGACCGGTACTGGGCGACTGGCAGCAACTGTTTACCGAAAGCTGGAACAGGTATGCCGATGAGCCACTGGCATTGCCAGTGCTGTCGCCGCTCGTGATTGCCCATGGCCGGCCAGGCCGGGTTACCGTGAACGAGACCCGCAGCCGCATGGGCATACAGCGCTCCCTGCTCAAGCAGTTACGGCGTGCCAGGCAACGGGTATGGTTCGCAACCGCTTATTTCATCCCTTCCTGGAGCCTGCGCAGAAAACTGAAGCGCGCCGCCAGGGCTGGTGCGGATGTCCGCCTGCTGCTACCCGGTCCAGTGACCGATCACCCGGGAGCACGCTATGCCAGCCATCGCTACTACGGCAGGCTGCTGAGAAGTGGCATCCGCATCTATGAATACCTGCCTCGCTTTTTTCATGCCAAAACGGTGTTGTGCGACAACTGGGTATCCATCGGCTCCTGTAATTTCGATCGCTGGAACCTGCGCTGGAACCTGGAGGCCAACCAGGAGATTGACGACGCGACACTGGCGGCCACCGTCGCTGCCATGTTCGACAACGACTTCACCAGCAGTCGTGAATACACCCTCGAGGAATGGCAACAGCGCAGCTGGCGCTTGCGTGCGCTCACCTGGTTCTGGGGACGCGTGGACCTGCTGTCGCTGAAAATCAGGCACCGGCGTCGACTCTGAAACCAGATGTTACAGCACCGATATAACGCACTTGTTGCAAGGACCTGTTGCTGTATCATCAGCTGTCAATCATAAATAACACCGCAGACCTCGGGTTAATATCTGCGATCCCTTATTTAACTACAGTGGTAATAGCATGCCTATTGAGGTCTGGAGAGCGTCTGGG
>Ga0210101_1000716_pt1 | contig 10641 bp, 9 predicted proteins | sample Muzzi_PWC_D1_FD_185534 | JGI IMG/M metagenome (GOLD analysis project Ga0210101, IMG submission 185534) | Wetland microbial communities from San Francisco Bay, California, USA, that impact long-term carbon sequestration - Muzzi_PWC_D1 (SPAdes) | ecosystem: Environmental > Aquatic > Marine >...
TGGGCGGTGAAGCCCAGCTCGGAGCCCATCTCCCGGAGCAGCTCCAGGTTCCCCTCCCGCTTGCGGCCGAAGGAGAAGCCCTCCCCGACGTGGATCTCACGCACGGCGAGCTTCTGGTGGAGGAACGAGCAGACGAACTCCCGCGCCGGCGTCTGGGCGAACTCGTCGGTGAACTCGATCTCGAGCAGAGCCTCGACCCCCGCGTCCGCGATCAGCCGCCGCTTGGTCTCCGCGGTGATCAGCCGCGGTGGCGCCTCGCCCGGCCGGAGCACTCCTAGCGGATGGGGCTCGAAGGTCAGCACCACCGGCGGCGCACCGAGCGCCTCCGCACGCTCGACCACCCGCTCGATGATCGCCCGCTGGCCGCGGTGCAGGCCGTCGAAGTTGCCGATGGTCGCGACCGCTCCCCGGGGGAGGTCGCCCGCGTGGAAGGCGTCTCGAATGACCACCATGATCGGTTCTAGCCTGAGCTACTCACGAGGCTCCGTAGCGAGAGCCGCAAGTGTGTGTGAGATCAGGGCGCACACAGCGATGCGCGACGCAGGCGTACTCGGCAGTCCGTCGAGGAGCAAAGAGCGAGTACGCCCTGAGATTGCATGCAATTGCGGATCGCAGTAGGTGACTCATGAATAGTCTAGGCTAGGGCAGGTCGGCGCTCGTCAGGAGACCGTGGCCTGGGCGGGCTCGGAGTCGGGGAAGCCGGCCGGCGCCGGCACCACTCCCGGAGCCCCGACGGGCCCGACGATGTGGCCGACCAGGTCGTCGGCGTAGGCCTTGGTGATCTCCACCTCGGCCAGAGTGCCTGCCGGCGCGACGCCGTCGTTGATCAGGACGTGGCCGTCGATCTCCGGGGCCTGGCCCCGGTGACGGCCCTTGAGCAGGTGCTCGGTCTCTTCGTGGGCTCCCTCCACCAACACTTCCAGGCGCACGCCCTCGAAGCGCTGGCGTCGCTCGAGAGCGATCGGCTTCTGGAGCTCGAGCAGGCGCTCGCGGCGCCGGGCCGCGACCCCTCGGGGAACCCGGCGGTCGAGGTCGGCAGCCGGCGTGTCCGGCTCCGGGCTGAAGACGAACGCCCCCAGGTTGTCCAACCGGGCCTCCTCGACGAAGTCGACCAGGTCCAGGAAATGGTCCTCGGTCTCCCCCGGGAAGCCGACGATGAAGGTCGAGCGCAGCACCACGTCCGGCACCAGCTCGCGCGCCCGCTCGAGGAGCCGCAAGTAGCGCTCCCGACGCCCGCCGCGGCGCATCGCCTTCAAGATGTCCGGGTGGCTGTGCTGCAAGGGCATGTCGAGGTAGGAGCAGAATCGCTCCTCGCTCCCCATCAGCCGCAGCAGATCCTCGTCGAGGGTCGTCGGGTAGGCGTAGAGGAAGCGCACCCAGGGGATCTCGGTCTCCCGGAGGATGGCCTCGACCAGCCTCGTCAGGCCGTGCTTGCCGAGCTCCAGGTCCTCGCCGAAGCGGGTGGTGTCTTGCGCGATCAGGCAGAGCTCACGGATGCCGCTCTCCTCGAGCCGGCGCGCCTCGTCCACCAGGCTGTCGATCGTCCGGCTGCGGAAGCGACCCCGCCACTGGGGGATGGCGCAGAAGGTGCACGGGTTGTTGCAGCCTTCGGCCACCTTCAGATAGGCGTACCCGTGGGTGGTGAGCGTGCGGGGCGCCGTGTGGTCGAACACCAGGTGCGCCGGCGCCGGGGCCTCGGGCGCCGGGCCGCCGCCGAGCTGGACGATCGACCCCACCTTGCGCAGGTCGTCGAGGCCGACGAAGCCATCGATCTCCGGCACCTCCCGGGCGAGCTCGGCGCCGTAGCGGTTGACCATGCAGCCCGCCACCAGCAGCCGCTTGCCCTCCGACTTCGCCTTGGCGGAGGCCACGTCGAGAATCGCGTCGATCGACTCCTGCTTGGCCTCCTCGATGAAGCCGCAGGTGTTGACGATCACCGTGTCCGCCTCGTCGGCGTCGGTGACGATCTCGTAGCCCTGCCGGGCGAGCTCGCCGAGCATGATCTCGCTGTCGACCAGGTTCTTCGGGCAGCCGAGGCTGATCATGCCGACGCGGCGCGGCTTGCTCTTCGTCTCGTCATCCATAGGGTGCTTGTGCACGGGTGCTCAGGGGGATCGGTGCCCGCCGGGGCGCGTGACCGAGAAACTCTAGCAGACCGGCTCGGGACGGATCTCCCGAGTCGGCCGGGCTGGTCGAGTGAGGCACAACCGCCCCGGACCGGCGAGCATTCCGGCCGCGATCTCACCACGCCGGAAGCCGGGCGAAATCCTCCGGCGGCACGCCTCAGGCCAAGAGCTCGCCGGTCAGCACCGTCACCGCGCGGCCACCCAGGTGCACGCGCTCGCCCGCCAGCTCCACGTGGACGATGCCTCCCCGGCGGCTGGCCTGGTAGCCGGTCAGCCGGTCCCGCCCCAGGCGCGGGCCCCACCAGGGTCCGAGGCAGCAATGGGCGGAGCCGGTCACCGGGTCCTCCGGCACGCCGACCCGCGGGCCGAAGAAGCGGGAGACGAACTCGTAGCCGGCCGCGGGATCGGCCGCGGCCGCGGTGACGATCAGGCCGCGGGCGTCGATCGCGGCGACGCGGGCCAGGTCGGGCTGCAGATCGCGCACCGCCGCCTCGGAGGAGAGCTCGATCAGCAGGTCGAACCGGTTCCGGGCCAGCCGGACGGCGACGACCGCCAGGGCCTCCGCGACGGCGGCAGAGAGCGCCGCGGCCTGCTCCGCCGGCAGCTCCCGTGCCGGCTGCGCCGGAAAGTCCATCCAGATGACGCCACCGTCCTCCGCGTCCCGGCGCTCGCAGACCAGGGGCCCGCTCCGGGTCTCGAAGCGGATCGGCCGGCCGGGCGCCACGTGCCCCGCCTCCCACAGCACGTGGGCGCTCGCCAGGGTCGCGTGGCCACAGAGGTCGACCTCCGTCGCGGGGGTGAACCACCGGAGCGCGTAGTCGCCCTCCTCGGCCGCCGCCCTGGGGGTCAAGAACGCGGTTTCAGAAAGGTTCATCTCCGCGGCCACGCCCTGGAGCCAGGCGTCGTCCCGGCTCTCCGGCAACAGACACACCGCCGCGGGATTGCCGCTGAACGGACGATCGGTGAACGAGTCCACCTGGACGATGGGGATCAGAGGCTCGGTCATGGCCGTTCCAGTCTACGCCAGCCGCCGCGCGGCAGAGGCCCGACGGGCACACGGACCGTGCTCGACAGGGTGCATTCGCGTTCCCTGACGCTTCCTGCTATATTGCTTTGAACCGGTCGGGCCACTTTGGGCTCGCACCTGGACGACGACGATCCGGTGCTCCTCTCCGCGCGCAAGATGCTGCTGATCCACTTCCTCATGCGGCTGCCGGACTTCGTGCGCCCGGCCGTCGACGCCGCGGACCGATTCGTCGAGCGGTTCGTCAAAGAGAAGTTCTTCGGGCCGATTGCCTCGACCGCGCTGGTCAGCCGCCCGATCCCCCCGCGGAGCCTCCATCCGAGGAGCCGCGGTCGCATGCCCCAGCGGCTCCCCCGCTCCAAAACCCAAGAAGGCTAAACAGCCTCCCTCCAGGCTCCCGCTCCGTCCGGTCCGTGTACGGCCCGGGCGGCTTCGTGCATCGTGTCGAATTGGACCAGAGAGTCAGCCGAACCGAACCATGTCGATCTTCACCAACAGCGCTTCCCGAGCCGTCCCAGGGACGAACGCCGAGCCGGCGGTCGCCTTCCGGCAGGCCCTCGAGAGCTTCCGAGCGCGGCTGGACCGCGATCTGGAGGTCTGGATCGACGCGCGACGCGAGCGAGCGGCCGCCGAGTCTCCCCTTGCCGCGGAGCTGGCGGCGGAGGTCGGACGGCTGGTGGCCGGGGGCGGCAAACGCCTCCGCCCGGCCCTGGTCGACGCCGCCTATCGGGCCTTCGGCGGTGCCTCGCGGGATGCGGCGAGCCACCTGGCGATGGCGACGGAGCTGCTCCACACCTACCTCCTGGTCCACGACGACATCATGGACCACGCGGCGCTGCGCCGGGGCGTGGCGACCGCCCACGCGGCCTTCGCGGAGCTCCACCGGGAGCGGTCGTGGCCCGGGGATTCCGTGGACTACGGACGTTCGATCGCCATCCTGGTGGGCGACCTGGCCCACACCTGGGCGGCCGAGCTCTCCCGGCGCCATCCGGAGGCCGAGGGTGATTCGGCCGCCGTCGCGCACTGCTTCGACACCATGTCGAGCGAGGTGATCGGCGGCCAGTACCTGGAGATGACCCTGCCCTACCGGGCCGCGCGCGCCGCCCAGACCGGCGGCGAGCTGCCGGCCGAGAACGAGCTGCTACGCGCGCTGCGCCTCAAGTCGGGCCGCTACTCCGTCGAACGGCCGCTCGAGCTCGGGGCGCGTCTCGCCGGGGCGGACGACGAGAGCGTGGCGACCCTGGTGCGCTACGGTGAGGCGGTGGGCGACGCGTTTCAGCTTCAGGACGACATCCTGGGGACCTTCGGCGAGGCAGAGGCGGTCGGCAAGCCGGTCGCCTCCGACCTCGAGGAGGGCAAGTACACCTTCCTCGTTCACCACGCCCTCGCCGGAGCCTCGGCCGAGGACCGAAGCTGGCTCCTGGCGGCGCTCGCGCGGGGTGGCCTGGAGGCCTCCGAGGTCGAGCGGGGCCGCCAGGTGATCCGCGGCTCGGGCGGCCTCGACGCCGTCGAGCGGATGATCCGGGAGCGGCTGGACCGGGCGCGGCGCACCCTCGACGAGCTGCCCCTCGGAGAGGAAGACCGGCTGTTCTTCCTCGGGTTCGTGGAGTACCTGGCCGGGAGGGACCGATGAGCGGCGGCCCGCGCCCCTGGCTGGACACCGCCAGCGCCGCGGCCAGCGGAACGACCCCAAGCGCCGGAGCCGCCGGGGCCACCGAGACCGCCGGGGCCACCACCTCGACCGAGCGCGACCGCAAGGCGGAGCACATCGACCTCGCCCTCGACCGGCGGACCCAGGCCGACCACCGCTACTTCGACGAGTGGGTGTTCGAGCACCAGGCGGCCCCCGAGCTCGACCGCGCCGAGATCGACACCTCGGTCGAGTTCCTCGGCCGGAAGATCGGCGCTCCGCTTCTCGTTTCCTGCATGACCGGGGGCACCGAAGGCGCTTACCGGATCAACACCAACCTGGCGCTGGCCGCCGAGGCGCGCAACCTGCCGGTGGGTGTGGGCTCTCAGCGCAAGACCCTGGAAGACGGCTCGCACCGGGAAACGTTCCAGATTCGGGAGGCGGCCCCGACGGTGCCGCTGCTCGCCAACCTCGGAGCGGTGCAGCTCAACTACGGCTTCGGCATCGAGGAGTGCCGCGCGGCGGTGGAGATGATCTCGGCCGACGCCCTGGTGTTCCACCTGAACCCCCTCCAGGAGGCGATCCAACCCGAGGGTCAAACCGACTTCTCCGGGCTGATCGAGAAGATGGGAGCGATCGCCGCGGAGCTCGAGGTGCCGGTGATCGTCAAGGAGGTCGGCTCGGGGATCTCGGGAGACCTGGCCCGCGCTCTGGTCGCGGTCGGCATCGGGATCATCGACACGGCCGGCCAGGGGGGGACGAGCTGGGCCCGGATCGAAGCGCGCCGGGCCGGAGACCTCGAGATCGGCGAGCTGTTCGCCGACTGGGGCATCCCGACGCCGGACTCGATCCGCGCGGTCGCGGACATCCCCGGCGTCACCGTCATCGGCTCGGGGGGCCTGCGCAACGGGCTCGACGTGGCCAAGGCCATCGCCCTCGGGGCCGACCTGACCGGCATGGCCTACCCCTTCCTCGAGGCAGCCACCGAGGCGCCCGAGAGTGTGGTCGCGAGGATCGACCGCATCGTCCAGGAGCTGGAGATCGTCATGCTCTGCGTGGGAGCACGAACGATCGAGGACCTCAAACGGACCACGCTTTACCGAAGGCCAAGACCATGGGGAAGATGAATCAGGTGGTGCGGGCGCGCAGCCGACGGGACGAGCTCATCCGGGCCTTGATCGATCGACAGATCGGGTTCCATCAGCTCCCGCGGGACCTCCCGGCGGACGAAGCGGCGGAGATTCGGCGCGCGGCCCTCGAGGGGCTGACCGGAGCCTCCCTCGCCAAGACCGGCTCCTACGCGCTCGACGCGAAGCGCGCGGCCTGTCGCAACTGCGAGAACTTCATCGGCGCGACCCAGATCCCGCTCGGAATCGTCGGTCCCGTGGCGGTCCGGGGCGAGGCGATCGACGACGAGGTCTTCGTGCCGCTGGCAACCTCCGAGGCCGCTCTGGTGGCGAGCACCAACCGGGGGTGCTCGGCGATCCGCAAGGCCGGCGGCGCGGTGGTGCGCGTGGAGGACGTGGGCATGACCCGGGCGCCGGTCTTCCGCACCGCCGGCATCGACGAGACCCGCCGGTTCATCGCCTGGATCGAAGACCACGAGGAGGAGCTGCGCGAGGTCACCCAGGGCACTAGCGAGTACCTGAAGCTCCTCGACATCCGCCCGTACACCTTCGGCACGACGATCTTCCTCCGCTTCCGCTTCACCTCGGGCGACGCCATGGGCATGAACATGGCGACCATCGCCTGCGACCGCGTGGTGCGCGAGTTCATCGAACCCCAGACCGGCATCGAGTGCGTGGCGCTCTCGGGAAACTACTGCGTGGACAAGAAGCCGGCTGCCATCAACTTCCACGAGGGCCGGGGCAAGCGGGTGTTCGCCGAGATCCTGCTGCCGCCGGACGTCCTCGAGAAGACCCTCAAGACTCACGCCGAGGGCCTCCTCGAAGTCCAGTACCGCAAGAACCTGATGGGCTCGATCGCATCGGGCTCGGCCGGCTTCAACGCCCACTTCGCCAACGTCCTCGCCGCCTTCTTCATCGCCACCGGCCAGGACGTCGCCCACGTGGTCGAGGGATCCATGGGCGTGACCTGCGTCGAGGCCCGCGAAGGGGGCAGCGTCTACATGTCGATCTACCTTCCCGCGGTCCCGATGGGGGCGGTCGGCGGCGGTACCGCCCTCGACACCCAGAACGAGGCGCTCGCCCTGATGGGGATCGAGGTGGACCCGGAACGCCCCGGCCACGCGGTCCTTCGCCTGACCGAGATCCTGGGCGCCACTGTCCTGGCGGGTGAGCTGTCGCTGCTGTCCGCTTTCACCTCGAACGACCTCGCCCGCGCCCACGAACGCCTCGGCCGCGGCACGCTGCCGCCCGGTGGGCCGCTCGCCCGCTGACGCCCGGCCGGAGCGTGCCGCTCGATCGTCGTCGACCCGCGCCTCGGCCCCCGGCAAGGTCATCCTCATGGGTGAGCACGCCGCCGTCTACGGGCGGCCGGCGCTGGTCGCCGCGGCGGGCCTGCGGCTGGAGGCCACGATCGAGTCAACCGAGTCGATCGAGGCAACCGAGCCGGCCGCGCGCCCGGAGGGGGGGGCCATCGAGCTGGTCGTGGCGGCGACACCGACCGGAGCCGAAGACGGCGCGGAGTTTCGGGAAACGGCCTCCTGGCAGGACGTGCTGGAGGCGACGCTGCGCTGCCGCGAGGCCTGGGAACGCTATGCCGCGGCCCCCTCGTCCGAGACCTTTCGCGCGCTGAGCGACGCGGACCCGGGGCACTCCGGGCCGGCCCATCTCCTGCGGATCGCCCTCGGCGAAGCGGAAGGTGCGCTCGCCGGCGGCAGCCGCCCCACTCCCCCACCGCCGATCCGGCTCACCGTCCGCTCGCGGATTCCGGTCGGCTCCGGCTTCGGCAGCTCGGCCGCCGCGGCGGTGGCGGTGATCCTCGCGTACGCCACCCACCGGGGGGCGGAGCCTTCCGCCGGCGAGCTCCACCACCTCTCCCTCGAAGTCGAACGGCGCCAGCACGGCACGCCCTCCGGCGTCGACAACGCGACGGTCATCCACGGCGGCGTCCTGGCGGCTCGGCGGGTGCACGGCGACGCCTCCGGCAGTACCGTGGCGACCGAGCCGGTGCCGGCCCACCCGGAGCGGCTCCGGCGGTTCCGCATTGCGAGCTCCGGGCCGCCGGCAGAGAGCACCGGCACGGTGGTGGCGGCGGTCCGCGAGCTCCGGGACCGCCGGCCACGGGAGGTCGAGGCCACCTTCGACCGGCTGGGCGCGCTGACGGTGGCGCTCCACGAGGAGCTCGGCGGCGCGGCCGACCGGCCGGACGCGGTCGCGGCCCTGGTGCGCGAGGCCGAAGAGCTCCTCGAAACGCTCGGGGTCGTGCCGGAGCCCGCCCGACGACTGATCCGAGCGGTCGAGGAGGCGGGCGGGGCGGCCAAGATCTCCGGCGCGGGCTCGCTCGCGGGGCCCGGCGCCGGCAACGTGCTCCTCTACCACGCCGAGCCCGCCGCCCTCGACGAGATCCTCGCCCGAATCGCCGCGGCGACCGGCGGCGACCGGCCCGCCCTTCGAACCTACGACGTGGAGCTGGGAGCCCCTGGCGCCCGGTTGGAGGAGACCGCTTGAGCGCCCGAGCCACCATTTCGGCCCCCGCCAACATCGCCCTGATCAAGTACTGGGGCGCCCAGGACCCCGACCGGGTGGTGCCCTACCACCCGTCGATCTCGATCACCCTGGAGGTCTGCCGGAGCGTGACCACCGTGGAGGCCCTGCCGGCGGGCTCGATCGAGGACGACGAGGTCTGGCTGGAGCGGGACGGCCGCCTGGAGCCGGCGGACGAGGGCTTCGCCGCCCGCGTGCGCGGCCACCTCGCGGTGCTCCGGCGCCAGACCGGACGCTCCGAGCGCTTCCGGGTCGCCACCCGCAACACCTTCCCGGCCGCCGCCGGGCTCGCCTCCTCCGCCTCCGGCTTCGCCGCCCTCGCCACGGCGGTGGTGCGTGCCCTCGGCATCCCGGCGGAGGAGCTCGGCGAGCGCCTGGGACCAGGAGCGCTTTCGGTCCTCGCCCGCCTCTCCGGCTCGGGCTCGGCCGCCCGTTCGGTGCTCGGCGGCTACGTCGAGTGGCCGGTCCCGGGAGGCTCCGCCGCGGATACGGCCACCCTCGACGGCCCCGCCCGGGCCCTCGCGCCGGAGAGCCACTGGCACCTGGCCGACGTCATCGCCCTCATCCAGTCCGGCCCCAAGGACGTCTCCTCGCTCGAAGGGCACCGGAGAGCCACCACCAGCCCCTTCTTCGCCCGCCGGCTCGAGCTGCTGCCGGAGCGGCTGGCCGCCGTCCGCCGAGCGATCCGAGACCGAGACTTGGACGCCCTCGGGCCGATTATCGAGCGCGACGCGATCGAGCTCCACGCCGTCGCCATGACCTCGGAGCCGCCCATCTTCTACTGGCAGCCCGCGACCCTCGAGGTGCTCGAAGCGGTCCGCGCGCTCCGCCGCTCCGGTGTTCGGGCCTGGTCGACCATGGACGCCGGCGCCAACGTCCACGTCATCTCCGACCCCGAGAACGAAGAGCAGGTCGCCGAGCGCCTGGCCGAGATCTCCGGCGTACGCGGCGTGATCCGCGACCGCACCGGCACCGGCCCGCGAGACGAGGACGAGGATCTGCTGGAGGCGGCCGGATGACGCCCGGACGTGGCGAGGGCCCCCGGAGCCTCGACCGGGTCGTCCTCCTCAAGCTCGGTGGCAGCCTGATCACCGACAAGGCGCGGCCGGACACGCCCCGTCCGAAGGTGCTCCGGCGCCTCGCGGCCGAGATCGCCGAGGGCATCGCCCGGTGGCCGGCTGGGCACCGCCTGATCCTCGGCCACGGCAGCGGCTCGTTCGGCCACGAGGCCGCGGCCCGCTACCGGATCCACGAAGGCCTGGGCGACCCGGATCGTCTGCCGGGAGTCCCCGCGACCCAGGAACGGGCCGCAGCCCTCCACCACCTGGTGCTGGAGGAGCTGTCGAGAGCAGGCCTCCTCACCTTCTCCATCGCCCCGTCGAGCTCCCTGGTAGCGGCTGGAGGGCGGCCCGCGCGGTTCGCCGCCGAGCCCCTCGTCCTCGCCCTCGGCGCCGGCCTCCTGCCGGTGGTCTACGGCGATGTGGTGATGGACCGAGAGCAGGGCTCGGCCATCTGCTCCACCGAAAGCGTCTTCCTGGCGCTTACGGCCGAGCTGACCGAGGGGTCCATCCCCATCGACCGAGCCTTCTGGGCGGGGGCGACCCCAGGCATCCTGGGCTCCGACGGGCGGCCGATCGAGCGGATCGCCCCCACCGACACCGGCGGCGCCCGCGCCGTCGCCGGGGGCGCCGCCGAGACCGACGTCACCGGCGGCATGCTCCACCGCCTCGAAGCCGCCCTCGAGCTCGCCGAGCGGGAAATCCCCTCGCTCATCTTCGACGGCTCCGTCCCCGGCCACGTCGCCGCCGCCCTCCGCGGCGACCCCGTCCCCGGCACCCGAGTCTTCCCGGGCAACGAGCTCCCACGGCATCCTCGGTAGGGTGCGCTTCAGCGCACCTGGTCACGGTCCGGTGCGCTGAAGCGCACCCTACGGCCTCCCGGAGTCCGTCCACGGCGAACGCGCCCGATGGGCAGGCGAGGCCTACGCCACGAAGTCCGGCCAGCCGAGCCGGGGCGTCCAGATCGCCCTCCAATCCCCTCGATCCCCTTCCTCCCGCACGGGAGGCTGGGGACGCCACCGCCCGGCCCCGAGGTTCTTTCCCCGCGAAGGTTCTGATACCCTGCCGGTCTCTGACTACCCTCCCCCTTCCCCACCCATGGCCGACCTCGAAGACCTCCTGCTCCGGACCAGCC
>Ga0210101_1000717_pt1 | contig 10632 bp, 14 predicted proteins | sample Muzzi_PWC_D1_FD_185534 | JGI IMG/M metagenome (GOLD analysis project Ga0210101, IMG submission 185534) | Wetland microbial communities from San Francisco Bay, California, USA, that impact long-term carbon sequestration - Muzzi_PWC_D1 (SPAdes) | ecosystem: Environmental > Aquatic > Marine >...
AGAGCACCTCCGGCGCCAGCGAGACGATTTTCATGAAGTTGCGCTCGCGCAGCTCGCGCGCGACCGGGCCGAAGATGCGCGTGCCGCGCGGGTTGTTGCTGGCCGGGTCGATCAGCACGGCGGCGTTTTCGTCGAAGGCGATATAGGTGCCGTCGTTGCGGCCGAGCTGCTTCTTGGTCCGCACGACGACCGCCTGGACGACCTCTCCCTTGCGCACGCCGCCCTGCGGGCTGGCCTGTTTGACCGTCGCCGTGATCACGTCGCCGACGCCGGCGTAGCGACGGTGCGAGCCGCCCTTGACGCGGATGCAGAGCAGCTCCCGCGCGCCCGAGTTGTCGGCGACCTTGAGCCTCGACTCCTGCTGGATCACTTCGCCTTCTCCAGGATCTCGACCAGGCGCCAGCGCTTGGTCTTCGACATCGGCCGGGTCTCGACCACACGCACGGTGTCGCCCTCGCCGGCCTCGTTGCGCTCGTCGTGCGCGTGCAGCGTGCGCGAGCGGCGGATCACCTTCTCGTAGGTCGGGTGGCGGCGGACGATGTCGACGCGGACCGTGATCGATTTCTGCCCCTTGTCGGAGACGACGATCCCCTGCCGCACCTTGGCCGCATTGGCCTCCTTCTCCGCCGGCGGGGTTCCCGTACCGGCAGTCTTCTTGGCCTTCTTGGCCGCGCGCTCTTTGCGCCTTTCGGCCCCCCGCCGCTTGCGCTCGGCCACCCGGGCAGCCTTCCGCTCCTCCGCAGTCTGCTGCGGCCTCGCCTCATGCGGCCGCCGCGACCGCTCCAGCCGCCGCTTCTCCTTCCAGGGCAACTCATCCCCAGAATCCGCCTCGGCCTCGTCAGCCGCAGGCGCCGCAGCCTTCTCCTCTTCAGGCGCCGGGGCGTCCGCCTCTTCGGCCGGAGCCTCCGCAGCTTTCTCCTCGGCATCGGGAGAGGCCGCCTCCGCCGGAGCCTCGCCGTCATCCGCAGACTCCTCTGACGCGGGTGGCGTGGATGAGGGGTCTTCGCCCGCAGCTTGCGAGGACGAGGACCCCTCGTCCGCGACAGGACCCGCGTCCTGAGTGCCTTCGTCCTGCGGCGTCTCCTCTACAGCGTCTTTCTTCTCTTCGTCACTCATCGCTATTTCCTCAGCTCTCGATCGACGTCGATCCCCCGCTGCCTGGCGATCGTCAGCAGCTTCGCAATGTCCCGCTTCGCCTCGCCCAGCCGCGCCGTGTTCTCCAGCTCGCCGGTCGCGTGGCGGAAGCGCAGGTTGAAGGACTCCTGCTTGGCGTCGATCAGCTTCGCCACCAGCTCGTCGTCTTTCATGTCGTGGACCTCGGTGGCCTTCACTGGTTCTCGGCCCCCTCGCGCATCACGAACTTGGTCCTGATCGGAAGCTTGTGGCCGGCCAGGCGCAGCGCATCGCGGGCGAGCTCCTCGGGCACGCCGGCCAACTCGAACATCACCTTGCCGGGCTTGACCACGGCGACCCAGCCCTCGGGGTTGCCCTTGCCCGAGCCCATCCGCGTCTCGGCGGGCTTCTTGGTGTAGGGCTTGTCGGGGAAGATGTTGATCCAGACCTTGCCGCCGCGTTTGATCTTGCGGGTCATCGCCACGCGGGCGGCCTCGATCTGGCGGTTGGTGATCCAGCCGCGGTCGACCGCCTTCAGCCCGTACTCGCCGAAGGCGACGTGGCTGCCGCCCTTCGTGTAGCCGCGCATCCGGCCGCGCATCTGTTTGCGGTGCTTGACCCGCTTCGGCATCAGCATCAGCGACCGCCTCCTCCGCCGCCGCGGGAGCGGTCGCCGGGCCGCTTGCCGCCGCGACCGCCGCCGCCCTGCGGCTCGCCGTCGGCCGGGACCTGGTCGGAGCGGAAGCCTTCCGGCATCACTTCGCCCTTGTTGATCCAGCATTTGACGCCGATCCGGCCGGCCGTCGTGCGCGCCTCGTAGAAGCCGTAGTCGATGTTGGCGCGCAGCGTGTGCAGCGGCACGCGTCCGTCGGCATAGCTTTCGGTGCGCGCCATCTCCGAGCCGCCGAGGCGCCCGGAGACCTGCAGCTTCACGCCCTTGGCGCCGGAGCGCATCGCCGAGGTCAGCGCGCGTTTCATCGCCCGCCGGAAGGCGACGCGGTTCTGCAGCTGCTCGGCGATCGACTGGGCGACCAGTTTGGCGTCGAGCTCGGGGCGCTTGACCTCGCGGATGTTGACCTTGACCGGCTTGCCGGTCAGCTTGTGCAGCTCCTTGCGCAGCGCGTCGACTTCGCTGCCGGATTTGCCGATCACGATGCCGGGACGGGCGGTGTGGATGTCCACCGAGACCTCGCCGCGGCGCTCGATCGTGATGCTCGAGAGGCCCGCGTGGGCGAGTTTGCCTTCGATGTGCGCACGCAGTTTGAGGTCTTCCTCGAGCACGTCGGCGAAGCCCTTCTCGTCGAACCAGTTCGATTTCCAGGGCTGGATGTAGCCGACGCGGAAGCCGCCGGGGTGGATCTTCTGTCCCATCAGATGCCTGCTTCCTCGTCGGCGCTCAGGGCCACGGCGATGTGGCTGGTTCGCTTGTTTATCGGGGTTGCCCGGCCGAGCGCCCGCGGCCGGTAGCGGCGCAGCGTCGGGCCTTCGTCGACGGTGATCTCGCTGACCCGCATCTCGTCGGCGACCAGGTCGAAGTTGTTCTCCGCGTTGGCGGCGGCCGACTCGATCAGCTTGCCGATGTCGTGCGCGGCTCCCCGCGGGGAGAACTGCAGCAGGGCCCGGGCCTTGTCGATCTGCAGGCCGCGGACCTGGTCGGCGATCAGCCGTGCCTTGCGCGGCGCGATGCGCACGTAGCGCGAGCTGGCGCGGACGACGAGCGGCCCCGGCTTGGCGGCTTTTTTGTTCGCTTCCGGGGCCTCTTTTTTCGCGTCGGCTTTGGCCGCGGGCTTTTTCGCGCCCGCCTTTTTCGCCGCAGCTTTTTTCTCGCTGCCTTTTTTTGCAGCCGCTTTTTTCGCCGCCGGCTTTTTCTCTTTCTCCGGCTCGCCTTTCTTGCCCGCCTCTTTCTTCGTGCTCGGGTCGCGTTGCTTCTTCTCGAGCGCCATCGCTCTTACTCGCCCTTCCCGGTGCCGGAGTGGGCGCGGAAGGTCCGCGTCGGCGCGAACTCGCCGAGCTTGTGGCCGACCATCGACTCGGAGATGAAGACCGGCACGTGCTTCTTGCCGTCGTGGACGGCGATCGTGTGGCCGACCATCTCGGGGAACACGGTCGAGGTCCGCGACCAGGTTTTGACCATCTGCTTCTGGCCGGACTCGTTCATCGCCGAGATCCGCTTCATCAGCGCCTCTTCGACCCACGGGCCCTTTTTGGTCGAGCGTCCCATCGCTAGCGTCCCTTCTTCTTGCCGCGCTTGCGGCCGCGCACGATGTAGCGGTCCGAGCCCTTGCGCTTCTTGCGGGTGCGGTAGCCGAGCGTCGGCTTGCCCCACGGCGTGACCGGGTGGCCGCCCGGCGTGTGGTGGGCCTCGCCGCCGCCGTGCGGGTGGTCGACGGGGTTCATCGCGACGCCGCGCGTCTGCGGGCGCTTGCCCTTGTGGCGGCTGCGGCCGGCCTTGCCGACGGTCATGTTCTGGTGCTCGGCGTTGGAGAGCTGGCCGACGGTGGCGCGGCACTCGGCGCGCACCATCCGCATCTCGGTCGAGGGCAGGCGCAGGGTCACCATCTCGCCCTCCTTGGCGACCAGCTGGATCGCCGTGCCGGCGGCGCGGCCCATCTTGCCGCCCTGGCCCGCGGTCAGCTCGACGTTGTGGACGATCGTGCCGGTCGGCATCTCGCCGAGCGCCAGCGCGTGGCCCGGTTTGATGTCGGCGCCCTCGCCCGACTGCACGGTCGCCCCCGGGGCGAGCCCGGCCGGGGCGAGGATGTAGCTCTTCTCGCCGTCGGCGTAATGGATCAGGGCGATGTAGCAGCTGCGGTTGGGGTCGTACTCGATGCTGGCGACCTTCGCCGGCACGCCGTCCTTGCGCCGCTTGAAGTCGATCTTGCGGTAGCGCCGCTTGGCGCCGCCGCCGCGGTGACGCGCGGTGACGCGGCCGTTGGCGTTGCGCCCGCCCGACTTGCGCAGGCCTTCGGTCAGCTTGCGGTCCGGCTCGCTCGCGGTCAGCTGCTCGCGCAGCGGGTAGGTCGCGAAGCGGCGCCCGGGGCTGGTCGGTTTGGTCTTGCGGTTCGGCATCGGGTCTCTCCTACGCGGTCTCGGCGCCTTCGAACAGCTCGATCCGCTCGCCGGGGGCGAGCTGCACGACGGCCTTCTTCCAGGCGCGCGTGCGGCCTTTGGTCAGGGCGCGCCGCTTCGGCTTCGGCCGCACCTGCGAGGTGCGGACCGCGGCGACGCCGACGCCGAAGATCTCTTCGACGGCGCGCGCGATCTGCGTCTTGTGGGCGCGGTCGTTGACGCGGAACGTGTACTTGCCTTCGCCGATCAGGGCGTAGCTCTTCTCCGAGACGACCGGGCGGACGATGATCTGGCGGGCGTCCATCAGCCGAGCCTCCCCTTCAGCGTCTCGAGAGCCTTTTCGGAGATCGCCAGGGACGCGGCGCCGATCACGTCGGCGACGGCGATCGCCCCGACCTCGACGACATTCACCCGGGCGATGTTGCGGAAGCTCTTCAGCGCGCCGGTCTCCTCGGCGTCGAGCACGACCAGGGTCGGCCGGCGGGCGCCCCATTTGGCGAGCGCCGCGGCGGCGGTCTTGGTCGAGGGGGTCTCGAAGGCGGCGGGGTCGAGCACGGCGACGCTGCCGCGCTCGGCGTGCACCGAGAGCGCCGCGCGCATCGCCTTGCGGCGCGCTTTGCGGTTGACCTTGACGTTGTAGTGGCGCGGCTTGGGGCCGAAGGCGACGCCGCCGCCGAAGCGGTTGGGCACGCCGAGCGTGCCGGCGCGGGCGCGGCCGGTGCCCTTCTGGCGCCAGGCCTTGGCGGTGGTGAAGGCGACCTCGCCGCGGGTCAGGGTCGAGGCGGTGCCGCGACGGCGCGAGTTGAGGTCGGCGCGCGCCGCCTCGTGGACGAGCGACTGGTGGAAGGGCTCGGCGAAGAGCTCCTTCGGCAGGTCGGCTTTCGTGCTCTTGCCGAGCACGGTCGCTTTGGCGGCGCTAGCCATCGGTCCTCACCTCGAGCAGGGCGTTGCGCGAGCCCGGCACCGAGCCGCGCAGCAGCAGCAGGTTGCGCTCGGCGTCGACGTCGGCGACTTCGAGGCCGCGCTGGGTCGTCCGCCGGTTGCCCATCTGGCCCGGCATCTTCTGGCCCTTGAAGACGCGGCCGGGAAAGGTGCTGGCGCCGATCGAGCCCGGGGCGCGCACGTTGTGCGAGCCGTGCGTGACCGGGCCGCGGCCGAAGTTGTGGCGCTTGATGCCGCCCTGGAAGCCCTTGCCGATCGAGACGCCCGAGACCTTGACCCGCTGGCCCGCCTCGAAGGCGCCGACGGTGACGTCGTCGCCGACCTTGGGGCCCTCCTCGGCGCCGAGGTCCTCGTCGCGGAACTCGGCCAGGTGGCGCAGCGGCGGCGCGCCGGCCTTCTTCAGGTGGCCGAGCTCGGGCTTGCTGAGCTTGCCCTCGGCGACCTCGCCGAAGGCGAGCTGCACGGCGGCATAGCCGTCGCGCTCGCGCTCGCGCACCGCGGTGACCTTGCAGGGGCCCGCTTCGATCACGGTGACCGGCACGACCTCGCCGTCCTCGCGGAAGACCTGCGTCATGCCGAGCTTCTTGCCGAGGATCGCAGCCATGGTCGCTTAGAGGCGGATCTCGATGTCGACGCCGGCCGGCAGCGAGTCGAGCCGCTGCAGCGAGTCGACCGTTTTCGGCGACGGCTGCAGGATGTCGATCAGGCGCTTATGGGTGCGGATCTCGAAGTGCTCGCGCGAGTCCTTGTCCTTGAACGGGGACTTGATCACGCAGTAGACGTTTTTCTCGGTCGGCAGCGGCACCGGGCCGGAGACCGAAGCGCCGGTGCGCTCCGCGGTCTCGACGATCTCGCGGGCAGCCCGATCTATGGCGTCGTGGTCGTACGCCTTCAGTCGGATCCGGATTTTCTGTGCCGCGATGGTCGCCACGTTCGTCTTTCTTCTGTCTTTTCTCTCTGCGCGGCCTCACCGCGCGGAAAGGGCGCCGCCCCTTGGTGGTGGGGCGCCGCCCCCTAGGTCGTATGTCTTTTCAGTTTTCCGCCGCCGTTGCGGCGAGGGCGGGCAGGACGCCCGCCCCGGTACTGGCCTACTCGATGATCTCTGCGACGACCCCCGAGCCGACGGTCCGGCCACCCTCGCGGATGGCGAAGCGCAGGCCCTGGTCCATCGCGATCGGCTGGATCAGCTCGATCGTCATCTCGACGTTGTCGCCCGGCATCACCATCTCGGTCCCCTCGGGGAGGTTGGCGATCCCGGTCACGTCGGTCGTGCGGAAGTAGAACTGCGGCCGGTAGCCCGAGAAGAACGGCGTGTGACGGCCGCCCTCCTCCTTCTTCAGGCAGTAGACCTCGGCTTTGAACTTGGTGTGCGGCGTGATCGAGCCGGGCTTGCAGAGCACCTGACCGCGCTCGATCTCCTCGCGCTTGGTGCCGCGCAGCAGGGCGCCGATGTTGTCGCCGGCCTGGCCCTGGTCGAGCATCTTGCGGAACATCTCGACCCCGGTCACGACGGTGGTCGTGGTGTCGGTGATGCCGACGATCTCGACCTCGTCGCCGCTGTTGACGATGCCCTGCTCGACGCGGCCGGTCGCGACCGTGCCGCGGCCGGTGATCGAGAAGATGTCCTCGATCGGCATCAGGAAGGGCTTGTCGAGCTCGCGTACCGGCTCCGGGATGTAGGAGTCGAGCGCGTCGGCCAGTTCGTAGATCGCCTTCTGGGCCTCTTCGTCGCCCTCCAGCGCCTTCAGCGCCGAGCCCTTCACGATCGGCGTGTCGTCGCCGGGGAAGTCGTACTCGTCGAGGAGTTCCTTGACCTCCTCCTCGACCAGCTCGATCAGTTCGTCGTCATCGACCTGGTCGACCTTGTTGAGGAAGACGACCACGTGCGGGACGTTGACCTGACGGGCGAGCAGGATGTGCTCGCGGGTCTGCGGCATCACGCCGTCGGCGGCCGAGACGACCAGGATCGCGCCGTCCATCTGCGCCGCGCCGGTGATCATGTTCTTCACGTAGTCGGCGTGGCCCGGGCAGTCGACGTGGGCGTAGTGGCGGTTCTCGGTCTCGTACTCGACGTGCGAGGTCGCAATCGTGATCCCGCGCTCTTTCTCCTCCGGGGCATTGTCGATCTCGGCGAAGCTCTTCGCCTCGGTCTCGCCTTTGCCGGAGAGCGTGGTCGTGATCGCGGCCGTCAGCGTCGTCTTGCCGTGGTCGATGTGACCGATCGTGCCGACGTTCACATGCGGCTTATCGCGCTCGAACTTCTCCTTTGACATCTGCTCTCCGTTCTACCTTTCGAAGTTGGGGTTTTTTGCCTTCATCCTGCTGGCGAACCTGGGAAATATAGCCAGATTCACGACGAAGCTCCTACCGGCTCGCCGGACCGATGCTCGACTATCTCTTCGGCGATGTTGTCGGGGACCTCTTCGTAACGCTCGAACTGCATCGTGTAGCTCGCGCGGCCCTGGGTCGAGGATCGCAGGTCGGTGGCGTAGCCGAACATCTCGCCGAGCGGCACGAAGGCCTGGACGGCGAGCGCGTTGCCGCGCTGCTCCTGTCCCTGGACCTTGCCGCGCCGCCGCGAGAGGTCGCCGATCACGTCGCCGAGGAAGTCCTCGGGGGTGACGACCTCGACCGCCATCACCGGCTCCAGCAGGACCGGGCTGGCCTTGCGGGCCGCGTCCTGGATCGCCATCGAGCCGGCGATTTTGAAAGCCATCTCGGAGGAGTCGACGTCGTGCGAGGAGCCGTCGATCAGTTCGACCTTGACGTCAACCAGCGGGTAGCCGGCCTTGACGCCGTTCTCGAGCGCCTCGCGCATGCCTTCTTCGGCAGGGCCGATGAATTCGCCGGGGATGACGCCGCCCTTGATCTTGTTCTCGAAGACGAAGCCCTCGCCCGGAGCGGGCTCGAGGTTGATCACGACGTGGCCGAATTGGCCGCGGCCGCCGGTCTGACGGACGAAGCGCGCCTCGACCTTCTTGGCGTCCTTGCGGATCGTCTCGCGGTAGGCGACCTGGGGCTTGCCGACGTTGGCGTCGACTTTGAACTCGCGCAGCATGCGGTCGACGATCACCTCGAGGTGCAGCTCGCCCATGCCGTGGATCAGGGTCTGGCCGGTTTCCTCGTCGGATTCGATCCGGAAGGTCGGGTCCTCCTCGCCGAGCCGCTGCAGCGCCGTGCCCATCTTCTCCTGGTCGGATTTGGTCTTCGGCTCGATCGCGACCGCGATCACCGTCTCGGGGAATTCGATGCTCTCCAGGGCGATCGGGGCGTCCGGGGCGGCGAGCGTGTCGCCGGTGCCGGTTTCCTTGAGGCCGACGCCGGCGCAGATGTCGCCCGCGTAGCACTCGTCGATCTCCTCGCGGCTGTTGGCGTGCATCATCAGCAGCCGCCCGATCCGCTCGGTCTTGCCGGTCTTCACGTTCAGCACCCGGCCGCCTTTCTCGAGCTTGCCGGAGTAGACGCGGAAGTAGGTGAGCTTGCCGACGTAGGGGTCGGTCATGACCTTGAAGGCGAGCGCCGCGAAGGGGCCGTCGTCGTCGGCCGGGCGGGTGTCCTCGCTGGCCTCGGTCTCGCCCTTGCCGGGGGCGACGACGCCGGTCACCGGCGGCACCTCGAGCGGCGAGGGCAGCAGTTCGACGATCGCGTCGAGCAGCGGCTGCACGCCCTTGTTCTTGAACGAGGTGCCGCAGAGCACCGGCGTGATCTCGGTCGAGAGGCAGGCGGCGTGCAGCGAGGCGATCAGCTTCTCCTCGGCGATCTCCTCCTCGCCGAGGAACGCTTCCATCAGCTCTTCGTCGTAGTCGGCGCAGGCTTCGATCAGCTGGTTGCGGTATTCCTCGGCCTGCTCGCTCAGCTCGGCCGGGATCTCGACTTCGTCGTAGGCGGCGCCCAGCTCGTCGGTCCAGATGAGGCCCTTCATCTTGACCAGGTCGACGACGCCCTGGAAATCGTCCTCGGCGCCGATCGGCAGCTGGATCGGCAGCGGCTTGGCGCCGAGCCGGTCCTTCATCGTCTCGACCGAGTTGAAGAAGTCGGCGCCGGTGCGGTCCATCTTGTTGATGTAGGCGAAGCGCGGCACGCCGTACTTGTCGGCCTGGCGCCAGACGGTCTCCGACTGCGGCTCGACCCCGGCGACGGCGTCGAAGACGGCGACGGCGCCGTCGAGGACGCGCAGGCTGCGCTCGACCTCGACCGTGAAGTCGACGTGGCCGGGCGTGTCGATGATGTTGATCCGGTGGCCCTTCCACTCGCAGGCGGTCGCGGCCGAGGTGATCGTGATCCCGCGTTCCTGCTCCTGCTCCATCCAGTCCATCACCGCGGCGCCCTCGTGGACCTCGCCCATTTTGTGCGTGCGGCCGGTGTAGTAGAGGATGCGCTCGGTCGTCGTCGTCTTGCCGGCGTCGATGTGCGCCATGATCCCGATGTTGCGCGTTTTCTCTAGGGAGAAGTTTCTGGCCATGTTCCTGAGCTGAGTCTTTGCTTTGAAGTCGAGACGGAAGAGATCTGAGAAATCTGGGCCTGCCGGCGAGAAGAGCCGCCGGGATCGGCGCATGAAAAAGGCCCTCGCGGGCCCGGCAAAGCGAACTGCGAAAAAGAAGCCTGAGCGACGCGCGATGATAGCAGCGACCAGCAGGCTCGACCGCGCGGCCGACAGGCAGCTGCAGCGGGCCTGGCCGCCGCTGGCCCGGCTGGGGCGGCGGGCGAAGGCGGGCGGGCGGGCCGCGGGCCGCCGCCTGCGCCCGCTCGGCGCCCTGCTCTTCCGCGGCCTCGCCGTGCTCGAACGGCGCCTGCTGCGCCTCGCCGGCCGGGCGCGGCGCGCGGCGACCGGGGCGAGCGCGGTGCTGACCCCGCACCGGGCGATCTGCTTCGCCGCGCTCGCCGCCGCCGCCTGCCTGCTCGTCGCCCAGTTCGTCGAGTACCGCGCGGTCGAAGTCGGCCAGGGCGGCTACGCGGGCCTCGCGGCCGGCGCGCCGACGGTCGGCGCCGAGACCGCCGGCCAGGCCCATGCCTACCTGCTGGCCCCGGTCGCCCTGCTCGCCGCGGCGCTGGCCGGGTGGGCGCTGCTCGACGAGCGGCGCCGCCGGCTCGGCCGGATCGTCTTTGCGCTGGGCCTGCTCGCCCTCGCCGTGGCGCTGCTCGTCGACCTGCCGGCCGGCCTCGACAGCGGCGCCGAGGCGGCGCGCTTCTCCGGCGCCGAGGCGATCCTGCTCGACGGCTTCTACGCGGAGATCGCCGCCGCGGCCGGGCTGATGCTGACCGGATTGCTGCTCGTTGCCGCTCCGAAGGCGGCTGCCCGCTACTATGCGCGGCCGTGCCGAACACGAACCAGCTCATTCGCAAGGGTCGCAAGCGCCCTAAGAAGAAGACGACGACGCCGGGCCTCAAGTCGGGCCAGGGGCGCAAGAAGGGCGTCGCCGCGCCGCAGCGGCGAGGCGTCTGCACCCGCGTCGCCACGGTGACGCCGAAGAAGCCGAACTCCGCCCTGCGCAAGATCGCCCGTGTGCG